>Ga0209345_10006017_pt1 | contig 11094 bp, 12 predicted proteins | sample Cruoilmetagenom7_FD_187294 | JGI IMG/M metagenome (GOLD analysis project Ga0209345, IMG submission 187294) | Oil polluted marine microbial communities from Coal Oil Point, Santa Barbara, California, USA - Sample 7 (SPAdes) (version 2) | ecosystem: Environmental > Aquatic > Marine > Oil seeps ...
GGGGGCAAAATCACCCTGGCCCTGGAGCATTTTACCGCCTTACTCGCTCACCAGGCACTCGCCGAGCCTGAAATTTTTTCTGACCCAGCCCACGAAGATTTTGCCCCCTTGTTTAAATGGCATGCTGCTGAAAAAATCGAGCATAAAGCCGTTGCTTTCGATGTATATATGGTGATTGACGGGTGATACTGGCCGAGAGTGCTTGCAATGATTTTTTCAACAATAGGTTTAATTGCAATCTTACCTATTCGCATGAGCCCTTTGCTTTATAAAGACGGTCTGCTGTTTAGCTGGAAAACCTGGCGTAACGGACTGCCCTTTTTATTTGGCAAACAAGGTTTGTTCACCAAACCCTGGCGTCATTACGTTGAATTCTATCGCCGGGATTTCCACCCCTGGGATGTGCAGGACTACGATCTGATTGCCCAGATCCAGAAAATCTATAAGGAAGGTGAGTTACTGAATTTGGGTAAGACAAAAACTATTCAAATTTGTAGCATTTAATCTTTAAGAACAGGCTGTTTGTGGTTCTACTACTCAAGGTAAAAACTCAGCTGGGTCGAAATATATTGCCCATTAGTACGTTTGAAAACGCTATTGGCACAACTTTCTTTTTATCTTTCTTGTTTTTATTTCTTAATCCTTTTTCAGGATTAGTTACTTGTTTCCACCGCGGGCATGGAAATTACACTCTTGCCGCTTTTGTCCTGCAGAGTATTACTACCACCTTTTAATGATTCCAGAACACCCAAATCCCCGATTTTCAAAGGAATAACAAAACTGCGGGATTGCTTTTGTTCACCCATAATTAAAGTGGCAGATATATGAAAATAAAATAAGCCAGGTTGATCGGGCAATAGTAATACCCGGATATTATTTGTTTGATTTTTGATTTGTGGACCAAATACAAACTGCTTTTGATCATTCAAAATCACTACGCCTTCATCTGCCCAAACAGAGATTATTAGTTTATCGGCTTTCTGGCTCGAGATTATATTTAATTCCAACAGTGATTCTATATCCAGATTTATTTTTTCAGGAAGAGAAAATTGCAGTTCAATGGGGGCATGGGGTTTAACGGATATGAATCCGTCAGATGAGTGGATATTTTTATTTACTATTTCAATTTCTTTGTTAGCAGTATGGACTCTTTCTTCCTGAGTATTTATTTTATCTTGTAATTCTGTATTATGTTTTGGCTTTGATTTTTCAACAGGTTCTTTCTCTGCATTACAGGCCAATAATAAAAAACAAATAACAGCAAATAACAATTTTGGAAGGATTTTTAAGTTTAAGCAATTAATTTTCATTTAATTAATCCAGATTTCAACTTGAAACGCTCACATCAAAACAGGTAACACCTACACCATCAAAGGTATTCCCAAATTCATACACTTCAATAATATATGTCTTACCGGTATCAAGCACAGGTGTAATAAGAACTTCGTTTTCCAGATTAGTGGATTCAGCTTTGCTTACAACCTGCCCTTTTTCATGTAAATAAATATCAGGGTCAATTCCAGAACCTGAAGTTTTAGCAGCCGAAATAGTCAGGCCTTCGGAATTTGGCATTGTAAACCTTAACAATCGGAACAAACCTAAACCATTGCCAACCTTAAATTCATCGGTACTGCATACATTTACTGGGACACCATCAATCGTAATCTGCCCCTGTACGGGTAAAACTTTTTGTGAACCTGGGTCATTGCTAATCTGGGAATCACCATATATATCGCCAATCACATCTATATTCTGGTCAGAGACCAGGGTATCGATACCAGATGCCTCAAGTGGATTTTTTTGTTTCAACTGATGAATAAAACTGAAAATACTGATCATTGCATTAGTATTTTTTTGATCATTAATTAACACATCAAACAAGGGCGTAAAACCAAAATCAAGTGTATCTACAGGCTCACTGGCATTATCATATAAATCGTAAATAATCGCATGTACCGAGCATTCGCTAAACCACCCTTTGTTCCCACAATTGTTATCGTCTACATCGAAGCCAAATCCATCACCCTGATTAAGACCACTTGAATCACGATAAACCGGATCATCATTAACCATACCTGAGAAGGCATTGGCCAAGCCTTCACTAAATGCAACCCTTATATCGAGATAGTCATTTCTCGAATGCCCTCCTCCAATACTGTCGGAACGGGAAAACTTTGCCTCAAGATAATGAGTAAACTCGTGAATTATTACATGATCATCGTATTCATCGGTATCAACATTTGCAGCCCCTAAAAGATAAATTTCGTCACCATTGAAAAAGGACGTAGTGATCTGACCTAATGACAAATCCCCAGGTAATACAGTATTATTTTTGCTCCAGTTTAATTTTAAGGGAGGAAAAATCACCTCCGGATCCGCAAGTAATACTTTATTAAAGGCATCATATATACTATGGAGTATGGCAAAGGGGGCAGCCGCTCTAACGGTTGCATAAGAACTGCCATCCCAGCCTGACGGGGCATGCAAGTTTCGCATTACTGGATCTACACCCAGATCAAATGACGAGCCGTCCAGTACATACAGGGCTTTATTCTGGGTATTATCAACAACCATGAAATTCCAGGCAGGGGTTCCAGCATTTTCCATTTGAGCTTTAACACGTACAAAAATATTTTCCGTGTTTTTTGGTAAACTCAAATTGAAGCTTCCATCCTTACCTGTGATACCGGCTACCAGAGTAAGCCCGTCGTCATTGCAGACAATCTCTACCACTGCGCCACGAACCACCTGAGAAATAATATTACTATAATCAAGGGCATTATTAGTGTGTAAAACTCGGTCGAAGGTAACTGTGCCACTAACAACAGTATTGTCAGTAGAATCTATTGCACAAGTACTGACAACTGAAGTTGGCGGTATCGAACCACTTATTGTCGGCGGTTTCGAACTACTGGATGAGCCACAGCCGACAAGGGCAAGCACACAAAATACCAGAAAGAGATAGATTTTTTTTCTAAAGGATTTGGACCTTCTACTGTGCAAAATAAGAATCCTTTTTTTATTTTTCCAGGCAAGCACTCTACACATGCACTTTGAAAGGCAGTAAAAGGTGCGGTCTAATTATTCTAAGTTGTCAATTGATTCTCAATAGTTGGCAAAATTTATTGTTACAACAAAATAATTTTTCCGAATGATAATTTTCACCTGATCGAATCACAATATTGTTTGAAAACCATACAATTGAGGACCAATTATTAGTTTATATTTTGTCCAGAAATATGCAAGATTAATAACAGAAAGTAACAATAAATTAAGACTTGCGAATTAAGAATATCATTATAAACAAAAAAATATCAATAAGTTAGCCCAGGGGTAGTTTGTATCACTTAATGAGCCCCTTTGTTTATAAAAATAATATGGGTACCAGTATGAAACCTACTAGAGTCAACACCGATATGCTCAGAAGGTTCAGAAAAAAACCAGCTCTCATCATTTCTCTAATATGGATATGCCCACTGGCAAAAACAATAGCATTTGGAGGTGTGGAAATGGGCATCATAAATGCGCAACTTGCTGCTATAGTGGCGGGAATGACCAGTATCATTGGATCAATATTCAAACCCTGGGAAACACCAATAATCACCGGCAAAAAAATAGTTATCAAGGCTACATTACTCATTAACTCGGTCATAAATAGCACCAGAGCCACCACGATTGCAATCAAACTGAAAGTGCCCAGCGAACTGTTTGCAGCAACAAAATCGCCAATCATATTAATAATACCGGATTTCTCCATGGCTTTTGCCAGGCACATACCACCACCAAATAGCACAAGGATTCCCCAGGGTAGTTTTTTGGTGTCTTCCCATTGAAGAAGAAAGCCCCCTTGTTTTAAATTGACTGGCATTATAAACATTAACAGTCCACCCACCATGGCAGTTGTAGTATCTGATAAAAAGGGCCCACCCAGAAAGCTATTAATTTGTGATTTGAAAATCCAGCCAGAAGCCGTTAAAGCAAAAATACTGGCCACCATTTTTTCTTCTTTGGAAAATGAACCTAGACCGTGCAATTTTTCTATTATCAGTTTTTCACTGCCCTCAATAACTCCAATGTCACTGACAAATAAAAACCGGGTTAAAATAAAATAGGTGAGTCCCAACATGATCAGCCCCGTTGGAACACCTATCATCAACCAGGTACTGAAATTCATTTCATAAGCAAGCATTTCGCTGAGATATCCGGCCATAACTACATTAGGCGGCGTACCGATTAAAGTCATACTGCCACCTATATTGGCTGAATAGGCAATACTTAACATCAAGCCCAATGCAAACAATTGATAACCCTGATGTTGAGATTTATTTTCCTTGAACAATAAATCAATAACCGAAATGGCAATGGGCAACATCATCACAGTGGTGGCCGTATTGCTAATCCACATACTAAGTAAAGCGGTTGCTACCATGAACCCCCAAATAATACCATTGGCCGAAGTACCGGTGATTTTTATTAAATTCAAAGCAATTCGCTGATGCAGATTATGCTTTTCCATCCCCAGGGCAATAATAAAACCACCCATAAAAAGAAAAATAATTGGGCTTGCATAAGGCGCTGTTGATTCAGCAACTGTAAACACTCCTAAATAGGGAAGCAGTACCATCGGTAGTAAAGCGGTAACCGGAATAGGTACGGATTCAGTAACCCACCAGGTAATCATCCAACAGGCCAAAGCCAACACTTTCCAAACCGTTTGAGAAGAAGGATCACCCATCAACAACACAAGTGAAAACAACAAGGGCCCCAATATAAGGCCGATAATTTTTGAGTAGGAAATATTTTCGCCCATTGAATTATTCGTAGTTATAGCATTTAAGTTATTAAAGAAAATTATATAAATTGGCGTATTGGATTATAAGAATAGCAAAGGCAGTTAAAAATCCAGGTTTATTTTTTCAACCACTGTTTTCGCTTTACGAATAGCTTTTCCGATATCATCAGCCAAAGCCAAAGCAACACCCATACGACGTCGGCCAGACACTTCGGGTTTACCAAACAATCGTATCTGTGTATCGGGTTCTTTTAAAGCCTGGTCAATATTTTGAAAAGCCAATTGTCTGGATTCGCCCTCTACCAGAATAACTGAAGAAGCCGATGGGCCGTATTGTCGAATCGCAGGAATAGGTAAACCAAGAATTGCTCGAGCATGTAGAGAAAATTCTGATAAGTCTTGCGAAATGAGTGTCACCATACCCGTATCGTGAGGTCTTGGAGATACCTCACTAAAATACACCTCATCGCCTTTAACAAAGAACTCAACCCCAAAAAGCCCGCGCCCACCTAAAGCATCCGTCACTTTACTGGCAATGCCTCTGGCTTTTTGCAAAGCTGAATCACTCATCTCCTGGGGTTGCCATGATTGTCGATAATCCCCATCAACCTGAACATGCCCTATGGGCTCACAAAAATCTGTGCCCTCAATGTGACGGACTGTGAGCAGGGTGATTTCATAATCAAAGTCCACAAAACCTTCAACAATAACCCGGCCAGCACCACTACGGCCGCCTTCCTGAGCATAATCCCAGGCGATGTCTACATCTTTTTCTGATTTGACAACACTCTGCCCTTTCCCCGAAGAACTCATGATGGGCTTAACGACACAAGGCATGCCTACGGTTTCAACTGCCTGCAAATAATCAGCTTTGTTATCAGCGAATTGATAAGCTGAGGTTAGAATTCCCAGCTCTTCAGCCACTAATCTTCGGATACCTTCCCTGTTCATGGTTAATTGAGCTGCACGGGCAGTGGGTATTATGGTAAAACCTTCCTGCTCTAGCTCCACTAAAACATCAGTGGCAATGGCTTCGATCTCAGGCACTATGTAGTCGGGTTTTTCCTGCAGGATTATATCTCGCAAAGCTTCACCATCAAGCATGGAAATGACATGACTGGAATCTGCCACCTGCATGGCAGGTGCATTTTTATACCGATCCACCGCGATCACTTCTACGCCATAGCGTTGTAACTCAATCGCTACCTCTTTGCCAAGTTCACCCGAACCACACAACATTACGCGAGTGGATGTGGACGAAAAAGGTGTGCCAATGCTTGCCATAAGTCATTTCCAGGAAAAAGGATGAATCGATACTGACGGTGTATTAGAAGGAAATTATGAATTAATTAGAAACAGACCTTACACGCAATTTCTTCTAAAATACAGTGCCAGTCAGGCTTACAGAATGATCTTAAAAAGGCAATTGGGTCGTAAACATCCACATACGCTGCGCTCATACGGCTGGCTACAGATCCTTTTTGCGAGCCGGGACAAACCTAAGTGTATTTATTAGAAGTAATTTCTCAGGGAATAGATTGCGATTCAAAGTGTCAGGATTTGAAGCAAAAGTGGCGAGAAACACCCTGTTCCTTTCTGGAGGTAATCTTCAGTCAATCACCGAGAAGGCTCAGAACTTAAAAGTCTGGTAAACAGGGTGCGAGTCATAAACTGTTTAGAAGTTTTTATCAGACTACAGCTTGATATACCGCAATAGATATTGCCAAACAGCCCGCACATGCAGTGCACGCATGAGCTACAGCTAACCATTTAGGCACCTCTTTTTTCAATACCCTTTTAATTGTGGCAAGGGTAAGGCCACCCGCAGCGGCACCAATATATAAAAAGAAAGCAACCCAGCTAATAAGATTGTCTCCGTCACTGGCCGCAACATATAAAACTAATAAACCGATCACCGCGAGCAAGCCATGCCCCATTGCATTCACCAGGGGAATTTCTTCATCCTGGAACAATTTGAACATCATGAAAATACCACCCAGAAACACAACAACAAAAATCGCCAGCGCACCGTATATCATCTTGAACCCCTGTTTTTATTATATTGCTTTCAGGCATACTCGCCCCATATACAGCAAGATACACAAAATTTGGCTTATTAATTATGAGCTAAATCAATATTTACCTGGCCCTGAATAATTAAACCTTTTAATCAGTCAATATATCTCATCAATAGAGAGTAATCACTTATGGATTTGCCTGCCAAGGGTTCTGGTAAGGGAATGCGTACGAAATGGCCCGAGCCAGGGGCAGCGCTGATGCTCTCGCCATCTTTATTCTCAAGATTTGACAAGTTAAACGGGATATTTCCTTCGGGAGTAACCAAAAGAAGCGGGTCACCTTTTTCGAAGCGGTTTTTTACATCAACAATTAACCAGCCGCTGTCGCTATCAGTTTCAATTATTTCACCTACAAATTGCTGATTAGGATTCGTAGAAACACCTTGAGAATAGTTTTGATAGTCAGATGGAACATGACGACGATAAAAACCTTCGGTGTAGCCACGGTTGGCCAGGTGATCCAGGTCTACCATTAAACCTTTATCAAATGACTTACCCGCCACCGCCGCATCAATAGCCTGACGGTACACCTGGGCAGTGCGTGCAACATAATAGTGGGATTTTGTTCGACCTTCGATTTTTAAAGAGTGCAAACCCATTTCCACCATACGCGGCACATGCTGAACGGCTCGCAAATCTTTTGAGTTCATAATATAAGTGCCATGCTCATCTTCATAGGCGGGCATCAGTTCTTCGGGGCGGCCAGCTTCCTGAAGCAGCATAAGAGGTGATTCATCCTCTTCACCCGATTCAATTTCAGACGTCCAGTTTTGAACAGTTTGCGTTGGTATTATATCGCCAGTTTCCGTTGTTTTTGCTTCATGTGCCTGATACTTCCAACGGCAGGCGTTGGTGCAGGCACCCTGATTGGAATCACGGTGATTCATATAACCTGATAGTAAGCAACGACCAGAATAGGCGATGCACAGTGCTCCGTGAACAAAGGCCTCTATTTCCATCTCCGGAACTTCTTCCCGAATCTCCTGGATTTCATCGATAGATAATTCCCGGGAAAGAATAACCCGGCTAACCCCCTGCAAGCCCCAGAATTTAACTGTAGCGAAGTTAACAGCATTGGCCTGCACAGACAGATGAACAGGCATGTCCGGCCATTTCTCCCTGACCATCATAATCAAACCTGGGTCAGACATAATCAGAGCATCAGGCCTCATGGCAATAATGGGTTCCAGATCACGAAGGTAGGTTTTTACTTTGTTGTTATGAGGTGACAGGTTGCTGGCCAGATAAAACTTTTTATCCTGTTGATGGGCTTCTTCTATAGCAGCGGCGAGATTTTCTACCCGATTAAATTCATTATTTCGAACTCGCAAACTGTAACGAGGCTGCCCCGCATAAACCGCATCAGCACCATAAGCAAAGGCATAACGCATACTTTTAAGCGTTCCCGCAGGAGAAAGTAGTTCAGGCTTGCGAATCTTTGTCATAAATAAAATCTAGAATAGTTAGTGATGCCCGAGAGAGGAAACTATTGTTTGCTTTGCTGATAACGTTGAGAAATATTTTTAAGCACCTGGCGCTTTTGCTCATTCGTCATAACACCCCAGCCCAGTATTTCATCGGCTGACCGTCCACAGCCGATACAAATATCTTTTTTATCCAGTGCACAAATATCCACGCAGGGAGATGGAACAATTTTATCCTTTTTCATAAACACTAAATTTCAATAGCTGGTTAAACAAAAAGTATTAATCTTCCCTCACCAACTCTTTTTTAAAGCGTTTGAAGTTTCCAACATAATGAGCAGCACTCATTTCGAGGAATTTTTTCTGGCCATCGCTTAGTTCTTTAACTATTTTTCCAGGAGAACCCAACACCATGGAACCATCAGGAATTTCTTTGCCTTCAGGAATTAAGGTATTGGCACCGATTAAACAGTTCTTGCCAATTTTAGCGCCATTAAGGATAACCGAGTTAATACCAATCAAACTGTAATCACCTATTGTACAACCATGAAGCATTACCTTATGGCCAACGGTAACGCCCTTACCAATAGTCAACGGAAAACCCGTATCGGTATGGAGCATGGAAAGATCCTGGACATTTGAATCTTCACCAATTGTAATCAAATCATTATCGCCTCGTACAACGGTGTTAAACCAGATGCTGGCATTATTTTCCAATGCTACGGACCCGATCACTACGGCGGTATCTGCTATATAATAATCCTCACCACGAATATCGATTTTCCTGTCGCCCAGACTGTAACGCATTCTCTCTCTCCTTTAGAAATTTTTAGAATTTGAATAAGATGTCAAAAGTAGGTTTATTTGATTTTAAAACTTAGGTCAGCATCAAATGATCGGTTCATTAAATCAAGAATCATATACGCTGTTAAACCCCAAATAATATAACCATCATAGCGATATGAAGGCGTGCTTATCGAACCGCCATTGTACTTGATGGAATAAGCCTGAATATTGCCATGATCAAGAAAATAGTCCAGAGGCACTTTAAAAATACTATCCAGCTCTCCTGGATTAGGCGTAAGCTCCGCTTGCTTGTCAATAATGCCAACGTAGGGAGTAACGTTTAAACCGGAACGAGACACCACAGGAGGTATCTGACCGAGAACTTCTACTAAAGCTGGGGACAAACCCACCTCTTCATGGGTTTCACGTAATGCAGTATGCTCCAGAGATTTATCCCCTTCTTCCCATTTACCACCAGGAAAACACACTTCTCCCGCGTGCCTGGATAAAAACTCGGATCGTTTGGTAAGCACCAATTCAGGAGTTTCCAGACAATCTGTAATAGGAATTAAAATCGCTGAATGGGGTAAGTTCGGGTCTACAACCTCGTGGCTTTGCCCTGTCACAGCCGATCTGATTTTGTTTAACATACTGGCATTCTAGCAGAAAAAAACCCATAAAATCCGCAATCCTAAATTACACTCTAAGTTATTGATATAGTAATACCTACTTCATGCCTGCCTGCCTGCCTGCCTGCCTGCCTGCCTACCAAGTTATCTGATCATAGAACAATCAGGTAGGTATTTTTACTTTCTGATAATCCTAAATACGCAGTTGGATCACGAAAGTTTGCCAATAAAGTGTATACTTATTTTGGGTTCGAAGTTTTCACCGACCCTTGAGCAGCTCTCTCCGATTGGTTTAGATAAATGTATAAAGCACAAAGAATTGATGAATTAAAATATGAAATTTTGTAGCACCTGCGGCTCCACCGTTTCCCAAAAGATACCCACCGACGACACATTACATCGCTTCGTTTGTGATGACTGCGACACCATTCATTATCAAAACCCAAGAATTATTACTGGCTGCCTGCCAATATACAAAAGCCAGGTACTATTATGTAAGCGCGCCATTGAGCCCCGGAAAGGCTGGTGGACATTACCTGCCGGGTTTATGGAAAATGGCGAGACGGCTCAATATGGTGCTGAAAGAGAAACCTGGGAAGAAGCAAAAGCAAAAGTAGACAACGTGGAGCTTTATACCTTATTTAATCTGCCTCATATTAATCAGGTTTACATGTTTTTTCGTTCTGATGTCATTGATGGACAACACGATGCAGGTGTTGAAAGCCTTGAAACCCGATTTTTCTCTGAAACGGATATACCCTGGGATGAATTAGCCTTTCCAACAATATCAAGAACGCTCAAGCTTTTTTTTACTGATCGAAAAACCAATAACTTTCCGGTAAGAATGGAAGACATCGGATTTCCGAGCCGGCCTGCAAAAAAATAGCACTAAAAAAATAAGCCCGCTAATCAAACCATTTATGGGTTACTAAAAAATAGTTATTTTCCTGTAAGAGCGAGAAAGTCCCGCAGATTAAATCACACGATTCCATGGATAGAGGAAGTACGGTTCCAGGGCCACCAACAGTACCCAAAACACTCGCTGCGCTCACGGGGCAGGCTCTAGGCGCTTTTAGGCGACAGTACCCACGGCGCTCGCCGCACTCACGAGGTAGGCTCCAGGTGCCTTTAGGCGACGGAACCACAAAAGTGATGTCTGGAACAGGGACGGAGGGCAAGAGCAGCGCCACGTGCCACCATTATTTAGATTTATGCTTAAACCTAGAAACCGCAGTTGGCCGGCCCAAGCTGGAAGTTTACTCTGCTATAGTAAGTTATTTTAAAAATAGAGTCTTCACCTGTTGGGTGAGTCCGCCTCCTCACTCGATAGCACGTTTATTGGGCCCGCTAATTTCGCAAAAAAAGCTCGAAATAGCCGGCTAGAG
>Ga0209345_10006018_pt1 | contig 11094 bp, 9 predicted proteins | sample Cruoilmetagenom7_FD_187294 | JGI IMG/M metagenome (GOLD analysis project Ga0209345, IMG submission 187294) | Oil polluted marine microbial communities from Coal Oil Point, Santa Barbara, California, USA - Sample 7 (SPAdes) (version 2) | ecosystem: Environmental > Aquatic > Marine > Oil seeps ...
CCCCATCGCCGTTGAGGGTTCAGAGCACGACTTGTCCTGCGGATTGGTGATTGCCGCCGTCGGTCAAAAAGCCGAAAGCAGCGAACTCGCCAGCCACGATTTGATGGATTGGGACCGCGTCAAGACGGACTTCGCCACCATGCGCACCGCAGACCCACAAGTCTTTGGCGCTGGCGACGGCGCGTTTGGCGGATCGTCCATTGTCGAAGCGATGCACCACGGCCACCGTGCGGCGTATTACGTCAAAGCCTTTTTGGAGGGCCGCGAAAACCCACTGCCTTACAGCACCCCATACCGCACACGCGCAGTCGATATTGCCCAAGCCCCGACGTGGGAAACCACCCCGCGTCAGGAACAGACGTTCCTGGGCCTGGGGACTAAGCCTTCGGCATTTGCGGATATCGAAACCATTTACGGGGCTGATCAAGCAAAGTGCGAAGCCGCGCGGTGCTTTCGCTGCGATGCGGAAACGGCATCTGCCGACTATACCGTGCGTGCGCGCGAAAACGTTTTTGATATGGCCCGCACCGCCCCCATGGACGCCGTTCGTCAACAAGCTTTGCTGCAAGATCGTCTCATCACCCGCGACGATCCGCACACCGATTTTACAGGCGGTCATTTCGACGACCTTGTGTTTCTGCCTGCGAACCTGACACGCTTGGTGATCGATCCTTACCGCGAGCATTGCGTCACGCAAACGAAACTGTCCGGTTTCACGCTCGGCCAGCCCGTCATGGTCATGGGCCTCGACGATGCACCCGATGACGTGCGCATCGCCGCCGCAACAGGCATGCGCGAAACCCAAACAGCCTATTTCGGGGACAAGCCCCTTGATGGTGTCGATTGGCTGCAACCCCTGCACAACGGCGTGCCGTCTGCCGATGCCGCGATGGTGATCATCATGGAACCCGACACCACCGCCCCGCCACCCGTACGCGCCAGTGCCGCGCAAGGCCTTGCCACTCGGGCGACGGGCGAAACGATTAAGTCGGTGATCGATTACGCTCTGAACCAAGGGCTGGACGCCGTGGTGTTGGATGGCATGGACGATTTTTCCCTCGACCGTGAATTGTCCGGCGCACCGGACCTGAGCCTCATTCACAAGGCCATCACCCATCTTCGTTCCCTCAACGCTGAAGAAAGCATCGATCTGATCTGGTTTGGCGGTGTGCGCACCGGCACCGACGTCGCCAAGTTGATCGCTTTGGGCGCCAATGGCTCAATGATCGGTGCCGCATTTGGTTTTGGCATCGGTGGGCATGTCGATGCTGACGGACACATGGCCTTCGACAGCGACCTCAGCACCGAAGAGCGCGCCGAGCGCGCCCGCGATCTGATCGGAGCCTTTTCTGCCGAATGCTCGATGATGGCGAAATGCACCGGCAAGACCAACGTTCACAATCTGGAGCCGGAAGATTTGCGCGCATTGACCCTGATAACGGCCGATGCGCTAGATTTACGCCTACCTGGTCTGGGACTTTACCGTGCTGCCGTGCCATGATTGAAACACGCTATGCTGGATGAACAAACATGGATATGGCCGGATATTTTAACTTCATCCCAGACAGAAAAAGCCGTTAACTTTGTGAGTTGGCGGCTTTAATTTGAATTCGTGGGAAGAATTTGAACCTATGTGACATGCGCGCATTCCAGTGGGAACACTTGGTGGCGGGCCCGTTGGAATATCCCTCGTCACTTCCCCTGGCTCTCTACTCGCCCTCACAAGATAACTCCGGTTGAACTGTAGCCGCATTATCAGAGCGAGTTGATCTCTCTTGATTAGCCTAACCCAAGTGGTCCACTGTCTATGATTTTAGACAGTGGATCAAACACGACATCAACCGATGTTAACCCTGCTGGACGCGCTATCAAGTACTTTGGAGGTCATGCCACGGGAATCATCTTCATCACGGCTCCACCAGTATGGCTCTAGAAAGGCCTAGGCTCCCTGACCTTGCTCCTGCTTGCAGGATCTTGAATTTGGCTGCTTACCCTATGCTTACCCGACCATCATTGCGCGACGTCCATCAGACAACAAAAGCCCCTAACTCATTGAGTTAGGGGCTTTTTATTTGGTTGCGGGGGTTGGATTTGAACCAACGACCTTCAGGTTATGAGTTAGCTTGCATATCTTACGCCCACTATACACACATCCCCATAAATATACATATAGCATTGTTTTATAATGGCAATTGAGGCCTTAGCTTAACATAGACCCCTCCGTATTTCCTTGCCAAACGCCCCCTACTGCTTCCATAGTGCTTCCATATATAAATATGGAAGCGGATTAATTTATGCCCAAGCTGACCAAACGCACCATCGATGCCGCTCAAGCCGATACTGAGCGGGATTACTTCATTTGGGATGATGAGATGCCCGGCTTTGGCTTGCGCGTCCTGAAAAGCGGGATGAAGACCTATCAGATTCAATACCGGAAAGGCGGACGCACCCGGCGCAACTCTATCGGCAAGCATGGCACCATCACACCGGATGAAGCGCGCAAGATCGCCAAGGAAACGCTGGGCCGTGTCGCCAAGGGTGACAACCCCGCCGAAGAACGCGCCATCCATCGCGGCGCGGCGACTGTTGCGGACGTGTGCGAACGGTTCATGAATGAATACGTCCCCATTCATTGCAAAGAAACCACGGCTAAGGAATACCGGCGCTCGGTTGATATGTTTATCAAGCCCGTCATTGGCACCCGCAAGGTTCCCGATATCTTCCGCACTGATATCGCCAAGCTACACCATGACCTTAGGGACAAACCCTATCAGGCCAACCGGACGCTTGGCGTCCTATCGGTGATCTTCAACCAGTGTGAAATCTGGGGCCTACGCCCGGACGGCTCCAACCCTTGCCGTCACGTCAAAAAATACACGGAAAAGAAACGCGAACGCTTCCTGTCAGAAGACGAACTCAAACGGCTTTGGGACACGCTGGACGAATGCGAACGAGACGGAAGCGAAAGCGCCGCCGCCTGTAACGCCTATCGCCTTCTCATCCTGACCGGATGCCGCTTAGGTGAAGTCCAAACCCTGAAATGGGACTACATCAAGGAAGATGGAATCTATCTGCCTGACTCTAAGACTGGGGCCAAGAAGGTCTATATAGGACAGGCTGTACATGACACCCTCGCTAAGATCGAGCGCGTTGAAGGCAATCCATACGCCATTCCCGGCACTGTCGAAGGCCAACACCTAAAAGACATGCAGCGTCCTTGGCGTCGTATCCGTGACAAAGCGGAATTGAGTGACTTGCGTATCCATGACCTGCGACACTCTTTTGCATCGTTTGGGTTGGCAAGTGGCCTGAGTCTTGCGGAAATTGGGAAGCTGCTCGGACACTCACAAATACAGACCACAGCCCGCTATGCTCACTTGGCGGAAAAGGTGTCCCATGATGCAGCGGAGACGGCAACAGGAAAAATTAGCGGGCTTATTTCTCGCGGATAAGAACTGAAATCTGTAAACGTCAAAGACCCCACGGCAACTGCCCAGGATCGGTGCGATTCAGGGGGGGCAATCTCTTTACGCAGTCTGAAGTATTCCCGTTACCGCGTCTGGAGTATACCCTCTTGCTTTCACAACAGAGACGACATCCTTCAAGTTAACATCAGCCATACACTTGTTTCTGTATATTGCCTCTCGAATAACGTCAGAGTAAATGTGGCTAACAGTCATTTGTTTTGACAAATCAGTCCAAGCAACAACCTCCTCAACGAGCTCGTGAAATGACTTTTCAGTTTCATCGGAAGCTGCACCACCCTCCTCTTTCCTAAGGGTGACAATCAGGTCTAACGTTGCGACATTCTCAGTTCCCGAATTCAAACCCTTAACGCTTCGTTGGCCTTTGTCCAATATTGAAATGGATACTGGGCGCTGAATGAACCCAGCGTCTTTGAAAGCGGACTGAGCCAAAGACCAAACATCCCCCTTACTGTTGCCGAAGACAATAGATAGACATCCCCCATCCCTAAGGATCCGCCTCGCTTCTTTAAAGGCATTCGTGAGGATTTCTTTGTAGGTTTCCCGCGATTGCTCTTTATCCCTCTTGTTGCCTGTGGTCTTAATTACAGCCTCCCCCTGGACCTCTGTTTTATTCTGCAACCATGCCTCTTGGAACAGATTCATATCAGCATAGAAGATGTTGCTTCCAAACGGCGGGTCAGTAAACACGTAGTCAACGGAACAGTCTGGTATATGAGGCAGATTATCGGCTGAACACATTACATACTCTTGCTTTGTCTCCACCTGATAGCCCTGCGACTTACAAATGAACTTATCGGCCTTAACACTGGCCTCAATCTTCCTTGAAAACAGGTCGTATACATTCCATTCGTAAAACACCGGGGCAATGTAGTAGTTCTGATTGGCCGCATTTAGAGGGGCTTTGTGGCTCCACTGATAACGTTTTGACGCCCTGGGCAGGATCGCAGTGAAAGCAAACAATAGCTTCTTTCGAATATTGGCATCTTTGACTTTTTGAATACGCTGCCAGAGGTCAAACAGAATGGTGGCATTCCGTGAAGAGAAGAATTTTCGTGTCTCAGTTAATCCCCACTTCTCTAGCGCTGATCGCCTGTACATCTCTCGGTCTTCATCAATCTGATAGTTGGGGATGCGGTCCAATATGTCTGTCTTATCGGTAGCTTCGATATTGTCATAATCTGTTGGGCTCAAAGGTTGCTCAACTTGCTTCCCCTTCACCCCCTTAACGACTACCAAAACAGGTTCTTCACCAAGAAACTCCGCACCTTTCTTGATAAACTCACAGGCACAATGCGGACACTCTAATTCCTTAGAGTTCCATGACGCGGCCTTCATTGCTTCGTAATAGTTAATCGTGCCTTCACAGTTGGAGCACTTGTATAGGAAAGACCAGACAGTTCGGATGCATTCAACTACCTTCCCGTCAGCATCACGAACAGTCGTATAATACTTCCCGACAGCCTTCCTTGACTCAACAATCAGAGCGTCAGCCTTTTTACGGAAAGCGTCTTCATCGACAATAGATAAGAAACCTTGTCCTATGTGCTGGCCAAGTGCTGAGATATCACTAACTATAGCGTTTCGTCCCGCCATCTTTGCAGCGACAGCCGTCATACCTGATCCAGCAAACATATCTACTACCGTTCCCCCTGGCCTAGTGTACTCATTCAAGAACGGAATGATTGCCCCGACGGGCACCTTGGTCAGATAACCGTGTGCATTATATGCTGCGTCAGTGCGTGGCACTTCAATGACATCTTCCATAGTCGCTATCTTCTTAACCTATTTCAAATCACTGTAAAACGTTTAGGGTGCATAGTGGAATATATCAAGAATTTTTCTTTAAATTCTGGTTATATCCAGTACACATTTCGAGCGTTAAACCTCAAGATTTAGGACAATAACAGTCTGATCTTGTAGGTGAAAATATGTTTGATAGAGAGCGTATTCAAAAAACCATTGGGAAAAACATACGCCAAATAAGAGGGGCTTATGACTGGACCCAAGAATATCTTGCAGAACAGGCCGATACCAATGAGAAGGAAATCTCTCACATTGAACATGGCAACAGGAACATAACTCTCGATACCTTTGTAAAGATTGCCAGTGCCCTTAACGTCCCGTTAGAGGCCCTTCTACAGAATCGCGAAGAAGGAGAATTCGATAACATCGCCCTGCTCAATCAGATTTTTCCTTACATCCGCAGCTACCAACAACTCGCCGAGAAGCAAGGTATCAATGACGTGTTTCAGGACAACGGCGGTAAGCTGTTGCAGGTACTTTTAATAACGGGCTTGATTGACTTGCCCGGTAGAGAAGGCAACGATGCTAAGGACACTAACGGTAAAGAGTACGAGCTAAAGTCAGTCAACACACTCTTGACAAAATCTTTCTCAACGCACCATCACATGAACCCGGTGATTATTGCCAAATACAGACAAGTCGATTGGGTGTTCGCTGTCTATGAGGGTATTGAACTGAAAGAAATTTATCTCCTGAAACCTATTAACCTAGCCTACTACTACGACAAGTGGGAAACCAAGTGGAACGACGATGGCGGCAAAGACATCAACAACCCTAAAATCCCCCTGAAATATGTGCAAAATAACGGGCGTCTCATTTATCAAGCTGACGATAGCGGTGAGTTCCACTGCGCACCTATCTTATGATACGCACCTGTAAAGATGATGGGATAACAGGCTCAGGCCGCCCCATCACACCAAGGCAGATGGATTAACCTCATAGTCCCCAGTCCTCCGACCATTGTCTCCCCCGGCCCGCTGCGAATCAGACCTCAACCAACGGGCCTCCTCCAGCACTTCTATAGCCTCTCTGATCTCTATTGCCTTACGCATCCCAGCCAAATTGGCTGTCCGTTGAATTTTGCGCGTATTAATCCGCTCTGCCTTAATCTTAACAATCCACTTTGCCAACGTGACAGTATCTCGCTCCACTTTCGACAACGCAGCATCCCCATAAGCCCTCTCCGCCATAGGCTTCAGGTAATGCTGAACCATCACCGTTGCGGCCTCAATAGCGGCATAGCTCACAGCAAAATTTTCCTGTCGTGTAGTCGATGATTGCCATAAGTATTCAAAACACAGGGCCAGCCTTAAACACACACCCGGCATTTTTCCCCACCAACTTGCGATGGCTCCTTCCGGTTGGTTGGCTCCATGCTCTTTGCGCCAAGCCTGGAACAAGTCGGCGGCTTCGTCCGTTAGCGTTACAAGGCCATGTGAGAGTCCTCCTGAGCCGTCAGGAATCAAACTCAGGCCGTTGAGCCACCTTAGGGCCGTTTCGGCTTCATGGGACTCAGGGACTCGCTCAGGGCGTTCTAGCGGCACTGGATCAGGCCAACAAAACAGGATACGCGCCGTAAGGCCGTCATCATCACCCGACAACAACAACGATTGCAGCTTGTCGGGTTGGATGCCGCCGATGATGGAGGCGGACAGGTTCGGCACCGTTACGGCCTCTCCCCCGTTACGGGCGCGATCGATGACGTAGGGGCGACCGCCGTATGCTTCCAGCCAAAAGGCGCGGTCCCCGCCCTGCCCGCCTGAATAGCGATTGAAGCTACCCAACCAGCCGGCCAATTCATCACGGGTGATGAGCAAGCCTTTCGGCTGACAGGCCAGCAACCGGGCCAGGGCTTCCGGCGTGGTGTCGGATGCCATTATGCGCGGGCGTTCTGGTTTGGTGGGCTCTTGTGCATTTTCTGGAATGGGTGGCACGGGATAGCCAAGCTTCGTTGCTTCCTTAACCTGCTTTTCCCAATCTTGGCGTAGGCATTGTGCGGCCAGCAATTCGGCTTCGTATTGGCGCAATTCATCCTTAACGGCATGTGCGCCGTCTTGTTCAATTTTGCGGGCAATACCAAGCACGCTTTCAAGGGCCGGGCTTTTGCCACTGGATGGACTACCAACAAGGGCGATCCATAAGATTGGCGGCTCTGACCATTCCCCCCACGGGGAGACAAACCTTGAGCACCCAATGAGCCCTGACAATAGTGACAATAGCGACATGCCGACATAATCTACCGGGGCGGAACACCCTTCCCCTTTCGCCAAAATCCACTTGCTCCAAAACGGACCGAACAACTCGATTGGAAATTCCGGAGGTTTGCGCCGGGGATTGAGAACGGACATATCCGGTTCGGGCCACGGCTCTTCGTTTTGGTTTAAAGGCTCAGCAAAAATATCTATAGGCGAATGTTGTTGCGTTTCGGGTTCGTTTAAAGGGACGGTTTCTTTAAAGGGAAGCGCCGCGTTTAAAAGCTCAAAAATGTCCTTAGCTATATAGCTATCTACATATATAGCATCCGCCGCATCCCAGCCCTTAGGCAACGTTTCCCTATATACGTTAGCTAAGGGATTGGCCGACCCGTTTCCCTTAGCTAAGGGGAATCCTGATTGCGTTCCCTTAGCTAAGGGAGCGAGTGGAACCAAACCAATCGAACGTGCGCCTACCTTAGCTAAGCTAAGGGCGGCAGAATGAGCATACTTATCCCCCGCTTCATCAAAGTCAGGCCAGATGATCACGTCCCGCCCCCTTAACGGAGCGAAGTCAGTTTTGCTTACGCCATTGCATCCGCCAAAAGCCGTGGTGGCGAGTATGCCGATTTCGTTTAGGGCATCCGCACACTTTTCACCTTCCACCAACACGACCGGGCCTGCGTATTTGGCTAAGGCATCCAAGCGATAAAGCGGGCGTGATGTTGGGGCATGCCACTTCTGACAATAGTGACAAAAGGGACGAAACTCCTTTTTAGAGAAGCTTTTGTCACTATTGTCACTATTGTCATAGCGGTTCACCGTCACCAATGCCGCCCCGGCTTCATCCGTATAGACGTAACGTTCGGACGCTTCGCCCAATTTTGGGTGGACCTTAGGAGCATCATCCGGAACTTTTGGTTTTGGGATGCTTTCAATAACCCGGCGTACGGGCTCACTGACATGCTCAAAGCCGTTACGGGTTTTATGCTCAGTCATGACGCACCCCCAAATATTCAGCGAGGCGCTTAGCCGCTTGCCCTTGTCTTGCGCCCGTCAAATAGGCAGCAAGGCTCACCACGTCCCCACCACGGTCCCCCGTGGCAAAGTCGGACCATTTTCCCGTATCAACATTGATGCAAAAAGAACCAGGCCGCTTGTCTGCACGGGTGGGGTTAAGTGCGATCCATTCCCGGCCTTTCAACTGACCGTCGGGGAGCCACTTCGACAACATGGCGGGAAATTCCCTTAGGGCAATTTGGTTAATGGCTTTGATATCGATGAGGTGATTACGCATGATCCACCTCCGACTTTTTGGTATTTCCTAAATATCCGGGAATATCCGGGATACTCCCGGAACGCACCTCGAAAATTCCGGAACTATTTCCCGGATATTCCGGAGCTATTCCCGGGGTATTTCCCGGAACATCCCTGAAGCCTTCGGGGGCCTCCGGAAATTCCGGGGGTTGCACCCCGGAAATTCCGGAATTCCCGGGGTTAAAACCCATTATGGGTTTTGCATGGTTCCCCGAGTTATTTTCCCGTACGGGTTTTTCATATTTATCGGGGTTCATTTCCCGGAAAATAGTTCCGGAATTATTCTTGATGAAATACGGCATATCAAACCTCCGAAGTCGAAGCGACTAGGAGGCCTTCAGCCCACTCAATCAAATCCCGGCGGCGATAACGGATAGAACGCCCCGAGACTTTGACGAACTTCGGCCCGCCACCACGTACCCGCCAGTTTTGCAGGGCACGAATGGTATAGCCGAGAAAGTCCGCTGCCTTGTGCTCATCTATCATGCGGTCAAGGTAGTCGGCGTCACGGGAAAGGTTTTCGGTAATGTGTTCAAACATAGGAATATTCCTCCTCTGAAGAGCGAAGAAAGACTCCAAGTCACCATGACTACGGCTCTCCTTCGCTCAATTGCGATGGAGGGAAATTGGGCGCGTTTGAAGAGGATAAAAATGAGGATAAAGGGATAAACATTTATCCCGAAATATTCATTTATTTTTAGCGGTCTAAATCAAACTGTTTGCTTATGGTTTTTCGGATTGTTGAATCATCTAGAGATTTAAATTCGACTTCTCGTTCTGGGTATTGATTCGCTAACCAATCACAGATAGGGCCATAGAGAGCTGATTTTGGGGCTTCATAATTTATCAAGCCACTGATTTTAAGAGCCTCATAGGCTTCCAAAATATGTGGGCGAACTGAAGGCCTACCAGCCTTTTTAATTGGCCTCGTTTCATGTGCAGGTAAGGTTTGTTGTTGAGGAGGCCTTGGACATGCACCTACTTGAATAAACTCTAGGCCCTGCCCTTTAACGGTAGAATTATCCCAACTTATACTTGGCCAAACACGCCATACATCATTTGGGATTTCAACTCTCTTGTCCTCAGGTTTTCTAGGCAAACAGTAACCGTATGCGATAAATTCACCGGATTGAAGTCGTGCCAATGCTCGATCTTGAAAAGCGCTACGAAGTTCCCCACTTCGGCTTGCTTTATTAGAAATGGCTGATGTTGTTTCCTTATCTTCAGCGAAAACAGCCGTCATGCACTCAATAAGGGTGCCAAAATTTACATTTTTGTTATTAAATTCCTCCCACTCATCTGCTGACGCAAAATAGTGTAGAAGCTGATACAGATTAAGCACCTTCATTCATCAAGACGCCGCATTATGAGCGCACCGCATTAAGACTGCTGATTGCCCCGCATATAAAAATCAAAAATGAAATAAGTATCATAATCATTACAAAATATTGGAACATAGAATGGTGCTTTGACATTCGCTCATCTGCTACATCATTTCCACCAACTGTCAGGTCACTATTCATTGCCAAACGAAATAAGTCATTCATCTTTTTTGAAAATGCATTGAAGTACCAAGCAGTCCCGACTGTCCCAAGAGCGGCGACAACCAACCCTGCAATAAATAAGTTAGCTGATGATACAAGAGCTTCTAGTTTCAGTTTGTCCCCTTGCCAGACACCCGCTGATGTTAACAACGCCAGAACTCCACCAGCGTTTAATATAAAAACTGATCTAAGCCCTTTTTCTATCCACAGATCAGCACGTTCCTCAGCTCTGATTGATTGTTTCTCATGCCAATCAATCACACTGGCGCGCCGCTCAGCTTCAAAAGAACTTAGATAGTCACTATCATCTGATGGAGCGCCTATATCAGTCATTTTATTTTTTAGGTCCAGGTTTGGGTCTTGGCATAGTGCTGGATTCTGGTGTGCTCTTTCGAGTACCTGTCCTAGGAGTTGACGGTTTTGGAGCTGGTGGCTTAGGGGCTGGTGTTTTTGGCGGTTCAGATTTACTCGTCATAATTACCTCAAAGAATCGGATTGGGATCTGTGATTGCGCACATTATAGAACAAACAAGCTTTGGAGGTTTTGAAAATTAGATCCCTATCTCACACTCTGCGCTCTACTCTGCCCCCGCCCGCTTCCACATCGCTTCCGTGCACATAAAAACGGCCTAGCCATTTCTGGCTAAGCCGTTGATATTATTGGTTGCGGGGGTTGGATTTGAACCAACGACCTTCAGGTTATGAGCCTGACGAGCTACCGGGCTGCTCCACCCCGCGTCAATTTTGTGT
>Ga0209345_10006019_pt1 | contig 11093 bp, 9 predicted proteins | sample Cruoilmetagenom7_FD_187294 | JGI IMG/M metagenome (GOLD analysis project Ga0209345, IMG submission 187294) | Oil polluted marine microbial communities from Coal Oil Point, Santa Barbara, California, USA - Sample 7 (SPAdes) (version 2) | ecosystem: Environmental > Aquatic > Marine > Oil seeps ...
TGGATGTGCGCAAACCGCTAATCTTGCTGCTTTGATTGATAATCCAAGACAACTGCTTGCACCATACGCATTTGACAATGCATCTGCTGTTCGCCGTATGACCGTAATGGATAATTATATCTTAGGCGAACCTACTGCAACACCAAGACCAGACGGACAAGAAGTCTCTGCAGCTGAAAGTGGTGGAGGTGGGGGGTAATATGTACCGCAAAGAATTATGTGCTCGGTTTCCAATATGTAATACGGGCTTGATGAGAGAAATAGGATAACACCATGAAACAGCCGCAACCAAATACTGCAACGGCGCCACAGGCTTATCCTGCACCTGCGCAATATGCGCCTGTGCCTGCGCAGCAAGGCCAACCGTCGCAGGGTCAAATCGCTCAAGGACATGCTGCAATGGCACCGCCACTACAGCCCCATACACAACAAGCGGGTAGGTTAGCACCAATGCCGACACCGGGACAGTACGCGCCTGCCCAGCCAGGACATATGCCGCAACAAGCCCCGCAAGGTGGATTTCCGCCTATGCCGCAAATGGGACAAGGGCAGCCTGCACACGCTCCTCAGGGAATGCCACAGGGAGCGCCGCAAGGCATGCCCGAAGCTAATCCTGCTTTTGCAGGTGGCGCGATTGCCGCGCCGCAACCAGAAACTAATCGTGAGGGCGGTGAAAAAGCTTTGCCGCGCATCGCAATTCATGCGTTTTGTGAACGTTCCGAAACGGCTGGCACTATACAAGCAACCACACAAGACTGGCGCATGGCCAGAACAAATTTGAAAATCTATATGGGTGGTCTTCCGGCAGCAATTGAATATTATCACAATGAAAGTACGCCTGCGTTGATTTTATTTGAATCCGGAATGCGTGGCCCTGAATTATTTGCACAATTGCAACAATTGGCATCGGTATGTGATGCTGATACGCAAGTTGTGATGATTGGTGCCGTGAACGATATCAAGTTATACCGTGATTTGATGGAGCAGGGTTTAAGTGAATACCTTGTGCCGCCATTTCATCCGCTAACACTTATCCGGTCTATCGCTGATTTATATGCTGACCCAGAGAAACCTTTTGTAGGCCGTGTTGTCGCATTTTTCGGGGCTAAAGGCGGAGTTGGTTCTTCGACTATGGCACATAATGTTGCTTGGGGCATGGCAACCAAAATGGGTCAGGAAACCGCATTGGTTGATATGGATGCTAGTTGGGGCACGACGGGCCTTGATTTTAATTATGATAGCTCGCAAGGGCTTGAGGAAGCGTTGGCTGATCCTGAAAGGCTTGATGAGACTTTGCTAGACCGGATAATGATCCGTCACACAGAAAAACTATCAATTCTGCCTGCCGCAGCGTCCTTAGGGTCCACATCGCCCACATCTTCGGAATCCTATGAAGCGTTGGTAAACGGAATGCGCGGCCTTTCACCAATGACTGTGCTCGATATGCCCCATGTTTGGAGCGATTGGTCCAGTCAAGTCTTGAAGGGTGCTGATGAGGTGGTGATAACTGCAACACCTGACTTGGCGAACCTGCGCAATGCCAAGAACTTGATCGAGTATTTGAAAGCAGCACGACCGAATGATCCAGATCCCCTGTTGATTTTGAACAAAACAGGCGTTCCCAAAACGGCAGAAATCCCGGTGAAGGATTTTGCGGCGGCTGTGGGGTTAAACCCGGCTTTGGTTCTTGCATATGAACCGGTTGTCTACACGGAAGCGTCCAATGATGGCAAAATGCTGAGCGATCTAAAAACGGCTGAAGCCGCTTTCAGCGGGATAATGCATTTATCGCAAAGGCTAAAGACCGGCGAATTCCCTGTTCAAATGACAGGAAAAAAAGGCCGCAAGACAAAAAAGGCAAAAAAAGCAAAGCCAGCCAAGACAGGCAATACGTCGGGCGGGTTAATGTCTAAATTAAAAAAACGGAAATAGGGTATAATGTTTGGAAAACGAGCAGGCGGAAATACGGCGCGACCATCAGGCGCGCCAGTAGCTGAAAAACCACAAGCAATTGAAAAAGTGCCTGAGCCAGTAGCTGCGCCTGCTAATGTCTCAGCCAACGCCACTGCGCGTGAAGGTGAAATATCAGACGCCTATTACGAAACAAAGGCAACGATATTTAACGCTTTATTTGAAACCATTGACGTGTCGGCCTTGGCAGGTATGGAGCCTGTAGCGGCACGGGAAGAAATTCGTACAATCGTTGATGAAATCATTGCTATTCGCAATGTTCGCCTTTCTGTTGTCGAGCAAAACAAACTTATCGGTGAGATTTGCGACGATATTTTGGGGTATGGGCCGCTTGAGCCACTCCTTATTCGTGACGACATCGCCGATATTATGGTCAATGGTGCCAAGCATGTGTTTATCGAGACAGATGGGAAAATGGAAAAAACCAATATTCGTTTTCGTGATAACCAGCAATTAATGAATATTTGCCAACGGATTGTATCCCAAGTTGGTCGCCGAGTTGATGAAAGTTCGCCTATTTGTGATGCGCGTTTGCTAGACGGTTCGCGGGTCAATGTGATCGCGCCGCCATTGGCAATTGACGGCCCAACGCTGACTATTCGAAAATTTAAAAAAGACAAATTGACGTTGGAAAATTTGGTTGGTTTTGGCTCTATTTCTCCGGCTGGGGCCAAAGTGCTTAAAATCATTGGTGCTTGTCAGTGTAATATTCTTATTTCTGGCGGTACTGGTTCAGGCAAAACCACTTTGCTTAATTGCCTAACGGCCTTTATCCATCCTGACGAACGGATTATTACCTGCGAAGATGCAGCTGAACTACAATTGCAACAGCCTCATGTTGTTCGCCTTGAAACCCGCCCACCTAATCTAGAAGGCAAAGGTAAAATTACCATGTCGGATTTGGTGAAAAACTGTCTGCGGATGCGCCCCGAACGTATTATCGTGGGTGAGGTGCGTGGTCCCGAAGCCTTTGACTTATTACAAGCCATGAATACGGGTCATGATGGTTCTATGGGGACACTCCATGCCAACTCACCGCGTGAAGGCCTGTCTAGATTAGAAAGCATGATTACTATGGGCGGATTTTCTCTGCCCGTGCGGACTATTCGCGAGATGATTGTTGGTTCAATTGATGTTGTCATTCAGGCAACAAGATTGCGCGATGGATCACGGAAGATTACCCATGTTACGGAAGTTCTCGGTATGGAGGGTGATGTTATTGTTACGCAGGATCTCGTACTCTTTGAAATGGACGGTGAAGACGCTGACGGAAAAATTATCGGCGAGCACAAATCCACCGGTATTGCGCGCCCAGCATTTTGGGAGCGCGCGCGCTACTTTAATCTTGAAAAAGATTTGGCTATGGCTTTGGATGAAGCAGGAGACAGCTAATGGAACCCGGCATGGTATTAGGCATTTTAGGACTGCTTGGCCTTGCAATTATTGGCTACATGATAGTCGATTCAGGTGGAAACTCGAGTAAAAAACGTGTAGGCCAATTATCAACTACGCAAAATAAAGAACGGAAGTCTGCATTTTCTTTCATGAAGGCTGACGACACTAGCAATCGACGAAAATTAATTGAAAACTCACTTGCGGATCTGGAGAAAGACCAGAAATCCAAGAAGAAGAAAAGAAAGTCGCTAAAAGCTAAACTTATTCAAGCCAATATGAAAACTGATGCAAAGGTTTTTATGATCGTTTCTTTAATCATTGGCATAATAGGAGCCGGTATACCTATATTCCTAGGCTTAACCCCATTATTGTCGTTGGGCATAGGATTTGTACTTGGGTTTGGTGTACCGCGGTTTATTTTGAATTTTATAATCACTAGACGTCAAAAAGCTTTCACGGCTCACTTTTCAGATGCCATGGATATTATTGTCCGTGGTGTACGCACTGGCTTGCCGCTTGGGGACTGCTTGCGTATGATTGCCCACGAGGCACCGCAACCTGTTGGCGGCGAGTTTCAACGCTTAGTAGAAGGCGAAAGTGTCGGTGTGCCGATCGACATTTGTATTGAACGTATGTATGAGCGTATGCCCCTGTCGGAAGTCAACTTCTTCGGAACCGTGTTGTCCATTCAAAGGTCTACAGGTGGTAATCTTGGGGAAAGCCTTGATAATTTATCAAAAGTTTTGCGGGGGCGAAAACTACTTCGCGAAAAAATTAAAGCCCTAGCGGCTGAAGCAAAGGTTTCGGCTATTATTATTGGTATTTTGCCGCCGGGCGTGATGACTATGGTGAGTATCGTTTCTCCCGATTATATGCATGAATTATACTTTACCACAACTGGGCAAAGAAACCTAATGGGGTGTGCTGTTGCTATGGCATTAGGCATTTTCATCATGCGTAAAATGATTAACTTCAAGTTTTAGAGAAAGACTATGGAAACTGGTTCACTGGAATTATTGCAAACGGCTATAATATTAGTGGTATGCTTGGCAAGTGTAGCCACTCTTTATGCGCTATTGGCTCCATTGTTGGAAGGTGATGCCCTTAAAAAACGTATGGGTGCCGTATCAAGTGAACGTGATACTATGCGTAAAGACCGGATGAAACAGTTGGAGAATCCACATGGTTTACGTTCCGAATCCAAGGGATTCGTCAAAAACCTTGTCGACAATTTGTCCTTGGAAAAACTACTAGCCGCTCCGGATTTGAAGGATAAATTGTCCCAAGCGGGGCTGCGCGGCCAACGGCCAATATATATGTTTTATATGTTTCGACTAATTATGCCGGTTGCTTTGCTTGCTTTCGGACTTTTGTATTTTGTATTGCTCAATCCGTTTGAATGGCGATTTATGCAATCAGTATCTGCTTCATTCGCTTTAATGCTGCTTGGGTATTACGCTCCGGGAATATATGTAAAAAACAAGGCTGGTAAACGTATGGCCTCTATTTCGCCAGTGTTTCCCGATGCACTAGATTTGTTGTTGATTTGTGTGGAATCTGGTATGTCAATTGAGCTTGCCTTTGGTAAAGTATCCAAGGAAATGGCCGAAAACTCAATTGAACTGGCGGAGGAGTTTTCTCTAACCACAGCAGAGTTGTCCTATCTACAGAGTAGACGCCAAGCCTATGAAAATCTTGGGCGTCGCAATAATCATGTGGGTATCCGCGCCGTGTCAACCGCACTCATCCAGACGGAACGATATGGTACGCCGCTTGGCAGTACACTGCGGACAATGGCTGATGAAAATCGTCAGATGCGGGTTATGGCTGCTGAAAAGAAAGCTGCCGCTTTGCCTGCCAAGCTAACCGTGCCTATGATTGTGTTTTTCTTACCGGTCTTGTTCGTGGTTGTCTTGACGCCAGCCGGTATGCGTATGGCGGCCAATCTCGGCTAACCTCGTTCGCCTAGCGCGTACCGCACAACATCCGCGACATCCATAACAAGAGAAATACACATGACCACAAGTGTGAGCGCGAGCCACTTGCTGATAATACCCGTATTGTTGCTCCATTCATTTTTGGTTTTATGTAAATAATAAAGCGCAGGTGCCCAAGCGAGAATATGACCAAGACCAAGTATGCGCTCATAGCCAAATTTCCCATAAAGCGCCATCATGATGATAGGAGCGACAACCAAGGTCGCCAGTAAAATAATCCGCGCCTGTTTGTTTTTAAATGAAAACGGGATCGAGAGCATGAACAACAGCCCCATAAAGTTGACCCAGTAATATACCCATTGGGGACCTGCCTTTATCTCGGCCATAAAGCTATTCATTAATTCCATCATGGTTTCTCCTTTTAGTCAATAATACCCAATTCACGTCCATAGTCCATATAGGTGCGGGTACGCCTTGCTTGCAATTCGTCGTCTGTTGGCGGGGACTGCCCATAGTCAAATGTTACGCCCGTGCCTTCGATAATTCGGTTCATGAAGTTAAACAAAGCACATATTTGAACGGCATCATAAAGTGCGCGTTCTGACCACCCTGCATCATAAACCGCCTTAGTATCAGCATCCTTCAATTTAGATGGGAGCACGGTTAGTTTTTTCACATAAGCCATTATGGGCTTTAATGTCGCGGGCAGCGGAGCCGTGTCGATATCGTCCATCATGGCATCGATTAAGCTTTCCTCTATACCGAATACCTTGGCGTAAATTTTATGAGCACCAAAACAAAATGTACACGCATTCAGACCAGACACATAAGTCGCGATTAATTCACGCTCTGCAATGCTAAGCGGGCTATCCCCGCGTAACAGGACATCATGATATTGCAAGAGCGGTTTGACGGCATCTGGGAAGGCCTGAAACACGGCACCCAAATGTGGGTTCTCTCCTAGGCTTGGGAATAATGACATAGTTCCTCCTTGTCCCTTTGTAAGCGTAAGCGCAGGCAATACCAATCACAGTTTTGTTAGCAGGACGACCCTATTAAAAATGGATGTAATTATGCGGTTGCTGTACGGGCGCGTGTTTGGTAAGAGCCGCCAACATCGTCCAGATTGTACATCGTAAAGAGCGCACAGCGCATTAAGGAGCAGCCATGAAAATCAATGGTAATGAAATTCGGCCTGGAAATATTATCAGCCACCAGAACGGCCTATGGGTTGCGGTCAAGACGGGTGCGGTCAAGCCGGGCAAAGGTGGAGCGTTTAACCAGGTTGAACTTAAGAACCTTGTTGATGGGCGCAAACTCAATGAACGCTTCCGGGCTTCCGAAACTGTAGAAAAAATCCGGCTGGATCAAAAACCACATACATATCTATATGCCGAAGGCGACATGCTCGTATTTATGAACTCTGAGAATTACGAGCAGATTAATCTGCAAGCCGAATTTATCGGAGACCGCGCCGCATACCTCACTGACGGTATGGAAGTGCAGTTGGAATTCCACGAAGAAACACCGATTTCTGTATCTTTACCCCAGCAAGTGACATTAGAAATTAAAGAAACCGAACCCGTAGTCAAAGGCCAAACGGCCGCTAATTCTTACAAGCCTGCGATTTTGGAAAACGGTGTACGGACGACTGTGCCACCATTTGTCAATGTGGGCGAACGTATTATAGTCATGACCGAAGACGGTTCATATGTGAAGCGAGCAGATTAATGGCAAATTCATCCCCCCTTGTTGACGTGATGATGGTCGCAGCCCGTAAGGGCGCACGGACATTGGCGCGTGATTTCGGCGAAGTCGAAAACCTGCAAGTATCGCGCAAAGGCCCGGCCGATTTCGTTACGGCCGCAGACCGAATGGCCGAAGAAAAAATCTTCGAAAGCCTACGCCATGATCGCCCGGGTTATGGCTATTTGCTTGAAGAACGCGGTGAAGTTGGCGGTTCGGATAAAACCCACCGTTTCATTATTGATCCGCTAGACGGCACAACAAATTTCATGCGCGGTAACCCACATTTCGCGATTTCTATTGGCGTCGAGCGCGAGGGTAATTTACATGCGGGCGTCATATACGATGTCATCCGGGATGAAATGTTTTTCGCAGAAGCTAACAAAGGCGCATTCCTCGTTGATGGGCGCGGTGTTGAAAAACGTCTGCGTATCCCGCAGCGCGATGATTTGACCATTTGCACCATCGCGACAGGTTCGCCATTCCGTGGCAAGCCCGGCCACGCTAAATTCGTCACCGAGCTTCACAAGGTTATGGCTGAAACCGCAGGCATCCGCCGCAACGGTTCAGCCGCGCTAGATTTGGCATGGCTAGCCGCAGGCCGCTTTGACGGCTTCTGGGAGCGCCGCCTCAATGCGTGGGACATAGCAGCAGGCATAGTCATAGTCCGCGAAGCAGGCGGCATAGTGCAGGATTTGGACACGGGTGTGGCAGACGATGTACTCGTCAGCGGCAATCTGCTTTGTGCGAGTGAGAAATTATTGCCGAAGCTGGAAAAACTTTTGAGTTAAATAAATTCAAAATACTCCGCGAACCAGGCCATATCCCCATCTATGTCCGGGCTGAATTTTAGGTAACCATCTGCATTCACATAGACCAGAGGCGCTGTTTCAGCTTTCGTCAGATAATCTGCAAAGGCGGCTTGTAAGGCACTGGTATCAAAATCATCCTCAATAACATCCGAGACCACCTTGTCAACAAACTGGAAACTGTCATCATCAGACACAACCGGTTTTTCGGCCACATCCAGAACTCCCGCAGCCGTCGTTTTGTCCGCGTCCGGCGCTTCTGCAGGTGTGACAAAACTGAAATCCGAAGCTACAAGATTGGCTTTGCTCTCACCGTAAAGCTTGAACTCGCCGTCCGCACCCATGTCGATTTCGACATAACTGCCGCCAGCATCCGAGCCGTCTGTAGACGCAGCCAAGACGGCTGCAAAATCAGCAAGTGCCGTGGTTTGTACTTCCAGTGTGTCCCGGCCCCGGGTGAAGTCCAGGATGCTGTCCGTCCCGCCGTCCGTTTGGTGGAAAGTATCATTACCGCCGCCGCCGGTGACATCATTAAGCCCTGCGCCACCGGTCATCCGGTCATCATGGGCACCACCGTCAAGCGTATCATTGTTATCACCGCCGTCCATGGTGTCATTGCCGCCGCCGCCCGTAAGGGTGTCAATGCCTGTGCCGCCATTCATTACATCAAACCCGCCCGCACCGATCAGCGTATCATTGCCAGCACCGCCGTTCATGGTGTCCGCCCCCCGACCACCGCTGAGCGTATCAGCGCCGCCGTCGCCGTTCAGCGTATCAACGCCGTCACCGCCGATCAATGTATCTGCGCCGCCGCCGCCGTTCAGAATGTCATTGCCCTGCGCACCGTCCAGCGTATCATTGTTGGAACCACCACTGAGCGTATCCGAACCCGCGCCGCCGTTCAGGGTGTCATCCCCGCTGCCGCCGTCCAGAGCATCGTCCCCGCTACCGCCAATCAGGTTGTCCGCCCCGGGATCACCAAACAACTGGTCATTGCCCGTAGAGCCGCGCAATGTGTCATTATCATCACCGCCGTAGAGAATATCCGAAGCCGTACCGCCGTTAATATCATCGTCTCCGGCACCGCCGAATATGGTGTCTATATTGCTGCCACCGCGCAGATCATCATTGCCGTCCCCACCGTGGATTTCGTCATTGCCACCCCCGCCGCGGATTAAATCAACACCGGCATCACCGTACAGAAAGTCCGCCCCGTTATCACCGCGCAAGTCATCATCACCATCGTCACCATGAATGACATCCCTACCCGTACCGCCAAGCAAAGTATCGTTACCAATACCGCCGTTCAAAGCATCTGCCCCCGAACCGCCAAACAGGCGGTCATCACCGCCAAGGCCACTCAGAACGTCATCGCCGGCATGACCAAAAAATAAATCATTATTATTATCACCGCTCAGTGTGTCAGCCAGTGCTGTGCCGGTTTCGAGAAACACTGCAGTCGAAATACCCGTAAATGGAAATTCAAAAAACTCCAATCGCTCTATGGAAAATAGTGTTGCATTTATCGATACATTATTAGTGACAGTGAGGGAACCGTCTCCATTAGCAGTGAAGTTGAAATCGGTGATGGTGCCTCTAATTCGGGCCGTGTCAACGCCACCATTGCCGTTCAGGATGTCATCGCCCCAAGAGCCTGTTAGAATGTTGTCACCGTCATCACCAATCAATATATCGTCATAACCAGTACCTATGAGGTTTTCAATATTGGACAATGTGCCAGTGCCGCCAAACCCGTCTTCGAGAATTTGACCCGAAAGCAGGTTAATGTGAACACCGGCACTGGCATATTCCCGATCGAACAATCCATCGCCATTTGTATCTGCATTAACGTATCGACCACCTTCATCTCTAAAATCATATATACCATGGTATGAAACGCCCAGTCTTGAAATACCAATAAATTGAGAGCCAGATAGCTCAAATGTATCATTGCCAGAACCACCATCTATAGTACCGCCGGCTTCCGCGACAACCAGATAATCATCACCACCGTGACCAAAAACACTGTCCGCACCACCTGCCGAACCTACAATTTCGTTATCATTGTCATCGCCGTGTAAAATATCAGCCAAATATGAACCACCAACGATCGATTCAACGCCTGAAATTGTCTCCAAATTGCCAAAACCATCGTTTGAGATTTCGTTAATGCGTAAATCGGCGACCATCACTTCGCGAGGCAAGCTGAAGTTAATATTTATTAGACTGACCCTATCAATACCTGCCCCGCCAGCATAAGAATCTGCTCCAGCACCGCCGCGCATGATGTCATTTCCGGTACCACCTATAAGCGTAAGATTTCCTGAATATGTACTTTCCCAACTGGTGATGATTAGGTCATTCCCAGCATCACCGTCGAAATAAAGATCACCGTTAAATGTAGGGTTTGCAGGTATATAAAATCCATTATCACCGCTACTGCCAATGACACCCTCTATATTGGTCATTGTGGCAAATAAAATATCATGAGTATAAAAATTAAAAATCAACAATCGGTTGCCGGTAAGACTCACATCAATTGGAATATTTACCTCAGCATAGGAAACGATGTCAAATCCGTCACCGCCATCAATAGTGTCATCACCTGTCCCAGGGTAAAACGTATCATCCCCCGCTGTCCCGACAAGGTTATCATCGCCCGGCGTGCCGTTGATAATGGTGTATAATGGCCCCTCGGCTTGTATTGTTCTTTTAGTATCATCCCAAATTATCTGATCAAAATCAAGAAACGCATTCTCAAACGTCCACTCGTCTTCAAGATTTAAATTGAAATCCGCAAAATTGCTGTACCTTTGATACATCCCCAGTCTCCACTCACCACGAAACACAGCTTGCCGCTAACACACTTTATGGCTGTGGGCAAGCAAAGGGTGTTGCGGCAAATACGTTGTTCAAGCGAGGCTAGGCGTCTTCCACCACCGCATCGGCTATCCCCGATAGCGCCGCTGCGAATACTGGGGCGCTGAAGTTTTCTAGGTCTTCTATGCGTTCGCCTATGCCTATGGCATGGATGGGGAGTTTGAATTTGTCGGCTAGGGCCACGAGGACGCCGCCTTTGGCTGTGCCGTCTAGTTTAGTCATGATCAGACCCGTGACGCCCGCGGTTTTCTCGAAAGCTTCGGTTTGCAGCAAAGCATTTTGCCCGACTGTTGCATCAAGCACGAGGATAGAATGGTGCGGGGCGGTTGCGTCTTGTTTCTTTATGACGCGGACA
>Ga0209345_10006020_pt1 | contig 11093 bp, 10 predicted proteins | sample Cruoilmetagenom7_FD_187294 | JGI IMG/M metagenome (GOLD analysis project Ga0209345, IMG submission 187294) | Oil polluted marine microbial communities from Coal Oil Point, Santa Barbara, California, USA - Sample 7 (SPAdes) (version 2) | ecosystem: Environmental > Aquatic > Marine > Oil seeps ...
GCCTTTAGTAAAATAATTATAATAAAAATAATGAAAGATTATGAATAAAACTGTTATTATAGAAACTAAGTCTGGAAAGATAAAAGGCATTAAGGAAAGCGGATTAGAAATATTTAAAGGGATTCCTTATGCAGAACCTCCTATAAACGATTTGCGATTTTCTCCTCCCGTTGCGAAAAAACAATGGGATGGCGTACTAGATACTACCGAATATGGGCATTGTGCGTACCAAGGATATACTCAACTCGAAGATTATACGGGTAAACTTCAACCTGAAAGTGAAGATTGTTTAAATCTTAATATTTGGACACCTAGCGTAGATAATAAGAAGCGCCCAGTAATGTTCTGGATTCATGGAGGTGCATTTGTTATGGGAGGCGGGATTGCCCCCATGTGTGACGGTTCAGCCTTAGCCCGGCGTGGTGATGTTGTGATAGTTACTATTAATTATCGGTTAGGCGCTTTAGGTTATTTGTATATTCCCGGTGTTACAGCCAATGTTGGACACCTCGATCAAATCCTAGCACTTAAATGGGTTCAAGATAATATTGAATTATTTGGTGGTGATCCTGCAAATGTTACAATTTTTGGTGAGTCTGCTGGGGGTTATTCAGTAGTTGCTTTAGCCGCTATGCCCGTTGCTAAAGGACTTTTTCGCCGTGTTATTGCCCAAAGTACTCCGGCAATTGACCCAAAGGTAACAAAGAAACCTTCAAAAAAGTTGATGCGCATGCTCGGTGTTGAAAAGGGAGATCTTAACGTATTACGTAAGATATCCCCAGAAAAAATAATTGATGCGCAAAATAAGCTTTCGAGTACAAATCCCCTTGCTTTTCGACCTTTAGTTGATGGTGATACACTACCTATACAACCATTAAAAGCGTTTCAAAACGGTAATTGTGGAGATATTGAATTTATGATAGGCACGAATCTAGAAGAAGCTAAGATGTTTACAGCTCTTGATCCAAAAATAAGCAAAATTGATGATGTTGGGGGAGAAAAACTCTTGATCGGATATTTAGGCACATTAGGTATTGATATGAGCAAGAGTAAAGAATTGATCGATACTTACAGAAAAGCGAGGGAAGGAAAGTTTTCCACAGAACTGAGGGAGATAATGAACGCTCTTATCACGGATTACCTTTTTCGCATTCCAACGATACAATTTCTTGAAGCGCAGAGTACGCATCAGGTCAATACATACAATTATATATTTACTTGGTCGTCCTCTGCATTCGACGGAAAGTTAGGTGCTTGTCACGCTATTGAAATACCGTTCGTTTTTAATACGCTTGATGTTCCTAAAATAGCGGGTTTCGCGAGTAGAAGTCCTGAAACTGAAGCCATCAGTTCAAAAACGATGGATGCTTGGATTGCGTTTGCTCGTAATGGAAATCCTAACCACGATGGCATTCCTAAATGGGCTCCTTACGATATTGAGAGGAGATCGACAATGTTAATCGGTAAGGAATTTAAAGTAGTTGAAAAATTTCTCGATAAAGAACGAGTTGCTTGGGATGATATCATTTAGTTTAGTCTCAAATTTTTTTTTTCATTAATTATTGATTCCTAGTTTTCTCTAAGCCATTCTTTGAGTGCGATCTTAACAGAACGACGCATTTCCACCGTAAATTCTGCTCCTAGTTTACCAAGATATAGCTGTTGTCCCATATTTTCTGCTTCTTTAACTACTATTTTTCTCGGGTCATTTTCAAGCATATCGTTGAAATCATTCTTGGATAACCTTGAGTATTGATTTGTAAATAGGATGTATTCTTTAGGAAAGCGTGTTAAAAGAGGAATTTTGTTTTTATCTCCTTTGGGGCGTCCATAACATAACAAAGTTATAGGAAACACCCATTTGGGAAGGTTAAACATCTCACGGTGAATTTCATAGTTCTCCATGATATCTCCAATATAGCACGAACCAATATCTAAAGCTTCAGCCGTAATTACAGAATTTTGGGCTGCGATTAACGCATCGCAACAAGCGAGAAGTAAATCAGACTCTTGAGGAGTTTGGAACTCCTTGCCTATTTCATTGCATTTTTCCTTGACATTACTAACTCTAAAGAAATCGTACCATCTTTGCATGTCAGCTAAAAACAATAGGACCAACGGCGCTTTAGCTATAAGGGGCTGATTATCGCAAGTTTTTACTAATTTTTCTTTTAATTTTTGATCACTTACTTGAATAATCGAATACATCATCAGATTTCCGGCCGTAGGAGCCCTCATTGCTCCGTGGATGATAGTATCAATTTCATCTTGAGAGAGTGGTTTAGGATTGTATGCACGAATTGTTCTTCTATTCTTAATTAGCTCTATAGTTTGATTTTTTTTATTTTTTTCATCCATAAGAAATTCACATTAATACATATTATTAATAGTTTAAAAGTTTAGGGAACCTATTCTCTATTATTAATTCTTTTTGGATAATTTCGTTTATTAAATCTTCTCGCTTTCTACCCTAAAGAATTTACAAATATCTTAAAATATTCGAAAAGTGCCAAATAAGCTGCAACTGTTAAACCTGCCATACTAGATCCAATTATTATAGCATTAAGTGTGCTGAAATATTAAGCAAATTAGAAAATAAATGTTGGGCTTGTAATGAACCTTTTGAAGAAACAAAACCGATAGGCCCAAAATCGTAGATCTAATATTTCGCTATAAATTATTAAATCAATAATTTTGGAAACTTATTTTCCTTTGCTAATTCTTTTTGAATTATGTTATCTAATAGCTCTTCTCGTTCATTGCCTGAAAGAACTTCTAACTTTCTTATCTTTAAAGGATCAACCTTCTCTCTTAATAGTTTTATTTCTTTAACGGTAGGAGGTTTAGTTTCTTTTAAATCATTCGGAATAATCAAATCAAATCCTGTTGATTCTTTAACGGTATCTATATCGACATTTGGATGAATTGATGCCAATCTCATTTTTTTGCTTTTTCCATCAAAATCTAAATATGCTAGATTAGTTACGACACATTGAGGACCAGATCCTCCACATATCGATGGTTTTCCTTCAGGGAATCCTGCTCCGGAGATGAAGAAGAGCCTTTCTGTTGATACAAAAGTTCGTGAATCATGTCGGGGGGTATATAAAAAAGATCCTCTTTTATAGAACATACTAAAATCTAAAATTCCTGCGGCTCCAGGTAACCTTATTTTTGGACTGCTCCAATCTCCGATACATACATTATTAGTATTTCCAAATTGATCTATTTGAGCGGGTCTAAAAAATTCTATGGTTGTTAATTTCTCAGAAGGAAGTGACTCCAAGGTGCATTCAACAGAATTTTGGAATCTATACGCTCGTGCTGCGTTCATTTCTAAATAAAGAAGAGAAACCTGTCTTGGCTCAATAACAAAAGTATTCCCCATAATGTAATGATAAATTGCATCAGGGGCATGTGTTAATTTTGCCAACGTAAATGCTGCCCAGACCATTGGTGTTGCCACCCCTACGATCATAACATCATCATTTCTGACTTCTCTCGCCATTAAAACTGTCATTAATTCATCTATCGTATAATCTTTAGAAGAATCATCCATCAATTTTTCACTTTTACAAGATTATTAAAAATTTATATTTTAGAATTCCAAAGTTATAGTTATTTGGCAGAAAGAAAACATTTAAGATTTTTTAAGAGTCCCATTTTAAAATTATCCTCTTTAATTGAGATTTAATGAAAATCTAAATAAAAATTTATAGTTAAGATTTTTGGCGCCTTAATCTTGATATGAATTAAAGAAAATAATTATGAAAATGTTGATAAAAGTAAAAATTGAAAAACAATTTGACATTTATCTTATTAATTATGTACATAGTCTGTTTTGATTTAGAGGGCGTTTTCACTCCAGAAGTATGGATTGCGGTAAGTAAAGCTACAGGAATTGACGATCTCAAATTAACTACACGGGATATTTCTGATTATGATGTCCTTATGAAAAATCGAATAGCAATATTAAAAAAGAATAAGATCAATATTAAAGATATTCAGGAAATAATATTGAATATGGATCTACTATCAGGGGCAAAAGAATTTTTGGATAACATTCGTACAATCGCCCAAGTAGTTATTGTCACTGATAGTTTTATTGAATTTGTAATGCCTTTTATGAAGAAATTGGGTTTTCCTATGTGTTTTTGTCACAATCTCGAAATTGATAAAGAAGGTATGATTACTGATTATAAAATTCGTACTAAAGAGATGAAAAAAAAGACAGTTTTAGCTTTCAAAAAGTTAAATTACGAAGTGATTGCGGCAGGGGATTCGTACAACGATGTATCCATGTTATTAGAAGCAAAACATGGTATCCTGTTTAGACCACCAAAAAGTGTTGTTGAACAATTTCCAGAAATCCCTGTTGTTAATGAATATGATGAATTAAAAAATTTGATTTCTAAATATTTAGGATTTTCCAATTAGGTTATAAATACGCGTTCTAATTTTGAAACTCTTCTAATAAAAATTCCTTAAAGTCTGTATAATCGTAAATTTCTTTTGGATTTGGAAATTCGGGCTTATCTTGTACTAATACTAACGAATCTGGCATTTCTGGAACGATATCAATTAATTTGATTATTTCTACAGGAAATTTTGAAGGATTCGCAGTTTCAAAGGTTATTGATTTAACATCATTATTATTCGGATAACTATTACGATATATCTGAAGCGCAGCCCATCCAACAGCTCCGTGAGGTTCTATTATTTCTTTATATTTACTATAAAAATTAACGATTTCATCTTTAGTTGTTTCATCGCTTATGGAATAGGAAACTATATCATTGCGAAGCTCTTCCATATTTGGTATTTTATGTATTACTCCTTTCTCATCTATTTGACCTCCATAAAGATCAAATATTCTTGCTAAATTTGAAGGATGACCAACATTCATAGCATTAGATATGCAATTTATCGATGGTTCGACTTTGGTGTAAACTCCAGTTCTTAGAAATGCTGGAAATTCGTTGTTTTCATTTACAGCTGAGATAAATTTCGCTATAGGAAGCCCCATTTTCTTAGCAATTAAACCTCCAGTAAGATTTCCAAAATTCCCTGAAGGAACGGAGAATATTACCTTTTCATTCTTTTTACTAACAATTCTAGAGTAACTCCAGAAGTAATAAAGCGTTTGAGGCATTAAACGCCCAAAATTTATAGAATTCGCCGATGACAAATTTATATGTTTTAATTCTTTATCAGCGAAAGCAATTTTTACTAACTTTTGGCAATCGTCAAATTTACCTTTTATCCCTAAAGTAATTATATTTTCACCCAGTGTTGTCATTTGTTTTCTTTGTAAATCACTGATTTCGTTTTTTGGATACAGTACCACAACTTTAATTCTAGACATTTTATAAAATGCTTGAGCAACAGCACTTCCTGTATCTCCTGAAGTCGCCGTTAATATTGTTATATTCTTATTATCGATTTCGAGAAAATGTTCCATTATTCTAGCTAACATTCTTGCTCCAAAATCTTTAAAGCTACATGTAGGACCACGATCTAAATAACAAATATAATCATTATTTGCAATCTTTTCGATAGGTATTTTAAAATTTAAGGCACTAATAACGATTTGCTGAAGCTTCTCTCGCGATATAATATTTCCAATGAACTTTGAAATTACATTATTAGCAATATCAACAAAATCCATGTTTTTGAATGAATCAATCGTATCATTAGTCAGTCTTGGAATTTTATTTAACATATATAATCCATTGTCTAAGGCTTGACCTTGTAAAACAGCAGTTTTGAAATCTACATCTAATGAATTATAATTTGTGGAATGAAAACTCGTTTCAATAACCTCTTCTTTTTAACTTCAATTTCTATTTCTTCTTTTTTTAGCTATGCTAATAAGATCGTTTAATATAGCAGATGCTGCTTCAAAACCACCAGCTCCCCTTCCTATTAATATTATGGATCCAGCGTTTATCGTTTGAAGTTCAATAAGGTTTAAAATACCCTGAATATTTAAAGGTGACTCTCTTTTAACCAACCTTGGTTCTACGATTAAATTATTTTCTTCAGCAATAGCTATATGTTTTATTACATAACCATCTAATTTAGCTAATTCTAATGCATGTGGCGTGATTTTAGTGATTCCTTTAATCTTTACATCTTCAATAGTTTTTGACCATCCAAGTAACTTGTTTGATAGAATTACTAGTTTCCCAGCTGTGTCATAACCATTAATATCTAAAGTTGGATCCGTTTCTGCATATCCTAATTCTTGTGCCTCTTTTAATGCTACTGAAAAAGAAATTCCTTCAGCTGTCATGCGACTTAGAATATAGTTATTTGTACCATTTAATATTGCTCTAATTCGAGAGATAGTATTTCCAATAAGATTTTTTTTTATTGATAAAGCAGGAACGCAACTTGCAACCGTTGCTTCAAATTTCACTAAACAGTTCATCTTTTCAGCTAAATTTTTAATTTTTTCGTATTGTAAATAAAATGGTGCTTTATTTGACGAAATTACATCGATATTATTACTCAATGCTTGTATAATGTGTGTTATTGCGGGTTCTCCCGTATTTGGATTAGTAGGTGTGGTTTCAATACATATATCGATATCTAAAGTAGAAATTAAATTCTGAGCTTTCACATTACTTTTCCAATATTGATTTTTTCTCAAATTATTGTAATCCTCCAATATATCGTCTAAATCTATTCCATCGTTATTGATCAGAGCGCCGTCGTGTTCGAAAATAGCAATTAATTTGCAATTGAAATTAAAATTAACTTTAATATTATCTCGTTTTTCTTTCAATAACTGAAGAAAACAGGTTCCAACATTTCCTTTTCCAATTAGACAGATTTTTACTTCCATTTCGATGCACATAATTAATTTATTAAGATCGTATCAAAAAGAGATTTTTCTCTTTACATATTTTTTCAATTTCAGCAATTGATTCGAATTTTGTCATAACTTCAGGAAATTCTACTTTCATTATAACGCTACTTATTTCATCAACTTCAGTAAATTTGGCGTGCAATTCAAGAACTTTAATGTTCTTTGAACCCAATCGTTTAATTGTATCTGTTATATCTGTGTCGAAAACGTGCCCAGTTAATATAAAAGTTAAAACTTTATTTTTAGAACCTAATGAAATCTTAATGAGTTGTATATTTTTTTCGATTAAGCCTTTTTTTATGTTTTCTAGCGATAATTCAATTAGTTCCTCGCTTAACTCAAACCAAATATCAACTGGAATCATGGTATTAATTTTTTTATCGTGATGGTGTAATACACCATAGATATTTCCCCCATTTTGGGAAACTGGTTTAATTAATTCTATTAAACTTCCTGGAATATCCGGTAATTTGACTTCTAAATAAATCATTTTTGAAAAAAATCTTAATTTTTTTGAGAAATATATTCAACAATTAATATCATAGATAAAAATCGATCTAGTTTACAATTACTATATTAAAGTAAACTTTTTAATTTTTTTACTAATAAACTAAAATTGAAAGGCTTGAAAAAATGATTAATATCTTTTAAAATTGACCCTAGTAACTTAAAACTAGGCTATATTTTTACAATAAGACATTTAATATCATTTCTGCGCCACCAGCATTATCTAGATATTCGGCATTCGATTTTACATCGATGAATTTATGTTTGTATTCTTTAAAATTCATTTTAAGATATTCTTGGATATGAAGTGCATCGAACGTATAACGATCGTAGCACGAAGTGGGATGAGCTCCAAACGGTATTTTAATAACAGCGTTACTAGTTTGCATAGGTATTTGTGCTTTCCCTTGTAAATACTTTATATCTTCCGTTTCAACTAATCTCTCGCAGGTAATAATTGTTTTTTTTGCAGTCTTGGCCATATCATCATCCATCCAAACAGCTCCAGCAATATTTCCATTTCCATATTCATCTGCATAAGGAACATGTAAGATAGCTACGTCCAAATCGATTCTGGGCAATGCCATTAATTCTGTATCTGAGCCTAAGGGATCTTTAAATTGTTTAATATCATTCCTTACTTTTGGCATATCAGTTCCTATAATACCTTTTAAAGGCATGAAAGGCACTTTCAAATAGGATGCTCTTAATCCTAAAGCAATAGAAGCTTCACTTTCTTCAGATATTTCTATTAATCCAGACTCAACAGCTTTCCTATAATTTGGAGCCATACCAAAAATCTCCATACCTACGAAACTGGCTCTCACTTTAGACGCACAACCTGCAGCTACAAGCATGTCAATTTCGATCCCTCCAACAAAAGTGCAAAGAGATAAGTCCTTTTTATCTTGTCTAATTATCTCTCTACAAGCACTAATCGGTTTTCTCCAAAACGAAAGTCCCCCAAAACCAACTAGATCACCATCTTGAACGTAAGTAGAAATTGCCTCATCTAAGGTCATTAATTTACTTTTTCGAATTTTTGATCTCCTCACTTCATCGAAATTTGAATATTAGAATTAAAAACAATATTTAGAAACAATTTTTGTTATGTTAAAAATATTGTACATTAAACTCATTGGAATACAGAAAAAAGAGGAAATAGAATTCAAAATAATCTATTGACTTATTATTTTTTTACTTTTTCTAATTGCTTCTTTAATTTTACAAAGAATTCTGGGGTTGATATTTGATATGGTATGGGGTACCTAGTTCCAGCTCTGTGAGTTTTTTCCATACCTTCTATTATTTCGTCAAAAATTTCCATAGGTATTGAGGCAATTAAATCCGTATCAGTTGCCATAGCAAAACGACGATCGCCAAGGCATGGAAACGCAATCTGTAGTTCACCCGTAAGAATGGCATTTGAAATAGTATCGGCACAAACACCATCACAAAAAGTTGACATTGAAACTCTCCCTCCTTTTTTCCATAAAGAACCCTGGATTATTCTCATTATCTGAGCAGAATTCCCCCAAATTAGAATCAAATCGGGATCAAAATCAACTCGACTTAAAGCGCCAGAAACTATCGCAGAATATTGTCCATATGGTAATTTTGGCATCGTGGCTGTGGTTTTTTTAGCAGCTTCTTTTGTTTCATTGTATCTTCCTACAAAAAAAGCGCCCTCTTCGAAAAGTTTATGTGATTTTTCAAATCCGAGACTTATTTCGGCTAGCGGACATAAATTATCCTCCTTTACACAACCCATAGTCCATCCGTAATACCTAGCATAGCTGAAAATTTGACAAAGTGCAATTTTTTTTTCTGTTTTTTTTATAAATTTAATATCATTTAATTCTTCGGGATTCCGTAATAATTTTACGGCAACGGGGAAAGTAGCTAACCGAAGATATTTATTTAGTTTTTCATCTGTTTCTTTATATTTACCCATATTTATTCTACCTATCTATATATAATCTATCAATTGTTTTATATAATTTCGTACCTAAGGAGAGTTGACAAGTAGCTTTTAATCTGCTTTTATTAAGTAGTAAATAGAAGAGTTGAATAATGATTGCTAGAAGCTTTAATAAGTAAGCAAGAAGGTGAATTAATTTTCAACTCAATTTTATATTATTATTCATTTTATAGTATAAATTAGTTCAAGGATCTTGATAATTATGATCGAAAGAAAAAGATTAGATGTTGGCCTTGTACAAGTTTATTTTGGTCGGGGTAAAATTGCTATAAATAGATAGCAATGCCTATAGGCAAGACCACTGCGGCTTTAGGACAAGGCTTTCGGGCTACGGGTCATGGATTTAAAGTATACATGATTCAATTTATGAAAGGATATCCTCAATATGGGGAAGTTACGGCTGTAAAGGGAATTCCAAATTTCGAATTGAAACAGTTTGGAACACCAGATTTAATTGAAATTCCAGGAGAAATTGATTTCGAAGAAGGAAGGAAAGGTATAGCGTTTGCTAAGGAAATAATTACGAGCGATGAATATGACATAGTAATTCTTGACGAAATTGGTGTAGCGGTCGAATATGGTATTGTAGATGTCGACGATGTATTAAAATTGATTGATAATAAACCAGAAAAGGTCGAGTTAATTTTAACGGGAGGTCCTAAGATGCATCCAAAAATAAAGGAACGCTCTGATTTGCTCACTGAGATGAGAATGATCAAGCATTATTATTCTTCAAAAGGGATTAAAGCTCGTCTTGGTATAGAATTTTAACGAAGCGTAGTGAGTTTAGATATGGGAAATAAGAATTTTGTTTCTTCTTTGTTCTTAAAGTTCTCTAATGTAAAGACAAAAGATATTTTTATAAATCACCACAAATATCTTGGTAAAAGAAAAAATTCGCTAAAAATTTACGAATCTTCGCCTAAAAATATGATTTTCTCACCATTTAACATAACTATTGATAATATAGATCGTTTAATGCTAATTAATTTCGAAGAAGACCCTATTTACTACGCAATTGAACTCCAGATTTTTCGTATAGCTGAAGAAAAATTGCCTATGGTAATTTTGTATAGAAAAGATGACTTAATGGACATCTATTATACCAATGAAGCAATTATCGAACATAAAAAGAAATTGATGAGGGATTTATTGACTAATGTTTCGTTTAATCAACTTGAAAAAATTGATTTTAGATTTCAAACAGACGATATGGGTTTAGACGCTTATCTATTTTTGAAAGACAAGTTAGAAAAAGGAATCGAATTAAAAATTAAGGAAAATACGCCTGGAAGAGAATTAACTGCGATGTTAACTCCAATAAAGGCTGCTAGCAAAAAACCACAGTATTTTCCAATAGTATATCTAAACAAGTTTGGAATGGTAATAAAGAAAGACACAGAGATCTTTGTAAAGATTCATGGCGTTTTGAGAAAACCCGTTGAAATGCCATTCCGAATGAACGGAATGTATATCTATTTAGCGCGATATTCTTTGGAACCGATTATCAATAATTGGAATAAATCCTATATTGGGCGTTTAAATTCAATATTAATAGATCCCGCTAATATTAATGTAAAAAAAGAGAATTTATCATATGAAATATTAAACAATAGTGGTTATTACGAAATAAAAAAGATTTCGGGAAAAGATGAGGTTGGTCATACTATTTCTTTTGAATTTTCTCCCGCAATCCCTAATTTAATTGCCCTAAAAAGTAATGTGAATATT
>Ga0209345_10006021_pt1 | contig 11092 bp, 6 predicted proteins | sample Cruoilmetagenom7_FD_187294 | JGI IMG/M metagenome (GOLD analysis project Ga0209345, IMG submission 187294) | Oil polluted marine microbial communities from Coal Oil Point, Santa Barbara, California, USA - Sample 7 (SPAdes) (version 2) | ecosystem: Environmental > Aquatic > Marine > Oil seeps ...
GATACAGTTTTTGTTATTTCTTTTGAACCAAAAGCAAATAGAAATTTTGAAGGCTTAAAGGGGTTACTGTACATCAACTCTAACAAATATGCAGTGGAAAGCGTCGATGCTTCTACGTTTAACTCCGGAAAAATTGATTTTACTATTCAACAAAAATATAAATTTATAAATAATCAATATTGGTTTCCTGAACAGTTGAATTTTGTCATTATTTTGGGACAAGGTTTTGGCAGTTTTAAATATGTTGGCAAAAGTTACCTTTCTGAAATCACCCCTAATGCGACATTAAAAAAGAAAGATTTCCCATTTGTCTCTCTTACTTTACCAAAAAATGTAGGAGGAAGAGAGTCGAAATACTGGGATAATTACAGAAGAGAAGCTTTAGACAAACGCGAACTGAGAACCTATGCACTGATTGATAGTATTGGAGACAAAATAAATCTCGATAAATTTTTATCAATTCCTCAAAAGTTATTTGAGGGAAAATATCCTTTAAAATATGTAGATATAGACTTGCTAAACATCGTAAGGTTTAATAAATATGAAGGCACAAGATTAGGTGCTGGTTTTTACACTAATGACGACATTCTTAAAAATGTTTCCTTAGGTGCATTTGCTGGTTATGGATTTAAAGATGATACATGGAAATATGGAGGAGAATTAAAGATTGATGTGCCAGGAAAAAAAGATATTTCCTTTAATCTAAAATATGAAAATAGCATTAGAGAGGTTGGTACCTATTCTGGAAACAGAGTTAACAATCCATTTGTATCACGTAATATTATAGCGAGCCAAATGGATGCCATTGAATCTTACAGTATTAGAACAGACATGAAGTTATTGAGAAACATCAACTGGTTTTTGGGTTTTAATACTGCTAAAATAAATCCGTTGTACAACTACCAATTTATTCAAAATAATAATTCGGTAACTGGTTATAATAATTCTGAGGTTACTATTGGTGTTGGCTACCATGTTAATGAAAAACTAATTAATTCCTTTGGTACTACAACTAGACTTGCTAATGACGCTCCGGTTTTAAAACTTATTTATTCTAGAGGATTAGAAGGTGCTTTTGAATCTAATTTTAGTTACAACAAACTGCGTTTTACGTTAGACCATAGTTTTATGACTAAAGGTATTGGCCGAACAACTTACCGACTCGATTTAGGCTATATAGATACTGCATTACCTTATGGATTATTATTTACCGGAGAAGGGACTTTAGACCGACAAATACCCTTTGTGGTTAAAAATTATTTTCAAACAGTAACGCCTTATGAGTTTTTATCCGATAGGTATGCACACTTATTTATTACTCATAATTTTGGAAGACTATTTAATAACAAAGGTTATTTTCAACCTGATATTTTGCTTTATAATAATGTTAGAATTGGTGATTTAGACCATAATGAATATCATCAGAATATTGAATTTAAAACTAAAAACCACTTATTTTTAGAAACAGGTTTAGAACTTCATAATTTAATAAAGGTACCATTTCAAAATTTAGGTTATTTAGGAATGGGCTTTGGTGCTTTTTATCGCTATGGTTATCACAATCTTGAAAAGTCTAGTGATAATTTTGCTCTAAAATATTCTGTTGGATTTACTTTTAAGTAGAATTAAAAACTCATAACTCTATTCTCATTTCCTTCATTATATGTTATAGTAAACTTATAAGTTTTAAGATCTCCTTGTAATTGAGCAAAATCTCCATTATTAGACCATTTGATATCTATTTCATTATCTAATGAGTTATTAATTTTTACAATTCCCGAAAATGCTTTAGAAGTATTTCTTAACCTAATGAGTTTAAGTTGATTTTTAACAATGTCCGTTTTAAGTCCATTTTCAACATCTTTTAGTGATAATGTTGTTCTGTTTATTTCTTTATGACCACCTGTACCTCCTTCGTCCGCAGCTTTATAATTGTTTTTACCAGCAAAAATATCTAGATACCATATCTGTGGAATACCAGGCATAAATAATTGAATTGCTCTTGCCAACAACAATTTTTGATCATCTTCACCCAAAGCACTAAAAAAAGTAGCATTAACTTGATAATAAGAAATTTTATTTCCAGACGGATCGTAAAGATTTTTTACGCGTCCACCTCTCTCTAAAACAATATTCATAACATCCTCAATCGCTTTGTCTTCGAGTAAGCCTTCATTGTATTTACCATCAACTTCTTTTCCTTTTAAATCTAAAACAGGAATGCCATCATGGCAACCTAACATATTAACTGTTTTGTATCCTTTATCAATAATTTCGTTAGCCCATTTTAAAATGGCTTCACTACTCCCTTTCTCTAAAGTATGTATCATTAACCCTGGTAAGAAAAAATCATAAATTTGATAACCTTTCTCTGCAACTTCGTCATGCAAGTTTAATCCGTATTCCGCGTGTATTTCTGGTAAAAGTATAAGGTCATTTTTCTGCGCTATTTGATTAATACGTTCTAAATGATTCCATGTTCCTGGTTTATTAAAAAAATTAGATTCTCCAATTTCTTTATGTAAATAAGCAAAAGCATCTAGTCTTAGAATTTTACACCCAAAACTTTTTACTTTAGCCAAGGTTTCTTCATAAAAATCCCAAACCAATTCACAATTAGCATTAACATCCATCTGCCCTAAATAGGTGCAATTTCTATCTACAACTTTTGATATTTCGGATTTTAAATGATTGTTTTCTCCAAAGTCAATGGTGTTTATCTTTAGATTTTCATCTATAGCCTTATTGACTTTTTCTACTATTACTACTTTGTTGACATTATTAAATTCTTTGATGTTCTCTAAATCAGCTATAGATATTTTATTATAAGTAATTTGCTGATAGAACGTATTCCAATATGGCTGTTTTGAACCATCTGGAAATGGGACTTTTAATATAGGTAAACCCGATTTTCTCATAAATAATTTATCGAAAAATTCTTTATGAGGAATTACAATTCCATCCTTATTTTTTATACCATGACCTTCCCAAAAGGCATTCCAGTTAATAAAAAAATCTTTGTATTTAGAATCGTTACCGTGCTCTAATAAATCCTTAAATTGTGGTGAACCTACTGACAAGTGGTTTAGAACAATATCAAATTTTAGTAAGATATTAAGTACATCTAATTCTTCTAAATCTTTTTCTGAAACAAGTTCTTTATTAAGGTTATAATCAATAACAGAAAATCCTCGATCTAAATCACTGTTAAAAAATGTTGGTAACACATAGAATAAAGAAAAGGCATCTTTAAACTCTGGCATTTTAAGCATTTTAATAGTATCGCTTAATTTTTGTCCAATACTATCTGGATAAGCATTAAGCATTACACCATTAAAAATCTCACGGTTATCTTTTTTATGCATGGCAGTCTCTTACTATAATAGTTTGGATAAAATATCGATATTGTCAGGCAATCTTCCTACATTCTGAAGTTTTAAAGCTGCTAATTGTAAAGCGACCTCTAAGCATTCTTTAATAGGTTTATCTTTTATATATGCAAATAAAAACCCTGACCAAAAGGCATCTCCGGCTCCTGTTGCATCCATAACATTCTCAACTTTTATCGCTGGTAATATTATGACTTCATTATTTTTTTGAGATAGTTTGACCCCTTTACTTCCTAGTGTCAAACATATGATTTCAACACCTTCATTATGAAAAAATTCGAATATTTCATTGTGAGGTAAAGAACGATTAAAGAGTCTAAGCATATCATCCTCACTAATTTTTATTAGTGGATTAAACTTACAATAGGCTTTAATAACTCTTAAGGCTTCTTTTTTATCCTCCCAAAGTTCATCTGCATAATTAATATCAATACTTAATTGACACCCCAAACGAAAGGCTTCTTCAGCTTTTTTTAATATGGTTGATTGTGCAGGGTCTTTACTAAGTGCAAAACAAGTGGTGTGAAAGATATTTGTTTTAGTTAGTAATTCTGTTGGAATTTGGCTTTCTGAGATACGATAATCCGCTTCTCGATAAGGTATAAAATCTGGCGTACTTTGAGTTCTTGATACAAAAATAACACTAGTTGGTTTTTTATTAATCTTGCTAATAGATTCTGTAATAACTCCAACTTGATTTAATCGTTCAAAAATGTATTCACCAAAACCATCATCCCCAACGCTAGCTACCATTCTCGATTTTAATCCTAATCTAGCAGAGTTCATTGCTACGTTTGTAGGTGAACCTCCTAAATACCTGTGATAATCTCTTGTGTTGTTAATAAGAACATCTTTTTGATGCCCGATAAAATCAATCAATACCTCTCCAACACACAAGATATCTATATTTTTAATACTATTTTTCACAATAAATTTAATTCTTAATTATCAATAAGATTTTCTTGTACATAATCTTTTGGCTGCTTAAGGCGAATTGCTAATACTCCCGCAATAAGAAAAAATACTCCACCAAATAATATCGCATTTACAGCACTATTATTTAAAAGATTCTTTACTATAGGTCCAAATGTTACGGTTTGTATTCCCATAGGAATTACTATCATCATATTTAAAATCCCCATATAAACACCTCGTCTCTCTTGAGGTACAATTTTAGAAACCATAGTATATGGAATGCCCATCATTGCCGCCCAACCAATACCAAATAGAATCATTGGTATTAGCACTAACATTGGATCTTTTATATATGGAACGGATAACATTGCTATTCCTGTTAAGAACAGACTTAAGACATATACTTTTTTTCCACCCCATTTTAAAGCTAAAGGCACTAATGCTAATGCAAAAACTATAGTGGAAATATTATAAGTTGTATTCATTTTAGCCGCCTGACTCAATGCTTGTGATTTATCAAACCCAATACTTTCTTCAAACATTGGCGAAATAAATTGCCAATATATAAAAAGCGCATACCATTGAAATAAATAAACTCCTGCCAGCTTCCACATAAATTTTGGCATATCCTTAATAGCTTCCCATATTTCTATGAAAGGGGTTTGTACACGTTGTGAAAAAGGTAAGGTTTTGTGTTTTTTAATTTCTTCTAACTCTTCAGCTTGTGGAGGAATTTCTGGTGTTTTTAAAACTGACCAAAGTATAGTAATCACTGATAAAATTGCACCTATAAAAAATGAATAGTATAACCAATTAGGAATAGATTTTACCGTTTCATCAACAACTTCTTGTCCACCAAACCAATCTTGAAAAAGAAAAATAGAAGCATTGGCTAAAACGATACCTGCACCAACAAATAAACTTTGCATCTGATATCCAAAACTTAATTGCTTAGTTGGTAATTTATCTCCAACAAAAGCTCTATAAGGCTCCATTGCCATATTGTTACCAACATCTAAAATCCATAATAAACCAACTGCAAACCATAATGTTGGACTATAAGGAAAAGCAAACAAACACAAACTACCTATAAGCGCACCTATTAAGAAAAAGGGTTTTCTTCTTCCCCAACGTGGCGACCATGTCTTATCTGAAATTGCACCAATTATAGGTTGTACAATTAAACCTGTTACAGGTCCTGCTAAGTTTAATAAAGGCAAATCTTCTGGCAGCGCTCCTAAAAAAGAAAAAATAGGATTAACTGCTGTTTGTTGTAAACCAAAACTGAACTGAATTCCAAGGAATCCTACATTCATATTAAAAATTTGCCAGAAACTTAAACGTGGTTTTTTCTTTAACATTAGCCTTACTTTATTTAAATGTATTATTTACTTAATTTCAAAATGAACCGTTTTAAGAAAAAAAGAGTCAGTGATAAAATATCAACACCAACTCTTTTACCAATCAATCAATCTTAAAAATTAACTTACTCAAATATTAATACTTAATTAAAATTTATATTGAAGAGACAATGTAGAAGAACGACCACTAATTGACCTCGCTCTTACTAAACGATTATTACCGTATGCACCATCCCCATTTCCTTCAACCTCTGTAATACCAACGGTATCAAATAAGTTGTTTACACTTAACACTAAAGATAAACCTTCTGTTAAACCAGCTCTACCGATTAAATTAAAATATGCATATCCTGGCATAACTAAATCATTATCATCTTGAGCGTAAGACTTTGAGGTACCTAATACACTTAAACCTACAGAGTGCTTACTATTATTACCAAAATTATATGACGGTGCTAAATTATAAACAAAGTCTGCCTGTCTTCTTGGAGTATTGCCTTTGTTATCTCCACCATCAATTTCAGCTTTAGTCCAAGTTAAAGAACCATTGACAGAAAAATTATTACCAAAAGCTAAAGCTGTTTCTGCTTCAATACCTATGGCTTTAAATGGATTACCTACTTCTCTATTTAATTCATTACTTAATCCTTCTTCTGTTTTACTCATAAAACCTGTTAGATTAAGTACTCCGTTTTTAAGTCTTTTCTTATAACCTGCTTCAAATTGTGACAATTCATCAAATTGAACGTCTGCTTTACCATCTGTACCATAACTGTTTCGATCTGCTGCTCTACCTGACGCACCTGAACTATATCTTGCAAATACGGCCGAACCATCATTAATTTTATAATTTAAACCCGCTGAATATGAAACAAAATTATAATCATCATTAATAATTTGACCGTCTGCACCTGATATAATTGGTACAACTTGCTCAATACCTTGTATTATACCATCTCCATTATAATCATACTCGTCTTGGCTAGTTGGTCCAGCTGCTATGTTACCATTTACTTTAACGTTCTCAAAACGTACACTTCCATCAAAATTTAATTTATCAGTAATATCAGCATCAACACCAACGTAAGGAGAGTTTACTGTATGTACTGTATTGTATTTACGTTGACAACAGTTACCCCAAACCGGAGTACCGTAAGAAAATTGACCGTTTCTTGAAAAACCATCAAAATCAGCTAATCTAGCTTCTCCACCTCCCTTAACCTCAGAAAGAAAAGAGCTCCATTGCCATCCAATTTTAGTGTTTTGAGTGGCAGTAAATAAACCAGCAGTAACACCAACGTTATCACCAAGCTTTTTAGACACTTTTACATCACTAAAAAAGTTGCTTAAATCTTCTACTGTTACATCAAACATATGAATAATTTGAGCCAAACCATTTGAAGGATTGAAAGCTTCTCTAGCACCATCTGCATAAACTAATGGTTCAGTGCCAGCTCCTGCAGCATCTCTTGCCGTTGCTTCAATTTCAGCAACTGTACCAACAGCAGCAGTAAATGGGGCAACCCATTGTCCGCTATTGCTAGAGTATCTTGCTTTTCCTGATAATTTCCAATCGTTAGGTAAACTAAATGAAAATTCAGCTCCTAAAGATTTTGAGATTGGGTTATTACCATTTCTAACATCATTCGTGTGATTTTCCCCAGTAAAAGGAGATGTACCAGCGCTTTGTTGTAAATATGCTGAATGTGCAGAATCTGAAGTAATATCAAATCCTGGAAGATTAGAAAAAGTAGGATCATCATTACCACCTTCTAATAACATTGGCATTGGTAAATACATTACTGACTTGTCATTTAAAAATTTCGCATAAACACGCACATAACCACTGTCAAATCTTTTTGTAATATTTGCTTTAAACTGACCACCTTTGTTTCCTTGGTATCCAATTTCTCTTGGCCCTTCACCATTTCTCATAAAACCACCAAGATGATAAGAAAGTCCGTTACCTAATGGCATTCCGTATTCAAAATCTAATCTACTAGTTTGATAATCTAAACCAAATGTAGTCGCTATTGAACCGCCTTCAGTAGTACCTGTTTTACTAATCATATTAATTATACCTGCTGGACCATTAGATGTTTGTGTAGATGCAGAACCACCTCTTATAGCTTCAACTCTACCAATGTTAGAGTCAATTCTTAAAAAGTTATCAGCATTTCCAAAAGACGTATCACCAAATAAATTTAATGGCAAGCCATCTTCTTGAATTTGAAAATATCTAGAACCTCCTGAAGAAACAGGAACACCACGAACATTAAAATTAGCATTTCCTTCTCCACCCGAAGATTCTGCGCGTATACCTGGAATATTTCTAAAAAGTTCACCTGCACTTCTTGGTGCTGCTTGCTCTATAAGTTTAGCATCCATTGTAGAGACAGATACACTCGATTCTAATTTAGATTTAGGGTTTACAACTCCTGTTATAACCACTTGATCTAAAGATTCAGAATCTTCTGCCATTATAACATCTAAAGTAACATCAGCACCATCTATAGTAACTTCTTTTTTAAATGTTGCAAAACCGAGATACGAAGCTACTAAAGTATAAGTTCCGTTTTCAATATTTGTAATTACATAATTACCATCAAAATCAGAAACAGCACCTTTAGTTGTACCTTCTATAATTACATTAACACCTAATAAAGGCATACCTTCAGTATCCTTTACACTACCAGAGACACTACTTTGTGCAGTTACCATGACAGTAATCATGGTAAAAAGTAAAAGTAAACTCCACTTGTTTTTAATTGATTTCATCCGTTCAGTTGTTTAATTAGTATTTTTAACGTTGATTATTTATCGAATTTACATTTATGATGCAAAAAAAATGAAAAATTCCTATCGAAAACGTTTTCGATTTAACGAAAACGTTTTCGATTCATACTTTCTTTTACTATTTTTAGACTTAATAATTATATATGCTATGAAACAGGTAACACTAAAACAAATCGCAGAAACGTTAAATTTATCTGTATCAACTGTTTCAAAAGCATTAAAAGATTATCCAGATGTCAGCAAGAAGACTAAACGTTTAGTAAAAGAAACTGTTGAACTGCTAAATTATAAGCCAAACGCTTTCGCTGTTAACCTAAGAACCAAAGAATCTAAAACGATAGGTCTTATCATTCCTGAGGTTGTACATCACTTTTTCTCTAGTGTTATAAAAGGTATTATTGCTAAAGCCGAAAAAAAAGGTTATCTGGTAATTATTCTTCAGTCTAATGAATCTTATGAGCTTGAAAAGAAACAACTCGATTTATTATCGAGCAAAAGAGTTGATGGCATTCTAATATCCCTTGCCAATGGTACAGCCGATTTTAAACATCTTAATGATCTAATTTTACATGAACTACCCTTGGTTATGTTCGATAAAATCGCAAAAATCGTTAACTGCTCTAAAGTTATAATCAATGATAGAAAAGCAGCTTATACAGCAACTAAATATTTAATTGATTCAGGCTGTAAACGCATAGCACATTTTAGAGGACCGCTATTACCTCAAAACTCTATTGATCGTTTTCTAGGTTACAAAAATGCTCTTATTGAACATGGCATTAGTTATGATCCTTCTTTAGTTTACATTTTAAAAGACATGAGTTATGACGAAGGTGTACACTTTGCTGGACAACTTCTTAAAGATCATAATGACGTTGATGGTATATTTATAAATACCGATCTAGTTGCCATTGGTGCTATTACAGAATTTAATAGAATTGGGGTTAAAGTTCCTGAGGATATATCGATTGTTGGTTTTAGTAATTGGTTCATGTCTTCTGTAATATCTCCAACATTGACTACAATTGATCAACCAGGTTATGAAATGGGTAAGGAAGCCTTCAAACTTTTATACAAAGAAATTAAAAGACGAAAGGAAAATTTACCAATAAAATTTAAAACCGTAGAGTTAGAAACAAAACTCATTAAAAGAGCATCAACTAGAAATTAAGGTTTTAAAAACTCAATATTCCGTTCCAAACCAGCAAATTTAGTCCGCTTTACAGCCGATTTCTGAAACACTTTTTTAAACGTATCTTCCGTAATTTCTCCCCAATCCTTTTTGGTCATATCTAATAATTCTGGATGTGGATTAAATAAAGGCTCGTTATGCGGTTTAGAAAAACGATTCCAAGGGCAAACGTCTTGGCAGATATCGCAACCAAACATCCAGTCGTCAAATTTGCCTTTAAATTCTGTTGGAATGTTTTCTTTGAGTTCAATAGTAAAATACGAGATACACTTACTACCATCAACTACATAAGGTTCTGTAATGGCTTCTGTAGGGCAAGCATCAATACATTTTGTACATGTGCCGCAATGGTCTGTTGTGGCGTAATCGTATTCTAACTCTAAATCGATAATTAATTCGGCTATAAAATAAAACGAGCCGACTTGTTGGGTTAATAAATTAGAGTGCTTTCCTATCCACCCCAAACCCGATTTTGCTGCCCAAGCTTTATCTAGCACTGGTGCAGAATCTACAAAAGCGCGTCCACCAACCTCGCCTATTTCATCTTGAATAAAATACAATAATGATTTTAGCTTATGTTTTATGACGTGATGGTAGTCGTTACCATAAGCATATTTAGACAATTTATATGAATCATCTGTTTGAATTTCTGATGGGTAATAATTCAACAATAAAGACACCACACTTTTTGAACCTTCAACAAGCAATGTTGGATCTAAACGTTTATCGAAATGGTTTTCCATGTAACGCATTTCACCATTCATGTTCTTATTTAGCCAAGTTTCTAATCGTGGTGCTTCTGCTTCTAGAAATTCAGCCTTACTAATACCACAAGACAAAAAACCAAGGCGTTTTGCTTCAGCTTTAATGATTGTACTGTATTTGGAAGCATTGTTTATCACTAGTGTCGTTTTTCAAACGTTAAAAGTGCATTCTTTGGTTTTAAAGTAATCAAAGGAGTAATATCTATGGTGTTAAACTCAGGATGCATTTTATAGTTTGAAACTAACTCTGAAACGGCAATGATCATTTCGAACATCGCAAAATTATTACCAATGCATTTTCGTGGGCCAGCTCCAAAAGGAAAATATTGTGATGAGAATTTACGACCACCTTCATTAAAACGTTCTGGTAAAAATTCATTAGGTTGGTCCCATAGTTTAGGGTGACGATGTATTTCGTATACCGAAAATAATAAGTTAGATCCGGCTTCAAAATCCATCCCATTAAAAGTATCTGGTACCTTATTTACACGATCTATAAAATACGCTGGAGGATACAATCGCATAGCTTCTTCTAAAACCTGCTGGCAAACTTTAGACTTTGTTACCAAATCCATTAAGTCATCGCTTTCACTTTTTAATGCCAGACGTTCTTCATAAATTTTATCTTGCCATTCTGGATGCAATGCTAATAATTGCATCGTAAATGTAAGTGCA
>Ga0209345_10006023_pt1 | contig 11089 bp, 11 predicted proteins | sample Cruoilmetagenom7_FD_187294 | JGI IMG/M metagenome (GOLD analysis project Ga0209345, IMG submission 187294) | Oil polluted marine microbial communities from Coal Oil Point, Santa Barbara, California, USA - Sample 7 (SPAdes) (version 2) | ecosystem: Environmental > Aquatic > Marine > Oil seeps ...
CCCACATAACATGGCATCCACAAAAGCACTTGATGGTCTCTACAATGTTGAGCCCACTCCCGCTGCAAAACTGGTTAGACCGCTTCATTACAATGCATTCTATGCCGAGGATCACTACATCCACTTCTTCTTCCTTGCAGCACTAGATTTTATACTCGGAACAGATACAAATCCAGCAGAGGGGAACATTCTTGGAGTTATAAATAAAGCCGGTTTAGAGGTCGGTGAGGAAAGGGAATAATCGAGACTCCAGTCGGTGATCCGGTTCCTAGAATATGTTAAATTGATTCTTCAAACCTGTTTTTCACCTGTAGACCATACTCCCAATCCCTTCATCGGTAAAGAGTTCCAGAAGGATTGAATGTTGGACCCTAGCATTGATTATATGTGCCTTCTCAACTCCTGACTCCACCGCCTTAACACAGGCTTCTATCTTTGGTATCATGCCGCCCTTTATCGTTCCATCCTTCTCCAGTCTGGATACCTCGTCAACATGTATCTGCGATATCAAGCTCTTCCGATCTGACTGATCTCTTAAGACTCCTAAAACATCAGTGAGCATAATCAGCTTCTTGGCTTTCAAGGCAGCAGCAATATATCCGGCAGCGATATCTGCATTGACGTTGAAGCTGTTACCAGTCTCATCCATTGCAATTGGAGATATCACTGGGATATAACCATTCTCGCTTACCAGGTACAGAAGTTCAGGATTGATATTTCTGACGTCCCCTACCCACCCAAGGTCCACATCCTGTTCTTCGCCCCCTACAAAGACCTTCTGAGGGTCTTTCTTCTTTGCAATTATTAGTCCTCCGTCTTTTCCGGAGAGGCCGATTCCCTTGCCACCATGTTTGCCTATAAGGGATACCAGCTTGTGATTCACATTTCCAACAAGGACCATCTGCGCTATTTCAAGCGTCTCGTCATCTGTCACGCGTAATCCTGCAACGAACTCCGGTTTCTTGCCCATCTGCTCCATCTTCTGTGTGATCTCGGACCCGCCTCCGTGGACTATTATGGGGTGCACTCCAACATACCGGAGTAGAACGACATCTTGAACTATCTCGTCCATAGTCTGCGGATCGATCAACGCTTTACCGCCAACCTTTATGACCAGTATCGATTTATGAAATTCACGAATATATGGGAGTGCTTCAATTAGGATATTCTCTCTTCTCAATACCATGTGACCAGATCTTACTTACTCAACAATTAATAACCTTTCTTACAGCTCTTGTCATATATGAATTCACCATTTTATGATCATATAATTTTATTTTGTGAACATAACCTATATCTACCTGTACCATAAAATCAGTATATATGCAGACGTTAATGCGGAGAAATGATACTATCATAGAAGAACTACTTGCTGTGGATGCTATGATAGACCGACTTAAAATGAAATATGAGGTCATTACTGGGGTTGATAGGTTGACGTATGAAGAGCTTGAAGAGAGAAAGCTTGAACTATTACAAAAACTTGCCATCTCATCTTAGAATTGACTGCTTATCTGATATGCCCCAGTCGCTTGAGTCAGTTCAAATTCTATCTCACTTGGGATCTTGACATCAAATACATAAACTGAATAACCTGCCACTCTTGCCTCTTTTATGGCATTTATCTGCTCCCGACTCATCTTTTCTCCCTTCGTGACTATCATACAGAAGATGATGCCCCTTCCATCTATTCTTAAGACGAAATCAAAAACATCTCCTGAGCCATTCAAAAAACTTACAAGCCGCTCAAGGTCCCTCCACGTCTCACACATGTGAACTCTCTTATTCGCCGAGTTTGAAACGTACCAGTCTCTACCCATCTGTGGGTATCTGTTGTACTGTTCATCCAGATCGTCGAGCGTACCAGTTATCCTCTCAATATCCCTTAAACTCGAGAATTTCCATCCCTCGTTAATGAAGAATCTCGTCGCGACTATCTCTCCGATTGCATCCAACTCTTCGTGCTCCAGCCTCATAAAATCAAAAGATGATATCTCGATTTCACAACGTCTTTTTAACCTTTTTTGCAGCCTTTTCTATCTCTGTTAGAATTGGCCTTAACTCGGAGGGATCCCTCTTCGTCAAGGTAACCAATAGCGCTCTAGTATCTACGCTCTCAGTGATTACGTTGCCGTCTTCCGTCTCAACTATGATACGATTGACTGCCCCTTTATTCAATTTGGCGAGCGCATTATCTGCAGCATCAGATATCGATGCACCCAATGCTGCAAAAGTCTCTGGACGAAGATCACCTGAGACATTCGAAGCCATCAATAGACCGTCCCGTGATACGAGGGCGGAGGCTTCGATATCACTAGTAGCCAATAAATCGCCCAGTACCTTCTCCAGTACCTCGGAAATTGTTGACATCCACCTCATCTTTTCAGAATGGAATTACATCGATCTTAGAAGATCTGTCGTTGTAGTAACTCGTCTGAGCACGTACACCACTACTTTGATGAGCACTCTTATTTAAGTCTTTCTCCATTTTATTAGGTCCGAGTATCTGAGCTGACCTTACACCGGTCATGACTGCCATAACTCTGACTCTTCCTTCGTACTCCTTGTTTATCCTTGCACCCCATATAACATTGGCACGAGGATCAAGCTCGTATGTCAGGGATGTTGCGATCTCTTCGGCCTCTCTCAGTGAAAGATCCGGTCCACCTGTTATGTGGATGAGGCTTCCTGTAGCTCCACGGTAATCGACATCTAATAAAGGATGACTCAAAGCTGCTCTGACAACATCTTCTGATTTATCCCTGCTTTTGGTCTCTCCGACCAGCATCACAGCGACACCACCACAGCTCATGACTGTTTTTATGTCTGCATAGTCGAGGTTAATAAGCGAAGGTTGTGTAATTGTCTCGGAAATACCCTTGACCGTTTCGGCTATCATCTGATCCATGACAGAGAATGCCTCCTCGATCGGAAGGTTCGGAACATAGTCAAGAAGCTTGTTGTTGTCTAAAACTATTACTGTATCTGCTGCACGTCTAAGATCTTCAAGCCCTTCTTCAGCTGATACGGTGCGCGCCCTCTCTACTCTGAAAGGTGACGAGACCATCCCGACCACTATGGCACCTTGTTCTTTTGCGACATCTGCAACAACCGGTGCGGCACCTGTACCAGTTCCACCACCCATTCCTGCTGTCACAAAGACCAGGTCAGCATCCTTAAGGACATCTTCAAGAGTTCCTCTGGCAAGTTCAGCTGCCCTCTTACCAATTTCAGGGAAACCACCGGCGCCGAGACCTTTGGTAAGCGATTTTCCAATTAATATCTTCTTGTCTGCGCTTATGACGTCCAGGTGTTGCTTGTCGGTATTTATCGCTATGGTGTCTGCCCCTTCTACGCCAACATGGCTTAAGCGGTTTATGGTATTATTTCCTGCTCCACCACATCCAACGATTACTATCCTTGGTTGTCCAAAGTCTTCAAGCCCCAGATCTACCTCAGTATTTTCTCTCTTTTGTCTTTCTTCTTCTGAATATTTCATCGCATTTTCAACTATCGAATGCATTTATACCCACCCCCTCAAAGTGTCCTACTCCGATTCGGATTTTTTTAATTTTATCGCCCCAATATCCTGGAGCTTCTCTATATTCTCACTGCCAATATTGTATGTAATCCAGTCAACTATCAGATTCCTGATGACTTCCGGGCGACTGTTCCCAAAGTGGGGTTGCAACCCATCGATAATCTCAAGATGGACTTCGTCAAGTCTCACACTAATCTGGTTTTTTCTCGGCATATTAACCCTAAATTAACTCTATATAGAGTTGATATATAGTATAGTCTGTATGGCTATCTTATATAAACATTTTGGTGAATGGCCTTGTAACCCCCCATTTATGTCGTTATTATTCTTTGAAAACTGTTTATAAAGATTCAATCCATTTAACAACAGCGTTCATAGCTTCTTCGACCTGCCTCAACTGGTGACCAGCTTCTTCTACAATATGTATGGACTTTCTAGTCTCTGCCAGCTCATACAACTTCTCTGCACCGTCAACACTTGCAATAGGGTCTTTTCTCCCATGAACGATTAATAGTGGTACTTTTATCTTTTTGATCCAGTTGGTCGGAGTCACTTCTTCCATCCCCTCCAGAACCCTATCCACATCTTCAAATTTTATGGTTCGTGCCTTTTTTCCCATATCAATCGAGGCTCTAAAAACATTTCTATCGATCATGTCCGGGCAACAACAGAGAGCAACTCCTTTTATTCGGTCGTCGCGGGCCGCCTGGTAGCAGGTTACCATCGCCCCGGCACTGAACCCGAGTACGATCAACCTGCTAGAATCGATATTTTTTTCCTCAAGTAGATATTTTATGGCATTAGATATGTCATCTGCCCATTCAAGAAATCCAAATTCTCCTCCAAACTTACTTGTCCCTCTGAAATTGAAGACTAGGGATGAAAAACCATTTTTGCATAACATTGATGCAAGATCGGGATAACCCTTCTCCTCGATCGGTTTCGGCTCGAAAGGAAGTCCATGGGCTACGCATATTGTTTTAACTCCCTCTTCAGTTCTGTCCTGCGGCGTGCATAAACAACCTTCAAGCACCACTCCGTCACTTTCAAAAGATACCTTCTCCATCGTCATTTATACCCTTTCTAATATCTTCTCGGCAACTTGCATAGTCTTTGCATATCTACCTTCTATTTTCATCGGATCTGAAACCAGATCTCTCGGAAGCGATCTCCAATTCTCTTCAGGATCTCTTGCCTCCAGGATCAGGGAAGCTACTGCGCATTCGAGGCATTCTGCTTCCTTATCAAATCCAAGGTACTCGAGCATCATGACTGATGAAAGTATGGTCGCAATCGGATTAGCAACTCCAGTGCCTGTGTATTTTGGCGCGGAACCATGGATCGGTTCAAAGTATGGAACCCTTCCGCCAAACAGGCCGGACGAGGAGATTCCAAGGCCTCCTACGAGCTCCGCCGACAGATCCGTAAGGATATCCCCCATCATGTTCGGTATCACTACCACATCAAACTCCTTCGGGTATCTGATCAACATCCTAGCCATGTTGTCTACGTAATAGTCATCCACCTCAAGTTCCGGAAACTCTTCCCCTACCACTCTATAAATTGTATCCTTGAACAGACCGTCCTGCATCTTCAAGACGTTAGATTTATGAATGATCGTAAGCTTTCCCTCACTACCTCCTCTCTTCCTCTTCATCGCTAGCTCACAGGCGAATCTACCGACCCTCTCTGATCCTTTCTCGGATATCACTCTAGTACCAAAAAAGGCCTTTTCACCGTACTTCTCAAACTCCTCCTCACTGATCAACCCTCCTTTGAGAAGCTCTTCTATCTTGCCTTCTTTCCCCATGCATGCGTACATACCTTCGAGGTTCTCTCTTACAAAGACGAAATTTATACCTTCTGGATCTTTAAGGGGTGTTGATGCACCTTCATAATATTTGACCGGTCTGACATTTGCGAAGTTATCCAGCCCCCACCGAAGGTAGTGTAGAACAGGAGATGCTGTTCCACCTGTCGCTCCGAAAAGAACGGCGTCACTGCTGTCTATGAGTTCCCTTGTCGCTTCCGAAAATACGGCTTTATCTTTTTCAACCGCCTCTTCACCAATCAGTTCCCTAACAATTTCAAGGGAATGTATACCCATCTCTCTGAGTAGAAAGACCGTAGCATCAATAACCTCCGGTCCAATACCATCTCCCCCAAGTGCCACAATTCTCTTGGCCATTTTTATTCCCTCTTTAAAAACCCTACAGGTATCGATCCATCATGAATTGCTGTTGCAACTAGTGCTCCGGAAAATCCGATTTCTTCAAGCTGTTTGAGTTCACTTGCTTCCTTAATTCCACCGCCTAGTATAAGACTGTGTCCGGATATCTCTCTAACCCTCTCAAGAAATTCCAGATCGATCCCTGCCTTTGTCCCGATTGAATCCATATCCAGTATGATTATATCACTGAGATCAATATCATTCAACTTCTCAACAAGCTCAAGTGGGGAATACTCATGTCTCCTACCGCGCGAAACGAGGGCACCACTTTTGATATCGAGGCTAACGCTGATATCATATCCTGATACCATCGTTATTAGGTCAATGGAGGATGTCTCGGTTCCTAGTATTATCTTATCAGCAATCTCCGACGCACCTTTCAGATCTTCTGCACTCTCAACACCCCAATCGAGCATGACATTGCACAATCTTGATATATCTTCTATTATCTCTTTATTATCTCCGTTTCCATTAATCCGATTGAGATCTGCAATATAAACTTCTTTTGGCCGCAAGGAATCGATTATTTCTATGGGATTGGATGTGTTCACAAGTCCACTGAAGAGATGAACATGCCTGTAGTTCTCCCGTTCTCCCCTAACGGCATGTACAACATATCCGTCAAGCAAATCCATTACGAATATTGTGCGGAACACATAACAGTCTAACACCTTTTCATACCTAAAATTAACCCTTTAACTTCTACATAATCCCATCAATAGAAAAAGATAATATTGACTGAATATAATGATCTTCCTTGATGTCAGAAGATGAACTAGAAGAACTGAGAAGAAGGAGAATGGAGGAGCTGTCGCAGGCGCAGGGGCAAGCATCAAGGGAAGATGAATCCAAAAAGGAGTTTGAGGCCCAGAAACGGGATGCTATGCGGCAGATATTGACTCCTGAGGCCAGGGAGCGGTTGAATAGCTTGCGTATGGCAAAACCTGAATTTGTCGAACAGGTGGAGGCCCAATTAATCTCGCTAGCACAGTCAGGAAGGTTAAAAGCTGCCCTGGACGACGAACAACTCAAGACAATACTTGCGCAGTTGACACCAAAGAAAAGAGAGATCAACATTCAAAGAAGATAATAAATGTCAAATGTGAGGGTCCTTTTCAGTGGTGGGAGGGATAGTTCTCTTGCGGCATTGATGCTTTCTAATTACTTTGAGGTTGAGCTGGTGGCGTGTACATTTGGCATCAAAAACAATTGGAAGGTCGCAGAGGGTGTTGCTGATCTTTTAGGGTACCCTTTCAGGGTTGTGAACCTTGACCGGTCGATCATCGAAGGTGCCGTGGACCAGATGATAAACGATGGGCATGCAAGGGGGGGAATCACACAAATACATAAAAGCGCTCTCGAAGGTGTGGCTGGATTACCTGATTCGGAGATGATTGCGGATGGGTGTAGAAGAGAAGATAAAACTCCAGTCCTGACACTCGGGCAGATCAGGAGCATTGAAGACCGGTTTGGTGTTCAGTATATCCAACCTTTGGGTGGTTTTGGGAGAAGAACACTAAATATTCTAGTGGATAGATACTTTGAAGTAAGTGAGGTAGAAGGCTGTTTAACCGAAGGACCCGAGTACGAATATGAGTTAAGAGAATTAATTAGATATCGATACTCTGAAGATACTAACAATAAGCTTTTTCCACAGTTTCATACCCATTCGAGGGTTCAAAAGGTGAAACCGTAAATGACAGACAAACCACAAATCTTAATACCTCCTACGTTACAGTTAGGTTGTGTTTAGCACAAGTGTGCTACGTGCTTTATAATAAATATCAGGTGCCTAATGTGCATTGGATATTGTTTATAAATTTCTAAGGAATAAAAGGTCGTGGTCATTCCTATCGGCGTGAACCTGGATTGGGGAAATTCCAAAACATGATGGGTGCCTTTCGTTATCCACGATATTATAGATGGAGACAAGAAAGAATTTCATGTCTGACATAAGTCCTAGCAATTCGGCTATTTCGATTGGTAGTGTTTCATCAATTGTGCATGCAGTAAATCAACACTGGTTGATCCTGCCAGAGGCCACTGCTATCGGAGTTCGATTAAGCCATGCGAGTCGAGGGTATTGATCTTAGGATTGATGGCCCGGCGCACCGCTCAGTAACACGTGGATAACCTGCCCTTAGGGCTGGGATAACCCCGAGAAATTGGGACTAATACCAGATAGATCATTATTGCTGGAATGCATAATGGTTCAAAGTTCCGACGCCTAAGGATGGATCTGCGGCCGATTAGGTAGTTGCCGGGGTAATGTCCCGACAAGCCGATAATCGGTACGGGTTGTGAGAGCAAGAGCCCGGAGATGGATTCTGAGACATGAATCCAGGGCCTACGGGGCGCAGCAGGCGCGAAAACTTTACACTGCACGAAAGTGCGATAAGGGAACTTCGAGTGTCAATGCACTGCATTGACTGTCCAGATGCCTAAAAAGCATCTGCTAGCAAGAGCCGGGCAAGACCGGTGCCAGCCGCCGCGGTAACACCGGCGGCTCAAGTGGTGGCCGCTTTTATTGGGTCTAAAGGGTCCGTAGCCGGCTTAGCAAGTCCTTTGGGAAATCTAGCAGCTCAACTGTTGGGCTTCTGAAGGAAACTGTTAGGCTTGGGACCGGGAGAGGTTAGAGGTACTTCAGGGGTAGGAGTGAAATCCTGTAATCCCTGAGGGACCGCCGGTGGCGAAGGCGTCTAACCAGAACGGGTCCGACGGTGAGGGACGAAAGCTAGGGGCACGAACCGGATTAGATACCCGGGTAGTCCTAGCCGTAAACGATGTGAGCTAGGTGTCAGCTACGGTATGTCCGTATCTGGTGCCTTAGGGAAGCCGTGAAGCTCACCACCTGGGAAGTACGGTCGCAAGGCTGAAACTTAAAGGAATTGGCGGGGGAGCACTACAACGGGTGGATGCTGCGGTTTAATTGGATTAAACGCCGGAAAACTCACCGGGAGCGACAGCAATATGAAGGTCAGGCTGAAGACCTTACCTGATTCGCTGAGAGGTGGTGCATGGCCGTCGTCAGTTCGTACTGTGAAGCATCCTGTTAAGTCAGGCAACGAGCGAGACCCGCATCCACAGTTACCAGCATTCCCTTCGGGGAGATGGGCACACTGTGGAGACCGCTGGTGCTAAACCAGAGGAAGGAGCGGGCAACGGTAGGTCAGTATGCCCCGAATCTCTCGGGCTACACGCGGCATACAATGGTCGGGACAATGGGTATCGACCCCGAAAGGGGAAGGCAATCTCCTAAACCCGATCGTAGTTCGGATTGAGGGCTGAAACTCGTCCTCATGAAGCTGGAATCCGTAGTAATCGCGTTTCAAAATAGCGCGGTGAATACGTCCCTGCTCCTTGCACACACCGCCCGTCAAACCACCCGAGTGAGGTCCATGTGAGGGTGTGATTGATTGTCATATTCGAATGTGGGTTTTGCAAGGGGGGTTAAGTCGTAACAAGGTAGCCGTAGGGGAATCTGCGGCTGGATCACCTCCTAATTTAAAAATACCGATCGAAGTCGATAAATTGCTAGGATTTAATTGCAAACTTACAAATAAAAGTTTGACCAAGAAAGTTCGGACTCATCGTGAGGTCGAACGTATCCAGCTTCTTGTTGGATTAATCGCGTTGGGATTCAGAACGGGCTCGTAGCTCAGCTGGAAGAGCGTCGCCTTTGCGAGGCGAAGGCCCTGGGTTCAAATCCCAGCGAGTCCATTTGATGCACTTGATGCTTTGGAGGAGCGTCAAGGAAGGGTCGATTGTATCGTAGGATACTTGAAGACCGTGTATACGTTTTGCGACTCAGACGCTAACTGGATTTAGTGAAGTAAATGCTGGTAATTATGCCATTTGATGGATGGCTTGGCTCAAACGCTGAAGAAGGACGTACCAAGCTGCGATAAGCCTCGGGGAGATGCAAGGATTCTAAGAACCGAGGATTTCCTAATAGGACCTCCTGATGCGTAAGCATCGATCCAGTCTTCTGGATTGGGAACGCCCCGGATTGAAACATCTTAGTAGGGGCAGGAAAAGAAATCAAAAGAGATGCCGTGAGTAATCGCGAGTGAAAGCGGTAAAGTCCAAACCGAACCCCATTCCGAAAGGAACGGGGAATGTGGTGTTATAAGTGGTTCCTTTTGGACCCCACCCGACGAAGTCGAAGTTCCCTGGAAAGGGACACCAAAGAGTGTGATAGTCACGTAGATGTAAGTCGAAGGGTTCTGGTTCATACTTGAGTACTGTGGGTTGGATATCCCGCAGGAATTTGGGAGGCACCAACTTCCAAGACTAAATACGTTTTGAGACCGATAGCGCAATAGTACCGTGAGGGAAAGCTGAAAAGTACCCTAAAAAGGGAGGTGCAAAGGGCCTGAAATCAGATGGTGATGGTGCGATATGGCTTTAAAGAAATGAAACATCTTGAAGGAAAATCTCGCGAGGGATCAGTACAAGAGATGGTGATCAGAGTCGTATCTTACGTTTTGAAGAACGGGCCAGGGAGTGTATTCTAGTGGCGAGGTTAACTTCGTAGGAAGATAGCCATAGGGAAACCAATAAGCACGCAGCTCCGGTGAGGTGCAGCGTATTAAAGTGCGCGGAGTCATTAGGGTACGACCCGAAGCCAGGCGATCTAGGCGTGGGCAGGTTGAAGCGTGGCGAAAGCTGCGTCGAGGACCGATAGCGGTTTTGATGTGCAAATCATTCGCGTGACCTGTGTCTAGGGGTGAAAGTCCAATCGAGCCTGGAAATAGCTGGTTCCTTCCGAAACATGTCGCAGCATGACCTGACCAGAGATAGTCAACGAGGTAGAGCTACTGATTGAGGGATCCGGGGGGGAAACTCCTCGCCCCACTGTCAAACTCCGAAATCGTTGTCGTCGTAGAAGGTCAGAGTCCGGGCTGGGGGGTAAGCTTCCAGTCCGTAAGGGAGACAACCCGGACCGAGGCTAAGGTCCCTCAGTGTCAGCTAAGTGTCAACACTAAAGGGAGTCCCAAGCCATAGACAACTGGGAGGTGAGCTTAGAAGCAGCTAACCTTTAAAGAGTGCGTAACAGCTCACCAGTCGAGGTTTGAGGCCCCGAAAATGGACGGGGCTAAAGCTGACCACCGATACCTCGGGACTTCGAAAGAAGATTCAGTAGGAAGGCGTTGTGTTTGGGTAGAAGCATGGCTGTGAAGTCGTGTGGACCGAATGGAAACGAAAATCCTGGTAATAGTAGCAGCATAGTTGGGTTAGAATCCCAACCGCCGAAGGGGCTAGGTTTCCTCGGCAATGTTCGTCAGCCGAGGGTTAGTCGATCCTAAGATATGTCC
>Ga0209345_10006024_pt1 | contig 11086 bp, 12 predicted proteins | sample Cruoilmetagenom7_FD_187294 | JGI IMG/M metagenome (GOLD analysis project Ga0209345, IMG submission 187294) | Oil polluted marine microbial communities from Coal Oil Point, Santa Barbara, California, USA - Sample 7 (SPAdes) (version 2) | ecosystem: Environmental > Aquatic > Marine > Oil seeps ...
TTCCATCTAAATCTCTTCCTTTTGCGCTAATAATACCTGCAGTAACAGTTGAAGTTAAATTATAAGGGTTGCCAACTGCTAAAACCCATTCTCCCACCTTTACACTATTAGAATCTCCAAAAATAATGTATGGCAGTTCTTTAGCTTCAACTTTTAATAAAGCAATATCATTTGTTGGATCAGTTCCAATCACTGTAGCCTTATACACCTTTTTATTATTTAATGTAATTTCAATTTCTGTTGCATTTTTAATTACATGATTGTTTGTAATAATATACCCATCAGAAGAAATAATTACACCACTTCCTGTTCCAACCTGCGAATATTTTTTCACTCCACTTCCTTGGCCATAAAATAATTCAGCAAAAGGATCTCTTACTGTTTTAAATGATGTGTTTTTTACGTGAACTACTGAATTTAAAGTTTTTTCTGCAGCTACTGTAAAATCGGTATTTTCAGTAGAGGCTATTAACCTAGCTGAATTACTTGTTGTAATCATAGTTGATTTAGGCTCTACTTCCTTTTCAATTACAATTTGAGGCTGTTCAAGAAATAATTTATAAGCTCCCAATGTTAACATTCCTCCTAAAGCTGAAAATAAAACGATACTTGCTATTTTTTTCATTTTTTGTACATTTTTATAAATTAACACTCAAAATTAAAATTTTATTGTTTTATAAAAATTGCTTTAACGGTATATTAACACACATTTAACTGAGTTTAACATTTTAAAAATCTTCCTAAAATTTTTAACTAATAAAACAACATTGAATTTACTACATTTGCAATAATGAAAGTGCATTTTTACAAATATCAAGGAACTGGAAACGACTTTATTATGATTGATAATAGAGATTTAAATTTCCCCAAATCTGACACAAAATCAATTCAAAACATTTGCAACAGACGTTTTGGTGTTGGCGCTGATGGACTAATCTTGTTAGAAAATTCTGAAGAAGGAGATTTTAGAATGGTATATTTTAATGCTGACGGAAATGAAGGCAGTATGTGCGGAAATGGTGGAAGATGTATTGTTGCATTTGCCAAAAAGTTAGATATTATAAAAACTAACACTACTTTTATAGCTACAGACGGGTTGCATAATGCTACAATAGAAAATAACATAGTAAATCTTCAAATGATTGACATTAAAGATGTTGAAATTTTTGAAAATCATACCTTTTTAGATACTGGCTCACCACATCACGTTAGTTTTTGCGATAGTGTTGATACAATTAAAGTTAAAGAATTAGGCGGAAAAATTAGATACGGATCTCCATACTTTAATGAAGGTACAAATGTTAATTTTGCAGAACAAATCTCAAATAATAGCTTTAAAGTTAGAACTTACGAACGTGGAGTTGAGAATGAAACACTAGCCTGCGGAACAGGAGTTACTGCAGTTGCAATTGCAGCAAACAAAACCCATAAAACTACAGCTAATTCAATTCTACTTGAAGTTTTAGGAGGTAAGCTAGAAGTTTCATTTAAAAAAGATGGAAATACTTACAAAAATGTTTTTTTAAAAGGCCCTGCTCAATTTGTTTTTGAAGGAAATATCACAATTTAATGGCAACGTTATTAGGAAAAAATATAAATCTAAGAGCTTTAGAACCAGAAGACTTAAATTTTTTGTTTTCAGTTGAAAATAATGAGTCACATTGGGAAATTAGTAATACACAAATACCATTTTCAAAATACATTTTACAAAAATATATTGAGAATTCCCATCAAGATATTTATGAAGCTAAACAATATAGGTTTGTAATTTGCGACATTAAAAACACACCTGTTGGAATGATTGATTTGTTTGATTTTAACCCACAACACCAACGTGTAGGTATTGGAATTTTAATAACAAAAGCATATCAAGACAAAGGTTATGGATTTGAAGCTTTAGAGATGATTATAGATTACGCATTCACCTACTTAAATGTTCATCAAATATTTGCTAACATCATATCAGATAATATAAAAAGTATTTCTCTTTTTGAAAAATTTAATTTCAAAAAAACAGGCATTAAAAAAGATTGGATATACGCTAAATCTACTTTTAAAGATGAAATTTCATATCAATTACTTAAACATTAAACATGAACCTTAAAAAACTATTTTTATTAATTTTTGGATTATTAGTTCTAATTGGAACTGTATTAGCTTTCAACTATTACAATAAAATATATAAACCAAATAGTATTAAAGAAGGTTATTTATACATTCCTACAAATAGCAATTTTGAAGAAGTTGAAGAATTGGTTAGACCTTTCTTAAAAAGAACAAAGCCGTTTGCCTGGGTTGCAAATAAAAAAAACTATCAAAAAAATATAAAACCTGGGAAATATAATATAACAAAAGGTTTAAACAATAATCAATTAGTTAATTTATTACGTAGCGGAAAACAAACAACAATTAAATTATCATTCAACAATCAAGATACGTTTGAAAAATTAGCAGGAAGAGTCGCAAACCAAATTGAACCTGACTCTATTACACTTTTAAATACATTAACTGAATTATCATTTATAACAAAAGCTGGCTTCAAAGAAAGTACAGCAATAGGAATGTATATTCCAAATACTTATGAGTTTTATTGGAATACATCTGCTAACACTTTTAGAAAGAAAATGCTTAATGAGTATAATAATTTTTGGAATAATTCTCGCTTAGAAAAAGCAAATAAATTAAAATTATCTAAGAATGAAGTTATAACCTTAGCCTCAATTGTACAAAAAGAAACCGCAAATATTAGTGAAAGACCTACGGTTGCAGGACTTTATTTAAATAGACTACAAGACAAATGGCCATTACAAGCTGATCCTACAATTATTTATGCTTTGAAAAAGAAATTAGGGAATGACATATTAATTAAAAGAGTATTAACTAAAGATTTAGAAATTGACTCTCCTTACAACACTTATAAAAATAGTGGCTTACCTCCTGGCCCAATTGCTATGCCCGATATTTCATCTATTGATGCGGTTTTAAATCCAACTGCACATAGCTACTATTATATGTGTGCTAGTATTACAGCAATTGGCAAACATGAATTTGCAAAAACATTACCTCAACACAATAAAAATGCTGTTAATTACCAAAATTGGTTAAATAAACAAGGTGTAAACAGATAGGGCTTTCAAGTAAAATCATTCATTGAAATTTGACATTCTTAATTACAGATTGCTTTTAGCTTTTATATTTCATTTTTATTAACAAATATTACATTTTGTTAACAATTTGTTAATTTAAAAAATATATTCACTAATTTAGTTTTAATATAAAAATATACATTACATTTGCATCCGGATTTTTAAAAGGTAATTAAACCTTTAAAATTATGAAAAAAGTAATCATATTTTTTGGCTTATTAATCTTAGGAACTATTATTTCAAGTTTTTCTAAAGACGAAAAGACCACAAATTCTACTAATTTTTATTCTAAAGAAATTAGCTCAGTACCCACAAAAAACGAAATTTCTGAACTTAATCACAACATACCATTTGTTGGGAGCTCATTTAATGGATTTAAAGAAGCTGTAGCTTTTAAAGAATCTCAGGGGAAATATCATGTTGTTAACACTCTTGGATATTTAGGGAAATATCAATTTGGAAAATCAACTTTGGAAAGGTTTAGAATATACGACACTCAACAATTTTTAAGAACTCCCAAACTTCAAGAAGAAGCTTTTATTGCACTTTGTTCTGTAAATAAATGGATTCTAAGAAAAGATATTAAAAGAAGTGTTGGAAAAAAAATAAACGGTATTAAAATTACCGAATCTGGCATACTTGCTGCGGCACACTTGGCCGGAGCTGGAAATGTTAAAAAATATATTAGAAGTAACGGAGCAAATAGCTTTAAAGACGCTTACGGATCTTCAATACAACACTACTTAAAAAAGTTTTCAGGATATGACACTTCATTTATTGAAGCAAACAAAAAACCTGCACTATAACTATAATAATTTTGGTTAAACTAAAAGGCTTCAACAATTAATTGTTGAAGCCTTTTTTATTCTTTATGAATAATAAATATTGTTGGTCTTTTATGTAAATCTGGCTTTTCAAACTTCCAATCTTTAATTTCTAAAGTTTTAATATACTCAGATTGCAATGTAATATCACAAGCTACACAAAGTTTGGCTGTTGGAGTTAAGGTACCTTTCAAGTCGGTTAACATTTTTTCGTTTCTATAAGGAGTTTCAATAAAAATTTGAGATTGATTTTTCTCCTTAGACAACCTCTCAAGGTTTTTAATAGCAGCTTTTCTTTCAGAAGCATCAATAGGCAAATAACCATTAAATGCGAAATTTTGGCCGTTAAAACCAGATGCCATCATTGCTAAAATAATTGACGAAGGGCCAACCAATGGAACAACTTTAATTCCCTTTTCGTGAGCCAACTTAACAATTTCAGCACCAGGATCAGCAATTGCAGGAACTCCAGCTTCAGAAAGTAACCCGACTGACACTCCAGTTGAACAAACATCTAAATAAGTTCTAACCTCTAATTGATCAGCATATTTATCTAACTTCAATATATTTAGTGAAGGCTGAGATTTTCTAGGAGTAATTTGTTTAATAAATCTCCTAGCTGTTTTTTCATTTTCAACAATAAAAACGTTTAATTCTTCTATTACTTTTTTTACAGATAATGGAAGTACTTCAAGAGGTTCCGTATCACCTAACGTAGTTGGTATTAAATATAATTTTCCAATCTTAGTATAATTACTTTCCATGAGCGTTTAATTTTTTAGCAATAATTTCACATGCTTCATCTAACATATCATAAACATTTTTAAATCCAAAACTACCACCATAATATGGGTCTGGAACATCTAAATTTTCATTTGGAAAAATTTCATTCAAGATTAGCTTCACTTTAGATTTATCTTCTTCATTTCTAGCCAACTTAACAACATTCTCATAATTAGAATTATCCATTACATAAATAATATCAAATTTATCAAAGTCTTCTACAAGAAATTTTCTAGCTGATTGACTTGTAATATCAATATTATTTTTTTTCGCAATAGTTATCGATCTTTTATCTGGCTTTTTACCTTCATGATATGCTCCAGTTCCTGCAGAATCTATAACAACTTTAAAATCAAAAACTTTAGATTTTAAAATTCCTTCCGCCAATGGAGATCGGCAAATATTACCGAGGCAAACCATTAATATTTTGGTCATTATTATATATTAAAAAGTAAGTTTCTTAGTAATATCATCAACATATTTTCTAAATTGCTTGTCAGTTTCTGTTAAATTATCAACAGTTTTACAAGCATGAAGTACAGTTGCATGATCTCTTTTACCAATTTGAGAACCAATACTCGCTAAGGAAGCTTTAGTCATTCTTTTTGCAAAATACATTGCTAATTGACGAGCTTGAACAATATGCCTCTTACGAGTTTTTGATTGTAAAGTTGCAACATCCAATTCAAAATAATTAGAAACAATTTTTTGAATATAATCTATTGAAACTTCACGTTTAGTGTTTTTAACAAATTTATCTACAATTTGTTTTGTTAAAGACAATGTAAATTCTTTTCTATTAAACGAAGCTTGAGCAATCATAGAAATTAACACCCCTTCAAGTTCTCTAACATTTGACTTTATATGTTTAGCAATATACTCAACAATCTCCTGCGGCATTTCAACACCATCTCTATAAAGCTTATTTTGTAAAATTGAAACTCTCGTCTCATAATCAGGAACTTGAAGCTCAGCCGATAACCCCCATTTAAACCTAGAAAGTAATCGTTGCTCAATATCCTGCATATCTACAGGTGCTTTATCTGATGTTAATATAACTTGTTTACCATTTTGATGTAAATGATTAAAAATATGAAAGAAAACATCTTGGGTTCCTGTTTTACCTGATAAAAACTGAACATCATCAATTAGCAAAACATCAATCATTTGGTAGAAATGAATAAAATCATTTCTAGTATTACTTTTTACAGAGTCTATATATTGCTGAGTAAATTTCTCAGAAGAAATATATAAAACTGTTTTATCTGGATATTTATCTTTAATTTGAACACCAATTGCATGTGCAATATGTGTTTTCCCTAGACCAACACCTCCATAAATTAATAATGGATTGAAAGAAGTTCCACCAGGCTTGTTTGCAACTGCCATACCAGCAGAACGGGCTAACCTATTTGAATCTCCTTCAACAAAACTATCAAAATTATAATTTGGATTTAACTGAGATTCAATTTTAACTTTTTGAATTCCAGGAATAATAAATGGATTTCTTAATTCTCTTTTATTAAAATCCAAAGGAACAGTAACCCCTTGTGGACTTAAAGGATTTCTATTTGAACTAGGTATTTTTACAGTATGTGGCTTACTACTACTATAACTATTTTCCATTCTAACATCATAAATCAACTTAGCATCTTCACCTAACTGCTTCACTAAAGCTACTCTTAATAACTTAATATAGTGCTCTTCTAACCACTCATAAAAAAACTTACTTGGCACTTGAATTGTAAGAGCCTCACCAGATAATTTAATTGGTTTGATAGGCTCAAACCAAGTTTTATACGCTTGCGGCTTAATATTATCCTCTATAAAAGATAAGCATTCCCCCCAAACTGATGATGCAGTTTTATTCATTATTGTATATTATAGAGTTTTGGTTAATATTTGCCAGATTAAATAGCCACCCCAATAAGCAATTTTAGGCTTTACAAAAATGTGAATAAATTTCATTATAAAAAAATTAATTATTGTTGATTTTTAATTTTTTTTTACGTAACATAACAAAAATATAATTTACAAATGATTTCTGATAAAATACAATTTAGAGTTCGATATGGAGAAACTGACCAAATGAGCTTTGCTTATCACGGCAACTATGCGCAGTACTTCGAAATGGGGCGTATTGAGTGGCTCAGAAAATTAGGCATCTCTTATAAGAAAATGGAAGAATCTGGTGTTATGTTACCTGTAATTAGTCTAAATACAAATTACTTGAAACCTGCAAAGTATGATGACCTTTTAACATTAAAAACTACATTAGTAAATAAACCACTTGTTAAAATAAAATTTGAATTTGAAATTTATAATGAAAATAATGAACTTTTAACAAAAGCAACTGCAACTTTAGCATTTATGAATTCAAGCACTAAAAAACCAATTAGGGCTCCTGAATTTCTTTTAAAAAAGTTGGTAGAAACTACTGTTTAAACTCTTTTATTTTTAAACAACGTAAATCTTTAAAAAGTTGCTCAATTTTGATAGCATTTTTTTTACGAACAGAAATTAAATACTCACAATTTAAATTCATCACCTGACTTTCAATTTTAAGTTTATTTTCTTTTATAATCCGCATCACCTTATTCATATCCTTATAATCAAATGTAACTTTAAAATGCATATCAATGGTTTTTTCAACAATTAAAGACGCATCTAAAATCAATTTTGCTGCAGTTCTATACGCATTTATTAATCCACCTACTCCCAATTTAGTCCCTCCAAAATAACGAACAACAACTACCAGAACATTGGTTACATCTTTTGAAAGTATTTGACCATAAATAGGTTGCCCCGCTGAATTATTTGGCTCTCCATCATCATTAGCTCTGTATTTTATTTCTTCAGTTCCTAATTGCCATGCGTAACACCAATGCCTAGCTGAATGATGTTTTTTCTTTAATTCATCAATATTCACCTTAACTTGCTCTTCAGAAGTAATTGGGAAAATATATCCAATAAATTTACTCCCTCTATCTTTAAACAGTGCATCACCGCTAGCTGTTTCAATAGTTTTATATGTATCTTTTATAGAAATAATTTAAAAATTTAGACTACAAATATATCAAAACCTAACCTTTAATTTTCTAAATTAATTTGAATATATTTGAGTACTAAAACTATTAACAATGAATAAAATACTTTACACATTACTTTCGGTATTCATATTTATATCATGCGAAACTGATTCAACTAAAAAAGTAATAACAACTGAGCGAATCCCAAATTCATTTGCAATTGTAATTCATGGAGGTGCTGGTGGCATAAAAAGAAAATATTTTAATGAAGAACAACAAAACGCCTATGCTCAAAAACTAGAAGAAGCATTAAATGCTGGTTATACCGTTCTAGAAAATGGAGGAGTTTCACTAGATGCTATTCAAGTGGCAATTAACGTAATGGAAGATTCACCACTTTTTAATGCGGGTAAAGGTGCTGTATATAATAGTGAAGGAAACCAGGAAATGGATGCGGCAATAATGGATGGAAAAACGTTAAATTCTGGAGCAATTGCAGGTGTAAATCATATTAAAAATCCAATTTTAGCTGCACGTATGGTTATGGATAGCTCTAAACATGTGATGCTTTCTGGGAAAGGTGCTGAAATTATGGCAAAAAGCTACGGCATTGAAATGGTTGACAGTAGCTACTTTTTTACTAAAAAAAGATTAAATCAACTTAGAAAAATTCAAGGCAAGGAAGAAATTCAATTAGATCACACCGCTTTTCTTATGAAACATGAATTAATTGACGATCATAAGTTTGGTACAGTTGGAGCTGTTGCTATTGATAAAAATGGAAACATTGCTGCTGGTACTTCAACAGGTGGAATGACTAACAAAAAGTATGGAAGAATTGGTGATGTACCAATAATTGGCGCAGGAACTTATGCTAACAATTTAACTTGTGGAATATCAGCCACAGGAACTGGTGAATATTTTATGAGAACTGTAGCTGCTCATGAAGTTTCAAGCCTAATACAATATAAAGGTTTAACTGCCGAAGAAGCACTACATGAAGTTTTATTCAATCAAATTGGTCCACTTGGTGGTGAAGGAGGGATGATATTAATAGATAAAAATGGTGATGTTTCTTGGGATTTTAATTCAACAGGAATGTTTAGAGGTTATAAAAAATCTGATGGAGACACTAAAATAGAAATGTTTGAGAAACCTGAATAAGTTCTAATTTTTAAAAAATTTTAAAACATCAGTTGAGATTTTCTTAATTTCAATTGGTGCTTTTTTCAACTTAGGAGCTTCTAATCCAGTTTTAAAAGTTGTTTCTCCAACAAAAACAAAAGCTTCATCCCACAAATTTGCATCAATAAAACTTTGTAAGGTTTTTGAGCCTCCTTCAATAATTACAGATTGAATTTTATACTTAAATAAAACATCACAAATTTGTTTTGGTAAATTTTCACTAAAGTTAATTACTTCAAACTGTACATTATTATAGGTGTTCTCCATAAATTGTCTTTCAGTAAAAACAATAGTTTGTATACTTTTATCAAATAAATTGTAATTGGAAGGAATTTTTAAAGTTCTGTCCAACACTATTCGAATTGGATTATCTCCACCCCAACTTCTAACATTTAAAGTAGGGTTATCGTTTAATGCTGTAGTTGTACCCACCAAAATAGCGCTTTCTTCAGCTCTCATTTTATGTGCAAATTGCTGAGAATATGTATTTGAAATCCAATTTGGCGATTTATCAGAATTTTCATCACGTGATTTATCGATAAAACCATCAGCAGTTTCAGCCCACTTTAAAATTATAAAAGGTCTCTTTTTTATATGAAATGTAAAAAATCGCTTATTCAATTCTTTACACTCTTTCTCTAAAATCCCAACAACAACATTACAACCATTATTTTGTAAATGTTTAACGCCTCGCCCACTAACAATACTATTTTCATCAATAACACCTATAACAACATTCCGTATACCATTTTCAACAATTAAATTAGCACAAGGAGGCGTTTTACCATAATGTGAGCAAGGTTCTAAACTTACATAAATAGTTGCATCTTTTAAAAGTGACTTGTCACTCACCGAATTTATAGCATTAACTTCAGCGTGAGGCTCACCAGCTTTTTTATGCCAACCCTCACCAATAATTGAATCATTTAAAACAATTACGCTTCCAACCATTGGGTTTGGGTACGTTTTTCCTAAACCATTTTTAGCAAGTTCTATGCAACGTTTTATATATTTTTCGTGTATATTCACAGCGTAAAAATAACATTTTAAAATGACTCACAACAACTTTAAAATTAGAGAAATTCAGCCTGAAGATAATCCGAAAATAGCACAAGCTATTAGAGATATTTTAATAGAATTTGGAGTACCCAAAGTTGGAACTGCTTATGCCGATAAAATTTTAGATACACTATACGAAGCTTATCAATTTAAAAAAGCTATTTATTATGTTATTGAAAAAAATGGTGAAATTTATGGAGGTGCAGGAATAAAACAACTTGATAATTTTGAAGGAAATGTGTGTGAACTCCAAAAAATGTATTTTTTACCTGAAGCTCGCGGTTGTGGATTAGGTAGTAAAATGATGGAAATTTGCCTTCAAAAAGCAAAAGAATACGGATTTGAGCAATGCTATTTAGAAACACTACCTTATATGGAAGATGCAAGAAAACTGTACAGAAAAGTTGGGTTTAAAGATTTAGACGCTCCAATGGGAGATACAGGCCATTATTCTTGTAATTTGTGGATGTTAAAAGATTTATAATGAACATACTTGAATTTAAAAAGCATTTTTTTTTAGAACTATCTAAATTTTATCCAGAAACTGAAATTCAATCTTTTTTCAATATTTTAATTCAATATAAATTGAATTTATCTCGTGTTGAGTTAGCACTTCAACCTTTATTAGAATTTAATAATTCTAATTTAGATTTCTTTCAAAAAGCACTCATAGACTTAAAAAAGGAAATCCCTATTCAATATATAATAGGTGAAACTGAATTTTACGGACTGAATTTTAACGTAAATAGCAATGTTTTAATTCCAAGACCTGAAACTGAAGAATTAGTTGATTGGGTTATAAAAGACCATCAAAATTCTCCTAGTATTAAAATTCTTGATATTGGTACTGGAAGTGGTTGCATTTCAATTTCATTGGCTAAAAATATATCCAATGCTGAAGTTTTCGCCTTAGATATTTCTTCTGAAGCTATAAAAACTGCCAAATTAAATGCTGTAATAAATAACTTAACTGTAAATTTTATAGAGGCAAATATTTTAACCTTAACCAAATTACCTCATAAATTTGATATTATAGTTTCAAACCCACCTTATGTACGTG
>Ga0209345_10006026_pt1 | contig 11083 bp, 12 predicted proteins | sample Cruoilmetagenom7_FD_187294 | JGI IMG/M metagenome (GOLD analysis project Ga0209345, IMG submission 187294) | Oil polluted marine microbial communities from Coal Oil Point, Santa Barbara, California, USA - Sample 7 (SPAdes) (version 2) | ecosystem: Environmental > Aquatic > Marine > Oil seeps ...
TTTTTAAATAATGCCATAGAAGGTGAACTTGGAGGAAATGGAATCATTTCAGCTCTAGCAGCATCAACAGCTTCTCTATCAACTCCTGCAAAAACAGTCACTAATTGGTCTGGCTTTTTGTCATTATTTAGTGACATAGCAGCTCCAGGTCTTGCGTTGGCTGCAGCACAACCACAAACCGAATTTACTACTACTAAAGTAGTTCCTTCTTTTCCTAAAGCATTTTTAACGTCTTCTGAGGTATATAATTCAGAGAAGCCAATATTCGTAAGGTCTTCTCTCATAGGTTTTATCAACTCTGGTGGATACATAATATTTAGTATTTAATTGTGTAACATTTATTGTGCAAATATAACCAATAACTGTTCCGAATTATAAATTATGATTCCAATTAATTGTTAAAGCAGAATTGTATTTATCTTTGTTCGGATTTAAATAACATTAAATTTATATATGATTCGTTGGATTGCAGCAATTTTAGGATATTCAATTTATAGATTTCCAGGAGCTATTGCAGGCTTCTTATTAGGAAGTGTAATTGAAAACTTTAGAAATAAAAACACAAAACAAGGAGGCAATTTTAAAACTGTTTTCACACAACAAAGAAGTGAGGTCTCACCTGCAGATTTCGAACTCAATTTGCTCTCACTAGCTTCCTTAGTAATTAAGGCAGATGGTAATGTAAGCCAGAAAGAATTAGATTATGTACGAAAGTATTTTGTACAATCCTACGGAAAGGAAAGAGCCAATGCAACTTTTAAAGTATTTAATGAAGTAATCAATAAACGACAAATTTCTGCATCAAATATTTGTTCAATACTTCGTCAAAAAATGCGATACGAATCAAGGCTACAAATGCTTCATTTCTTATTCAGTATAGCAAAAGCAGATGGAAGTGTAAGTAAAGCAGAAGTAACCGAAATTCATAATATATCCACTTATTTAGGAATTAACTTTAGAGATTTTGAAAGCATTAAAGCAATGTTTTTCAATAATCCAGACAGTGCATATAAAATTCTTGAAATTGAAAAAACTGCAACAGATTCTGAGGTTAAAAAGGCCTACCGAACTATGGTAAAAAAATACCATCCAGATAAACTACAACACATGGATGATGTCTATAGAAACGGAGCAGAAGAGAAATTCAGAAAAGTACAAGAGGCCTACGAACAACTTCAAAAGGAGCGTAATTTTTAGACAAGACTAAAAATAAATATTAGTAGTATCTAAAATAATGTTTACTTTTGCCATATGTATTCATTAGCAGAAGAGAATTATTTAAAAACCATATTCCATTTAGAAAAGGAATGTGAAGGAGGTGTTAGCACAAATGCTATTGCAGTTAAAATGGACACCAAACCATCATCGGTAACAGATATGGTTCAAAAATTAGCTGAAAAAGAGGTTTTATTATACAAGAAGTACAAAGGTACTCAACTTACAAAAACAGGAAAAAAAATTGCTGCTAATGTGATAAGAAAACATCGCTTATGGGAAGTTTTTTTGGTTGAAAAATTAAATTTCCCTTGGGATGAAGTTCATGAAATTGCTGAACAATTAGAGCATGTACATTCAGATGAATTAATTTCTAGATTGGACAAGTATTTAGATTTTCCAGATTTTGATCCACATGGAGATCCAATTCCCGATAAGCATGGTAAAATTAAACCTTCAGAGAAAAAATTACTTTCCGAATTAGAGAAAAACCAACGAGGAATATGTGTAGGAGTAAAAGAATCTAATTCAGAATTTCTGCAATATTTAGACAAGAGAAAAATTGCAATTGGTTCAAAAATTAAAGTTTTAGGGAAAGAATTTTTTGACGGTTCGATGATGATTCAAGTAGGCAGGAACCAGTTGTTTATTTCAAAAATAATTGCAGATAATATTTATTTAAAAACAAGTTAATATGAAAAAAGGACTAATTATATTAGTTGCAATTTTTATATCATCCTCATTGTTTGCTCAAGTAGAAAACAAAACTGTTGAAATGATTACAGACCGTCCAGATGCGACCGAATCATCTTCAGTAGTGCCACTTCATAGCATTCAAATTGAAACGGGAGCTTTTTATAAATCCTTTGAAGAAAATGATTTTAAATCTGAAGTATATGGTTACAATACAACATTGATAAGATATGGTTTACTTGAAAAACTAGAGTTACGTTTAGGATGGAATTTTGAAGAGCACCAATTCTCATTATTTGGAAATGAAAACCCAAATGTTTTATCAGGTTTTTCACCGCTACTATTAGGGGTGAAAGTGGCTATATCAGAAGAAAAAGGATTGCTCCCAGAAATAGGATTGTTAGTACATACATATCTGCCATTTACTTCTTCAACCGATTTCAATGTAGAAAATACAGGTGTAGATTTTAGGTTTGCTTTTGCGCATACCTTAAGTGAAAAATCAAGTTTAGGGTATAATTTAGGAGCTGCATTGGGAAATGATTCTTCTGAGGCGAGTTACATTTACACTCTTTCTTATGGATATAGTATTTCTGAAAAATTTGGAGCTTATGCTGAGGTGTATGGAGATCTTCCTGAAAATAATAGTGCAAATCACTTTTGGGATATTGGATTCACTTATTTAATTCAAAATAATTTTCAGTTAGATGCTACTTTAGGTAGAAGCTTTAATGAAGGGCAAGATATATTAGTAAGTACAGGATTTAGTTATAGATTCCCTAATTAGAAATTTATATGAAAAAAGTATTATTTATTATAGCAATAAGCATCCTTTTTGGATGTAAAAACACAAGTACTGAATCGGGTAAATTACAAGTTGTAACCACTACGACAATGATTACTGATTTAGTGCAAAACATTGGTGGAGATTTAATTGAAGTGAAAGGGTTAATGGGAGCTGGTGTAGATCCGCACTTATATAAAGCAAGTGAAGGCGATGTGTCAAAACTTTACAATGCAGACATTATTTTTTATAATGGATTACACCTTGAAGGGAAGTTAGTAGAGGTTTTTGAAAAAATGAATTTGAAGGACAAATCAACTATTTCTTTAGGTGGTTATTTGGATACGAAACAATTAATAGGTTCAGATTATTTTGCCTCAAATTACGATCCACACGTGTGGTTTAATATTCAGTTTTTTAAGGAATTTTCGAATAAGGTAACCGATATTTTATCTGAAAAAGATCCTAAAAACGCTGCACAGTTTATTGAAAATGAGAAAGTTTATATTAAAAAACTAGAAGCTTTAGAAACAGAAATAAGTTCAATTATTGAAAAGCTTCCTGTTGAAAAAAGAATATTAGTTACAGCCCATGATGCATTTAATTACTTCGGAAAACAATATGGTTTTCAGGTAGTTGGATTGCAAGGTTTATCAACTGCAACTGAAGCTGGAGTACAAGACGTTCAGAAACTTTCAACATTCATTATTGAAAATAATGTAAAAGCTATTTTTATTGAAAGCTCTGTTCCACAAAGAACAATTGAAGCACTTCAAGCATCAGTAATTTCAAAAGGTCATGAAGTTAGCATTGGAGGTTCGCTATACAGTGATGCTCTTGGAAGTGCTGGAACTATTGAGGGTACTTATATTGGAATGTTTCAATACAATGTAAATACAATTGTAAAAGCTTTGCAATAAAACCTAAATTATGAAAGATTTAAAAATCGCAATTAATGTAGATGATTTAACGGTTGCTTATAACTATAAACCAGTTTTATGGGATATAGATTTAGCCATTCCAGAGGGTGTTTTAATGGCGATTGTTGGGCCAAATGGAGCAGGTAAATCTACTTTAATTAAAGCGATTTTAGGAATTATAGATCCAATTGCAGGAAGTGTTTCTATTTTCGGAAAACCTTATGAAAAGCAGCGAAAATTAGTTGCCTATGTACCACAAAAAGGAAGTGTAGATTGGGATTTTCCAACGACAGCGTTTGATGTTGTTTTAATGGGAACTTATGGAAAATTAGGTTGGATTAAAAGACCGAAGCAAGCTGAAAAAAAAGCAGCTTTAGAAGCTTTAGAAAAAGTGGGGATGTTGGCTTTTAAAAATAGGCAAATAAGTCAGTTAAGTGGAGGCCAACAACAACGTATATTTTTAGCTAGAGCATTGGTGCAAGATGCTTCTATTTACTTTATGGATGAACCCTTTCAAGGAGTTGATGCAACTACTGAAATAGCAATTATAAATATTCTAAAAAATTTAAGAAAAGAAGGAAAAACTGTGGTTGTTGTGCATCATGATTTACAAACCGTACCTGAATATTTTGATTGGGTAACTTTTTTAAATGTGAAGAAGATAGCAACAGGTCCAGTTAAAGATATTTTTAATGATGATAACTTAACTAAAACATACGGAATCAATTATAAAGTAGCTGTAAACAAATGACAATAAGCGAATATTTCGAATTACTTTTTACAGATTATACCTTAGGTACAATTACCTTAGGTACAGCTGTATTAGGCGCTATTTGCGGAATGTTAGGAAGTTTTGCAGTATTAAGAAAACAAAGCCTTTTGGGTGATGCAATATCACATGCTGCACTTCCAGGGATTGCAATTGCTTTTTTGATCACTGGAACTAAAGACACAAACATATTACTTTTAGGAGCTTTAGTAAGTGGTTTAATTGGTACGTTTTGGATTCGTGGAATGACCCATAAAACTCATTTAAAAAGTGATACAGCCCTAGGATTGGTGTTATCATTGTTTTTCGGTTTTGGAATGTTATTACTCACTTTTATTCAAAAACAGCCCAATGCAAATCAGGCAGGTTTAGATAAATATCTTTTTGGTCAAGCAGCAACATTAGTGAAAAGTGATGTTGTATTGATGATAATAGTTACAAGTATTTGTCTCTTTGTTTTGTTACTTTTTTGGAAAGAATTCAAGATACTTCTGTTTGATGCTGATTATACTAAAACACTTGGATTCAACACTAAATTCATCGATATTTTAATTACTTTTTTTATTGTTTTAGCCATTGTTTTAGGCTTACAAACAGTAGGTGTAGTTTTAATGAGTGCAATGTTGTTAGCACCAGCCGCTGCGGCTAGACAATGGACCAATAAATTAAGTGTCATGATATTTTTAGCTGCAATTCTTGGAGCTTTTGCAGGGGTATTTGGCACAGCAATTAGTGCAAGCCAAAACAACCTTTCAACCGGACCAGTGATCGTGCTTGTTGCTGCAGTTTTTGTCACTTTCTCATTTGTGTTTTCACCTAGCAGAGGCTTGTTGTTTAGACAAATAAGATTCTTAAAAAACAGAAGAGATCTTGAATTAAAAAAGACCTTACAATTTATGTATGGAATTGCTAAGACACACGAAAATATATCGCATCCACACGCCATAAGAATATTGAATAATTTTCATGGTTTTACACGAAAAACACTTCAGAAGTTAGAACATAACGGATGGATTAAAGTTTCAAATCAGCAATGGTCTCTAACAAATGAAGGGTTTATTGAAGCAGAAAATTTATACAATCAATTATTAGAAAATGACTAGTCCTCAAATAGAAATACAATTAATTGCCGTAGTGGTTGCGATTGCATGTGCTATACCAGGAGTGTTTCTTGTGCTTAGAAAAATGGCATTGATTAGTGATGCGATTAGTCATTCTATTTTGCCAGGAATCGTAATTGGGTTTTTTATAACACACGATTTAAATTCTCCTTTATTGATTTTTTTAGCAGCATTAACAGGTGTAATTACTGTGATTTTAGTTGAAGCCATTCAAAAAACGGGATTAGTAAAAGAGGATACTGCTATAGGATTAGTATTTCCTGTATTGTTTAGTATTGGAGTTATCATGATTGCAAAAAATGCAAATGATGTTCATTTAGATGTAGATGCGGTTTTATTAGGAGAATTAGCTTTTGCTCCTTTTGATCGCTTAATGATGTTTGGTGCAGATGTAGGCCCTAAATCTCTCTGGGTTATGGGCGTGATTTTAATGGTAATTGTATTGTTACTTATCATGTTTTACAAGGAATTAAAAGTTAGTACTTTTGATATTGGCTTGTCTTCTGCATTAGGATTTTCACCTGTAATCTTGCATTATGGATTGATGTCAATTTCATCAATTACTGTCGTAGGAGCTTTTGATGCCGTTGGTGCAATATTAGTAGTTGCTTTTATGATCGCTCCAGCTGCCACGGCTTATCTGTTAACGTCAGATTTAAAAAAGATGCTATGGCTTTCAATATGTTTTGGAGTTATTTCAGCAATTTCTGGATATTGGTTGGCTCATTTATTAGATGCTTCAATTTCAGGATCTATGACCACAGTATTAGGTATTATTTTTTTAGGGACGTATTTATTTGCTCCTAATAAAGGCTATTTTTCAGTTTTATATCGTCAAAGACAACAACGAATTGAAGTTTCATTATTAGCTTTTCTTCTTCACTTAAATAATCATACTGAAGAAAATGAACGTCATGTAAATCACTTAAATGAGCATATTAATTGGCAAAAAGTTCAATCAAAAACAGTGTTAGAACTTGCGCAAAAAAACAATATGATTCTTATTAATGATGATATTGTTTCTTTAACTGAAAAAGGGGAAGATTTCACCAATTTAGCGATAGAATATATCATCACCAATAAGGATGATAAAATTGAGCATATGAAAGATGATTTCTTTTTGTTTAGAGGATAAATCTTTTTTCTTCTATCTTTAAGGTTGAAAAATATGTTGAAATGAAACCTTTATTAATTGCATTCACTCTTCTTTTAACAGTGAATCTTATTGCTCAAAACGAAACGGTTGAAACTCCTAAAATTGCTATAAAATTAGCCATTGGAAAAACCATTCAGTTAGAGAATCATTCCATAAAATTTGTTGAAGTATTAGAAGATTCTCGTTGCCCAGAATATGTTAATTGTATTTGGGCAGGTAGGGCTAGAATTAGTGTTGAAATTAAAGATGAATCGAATAAAACTGTACAGAAAGAATTACTTTTTGGTCAAACAAAACCAGGAGAAATTGTAGATAATACGCTTTTTTCAACTGAAGATTCTAACATCAAAGGACTCACACTTTCTCCTTATCCAAATTCAGAAAAGCAAACAGAAAAAGATGCTTATCGATTGCTAATTGAAGTAGATACACTTAAAGATTAATGACAACCACAATCTTTTTTACCACACTTAATACCCTCACCATCTAAAGATTTTGTTGGACTATTTTTATTTTCAAATATAGGGTTCCAAATAAATTTCTTCAGAAAAAATCCAGTTGCGATGCAGAAAGTAATAATAACTAATATAGTTTGTAACATAGCTTTTTATTTTAATAATTGAAATGTGATTAATGCGGTTACATAAGCGACCACAGTCATAGATAATAATTGCCATAAAGGCCATCGCCATGAATTTGTTTCTCTTCTAACAATAGCTAATGTACTCATGCATTGCATTGCAAAAGCATAAAATAATAATAGGGAAACTCCACTGGCTAAATTAAATAAAGGAGCTCCTGTACTTTGATTAATTTCTTCAGCCATTCTATTTTTAATAGTATCCTCATCATCACTACCCACGCTATAAATGGTTGCTAACGTACCTACAAAGACTTCTCTTGCAGCAAATGAACTAATTAGGGCAATTCCAATTTTCCAATCATAACCTAATGGTTTTACCGCAGGCTCTATGGCTTTACCAACAATCCCAATATAAGAATGCTCTAGTTTAAAAGAAGCAATTTTTGTTTCTATTTCTTCTTCACTCAAATTTAAATTTTCTGTTTGATTTGCTACAATTGAAGAAGCATTATTAAAATCTCTTGGACCATACGATGCCAAAACCCATAGTATTACAGAAATAGCCAATATTATTTTACCAGCTCCCATGACAAAGGCCCGTGTTTTTTCTAACACATTTGTTGCCACATTTTTGAACATTGGTATTTTATAATTTGGCATTTCTACTACGAAGAATGATTTACTTTTAATACGAAGAAATTTATCTAAGGTATAAGCTGAAAATATAGCGGTTCCAAAGCCTAATAAATATAAGCCCAACAATGTTAGCCCTTGTAAGCTAAAGATGCCTAAAACCCTTCCTTCAGGAATTACAAGAGCAATGATGATTAAATATACGGGCAATCTTGCCGAACATGTAGTAAATGGTGTTACTAATATTGTTATAAGACGTTCTTTCCAATTTTCAATATTACGCGTTGCCATAATCGCAGGGATTGCACAAGCAGTACCCGAAATTAATGGTACTACACTCTTCCCACTTAGTCCAAATCGCCTCATGATTCGGTCCATTAAAAATACAACTCTACTCATATAACCGCTCTCTTCAAGGATGGAAATAAACAAAAATAGAAAGGCAATCTGCGGAATAAAGATTACAATTCCACCTAATCCTGGGATGATTCCTTCAGTTATTAAATCTGAAAAATCACCTTCAGGTAAATTTAAGTTTAACCATTCACTTATAGAGGCAAAAGAACTGTCGATAAAGTCCATTGGATAGGTGCTCCAATCGAATATTGCCTGAAATATTACAAATAAAACCACAAAGAAAATGACATATCCCCAAACTTTATGAGTTAATACTCTATCAATTCGTGAACGAAAATCTTTTGCATTTGCTTTATCAATTGATAATGATTTTTTTAAAGCATTATTGATAAATTGATATCGTTTAATCGTTTCTTTTTGCTGAAGTCTTTTTAAATTACTTTCAGATTCAGTTTTAAATAGAGAAACTCCTTTTAATTCTTTTCTAGTTAGTTTTCCGAAGTTAACGTCTTGAGTAATAACGAGCCAAAGTTTATATAAATCTTGCTTAGGGAAAGCTTTTCTAAGTCTGTCAAAATATTCTGGAGCGATTACAGATGAGTTTACACAGGGCTCAATAGAAAGATTTTTGTAATCAGATATTAATTCTTTTAAGTCATCAAAACCTAAATTTTTTCTTGAACTAACCAATGCAATTTTTGTGTGTAATTTTTTCTCTAAAGATTCTACATCGAGAGAAATGGCTTTACGTTTCATACGATCTGCCATATTCACTACAAGAATAGTAGGAATTCCTAAGTCTTTAATTTGTGTAAATAAAAGAAGATTTCTTTTTAGGTTTTCTACTTCAGTAACCACCACGGCGACATCTGGAAAATCTTTATCGTTTTTATTTAGTAATAATTCAATTACTACATTTTCATCAAGTGAAGAAGCATTTAAACTATAAGTTCCCGGTAAATCTAAAACATGAGCTTTAAGATTTCTCTTTAATTTACAGGTTCCTTGTTTTTTTTCAACAGTGATACCAGGATAGTTCCCTACTTTTTGATTTAGTCCGGTAAGTCTATTAAAAACAGAAGTTTTTCCTGTATTAGGATTTCCAATTAGCGCAACATTGATTTGTTTAGCCATGGATCAATTCAATTTCAATCTTAGCAGCAGTTTCTTTTCGAATGGCTAAATGACATCCATTTATATTTAAATATAATGGATCATTAAAGGGAGCAGTCTGAATTAAAGAAACTTCATTTCCTGGCAAGCAACCCATTTCCAAAAGTTTTAAAGGAACAGCATTTACAGGAAAATCCTTGATAATACCGCTTTGACCTAATTCTAATGAAGCAATTGTAGCCATGAATTATTATTTAGATTGATTTTAAACAACAAAAGTAGACTATATAGTCGTAATTATAAAATGAACCTATAAAAATTTAGTGATTCTTTTTTAAAATATCAATATCTATAAGTAATTGTTCGATATCTTCTGAATTAGTTCCGTCGTAAAACCCTCTAATTCTTTTCTTAGTATCGACTAAAATAAAATTCTCTGTATGTACCAAATCATATGGATCATAAGGAACATCTTTTGCAGCTAAATATGATTTTCGGGCTAAATCATAGATTTGTTTTTTGTCGCCAGTAACTAAATTCCATTTTCTATCATCAACTCCCTTTTCAATAGCATATTTTTTAAGTTGAGCAACGGTGTCAATTTCTGGTGTAACCGAATGAGACAGCAACATGACAGTAGAGTCATTTTTAATTTTTTCTTGAATCAAAGCCATATTTCCAGTCATTTTAGGGCAAATAGTTTGACACGTTGTAAAAAAGAAATCAGCTACATATATTTTGTTTTCGTAGTTTTTCTGAGTAATTATTTCTCCATTCTGATTGGTCAAAGCAAAGTCTGAAATGGTATGGTATTTTTTAACATGTTGCACCGTACTATCCACTAATTCGGCATTTACTTTATTGGGTTGAAATACAGGAAGCACTTTTATAGGATCTAGAATTTGATAAATAATAGAGATTATAATGATGGCTAATACCAACATGACAACTCCTAAAAACTTATACTTAGAAAAAAATTTTAGCATATTTCAAAATTAATGTAAGAAAGCGCAAAGTTAAGTTACAATTGTTACATTACACTAACTGTTTGTGTCGTAATTTTGTGTTAAATATAAACCCTCCATAACTATTCAACCATGAAAAAAATAGTATTATTAGCAGTGGTTTTTATATCTTTTATTGCTACTGCTCAAGTTAAAATTGTTGATGATCTTTCATCAATTATTGAATCCGAAACAAAATCTGCACTTAAAATAATGCAGGGAGAACGAAATTTAAACACAGGAAACTACGATTTAAAGTATCACCGTTTAGAATTTGAAATTGATCCAAGTGTTGCTTTAATTTCGGGTGATGTAACCTCTTATTTTATCGCTAAAGAAAATTTAGACGAAATTACCTTCGAGCTTTCAGATAATATGGTTGTTTCAGAAGTGAAACAACGTGGAAATAACTTAACGTATGTTCAAAATAGTGATGATGAGGTTGTAATAACATTTCCTCAAACACAAAATATTGGTGTTTTAGATTCACTTACTATTAGTTATTCTGGAAATCCAATTAGTTCTGGATTTGGATCATTTGAGCAATCATCACACAACGGTGATCCAATTATTTGGACACTTTCTGAACCTTTTGGAGCTAAGGGATGGTGGCCATGTAAACAAGATTTAAATGATAAAATTGACGAAATAGATGTTTTTATTACAACACCAATAAATAATAATTCGAATGAAGAATATATGGCTGTGGCCAATGGTTTAGAACAATCTCAAGTT
>Ga0209345_10006027_pt1 | contig 11082 bp, 13 predicted proteins | sample Cruoilmetagenom7_FD_187294 | JGI IMG/M metagenome (GOLD analysis project Ga0209345, IMG submission 187294) | Oil polluted marine microbial communities from Coal Oil Point, Santa Barbara, California, USA - Sample 7 (SPAdes) (version 2) | ecosystem: Environmental > Aquatic > Marine > Oil seeps ...
CTCGGATTTTTGCCGGGTGATCTCATGGAGAAAATTGATCCGTATTTACAGCCGATTTATGATGCTTTGATTATGGTGTTGGGCGCAGACGAAGTTGAGCGCCGTAAGGCTGCTGGAGAGATTGAAGTTGCGCCCCTCGCATTTATGCGCGGGCGGACATTGTCCAATGCTTTCGTTGTAATCGACGAAGCCCAAAACGCGACGGTAGCGCAAATGAAAATGGCGTTGACGCGTTTGGGCGAAGATGCGGCCTATGCGGTTACGGGCGACCCAAGTCAAAGTGATTTACCGCGCGGACAGAAGTCAGGCCTATCCCATGCGCTGTCTATTCTTGGTGGTATCGACGATATTTCCATGATCGAATTTGATGCGGACGATGTGGTGCGCCATCCTTTGGTGGGTAAAATCGTCAAAGCCTATGATACGGACTCAAAAAGCTAAAAATGCCCAACTCTTCGCGCGACGACATAGACATAGATATGGAAATAGACATAGACATAGACATTCGCGACACACGCTGGGATGCGGTGGATGATATAGCGGCGTTGGCCCACACCGCTATAATGGCTGCCCGCGTGGAATATCACATCCGCCCGTTTACAGAGATTAGCCTGCTCTTTACGGACAACGCCCAAATTAAAGATTTAAACCGCACTTACCGCAAGCAAGACAAACCGACTAATGTCTTGTCATTTCCCACCGATGCATCTTTGGGTGTTCCTATACTTGGCGATGTAGTTTTGGCCTTTGAAACGGTTGCGCTTGAGGCTCAGCAAAGTGGTATAGAGCTAGATGACCACATCACCCATTTACTGATCCACGGATATTTACATTTACAAGGCCTTGACCATGAGACGGATGCCGATGCAGAGGTTATGGAAACCCACGAAATAAAAGCTCTGGCAGGCTTGGGAATTACTAATCCTTATGATAGAGATAAGCCGTGAGTGAACAAAATTCTTCTAAAGGGTTGTTAAACCGCCTGTTCGGCGGCGGCAAAGATGCACAGTCCGAAGGCGTGCAAGAGCGCAAATCATTAATGAATGCGGCGGAAAATTTCCATAGCTTACGCGTCGAAGATGTCATGGTGCCGCGCGCCGACATCATTGCCGTGGCAGGTGATGTAACCCTGCAAGAACTGACCAAATGCTTTCAAGATGCGGGGCATTCGCGCTTGCCAATTTACGGCGAGACATTGGACGAACCAACCGGGTTTGTGCATGTCAAAGACTTGCTTGAATTTTTGGCGTTGGATGCACCGGGAAGATCTACCAAGTCATATCCAAACAAAAAAATTATCAGTAAAGTTCTACGCCCGGTCATTTTTGTCCCACAGTCAATGGCAGCGGATGTGCTCTTGAAAAAGATGCAAGTTGGTCGTGTCCACATGGCTATCGTTGTTGATGAATACGGCGGCACGGACGGTCTGGTGACACTAGAAGACCTCATCGAGCCCATTGTCGGTGACATCGAAGACGAACACGATGACGCCGAACCGGAAATTAACATTCTCAAAGACAAAAAAGGCCAAACTTATTGGGAGGCCGATGCGCGGGCTGATATCGAAGATTTCGAAGCCGTATTGGGGCGCGATATTGCCACCCCCGAACAAGACGAAGAGGTTGATACTTTGGGCGGTCTCGTGTTCTTTTTGGCGGGGCGGGTGCCGGAGCGCGGGGAAATAATATCTCATCCTCTTGGTATGGAATTTGAAATTCTGGAGGCCAGTCCAAGACAAGTGAAGCGTTTGCGTTTACGTCTGGCGGGTGCTACGAGAGAAAGCACTTAGTGCCCATGTTTGAGAAAGCCCTCAAGAAATTATTGAATGTAAATGGCTATAAGGGATTTGCCCTTAACGTGTTGCTTGGGGCTTTGTCCGTGTTGGGTCATGCGCCATTTTACTTATGGCCTGTCACGCTTCTCTGTTTTGCATTGCTGATGCTGCGCCTTGATAAAGCACATAACAATGCCCGTTCATTGCGCAGTGGCTTCTGGTGTGGGTTTGCATTTGCATTTGGATATTTCTTGGCAGGTCTATATTGGATTGGGTCTGCCTTTATAGCGCGCGGGCCTGAATTTGTGCCGTTCATGCCGTTTGCGATTTTGCTGATGTCTGCGGGGCTTGCTTTGTTCTGGGGTGTGGCCGGACTTGTATATGTGCGGTTAAGCCGTGCCGGGGCTTCTTCCCTGTGGCGCGCGGGGATATTTGCGTGTGTGTTTTTTATTGCCGAGTTTTTACGTGGGCATATTTTCAGCGGCTTTCCGTGGAACTTACCGGGCTATATATTTGCGGCCGGTAAACCAGTGTCGCAAATTGCATCTATAGTCGGGATATACGGCATCACTGCCTTGGTGTTTTTATTATCAGCCAGTCTTGGATTAATGATTGAGCGTAGACAACAATGGATACCTGCGGCGATGAGTGCCGCTATATTGGCGGCTTGTTTTAGCTATGGCGCGATACGCTTGGTGAACGCCGAAGTCCAATATGTGGAAGGTGTCAAGCTACGCATTGTTCACGCCAACATTCCCCAGCGCGATAAATTCGATCCCAATAAATATATCAGCACGGCCAATACGTATCTCAATTTATCCCGCAGCGAAGGGTTCGAAGATGTCACCCATATTATCTGGCCCGAAGGGGCGATCCCGGGTTTGATGTTTGAAGACCAAGGGCTGATGGCGGCTATTGATAATATGTTTCGCTCTGGAAATGGCCAAGGCAATGGCCAAGAGAATAAAAAACCGCCAGTGTTCATAACACAAAGCTTGCGGGCAGAGCCAAAACCCGGTTCCAGCAAAACCGCTTATTACAATGCTGCCGCAGCTGTGACCTTCAGAGATGGGCAAGCACCAGAAATATCTTCTTATTACGACAAGCAAAAATTGGTGCCATTTGGTGAATTTATTCCGGGCGGCGGTTTGCTTGAGAAAGTCGGGCTGCATAGCCTGTCGACGGCACTGGAATCCATGACACCGGGAGAAAACGGTGGTGTGCCAGCCTTACCCGGATTGCCCCCCGTTAGTCTGCAAATTTGCTACGAAATCATTTTTCCGGGCTTTACATCTCGCGCACAGCCGCAAAATGGACAGAGACCAAATTGGATTTTAAACCTCTCTAACGATAGTTGGTACGGTAATTCATCAGGGCCGCGTCAACACATCAATCAGGCGCGATATCGAGCCATAGAGCAAGGTTTGCCGGTTGTACGCGCTACGTCAGGTGGGATGTCCGGCACTACAGATGCTTATGGCCGTCAGATCAATAAATTGGACCCCGGCGAGCAAGGTGTCATCGATGCACGCTTGCCAAAACCCCTAACAAAGACCGTTTATAGTTCGCGTGTTAACTTTATTATGCTCTTGCTAATTGTTATTCTGCTTATAGGGTGTGTTTGGGGCATGTACAGAGAACTTTGACTGCTTTCAAAATCGTTGTGCATTATATGAGCTGTTGGCGTATTATTTTGGGGCGCGAACATTCTCTATTTACATATCAACAAAAGGGATGAAACGATGAAATCACAACATGCACCTCGGTCACCTAACCCGGTTGACCTCCATGTCGGCACCCGCGTTAGGTTGCGCAGACAAGTTCTAAAAATGAGCCAAGAGAAGTTGGGCGATCAACTTGGCGTTACTTTCCAACAAGTACAAAAATATGAACGCGGTGCGAACCGTGTGGGCGCTTCCCGTCTATGGAAAATGTCACAAGTTCTAGAAGTACCTGTAAGTTTCTTTTATGATGGGCTCGGCGAAGATATGCCGTCCACAGAGTTTGGTGAAGGCGATCAAACACCCGTGGTATACGAGTTTATCAACTCGACCGACGGCGTTGCGCTGGCTATGGCCGTATCCAAGATTAAGAACAAAGCGGTGCGTCGTCAAATTCTTGAACTTGCCCGTTCATTGGCTGCAGACGAAGATTAAAAACAGCGAGAATAAATGTTCGGATTTTTTCTTGTAGATTTTCCGAAATAACAAATTCATAAACCCTGCACAAGATACCTTGTGCAGGGTTTATTTATGCCAAAATGTAATACAAGTATGTAAATCAAGAATGTAGATGATATGTCAGACACACCTATGAAGCCGAGTAATGGACAGCGTTATAGACGTTTGTGGGGCCGCGCCAAAGGTAAGCCGCTGAGCCCCTACCAAACTGGGTTGGTCGAGACCAAATTAGCAGCCATATCCGTAGATGTTGATAAGCCGCTCGCTAGTCTTGGAGATTGTAAAAGTATACGCATGGAGGTCGGGTTCGGCGGTGCAGAACACTTGCTACACCGCGCAGAAGAAAACCCGGACACAATGTTTATCGGGGTGGAGCCTTTCCTCAATGGTGTCGCCAAGGCGTTAGCGGGTATCGACAGAACTGACCTTAAAAATATTCGCCTACATCACGGTGATGTCTGGCAATTTTTGGAAAACCTGCCGGATGCAAGCCTAGACCATATTGACATTCTCTATCCCGATCCGTGGCCCAAAGCTCGCCACTATAAACGCCGCTTGATACAAGAAGACTTGATAAGCGAATTTCATCGCGTCCTCAAACCAAAATGTGAACTTCACTTCGCCAGTGATATCCCGTCCTACATAGATTGGGCGTTGGTGCGCATACTCAACTTTCAAACGGAAGCTGGGCAGGGTGGTTTCGAATGGAACACCGAGAGTGCGGCCAACTGGCAAACTCCATATGATGGCTGGCCGGGAACAAGGTATGAAGCCAAAGCATACAGAGAGGGCAGGACGCCGCACTATTTTAGGTTTGTTCGTAAAGCTTAGTGCTGAAAATAAAAAAGTGCGCTCCGCAGTCGAGAGAGAATCCTGCCTGCGAAGCGCACCTAACGGTATGCTGGTTAATGGGGGCCAGCTTTAGGCCGAAACCTTACCGTATCTGGGGTCATTAATTTAAGGCCATTATTTGTGTTTATATATTAGCCACGGACATTTACGTCGGCTGCACCACTATCACTTGTGCGCAGATGTCCGGATGGGTTGTGGATATAGATATCGCTGGCACCACTGGCGCGGGCTTCGGCGTCTATAGAGCTGCCATTATAGGTTACATCGCTGGCACCTGATGCTTCGATGTGTAGTGTTTCTACATTGCCGCTTTGAATAGTGACATCACTACTACCGCTTACGTCTATAGAGAGCTTTTCGCCAGTAACGCTTTCGATTTCAATGTCACCTGCGCCGCTGGATTCGATATTTGTCGAGCCGGAAATGTCGCCTAAGGAAACATCCCCACTGCCAGACACGTCGATCACGGCTTGTGCTAAATTTTTCGCTGTAACATCACCTGCGCCGGAAACGCTAATATCTGAAACGCCTGCATTGCCTAAGATGACATCACTGGAACCTGAAACGGACAAGTCAAGTTGACCAGTCACATCGCCGAGCTTTAAATCGCCGCAAGACCCAATATGTAAATGCGCTGATCCAATGGTTTCGACATCGCCAAAAATGATGGAGTTGTCGATATCAAGATGTACGCCTTCGGGGGCAGTTATTTTCACATGAGGATATTCTTTGATATTACGGTAGTCTTTATCGAAAAAACCACTCCATTTTCCCTTGCCAATCAGGACCTGTTTTCTCTTGGTTCTGCAATTATATTTGCGGATAGAAACTTCGTCGTCAACGGACAAATTATCGCCAGAACGTATTACATTGGCGCCGTCTGCGTCTTTAACTGATATCTTATCGGTATTACTGGTGACGATTTCGATCGTGCCAATAAAATTTTCTATCTTAAGAATAGGTGCATCCTTGGCAAAGGAGGTTGTGCTGAGTAGAGCAAGGCAACCAGTTGCGGCTAGTGCGCCTAATGATGTGAGTTTGTACATTGTTTTCCCCTTGGGCTTGGTTTGTTATCTGACGCGAATTGATCCGGAGCCGCGTTTTTTCTTGCGCAGGCTACCGCTTGGTTCTTGAACGGTGATTTCACCGCTGCCACTTACATATAACTCGGCATTTGTAGATTTGCCGTCGTAATGGACGCCACCGGAGCCGCCAACTTTTACATATAACTCTGTTACGTTGCCGCCGTCGATGTCTACGGAGCCGCTGCCGCCGGATTTACTAGAAAGTTTTTCACCACCGACATAGTCAGCGTCAAAATCGCCGCTACCGCCACTTGTATAGGTAAGATTACCTTCGATCCGCCCTAGCTCTACATCGCCAGAACCTGCCGTTGTTATTCCCGCATTACCAAGGATGTTTCCTGCATTTAGATCACCAGAACCGGCACTGGCATAGCTTAAGTCTCCGCCAATATTTCCGATCTCGTTGTCACCTGACCCCGCACTTGCTATATCAACTGAGCCTTCTATATCGGCTACCTTTACATCACCTGAGCCTGCAAGGCCAACTTCTAAGCTCTGCAAGTTTTGTGCGGTAAAGTCACCAGAGCCAGCAATGCCTAAATCTGTGTGGCCGTTAACATCAGAGAGCACAAGATCTCCGCAGGAGCGCATTTTAATGTCAGCAGAACCAATGTCGCCAACGTCGCCAAATATGACGACTTTATCAATAACCAGGTGTGTGTCTTCGGGGGCAGTAATTCTTAATTGTGGGTATTCGTCGATATTTTTGTAGTTACCTTTGCTGCTAAGCCAGCTTCTCTTACCGATAGAAATTTTTACATTGCCTTTGTACGTGCGGCAATTGATGTTTTTAACACTTTGATCGTCATCAATCAAAACATTTGCGTCCATTTGGTCTACGTCCGCACCATCGGCATCTCTGACAGTGATTTTATCGTAATCACCCGTTTGCATATCAATTGTGCCAATAAAATTTTGAATGGTTAGGGTTGGTGCGTCTTTGGCGGTTGCAGTGTTTGCAAGTAATGCCAGGCAAGATGTGGCAGTTATCGCGGCCAGTTTAAAATAAGGATGCGTACGCATGATGGCTCTCTCTTTTATAGGTTAGTCGGATGTTAATAACGACAAATGTCGTTATAGTCAATTTTTTTAATCAGTTAGAGTCGATTAACTAGAATTTTAATTGTAATTTACGCTCGTCTTGAAGATTAATTGTCAGCGTCAATGACGTGTGTTCTGCCATATGGGCGGCGATAAAATTGCCATTACCTGCTTCAACTCTTACGGGACCGGCTGCAAATTCTACACCGGTGGGGGTAATGCCTGTCGCGGCACCTGTTCCGAGTGCGCCTGTTCCGACGGCGGCGATGAGAAATAATTTAGTAAACACTTTGTCCTCCTATTGTGTTTGTGTGCCTTGGTTCTTAGTTAGTTTTACGGGCGGATTTAAAGTCCGCCCGTGTGGTTTGATTAGCTTTCCCAGTTTAGCTTTCCCGGTTTAACTTTCTAAGTCGCGAAAATCGCGACGTAGTTGCCATTCGCTTGATGTGATGGACTTTTCCAAATCCTGTAAGCGACCTTCCAGAGAGCTAAACTTGCCTCTTACCGTGCGGTAGTTGGCAGTTGTACGTAGTGGCTCTTCCGGGTTTTTTGCGTGTTCACGCCGTGCCCTGCGGGCTTGACGGTGTTCGCGGCGGTAAGGGGCCCGGTTATCGGACGGGGTGAAAATCCAAAATCCAATATAGATGAAGAAAGTAACGCCAGTCATGAAGAACGAAATCACGGTAAGGATACGAACAACAATCGGGTCAACATTTAGATAATCACCAATCCCTGCGCAGACACCGCCCATGACGCCGTCTATCTTATTGCGGCGGAATTTTTTACGGGGCGTTGAATATACGTAGCCATCATCATCGCCTTCCCAGTTTTCGTCATTCATGGCGCGATGGAATTTATTTTTATACTGTTTTGTCATGGCTCTCATTCCTTTCCGGATTTTCTCTCCAATTTGGCACTTCGTCGTCTAATATACGTTCCAGGACATTGACGCGTTGGTCGAGTATGTCGGCGATTTTGGACATTTGTTCCAATTCCGCCATCTGGTCTACACTCATATGTCCCATCATTTTTTCTTTGTGCTTGTAGTGGGATTTTAACATCCCGGCCCCGATGCCGCCTACGATGGCAACAATCGGGATCATTAAAGCTAATTCACTCATTCTATTTTCTCTCTCTAAAGGTTAGACGTTACGAAGTTTGCATTTGGACGCAGCTTATTTGTTAGCCGCAACCTTTTTAGCAGGTTTTGCAGATTTTCCTAGGGAACTACCAAGGCTCTTTTTCAAAGTCGCAAGTTCTGCTTCTACGGCGTCATCAGCTTCTAGGGCTGCAAATTGGCTTTCAAGGCTCTGTCCATTACCCAGATCGAAAGCTTCTACATGTGCTTCAAGCTCGTCAACTTTGCGTTCCATGCGTTCATAACGCTGAAGGGCATCGTCAACTTTGTTAGATGTCATAACTTTGCGCATCTTGATCTGGTTGGTGGCGGTTGAACCGCGCATCATCAGAGCTTTATGCTTAGCTTTGGCTTCGTTCAATTTAGCTTGCAATTTTTCCAAGTCGGAATCTGCTTTGGCAACAGCTTCTTTTAGGATTTCAATTTCCTTGCGAACGACTTCAGCCATTTGCTCGGACTGTTGTTTGGCTTGCACAGCGCCGCGCGCTAGGTCTTCCCGGCCTTTAGTCAAAGCCAGTTCAGCTTTGTCGGCCCATTCTTTTGCGCGAACATCGTATTGGTCGGCCTTGCGGCTCAGTTCTTTGGTTTCAGCGATGTTGCGTGCAGCAGAGGTGCGAACCTCAACCAATGTGTCTTCCATTTCCTGGATGATCAAACGTGTAATCTTTTCAGGATTTTCCGCTTTATCGATCATTGAGTTAAGGTTGGAATTGATGATGTCGCCCATTCTTGAAAAAATTCCCATTGTAGTCTCCTATAGTAGTTTTGGTTGGTTTTGGGGGTTGGTATTAAATTTAGGATTAGGCCCTAAAAAATTGTTGCGATCAGAAAACCGGCGGCGAAAAATCCCCAGCATTCCAATTTACGGGTGCTGAGATATTTTACGAAGCGCCAGAATTTTGCTTTATAATCCTGACGGCTTCCTATGCGGCTTTCTAAGTCAAATTCTTCGTCGGTCATGTTGTTTCCTGTGTGGAGTTAAACTGTTGAGGGTCAATTTGGCTTAGATGCCAAAGCCGGACAACTTTACACCAGATGTACGGTGACGAAGCGTTGATGCGCGGCGTCTGGCCCGTAAGTGGCGAACAGGAGCACTTGAATCACCTAAAAGGGGGCTCTCTGTAAATGTTGTCTCGGTATCAAGTGTACGATACGTCATGGTTCTCTCTTCTTTCTGCCCGAAGGCTTTGTGGTGGCCCTGGCTTTGAAGGGGGAAGCGCCAGGGCCGGTAATTTCTTGCCACCCGAATTGGTGTGGCTATCTTCAGTAGAATGACAAGTTCCGAAAAAAAGTCACGAAGTTTATAAGTCATTGAAATATATAGATATTCACTGAAAAAGGGTGTATTGAAGGAATATGACTTAGTAAAAAAAACTAAATAATAGTTATTTACACTGAATAAAAGTAGCTATATATACTAAATATGGCTGAAATTGCGCAAAAACTCATAGGACAAAGCCCTGCGTGGCTCGTGACATTAGATTCGATTTCCGGTTTAGCGGCGATTGATAAGCCTATTTTGGTGGTTGGTGAGCACGGCACGGGCAAAACATCAGTAGCAGGGCGCCTGCATTTTTTATCCCCACGCTGGGAGCAGACATGGCAAGCCGTAAATTGCGCGGCCTTGGACGGAACAAGTCTGGAGGCGCGTATATTTGGAAGTGCATCAGGGCTTGCGACCAGCTTGCTCGAGGAAGCAGAAGGCGGCACGCTCTTTATAGATAATATAGAGGCCATGCCACTGGCTGTGCAGGAAAAACTACTGAGTGTGATCGAAACTGGGACTTTTAAGTCTTTGAGTGGTGCAGAAGACATTAGTGTCGATGTGCGTATATTATCATCAAGTGCTGTAGATTTACGTGCAGAGGTTGCGGCGGGGCGTTTCAGTTCTAACCTCTTATCCGTGTTGGCATTTGATGTCATAACCTTGCCACCGCTGCGCGCCCGCCAAAACGACATCATGCCAATGGCCGAGAAATTTGCTGCTGACATGGTCACATTGCTAGACGAAGACAGTTTCCCCGGGTTTAGCGCCGAGGTGATAGAGTTTTTACAGTCCTATGATTGGCCGTGTAATGTGCGGGAGCTAAAAAACGTGGTAGAAAGAGCCGTTGGTCGGGCTTGGAATGATGAGGGTGGTTTGAATATGCCAATTACGAGCATTAATCTTGATCCATTTGATACACCGTGGCAATTAGGTGGACGGCAAGTAGAACAACAGAATATAGCGCAGCAAAACGGGCAAGATACGGTCCCAGTTCTGGCGGCAAATGATGGTGCAGGCAAAAACCTCACGGAACGTACAGATGCTTTTGAGCTAAGCATTATACAAGAAGCCTTGAAGCACAGTAAAAACCATCAGGGCAAAGCGGCAGAATATCTAGGTTTGACCTACCACCAATTCAGGGGGTTGCTCCGTAAGCACGGGCTTAAGAAATAAGGCGAATGCATTAGACATCCAGCTCACCTTCAAACTCTAATTCTACCGGCCCTGTCATTATGATGTGATTATCGCTTTCCCGCCATTCTATATGTAAAACGCCGCCGTCCATTATAATGTCTGCCTCTCGGTCCGTATGATTTTGGCGGTGGGCTGCGACCAGGGCTGCACAAGCACCCGTTCCGCAGGCTTTGGTGATACCAACGCCGCGCTCCCAGACCCGAAGGCGAATTTCATCGTGTTTACGGACTTCGGCGAACCCAACATTGCATTGCTCGGGGAATAGGGGGTGGAACTCTATCATTGGGCCAATTTTATCCACGGCCATTTCGTCTGCATTATCGACGAAGAATACGCAGTGTGGGTTACCCATGTTAACGGCACCGGGCCTAGCGAGGATGGGCGCATCAATGGGGCCGACTTTGACGTCGATGACATGGGTGTTCATATATTCTTTGAGAGGGATTTCATCCCACGCCAAACGTGGCTCGCCCATATCCACGGCGACTTGATGTTCACTTATACGAATGGTGTGTAACAAACCTGCATTCGTCTCGAGTGTTATTTCATCG
>Ga0209345_10006028_pt1 | contig 11081 bp, 7 predicted proteins | sample Cruoilmetagenom7_FD_187294 | JGI IMG/M metagenome (GOLD analysis project Ga0209345, IMG submission 187294) | Oil polluted marine microbial communities from Coal Oil Point, Santa Barbara, California, USA - Sample 7 (SPAdes) (version 2) | ecosystem: Environmental > Aquatic > Marine > Oil seeps ...
CTGGGAAAAAATATAAAGGGCCGAGACATGGTGTTTTTTGGTGACTTACGTGCCAATGCCTTTGCAATCGACGCCAATACAGGCGAACAGATATGGCAGAAAAAGGTCGATGACCACATTGGTGCAACCATCACTGGCACACCAAAACTGCATAAAGGCACCCTTTACGTACCCATTTCTTCCTTGGAAGTAGCCTTGGCAGCAGCACCGATTTACCCCTGCTGCACCTTCAGGGGCGCTGTTGCTGCACTGGATGCAGCCACGGGGAAAATCAAGTGGAAGACACCCGTGATAGAAGAAGCCCAAAAGCAAGGGACTAACGCCCTGTTCATTTCTCGCTACGGGCCTTCTGGTGCGCCAGTATGGAATAGCCCGACGATCGATGAGAAGCGCAACACTCTCTATGTGGGAACCGGTGAAAATTATTCCCACCCCACCAGCAATAGCAGTGATTCCGTGATCGCCATGAACCTGGATACCGGTAAAATAAAATGGATACATCAGCTGACGCCGAACGATGCCTGGAACATGGCCTGCACACTTCCTATACCGGGGACCAACTGCCCTGAAAATACGGGCAAAGACCTGGATGTAGGCGCCTCTCCCATTCTAGCGCGCTCTAGCGATGGAACAGACATCTTACTGGTAGGACAGAAATCTGCCGATGTCTGGGGGCTCAACCCTGATACAGGTGCAACCATTTGGAAAAGGAAAGTCGGCCGAGGCGGTGCACTTGGTGGTATTCACTGGGGCATGAGTGTGGAGGGTAACCAGCTTTATGTACCCAACTCAGACTATGGGCTTTCTTTCATGGGCCTAAAGGTGCTGGACCCTGATAACAAAGAACCCAAACAGCCAAACCTCACTGCTTTAGATATAACAACGGGTGATGTAATCTGGCGTAATGACCTTAAACCGGTTTGTGCAGATATAAAGGACTGTGATCCAGGTTTATCTGCAGCAACCACCTCTATTCCTGGTGTCGTATTCGCGGGGGCCTTAGATGGTCATCTACGAGCCTATTCAAGCAAAGACGGAAGCCTGCTTTGGGATATTGATACCAAAGAGGAAGTAACCACAGTTTCTGGAAAAACGGCTGAAGGCGGATCACTTGATATCGACGGCCCAGTTATCGTGGATGGACAACTGTACATCAATTCAGGCTACGGAAGCTTTGGAGAAATACCGGGCAATGTGCTGTTGGTGTATTCCGTTGATGGAAAATAGCAGCCAAAGTTTGAGACTCACAGTCGAGGCACTCGTCTGAATTTCCTGTATTTTCCTGTATTTTCCTGTATTTTCCTGTATTTTCCTGTATTTTCCTGGCAGATATTCCGGCACTACACAGAAGCATATTGGCGCACTTGGGGTTAAATAAAATGGAGGCCCTAATATCGCTGCTATATTTTTGTGGGTATCCCAAAGTGCGCTAAATTTACTCAAAATTATTGAGCCGTAGAAAACTCATTGCTCCGCTTTTCAAATACTTCCCGAAATTTAAATTATTGGAGACCAAATTTAACCTGGCAATCATAAAAACTATTTAAGAAATCTAAGTGTGATTCTACAAAGAGACGGGGCGCCTGAAACAACGCCCCGGGTAACCAAGTCAAACAGATTTCAACCGCCTGTTAGTGGTGGCTAAAAGCCAAGCCCTATCAGTCCATCAATCGGAAGCGATACTTTGCGATACTGTTAATGGCTTGCGGATTGCGAGCGCAGGTACAGCACCTGTTTCATTTTTATGGAAAGAAGCTGGGCCCATGCCAAGCATATCCGGAAAGAAGAACTGCACATCCAGATCAATCTGGCTAAAGTTTTTCGGCAGCTCGTAAACATCAAACCCCATTCTCGGGAACGCACCCGGGAAGTTCTCATACGCAATATGGTCATCAGGGTCATCTTGGTAGTAGAGCTGCACTCCAACAGGAAAAGTTTCTGGTATGTTGATGCGTGCGAACACATCCCAGCCATGGCCACTGGACAACCAAAGCCATGTTTTCTTTCTATCAATATTCATCTGGGACTCAAAATCACTGACTTTGCCATCCACAAATTCCCAGCCATCTGCCTCTGGAGATATCGCAGAGTTAACCCTTGCTCCGCTCTGCTCATTAAAATCTAGAGCAATAATAATATGAGGCTCAACCAGGAAACGAGTAAGGATATCAGCACCAGGAATCTTTATCCGTGCATTAAATCCTAACATCTGGTCATAGATATCCATTTGGGCGCGTATTTTAAAGACTGGGATTTTTGCAACAACGACTGTCAGGGCAATAATAACTGCATCTCGAACAGGCCCCTTTGCCACACCCACAGGAACCGCTTTTATATGCTCGAAAGTGTTTAAATGTATTTTTGGCGACCATTTACTAAGAACACGTGTCTCAATTGTGGCATAAACAGAATCTAATACTCGGTGGCCTTGTTTATCCCCAACATTTGCGTAAAAATCTTCAAACATCAAAAAATTATCGGTTCTTGTCTTAAAGCCGTAAAAAACGTTTGTTGCTGTTGATGTTTTAAAATCATAGTCAACATAACGGCTTTCATTTCTAAGGGATGAACCTTCAATGATATATGCAAACCGCTGCTCTCCATCTTTGCTAAACTCCAGTTCACGCAGTACTTTTCCGCCCACCACCATAACCATTGCATCATATCTCTGCCGACCAGTGTCTCGATACATGAAGACCAACTCATCCTCATCGTCTACGATACCCAGTGTGCCATCTATATCTCCCTCTCCTTCAAGATAGACAAAGCCATTTTCGTCGTATTCATCCAGTTGAAAAGGAATGGGAATCATCTCCCCTCCTCGCACAGACATAAGGCTGTATTTATTTATGTCCTCACCTAAAATTGAGGGAATGTCTTTACCTCGAATTTCAACGGGGTGCAAATACGTATAATGATTGAGGCCGAGGTAGCTTATTGCATCAGAAAGCTGCTGCGGAGAAAGCTCCTTGATAAGATCCCGCTGCTCAGCCAATAAGGTCGGATTTTTTTCATAATCTTCAAGCAAGGCCTGAAATTCCCCCGCCTCCATTTCAGGAAAACCTGATGTCGCCCAACTTGTGGAGACTGAAATCATCAACAAAAAAGAGGCTGTTAACATGGTTATTTTAGCAGCTGAATAAATTCTAAACGTCCCTTGTTTCATAACAGAGCTCCGCTAATTATTATCCTAGAAACCTCAGTTGCACCCCGAGGGCATAAAGGTGCGAAAAAGATGTGCAAGATATTGCCGTGCATAGGAAATTTTCAAAATTCGTGCTCACCTTATTGGGCGTAAGCGCCGTATACGGCTGGAGATGAGAACTTTTTAAAATTTGCCAGGTGCGGCAAGAGCTCGCCTAAAAGCGCCTAGAGCCTGCCCCATGAGCACAGCGAGTGCATTGGGTACTGTCGGTGTGCAGAATTTCGTACTCCAACTGCGGTTTCTAGGATTATGGCTAAATGTATTGCTCCCCACTCACATCAGCAACATTTCCGTAATTGAATATTTATTGCACCTCAGACTGCCCGCCTGCGAGAACAAAACTTATTATCTGTTTTTATTTCTGCATTTTTGCATCGGACAACAATGGAAACAATGTGTATTGCACCACAAAAAGCCGATTAAATTACGCGTATGCACAAGATGACTTTATAAGCCCTATTTTCTTAGCTGCATGTAATACAAGCCGCGTGGTCGTTGTAATCCAACTCATCAAGTCGCGCTGCGAGCCCTTCCACATCTTGTAAATTACGCTATGGATTAGAGTACTTTTCAGCTCCATTAATCAGCCCCATAAGTGTGATGGTAGATATGCATACTTGTCCGTAGTGGGCTTTGAACGCTTCGCGCACCACTGGGGATTATTCTTCACCCTACAAATCACAGTGTTAGTTTCCAACATATACTTCAGCATTAAAAACCATCCCTCTTTTGCTCTTCTGGCTACTCCCTATCTATCATAGAGTTTTCAGTAACTCCCTCACTCTCAAACCAGCTGTCCCACGCCTCACCAGCAGGGACAATAAGGCGTCCTCGACCCAAGGGGATGATATCAACTTGTTTTACTGTTTCCGGGAGTGATACGGGCTTAGGAAGCCGAACCGCTTGAGATTTATTGCTTTTAAAAACACTAGTTCTTTCCATTTCCTTCTCCAGAGATATCTTAAATAAGCCGCTGCCTAGCTCTCTCTTTCTCCAAAGAGTGGCGCTAATCTTGTAAGATCCACGGCTTTAGATTGTCACTCACCCCCGTGTTGCACCTCCATCTTAATATAGACCCGCGATTTCTGGTTCAACAATCCATGGTAGAAGGGGTCCCCCTGCTTGCTACGGATAAGTACCTCGCCCCCTACCCGGATTGAGTGTATTTGGTAGCATGTACGAACCCTCCTCCCATCTCCGCGCTTAACCAATACCTGCACTGCCCAAGGCGGTACTATCTGATCCACGCCGAAAGGCCGTTTACTGATAATGCCTATACCCTGCGCGGCACCCATGAACATGAACGGGTTATTCAGGTCTTACATGGGATAAAACAGGGGGTTCGCGGTTTTACTAAGCTACTGAAAGCATGAACTTTTCAATCAGGAGAGTCTGAAACAAAGTGAATTCAAAATATAAAATAACAACGACATCATGAGCTTGCAGCCATGCTGCATCTCCCAGCCTATCCACCTAATACACGCGACCTGAGGGGTAGGCAGTCAACTTTTAAAGTTATCACACCCCCCCCTCTTGTTTTTTCCGCTCATTCACTGCGTAGCTATATACTCCTGGGTATAGAATTCCGTAATATAAAATAGCTTAGGGAGGAATTCGTACTCCCATCGCCCCACTTTCTCAGGCGCTAACTCCCCGTTCAGTTTTCTCATGCTATAGTTCCTCGATATCTTTTTTTGTCCCCCATTCCAAAACAGAGCCATTGCCCAGATGACCACCACTGCCCTTTCTGTGTTCAAACAACTGATGCTAAATCGACCAACCCTTTCGCTAGTTATAATGCTGCTCATCGGTGGAATGATCGGCATTTATGTTCCAAAGTTTCAGTATGATGCGTCGGCTGATGCCTTGGTATTGGAGAATGATCCTGACTTGGCCTACATGCGCAACATTACCCAACGTTATGGCGTACGGGAAAGTGTTTTTATCACTTTTACGCCGGAATACGAACTTTTTTCCCAAAAATCCTTTAAGGTCATTAAGGGCCTTCGAGATGAGCTAAAAGAAATAAATAGCGTCGAGTCTATTAATACTTTTTTAGATGTGCCGCTTTTACGCAGCCCACCTGTGCCTCTTTCAGAGTTGGCGGAAAGCACCCGCACCTTGCTGGATTCTGATACCGATTTAAACCTGGCCCGCGAGGAACTCACCACCAGCCCGCTGTATAAGGACTTGCTGGTAAGTAGGGATGGTCGCACCACAGCGATGCAGTTAAATTTTAGAGTGGATACGCAATACCGTGAGTTTCTTCAAACCCGTGACGCTTTGGAAGATAAAAAACGTCACGGCGAATTAACACCAGAAGAAAAACGAAAACTAAAGGAAATCCGCGAGCAATTTAATGCCTACAAAATTGTGGCGGCAGAGCGTCTACATAAAGACATTTCCCTGATTCGCGAAATTATGCAAAGCTACCGAAATGGCGCACGGCTTTACCTGGGTGGCGTCCCCATGATTGCTGACGACATGATGACTTATGTGCGGAATGACGTAGCCACCTTTGGTGTGGGTGTGGTTGTTTTTCTATTAGTGAGCCTTGCACTTATTTTCAGGCAAGTTCGCTGGGTGATCATTCCGCTTTTTTGCTGCGCTTATTCTTCGCTTATTATGGTGGGCTTACTCGGCTTTTTGGATTGGCGCGTTACTGTTATTTCATCCAATTTTATTTCGCTGGTTTTAATTATCACCCTGGCGGTTACCATTCACCTGGTTGTTCATTACCGCGAACTATTAGCGGAAAACAAAGATGCCAGTAATTTAGAACTGGTCACAGAAACCGTTCGCCATATGTTTGCCCCCTGCCTGTATACAGCACTCACCACCATGGTGGCGTTCTCGTCCTTGGTTGTTAGCCAAATTGTACCGGTAATAAATTTTGGTTGGATGATGGTGATGGGAATAGCAATGACTTTTATTGTTAGTTTTACGCTATTCCCCGTTATTGTTTTATTGCTACCCAAACCAAAAATTAAGCCCGTTACCCCCCAGCGGAAACACAGCTTAACCGCAACGATATTTGGCCATGCCACGTTGGCTATGGGGAACGGTATTTTTATCATCGCTCTATTCGTTGTCGTTTTCAGTGGCATTGGGCTTTCCAGATTAAATGTGGAAAATAGTTTTATTGATTACTTCGATAACAGTACAGAGATCTATCAAGGCATGTCACTGATTGACACAGAACTGGGGGGAACAACGCCGCTGGAGGTTATTGTAAAACTCGGCAGTACGGAGGAAGAGGAAAGCGTGTCCGCAGAAGAAGACCCGGATGAAGCTTTTTTTGATGATTCAGATTTTAGTGATGACTTTGAAATGGAGGCTGACAACGACCCCGGGAAATATTGGTTCACTCAAGGCAGGGTGGCCAAGGTTCATAAAATTCATGAATTCCTTAATGAGCTGGAGCAAACAGGAAAGGTGCTTTCCATCAGCACTATGATGCGTATTGCCGAAAGTTTTAATGAAAAAAAAGCCCTTACCAACCTTGAATTAGGCCTTGTTTATCAGAAACTTCCGAAGGAGTACCACGACATTATCATTAACCCCTATATTTCTTTTGAAGAAAATGAAGCGCGCTTTTCTATTCGCGTAAAAGATTCCGACCCCAACCTGCAAAGAGATGCACTGCTTAAAACCATCCACAAAGGTTTAACGGGGAAACTGGGGCTTGCGGAAGATGATGTCCACCTGAGCGGTATGCTTGTGATGTATAACAATATGCTAAGAAGCCTGTTTAAATCGCAAATACTGACATTGGGCGTGGTGCTGCTTGGTATATTTTTGATGTTTATGCTGCTGTTCCGCTCTGTGACATTGGGCATTCTCGGCATTATGCCTAATATACTTTCTGCCGCCACGGTACTGGCCGTTATGGGCTGGTCAGGTATTCCGCTAGACATGATGACCATTACCATAGCCGCAATTACGGTAGGTATTGGCGTGGACGACACCATCCACTACATCCATCGTTTTGGAAAAGAAATCATCAAAGACGGTGATTATGATGCCGCGTTGATGCGTAGTCACGGCAGTATTGGTAATGCCATGTATTACACATCCATTACCATTATTTTGGGCTTTTCCATTCTGACACTTTCGAATTTTGTGCCGACGGTTTATTTTGGATTATTGACGGGTCTGGCGATGTTTATAGCGCTGGTGGCAAACCTGACCCTACTACCTCAACTGATACGCGTTTTCAAACCCTTTGGCAAGGAACAGGAAAACTCCCTATAAACTCGCCAACCTATCTTTAGATTTATTTTAGTAAACGTGAGTTGCCCTGATTGGCTTCCAACCCAGAGAATTTTCCCGCTATTTCGGTAAGATCCGTTTTCTCTTTGTTGCTATGAGACTGCATCATAAGCCACTCACCGGCAATAATCATAAGCACAAAGGTCCCGATGACCGAAACCATTTTACGCCCTGGCATTTTTACTCTCCCTTTAGTCCAAGTTTAAGACGATGATAAGTCTACTTCCTGGGAGAGAAGTTTTCTGTGCACTGTTACACTTTTTTCCTGTCTGATCCATCACACCGGAAAAAAGTGTATTATTTACCATTAAATTTAATCAAAGCCTTTTAGCTGGGCAAACTCTTCCAGGCTTGCGCGCTCGCTCACCAGCTCATTTATTTTTTCGTCGGGGTCAGCATAACCCACCGCGACTCCGCAAAATACCAGCTCATTTTGTGGAATACCCACTACATCACGAATGGTTTGATGCCAAACAGCCCAAGCTTCCTGAGCGCAGGTATCTAGGCCCTTTTCTTTGCACAGCAATAATACGTTTTGCATATAAAGCCCTAGATCAACGTGCTGTCCCAAACCCATTTGTTTGTCGAAGGTAAAAATCAGCCCTACTGGCGCACCAAAAAACTGGAAGTTTTTTGCTAGCTGTGCAAACTTTGCAGCCTTGTCTTCGCGGGGTATGCCGATTAATTGATAAAGTTGATTACCCACATCCCGCCGTCGCGAACGGTAGGGGTCACCTAAATCAGGTGGGTAAATATTGTATTCACTACCATCACCGACGGGGTTAGTGGCTTGTTTTTCGGATACGGTATTTACCAGTTGGTCACGCACTTCACCAGAAATAGCGTAAACCCGCCAGGGTTGCAGGTTGCCGCCAGAGGGTGCCCTTGCCGCCTGCTGAAGTATTTCTTCCATCAGGCTTTTTTCGACCGGCTTATCTAGAAATGCGCGAATGGAACGACGACTTTTTATGGCATCGGTAACGCTAATACTATTTTGCAGCACAAATAACTCCTGAAACGTTTAAGGGTATCGGTACAAGGTTTTTTCTCAGCTTCGGGGAACAGCTATGCGGTTTTCTCCAGCTCTTCTTTTTGTTCTTCTACACCTTCATCCCTGTCGATATAGGAAAGCACTGTCGGTAGAATAAAGTATGTAATGCCCAGAGAAATGACCAAGGAAAGGGCTGTCATAAGCCCCATAAATAAATTAGGCGACATGGCAGACAAGGTTAATACCAGAAAACCACTGGCGAGAATTGTTGTGGTAGTGCCTAGGGCGGCACCCACGCGATGAAAAGAATAGTGTATGGCTTCTGCTGTGGAGTAGCCACTCACCCGCTTCGCCCGTAAATATTTACTAAAAAAGTGAATAGTATTGTCCACTACGATACCAAAAGCAATGGTTGCCGTGGGTGCGGCTGCGATCCCAAGCTTGCCATCTAATACACCCCACAAACCAAATGCAATGACGCCTGGGGCCAGGTTCGGCAGCAGGCTGAGCACCCCCAATTTAAAGCTGCGCAGAGAGATAATTACGATAATTGAGATAATAATCACGGCCAAGGGAGCGCCGACCATCATCGATTCGCCGTTACGCCTTGCTGCGTGCCCCATCATGACCGATGCACCCACTCCTTCCATTAACTGAATATCGGGCAGGTGCTTTTCTGCAAATGCCCTCGCCCGACTTTCCAGTATAACCAGATCCCTGGATTCAACATTTCCCATGGTGACAGTAAGTCGGCTTTCATCCCGCTCACTGGTGAGAATATTTTCCATCTCTAATCCATAAGGCAAGGATAGCTCAAACAAAAACTGGTATTGCGCCGCTTCCTCCCTGGTATCGGGAATACGATAGTGCAAATTCTGGTCTCCATGCAGAGATTTATTAATTCGCTTAATGGTGGAGGAATAGCTCTCCACGTGGGTTACGCCAGGCTGGTCTTCGTACCAATCAGTCAGGCGATCAAGCTGACGTAAATACTCCGGCTCGTAAACCCCATTTGCCTCTTTAGCACGAATGGCGTGATGTATCTGCATTACTCCCGTGAGGTTTTCACGAACAAAGTCCGTATGCTGGCGAAAGGTGATTTGTTTGCCATACATTTCCGGGAACAGGTCATTAAATTGGTTCAGGGTGCTGCAATATGCTCCAAAAACTAGTATCAGCGAAAATGCGACACCTAGTTCACTGCGGCGTTTTAATGAATAATCAGCGAGGCGATCCATAAGGGCTTCACTGCGTGTAGATCGGTCTCGGGCTTTTAGTGGCAAATAATCGAGAATAACCGGCAAAGTAACAACGGAATAAAACCATGCCATAAGCACTCCCATTGCCACGATATTGCCCATATCACCAAAGGGTGGCACATCGCTGGAATTAAGAGAAATAAAGCCAATGGCTGTGGTCACGCTGGTCAGAAATATCGGCTGATGATTAACTTCCAGGGAGCGCACTATCGCTTCACGTTTATCTACACCGTGAGACATTTCCTGAAACAAGGTCACCAGAATATGCACGCTATCCGCGACGGCAAGTGTGAGTATAATAATGGGAGCCATTGCAGATAAAGTTGATAGCTGAATACCGACCCAGCCCGTTAAGCCAATAGCCGCCGCAGTGGAAAGCATGATAACAACCAGTACTGAAAATACGCCCCATGCCGAGCGTAAAAACAGGTAGGTGATCACCAGAATCAAAATATACATGATGGGGAAAAGTGTCTGGCCGTCATACATGGCGGCTTCGATGGCGGTGAAGCCCATCAATGTTTCACCCGTGAGGTAGTAGGTAATATTTGATGTATTCGCTTCTGCTTCTTTAATCAAATCACGGACATAGTTGACCGTTTCAAACTGCTGCTCAAGGCTGGCATTTTCCGGCGTATTGATCATGATATTAATGGCCGCAACATGCCCTTTTTCAGAGATCATACGGTTGTAGAGCAGAGGTTCAGCGATGGCTATTTTGCGCCGCTCTTCTATCTCATTATTGCTCAGCGTGTCAATATTTTCGAACAGCGGAGCCACCGTCAACTCATCTTCTTCAGCGGCCGTGTGCTGAAAATTGGTAACGGAATCCACGCGGACAGAATAAGGGGTCTCCCATGCTTTTTCAGTAATTGAAGCAATAGCCTGGAGTGTGTTTTTAGTGAAGACATTCCCATCGTCAGGTGCCACTGCGATCATCAGGTTATCGCGCTTCCCGTAAATAGCCTCCATCTCTTCAAACGCTTTTAGCTGTGGATTTTTATCGCTGAACAGCACCCGGTAGTCGGCGCTGAAATCCAGGCGAAGAGCGCCTGATACGCACGCGACTAAAACGATAAATGAAGCAAGAAGAACTAAGACACGGTGAGCAAGCAACCACTCAGTAAAACCACGGGGAGACATACGGCATCCTTTTATTATTAGTTTTTTAACGGGAAATAACGCATAATGGGGTATTCAGCCGGAGAACTTACAGCAGCAAAAGGAATTAATCCAGCCCTTTGAGCGAGTTTTACGTTAACCTAGAAACCGCAGTTGGCCGGCCCAAACTGGAAGTTTACACTTCTATAGTAAGTTATTTTGAAAATAGAGCTTTCACCTGCTGGGTGAGTCC
>Ga0209345_10006029_pt1 | contig 11079 bp, 9 predicted proteins | sample Cruoilmetagenom7_FD_187294 | JGI IMG/M metagenome (GOLD analysis project Ga0209345, IMG submission 187294) | Oil polluted marine microbial communities from Coal Oil Point, Santa Barbara, California, USA - Sample 7 (SPAdes) (version 2) | ecosystem: Environmental > Aquatic > Marine > Oil seeps ...
AGAAGATCGAACACTCTCACACATGACCATCCATTGCCCGGCAGGCGATTGCAAAGCAATCTGCCGAGAGGGGCAGAATGCTTCTGTCGTCTCAGCGGGATATCCCTTCACAAACACCGCATCGGAATGCGGCAGACTCATCACAAAGAAGTGGATCCTGCATTCCACGCCGCCAATCACACCCAGCGTCTCGCCAAAACCCACCTGAGCATGGCCCGGACGATGCGACAACGGCACAAACACTTCTTTGGTCCGCAGTATCTCGTCAATCACACCGACATAACTATCAAGCGTTGGCCGCCGAGGGGCTTCTGATCGACGATAACCTGGTGGCAACTCATGACGCAGCATCTTTGCTATCGTCTTACGGTCCTTGTTGAAATACCGCGCCGCTGCTCGGGCAGACATGCCGCCCTTCAAACACGCACGACGCACACGACTATAAATATCCACAGAATACATCTCCTGCCCTCCGCATAAACGAAGGGCACAAACTGGCGGACTTTTAGACCGCTACAACGGCATCTCGCAGCCGGTTCTGTGGCCCAATATTGCGCCGCGTTTTACACCCCTATGCGACACCCAGTTTAAGTTTACGGGACGCTTCGGTAATATGCCCGCCATGCAAACTAAACCCCCTATATGTTTTCCATTGGTGAAGTCCCGCGTCCACGAGGTATGTGGTGCTAATGCCTTCGAATTCTCTGCAATTTCAGCAGCACAAAACCATACCCCCGTGCTTTGGGTCCGCCAAGAATGGAAGGCCGATCTTCTACACCCTGTTGGGCTCCTACCTTTCTGTGATCCAGCTAAGGTATTATTGGCTCAGGTCAAAAATCAGGTGGAAGGGCTTGCGGTGATGGAGGAAGCTTTGCGCGATGGCAATGTGCCCTTGGTGATCATTGAGCTGGATCAACCGCTTGATTTGACAGCGGGGCGAAGGCTGCAATTGGCGGCAAAAGCGGGGAATACAACGGGGCTTTGCGTTATTCCTGAGGGCATGGGTAGCAATGCGGCTGAGACCCGCTGGCGCTGTGATCCGGTGTTTGATCCTGAACGGGCGGACTCGACTCTGATGCGGTGGTCGCTTATCAAGAACAAATCAGGAACATTGTGTGATTGGTATGTTCGATGGAACCCGCATCAAGCCAACCCGGCGGATCGTCTCGCTGTGGTTTCCCCGCCTCCCGAGTGATCGGGTTCTGCGCGCACGTCCAGTTGATGGCCCGTTTGCGCTGACCCTAAAGGAAAGTAATGCCAACCGTATCTATTGCCTGAACCCTGAGGCCGAGAAACAAGGGCTGTCGCGCTGTATGCCCTTTTCCGATGCCCGTGCCTTTTGCCCAGAGTTGCATAGCCAACCTGCGAACCTGAATGCGGATCAGCGATTTCTGCTGACATTACGGCGGTGGGCGACGCTATATTGCCCTTGGGTCGGGCTGGAAGGCGATGACGGGTTGACCCTCGACATTTCAGGTTCTGCGCATTTGTTTGGCGGTGAGGCGGCTATGCTTGATGATATGCGCGCCCGTCTTTCGCGGGCAGGCATTGCTGTACGTATGGGGCTTGCCCGCAGCCGTGGCGGGGCTTGGGCATTGGCGCATTATGGGAGCAAGCCCGCGTCTTCAGGTGATATAAAATCCGCGCTGTCCCCTTTGCCCGTTGCCGCCCTTCGGATTGATCGTAAAACGGATATTGCGCTTCAACGCGTGGGGTTGCGTACGATTGGCGATTTGATTGCCACAAAGCGTGCCCCCCTGGCGCGCCGCTTTGGTCAGGGGCTTTTACTGCGCTTGGACCAAGCGATTGGGATACAACCCGAAGAGATCACTCCACTGAAAGAGCCGCCTCATTACGCCGTGCGCATGAGTTTTCCCGAACCGATTGGCCTCTGCGCCGATGTCATGGCGGGAGTGAAACGCCTTTTGGCGAAACTTTGTGAACGGCTCGCAGTTGACGGTGTCGGGGCACGCATCTTGTTATTGTCCCTGCGGCGAGTGGACCGGGATACGCAAGAGGTTGAGCTGCGGCTGGCCCGTGCTTTGCACGATGCCTCTCGCATCTTGCCCCTGTTTCAACGCGGGGTTGATACGGTCGATGCAGGATTTGGAATTGACCAGCTGCGGCTGGTGGCAGCGCAGGTGGAAAAACTTCCGGTGCAGCAGGTCAGCCATGTTTCGGCAGACGGTAAAAACCAGCTTGATGATCTGATCACACGCCTTGGGGCACGGATCGGGCTTGAGAACATTCTGAGGTTTTTGCCTGCCGACAGCCATATTCCAGAACGTAGTTTCACCATTTCCCCTGCGGCTTTCTCGGAGCCAAACGATGCATGGGGCCTCTCGCAACCCCGCCCGACCCGCCTGTTTCCCCCTGAACCCATTGCAGGAGATGGGTCACAACCGCCCGCGCGATTTCGCTGGCGTCGCATGGCCTTGACAACGGGGCGCACCACAGGGCCGGAACGTATCGCACCTGAATGGTGGATGGCGGATGAAAACTGGCACTCTGGCGTGCGCGATTACTGGCGGGTGGACACGAGCGAGGGCCGCAGGCTCTGGCTGTTTTATACACCGCAAAATCCTGGCTGGTTTGTGCAGGGGGAGTTCGCATGAAATATGCGGAACTGTGTACGACCTCGAACTTCACCTTCCTGACAGGAGCCTCGCATCCAGAAGAATTGATCACCCGTGCCGCCGATCTGGGGCTGGGCGCAATTGCTATTACGGATCGCAATTCACTGGCCGGGATTGTGCGGGCTTACTCCGCGTTGAAGGTTTCGAAAGACGAAACGCTAATAGGCGATTTGCCAAAGCTGATTGTGGGGTGCCGTCTGGTACTGCGCGATAGCCATGTGAACTGGCTGGCGCTACCCACAGATCGTGCAGCCTATCAGCGACTGACACGCTTGCTAACATTGGGTAAAAGGCGCGCATCAAAGGGGGAATGCCACCTTGATCGGCAAGACCTTTTGGAGCACGGATCAGGTGTGATCCTGATTGCCTTGGCCGACAACCTGAAACATGCCCCGCGTGACATTCAAGCTATTCAGCGGCGTTTTCCGGGCTATGTGTTTCTGGGCGCAACCCCAAGGTATGATGGCAGCGATCAAGCCCATTTTTCTGCCTGTGCTGATCTGGCATTGCGTTGTTCGACGCCCATGGTCGCGATGGGCGATGTTCTGATGCATCACGGTAAGCGCAAGCAATTGGCGGATGTGCTGACCTGTATGCGCCATCACATCACCATTGATCAGATCGGCACTCGCGCTCTGCCAAACGCTGAGCGCCGCTTGAAGGGCCACGCAGACATGGCGCGCCTGTTTCGGCACCACCCGGCGGCGATCCGGCGCACGATGGAGATCGCCGCGCGCTGCAATTTTGATTTGGGGGAACTTAGCTATGAATACCCCGATGAAATCGCCGATGGTGAAAGCCCCATGGTGCGGTTGGAACGGCTGGCGCGGGAAGGTCTTGTTAGGCGCTATCCTGACGGGGCAAGCGAAAAAGCAAAGGCGCAATTGGAAAAGGAGCTAAAGCTGGTCGCAAAGCTTGATTTCCCCGCCTATTTCCTGACCGTGCATGACATTGTGCAATATGCGCGTTCACAAGGCATCCTGTGCCAAGGGCGCGGATCGGCGGCGAATTCGATCATTTGCTATCTGTTGGGTATTACCGATGTTTCCCCTGAGACCATCACCATGGTGGTGGAACGCTTTGTGTCGGAACATCGCGGAGAGCCGCCCGACATTGACGTGGATTTCGAACATGAACGCCGCGAAGAGGTCATTCAATGGATTTATAAGCGCTATGGTCGCCACCGTGCAGGGCTTTGTGCGACTGTCATTCATTTTCGATCCCGTGCGGCGATTGGAGAGGTCGGTAAGGTTATGGGGCTGTCACAGGATGTCACTGCCAGCCTGTCAGGCCAGATTTGGGGCTATTCCAATGGCGGCGCAGATCCCGAGCGCATCCGCGAGCTTGGCTTGAACATGAACGACCAACGCCTTGCCCAGACGATCAAATTGATCGGTGAAATCATCGGTTTCCCCCGCCATCTGTCGCAACATGTAGGCGGGTTTGTCATCACCAAGGGGCGGTTGGATGAGCTGTGCCCGATTGAAAACGCCGCGATGGACGACCGCACGATTATTGAATGGGACAAAGATGACATTGATGCGCTTGGCATTTTGAAAGTTGATGTCCTTAGCCTTGGAATGCTGACCTGTATCCGCAAGAGCTTTGAGCTTTTGCAAGAACATGAAGATCAAGACCTAAGTATCGCCACCGTGCCTCAGGCTGATACAAAAACCTATGATATGCTGTGTGTGGCTGATGCTGTGGGCGTGTTTCAGGTCGAAAGCCGCGCGCAGATGAACTTTCTGCCGCGCATGAAACCACGTGAATTCTATGATCTGGTGATTGAGGTTGCCATTGTGCGCCCCGGTCCGATCCAAGGCGGCATGGTGCATCCCTATATCAATCGCCGTCAGGGCCGCGAAAAAGTCTGCTTTCCATCAGAAGCCTTGCGCGGTGTGCTGGGCAAAACCCTCGGCGTGCCGCTATTTCAGGAACAGGCCATGCAAATCGCCGTAGTAGGTGCGGGTTTCGCGCCCGAAGAGGCCGACAAGCTGCGCCGTTCCCTTTCCACCTTCCGCAAGATGGGCACCATTGGCACATTTCGTGATCGCTTTGTGAACGGGATGCTGGATCGCAACTATGACCTTGAGTTCGCCAATCAGTGCTTCAGCCAAATCGAAGGCTTCGGTGAATATGGCTTCCCCGAAAGCCACGCGGCAGCCTTTGCGATGCTGGCCTATGTGTCGGCGTGGTTAAAATGCCATCATCCGGCAGTCTTTGCATGTGCACTTTTAAATTCCCAACCCATGGGTTTCTACGCTCCGGCCCAGATCGTGCGTGATGCCCGTGAACATCAGGTCGAAGTCCGCCCCATCTGCGTTAATGCCAGCGCATGGGATAACCGATTGGAACGGCGCATTGATGGCACTTTGGCGATGCGTTTGGGGTTTCGCCAAATCAAAGGATTTCGCGAAGAGGACGCGGGATGGATCGAAGCAGCACGCGGCAACGGATATCAAGACCCCGAAAGTGTCTGGCTGCGTGCGGGTGTCGCGCCTGCGGTGCTGGAACGGCTGGCCGAGGCGGATGCTTTTATCAGCATGGGGTTAACACGGCGTGACGCCCTCTGGCAGGTGAAAGCCATCCGCAGTCAGACGCCTCTGCCACTGTTCAATGATCCGATTGATGGCGAAAGCATTTATGAACCTACGGTCAATCTGCCCACAATGCATCTGGGTGAGGAAGTGGTGGAGGATTATGTTTCAACGCGTTTGACCCTGCGCGCCCATCCAATGGAGCTGTTACGTCCCAAAATTCCGAACCTGATACCACATGATCAACTGCAACACGTGCCCTTAGGCCGCACCAGCGTTTGTGGCCTTGTCATCACCCGTCAGCGTCCGGGAACCGCATCGGGTGTGATCTTCTTGACGCTGGAAGATGAAACCGGCGTGTCCAATATCGTGGTCTGGCCGAAAGTGTATAAACAGTTTCGCCACATTGTGATGGGCGGGCGGTTGCTGCGTGTGAATGGCTATTTGCAACGCGAAGGCATCGTCGTGCATCTGATCGCACAAACAATCGAGGATATGTCTCACCGCTTGACTGAACTCGGTCATCCCATGGAAGATGCCATCGGCATCACCGAACCCCAAGCCGATGACGCCCCACGCCCCCAGCGCGCTAGTGCCCGCCACCCTCGTGAACAAGCAAAACGCTTATTTCCCAGCCGCGATTTTCATTGACGTAGAAATGTGTCTGACGTCAGCACTTGTGGGACAGAATTGATTGTTTAGCTAACGGAGGATTTCTGGTTCATCGTAACCGTCAAGGAATGAGCCCGCGAACGCCATTGGTCCGAGTGAACGGGCGAATGATGAACAAGAAATCCGGAACCAGCAAAGCTGCGGCTACCAAGCTGGTCAAATCCATTCGTCGCAAGACCCGTCAAACGTATACTGCCGAGGAGAAAATCCGCATTGTTCTGGCGGGCCTTCGCGGCGAGGAAACCATTTCGGTGCTATGCCGCCGCGAGGGCATCTCGGAGAGCCTGTATTACAGCTGGTCGAAGGAGTTCCTCGAAGCCGGGAAACGCCGTCTGTCCATTGCCTGGCAGGTGATGTTTACATCACCGAGAAGGGGGCGACACGGCGCGGCAAGTATGAGGAGGGTCAGAAAACGATCCGGTGGATCGTTTTCCCGACGATTGGTCGCCGGAGGTGAAAGAGCTTCGATCCGAGGCGACGGCACTGAAGGAATGCGTCGCTGATCTCACCCTGGAAAACCGTCTGCTCAAAAAAAGCATGACAGGGGCTGGGGAGTTCGAGGAATGAGATACCCTGCATCCGAAAAGCTGGAAATCATCCGAACCGTTGAGGGGTCCCATCTGCCTGCGAAGCAGACCCTCGACATGCTGGGCATTCCCCGCACCACATTCTATCGCTGGTACGACCGTTACGTCGAAGGTGGGCTTGATGCCCTGGCGGATTGCTCGCCTTGCCCAAAGTCTGTCTGGAACCGTATTCCACAGGATCGGCGGGATGATCTGATCGAGTTCGCGCTGGAGCATGAGGCGCTGACGACCCGGGAACTGGCGGTCAAATACACTGATGAGAAACGATACTTTATTTCTGAATCATCGGCTTACCGATTTTTGAAGGAAGCCGATCTGATCACGGCACCAGACTATGTGGTGATCAAAGCTGCCGACGAGTTCACTGACAAGACCACCGCCATCAACGAGATGTGGCAAACCGACTTCACCTACTTCAAGATCATCGGTTGGGGTTGGTTCTACCTCAGCACGATTCTGGATGATTACAGCCGCTACATCATTGGCTGGAAACTCTGCACGAACATGCGGGCCAAGGATGTGACCGAAACGATTGAGTTGGCCCTGGCAGCGTCCGGATGTGACCAGGCCATCGTTCGGCACATGCCACGCCTGCTGAGCCCCTCTCAGCGATGCAAGCATCGCCTGCCGGGCAATGGACAATGGCTCCTGTTACATCTCCGGCGATTTGGCCGAATGGCTGGAAGATCACAAGATGGATCACGTTCGTGGAGCGCCGTTCCACCCGCAGACCCAAGGCAAGATCCCTCTCATCGCTGCAAGCAGCGACTGCCGGGCAGTGGAACGTTGGCATCAAACCATGAAGAACCGAGTTCTGCTGGAAAACTACTATCTGCCCGGTGACCTCGAACGCCAGATCGGGGCCTTCGTCGATTACTACAACAACGAACGATACCACGAGAGCCTGAACAACGTCACACCGGCCGACGTCTACTTCGGGCGCGACAAAGCCATTATCAGAGAAAGGGCAAAGATCAAGAAACTGACAATCCAACAACGCCGCTTGCAACATCAAAAACAGGCTGCATAATCAATCACGCAAACGAACCAGAGCCTCCAAAACTCAAACCGCTCTGATGTTCCACTTTATATGACGACGGACAGCCAACAATGACGATGTCGAGTTTGGCCCATGCAGTCTATTGTCATTGGATTGACTTGCAGCGCAGCCGGACTTTCGTCACGGTCTTAGATCAGTCATAAGGTGGTCTCGCACGCAGTTGATCCTCACGAGCGCTCCATCCGCTGGCTGCTTCTGCATCGCCATCCAAAACAACTGGCAATTCTTGCTTCAGGAAATCGAGGAACGCCTCAAACGTCGGCAACAAGCCCCGGCGCGATGGCATCAAGAGGCTGATCTGTGGGCGACCCGCTGTCCACCCCGGCAACACACGCACAAGCGATCCAGCTTCCACCTCTGGTCGACATACGTAGGATGGCAGGGCGACAAGCCCCAAGGACTGCGCTGCTGCGTTTTTGAGCGTCGACATATCATCACTGGCAAACCGCACCTGGCAGGGGACTGACGCGCTTTGCCCATCACCGTCGGTCAGCAGCCATTGGTGCGTTGCCCCAGGTCGACCAAGGACCAGGGCCGGGTGATTGGTCAGCGCGGCCGGATCGTCAGATTGATCCAAAGTGCCAAAGTAATCAGGCGAACAGAACAGGTGCCATTCCACACGTGATAGTCGCACCTGGATCAAGCTCGAGTCTGGCAGCGTGTCCATATGCCCCCGGATTGCGACGTCGATCCCGCCTTTGATCAAGTCCTCCATCTGGTTTGATGCCCGCTGCACAACCTTCACCCGGGGATTGTCCCGCAAGAAACGCGGCAGGATCTGATCGAGGCCAAACTGCGCCATTCCCACGGAACAGGACACAGTGACGGTGCCTTCAATGGTGTTGGTTTTGCGCCGGACGGCGGTTTCGGCGATCTCGAACCGCGTCAAGGCGTCCTGGGCGTGGCGATAGTATTCCTTGCCAACCTCTGTCGTCGTGACGACGCGCGATGTGCGCTGCAGCAGACGCACGCCGAGGTCATCCTCAAGTTGCCGCACACGGCGGCTGAGCCTTGATTTCGGAATGTTCAGCGACCGCGCCGCGGCGGAAAAGCCGCCCTTTTCAACAACCTGAACGAAATAGAAGGCATCGTTGAGATCCATGTGCTTCTCCCCGCCATTGTCCTAATCATAGAACGATAAGTCCTGATATTAGCCAATTTTCGATCAATCGTCTCGCACTTATTATCAATGCAACAGAAGCGAGAGAATGACATGAACACGCAACATATCGACAAACTCGCAGGTGCCCCCTGCGAAACCCATGCACAAAGTGACGGCCGCAAGATCACAATCGGCGACGGCTTTGAGGCCCAAAGCTATCAGCACGCTGATTTTCAGGGGCTGATGGATCCGCTGATCATGGTTGATCACTTCGTCATGACGCAGCCCACATTCGGGACACATGCCCATGCCGGGCTTTCCGCAGTGACGGTCATGTTTGAGGACAGCGAGGGCGCATTCCGCAACCGCGACTCCCTTGGCAACGACCTCGATCTGGCGCCGGGTGATCTTTATTGGTTCAAAGCCGCAAGTGGCGCCATTCACAACGAAGCGCCTCGTCCCGGCGCAAGGACACACGCCTTGCAGGTTTTCGTCAACCTGGCCGCAGAAAACCGGCATGACGCGCCTGCGGCCTTTCATCTTTCGGCAAAGGATATTCCAAAGCTGCCAGGTGACAACGCCTCCGCACGGCTCATCCTTGGCGAAGCGGGCGGTGTCACGGGTGCGGCAGCGCCAGACATCCCATTAACGCTGCTTGATATAGACATGCAGGCCGGTGGTCAGTTCACGCACCACGGCGACGGCGGCCACCACGCTTGGATTATCGCCATCAAGGGCACATCCACAGTGACGTGGAACGCAGGCTCTGCCGAACTGCAACCCGGCAAATCCATCGCCTTTGCAGGTGCTACTGACATTTCATTTTCCTCGGAAGGGGGGGCACAAGCCGTCCTCTTCCGGGGTTACCCCCTTCGCCAAGCTTTTGTCCAACGCGGCCCATTTGCCATGGGCAACGCGGCAGAGCTTGATGCAGTCGAGGCTGACTACCGCGCTGGTCGCTTCGGATCAATTAACTGAACGCAATACCACTGAAGACCAACCTTGAAAGGATAAGACTATGACCAATTTGAACAACCCAGAGCCCCTGACCCGTAACAATGCCGCCGTCGTGTTTATCGACAATCAGGTCGGCCTGATGACTGGGATCCGCGACTATTCGATCGCAGACCTCAAACACAACATCGTCGGCTTGGCCAAGGCCGCAAAAGCTCTCGGCCTGCCGATTGTCACAACCACCACCTCGTCCGAGACACTTTGGGGACCTGCCATTCCGGAGTTGCAGGAGGCTCTGCCTGAGCAAACCTTTATCGACCGAACAACGGTCAATGCCTGGGACGATCCGCGGGTGGAAGAGGCCATTCGTGCAACCGGGCGGAGCAAACTGATCTTCGCGGGTCTTTCCCTCGAAGTATGTGCGGCCTTTCCCGCAATGCGGGCAGTGCGCGAAGGGTTTGAGGCCTATGTCGCCGTGGATGCCAGCGGCACCTTCAACATGACAAAGCGCGAAACCGCCCTGGTCCGTTTGACCCAAGCCGGGGTTGTGGTCGCGGATGGTGCAAGCTTAATGATCGAAATTCTCGCCGACAATGCGAGCAATCAGGCCGGTGAAGTCTACGGTGCCTTGGGCATGGATTGGTCGATCCTTGTCAGTCAAGTCCGTGAAAGCGCTTAGCCATGCAGTGTGGCACCCGCATGTCTCAAGACCTGACGTCGCTCTACGCACGGCGTCTAGGTCGGGGGTCGCAGCGCCAGTTCTATCTAATTTATTTCCCCTCACTCTTTTGCCTTATGACGACGGGCTGGGCTGCGACTTTGCTTCTTTGAAATCAGGATTGCCCGACGCAGGGCAATCAATCTTGCCAACACACTGAAAGAGCCTTGCGCTCAACATCGGAGTTTACCATGACCAACCAACCTATCCTTGTCATCGGCGCTACCGGCAAAACCGGATCACGCGTCGCCACGAAACTCGAAGCGAAGGGCCTGTCGGTGCGCCGCGGCGCACGCCGTTCGGACACACCGTTCGACTGGGAGGACCAGGCGACCTGGGCACCCATCCTGAACGGCGTATCCAAAGCCTATGTCACCTATTTCCCAGACCTGGCCTTCCCCGGAGCCATCGAAAAGCTGGAAGCTTTTGCAAAGGTGGCCCTGGACACCGGGTTGCAGCACATCGTGTTGCTATCAGGACGGGGCGAGCACTTCGCCAGCATGGGCGAAGAGATGATCCGCAACTCCGGCCTTGGGTTTACCATCGTCCGCTCCGCTTGGTTCGCGCAGAACTTCTCGGAAGGCTACCTGCGCGACCCGATCCTGAGCGGCGTGCTGCCCATGCCCGGCGGCGACATTGCAGAACCGATCATCGACATTGATGACATCGCCGATGTGGTCGTAGCGGCCCTGACCGAAGACGGGCATCTGGGCGAACGCTACGAAGTTACTGGCCCGCGTCTGATGACCTTTGCCGAGATGGCAGAGGTCCTGACCACCACCCTGGGCCGTCCGATCCAGAACCTTCCAATCA
>Ga0209345_10006030_pt1 | contig 11077 bp, 10 predicted proteins | sample Cruoilmetagenom7_FD_187294 | JGI IMG/M metagenome (GOLD analysis project Ga0209345, IMG submission 187294) | Oil polluted marine microbial communities from Coal Oil Point, Santa Barbara, California, USA - Sample 7 (SPAdes) (version 2) | ecosystem: Environmental > Aquatic > Marine > Oil seeps ...
GTGGCTGTGAAAAATTATGGAAGACTGATAATATCATCGAAACACACGTAAAAAGCATTAAAGAACAAGTGGGTAGCGATAATGTTTTACTTGGTTTGTCAGGTGGTGTTGATTCATCTGTAGTTGCAGCATTATTACATCAAGCTATTGGTGATCAATTAGTATGTGTATTTGTAGATACTGGATTGTTGCGTTACAAAGAAGGTGATCAAGTCATGCAGACTATGGCTGAAGGTATGGATATTCACGTTATTCGGGTTAATGCTCAGCAAAGATATTATGATGCATTGAAAGGTGAAGCCGATCCTGAGGCAAAACGTAAAGTTATTGGCGGTTTGTTTATAAAAATATTTGAAGAAGAAGCACGAAAATTAGAAAATGTTAAATGGTTGGCACAAGGTACAATTTATCCAGATGTGATTGAATCTGCGGCATCAGCTACAGGTAAATCTCATGTGATTAAATCACACCATAATGTTGGTGGATTGCCAGCTGATATGGAGCTGAAACTCGTTGAGCCATTGCGCGATTTATTTAAAGACGAAGTACGTAAAATGGGTGTGGCATTAGGTTTGCCAAAAGCCATGGTCTATCGACATCCTTTTCCAGGTCCTGGGTTGGGTGTGCGTATATTGGGTGAAGTCAAACAAAAATATGCAGAAATATTAGCAAAAGCCGATCATATTTTTATCACTGAATTAGTCAAATGGGATTTGTATGATAAAACATCACAAGCTTTTGCTGTATTCTTACCTGTTAAATCTGTTGGAGTTGTAGGAGATGCGCGTCGATATGAATATGTTATTACTTTGCGTGCAGTTGAAACAATTGACTTTATGACAGCTAAATGGGCACATTTACCCTATGAATTTTTAGAGCATGTTTCAACAAGAATTATTAATGAAATTGATAAGGTTTCACGTGTGGTTTATGATATTTCTTCAAAACCACCAGCGACCATAGAGTGGGAATAATCGAGGTTTATCATGTCTAATGATCCATTACACGGCGTAACATTGAAAGATATTGTCACTGAATTACAAGAAAAATATGGTTGGGAAAAATTAGGGCAATTGGTGAGAATTAACTGTTTTACTATTGATCCAAGTGTTAATTCCAGCCTTAAATTTTTACGTAAAACGCCATGGGCAAGAACCAAAGTAGAAGAGTTATACATCACTAGTCAAAAAACTGATAAACCATTTGTTTGGAAAAATTAATCGATATAAAATCTAAGTCAAAACCAAAACAATCTAGAGCTGTTGCTAAGTATTTGGCTCAGTATGCTGAAGAAGATACAATAGGAATTAATAACCTCAATCGTGTATATGACTATGTTGTTGTTGTTCCTCTTTGTAACGAGTCTGTGGATTGTTTGGAAACTATATTTTCAAATATTAATAACAATGTTTTGATAATAACTGTTATCAATTCTCCAAAAAACAAACCAATTTGGCAAGATACTAATGCTAGATTAATCAATAAGTTAAAAAAAGAATCTATTAATCAAGATGATTTATCTATTAATAGTATTTTACTCAAATTTAATGAATTTAATGATGTTTTATTGGTTGATAAAAATACTATCAATCAGCAAATACCAAGTGATAATGGTGTAGGTTTAGCTAGAAAAATTGGATGTGACATAGCTTTGCGAATTTATAGTGATGGGTTGATTAAGTATCCATGGATTTTTTCTACTGATGGCGATGTTATATTGCCGAGAAATTATTTTTCGGACTCAATAGTTAATTGTCAAAATTATTCGGCCTTAGTTTTAGATTTTAAACATTTTAGCGATGATAATAATTTAAATGATTTACAGTATTTGTATGATTTTAAATTAAGGTATTATCATGCAGGGATTGTTTATGCAGGTACAACTTACGATTATATTCCTTTAGGTAGTACTTTGATTGTCAATATGGATTGTTACGCACAAGTACGTGGTTTTCCAAAGAAGAATGCTGGAGAAGATTTTTACTTGCTCAATAAATTAACAAAAATCAAACCGATAAAATACAGAAATAATGAAATTATAGTTAATATTAAATCAAGATTCTCAGATAGGGTGCCTTTTGGAACAGGTCCAGCATTGACTAAAATTGATAACCTTATTCATACAGACGAATACAAATACTATAACCCAAAATGTTTTATTCATTTGAAAAACTGGATTGATTTCCTACAATCTATTTGGAGTGAAGGTTCACTTAAAATATGCGCTCCGACTGACAAAAATTTACATGATTTATATGAATTTTTAAACTGTCAAAAAGTATTTGAGAACTCTCGAGCGCAAATTACGTCTAAATCACGTTGGCAACAGTTTATACAACAATGGTTTGATGCTTTTAAGACGCTAAAAGCCGTGCATTTTTTCGATAAAAAATATACAAGATTAAACTATTTCCAGTTGTTAAAAACGGATGCTTTTGGTAAAGTGTTAAATCCTATTTTTTATGATTTTATTAAAGACAATGACAAAAACTAAAGCGGCCTCAATTCATCTACTTATTAGTATATTTATCATTGGATTATTGGTGTTAACTATTTTATTTATTTGGTATCCTAAGCCGTTTTTTGAAATTTCAGGTGTCATTGAGCCATTGAAATTGCTTTTCCTCATAGATGTTATTATTGGCCCGTTGTTGACCTTTATAGTTTATAAGAAAAATAAAAAAAATTTAAAAGTTGATTTAACGCTGATTGGAATTATGCAATTGGCCGCTCTAAGTTATGGTGTTTTCACAATCTATAATGGCAGACCAAGTATGATTGTTTTTAATGGTGAATTTAATTATCTGAGTTATAAGTTTGCGAAAAATGATGATATTAAATATGATGAACTTAAACCTCACTTTTTTTCTTCTCCAAAATTATCGCAAATAAAACAAACCCAATCTGTCGATATTTATTCATCCTATGCTGATATGATTCCCATTGAAGATTTTGAAGCAACATTACTTCCTCATTCCTTAAGTGCAGTAAACATGAAAGCAAAATTTAAAGATAAAGCAGATGAAATTGATAGGATTTTAGAGAGTCATATAGGCGAGGAAATAATTTTCATGTTAATAGATAAAGAACTGTCAAAGCATTACGTTGCATTTTCTCTTACGCAAAAATCTATCGTAGATTACTTAAAGTTTTAACATTATATGGACAACCAAATACACAACTCAAACGAACACCTCTTGAATATTACAGCTATCAATAATGTCACACCACTTCGTGGCTGGTATTGGGTAAACGAAGGTTATAGATATTTTGCACAATCTAAACTTAAGTGGTTGGGAAGCCTGATATTAGTAGTATTATTTGTTTTGGGTTCTCGTTATTTACCTCCAATTATGCAAATTGCTCTAATTTTTGTCTTTCCTTTTATTGTTGGAGGTCTTAGTATCGCGTGTGCTGATATTGAACTAGGTAAAAAGATGTCAATCGAATATTTATGGAAAGGTTTTACCAGTCCAAATAAGCTCAATATTTTTAGATATGGTCTTTTGTTTTTAATGTTGATGATAATTGCTCAAGTTATTAGTTCAATGTTTTTGAGTTTTTATGGCATTACACAAGAACAAATAGCCATAGAGATTGGAAAGTTACAAGAAAACAAAGGCTCAGCTATTGATTTTGTTGTGCAATCCAATATTCTGTTGGCATATTTTGTTATGACGATTTTTAGTTTATTGCCAGTAATAATGATTAACTTATTTGCACCAATAATTTTAGTTTTCACCAATTTAACTGCCTTCAAAGCTATTCAGTTAAGTTTTATTGCTGGCATAAAAAATTTACCAGCAATCATTATTTATGTTGTTATTTATGCCGTAATTCTTGCGGTGATAATGCTGATATTTAATCAATTTGCAAATGTGCTTTTTGGGATTTTAGGAGATGATTCATCAATTGCTACAATTATTTATATAGTCACTTTTTTTAGTGCTATTCTGGCAATTTTATCAATTTCTTATAGCTCGGCTTATGTGGCTTTTAAAGATATATTTACTGGAGAAAACATTTAATGGTTTTATTGTATACCCCTGAATTAGATTTAGGGAAAAAAATGTCAGATTTTGATTTATTAGGAGTTGATAATAAAAAATGGAATCTTGATAAGTGTATGGGTGAAAATGGACTGGTAGTTATGTTCATTTGTAATCATTGTCCATATGTTAAGTCTATTCAGAATCGTTTGGTCGAAGATGCATTAACAATGAAAGGTTTTGGTGTTAAAGTTGTTGCTATTATGTCAAATGATGCCAATGACTATCCAGAAGATTCATTTGAGAATATGCAGTTCATTGCTAAACAAAAAAACTATCCATTCCCTTATTTATTAGACTCAACACAAGAAGTGGCTAAAGCATACGGAGCTATCTGTACTCCTGATGTTTTTGGTTTAGATAAAGATTTTAAATTACACTATAGAGGGCGTTTAGATTCGGCAGGCAAAAACGAAACTCAAGAAGAGTTGCCCAGAGATTTAGTATTAGCTATGAAAGAACTGGTTGATACAGGTAAAATTAGCTCAGAGCAAATTCCGAGTATGGGTTGTTCAATTAAATGGATAGACTAAAGAAATTATGACAAAACAATATCAATCAAGTGACATAGAGGTACTCAATGGTCTAGATCCGGTTAAAATGCGACCCGGAATGTATACCGACACCTCTCGCCCAAACCACCTTATTCAAGAAGTGGTTGATAACTCAGTGGATGAAGCGTTGGCAGGGCATGCTAAAAATATTAAAGTAAGTTTATTAGAAGATGGATATGTAGAAGTGTCCGATGATGGACGTGGTATGCCTGTAGATATACATCCTGAGGAAGGTATATCAGGTGTAGAATTAATTCTTTCAAAATTACATGCTGGTGGTAAATTTTCAGATAAAAACTATGCAATTTCAGGTGGTTTGCATGGAGTTGGAGTGTCAGTAGTTAATGCTTTGTCTGATAGGTTGGATGTTTGGGTTAAACGTGATGGAAAAGAATACCACATTGCTTTTGAGCATGGTGACAAAGTTTCTGAACTGGCTGAAATTGGGACTGTTGGAAAGAAAAATACAGGCACACGAGTACGTTTTAAAGCAGAAAAAAAGTATTTTGATACCTTACAAATATCTTCGCGTAAGTTAAAAAAATTATTGAAAGCAAAAGCTGTATTATGCCCTGGTTTAGCTGTTGAATTTAAAGATGATAACAATAAGGATTTTGAAAAGTGGCATTATGCTGACGGGTTACAGGAATATTTTATTGAGTCCTTAAGTGGGGCAGAAATTATTCCAGAAGAAGGCTTTAAAGGCTCGCATACCATTGATGGTGAAGTTGTTGATTGGATTGTCAGTTGGAAACCTGATGGTGAAGTTCTCGCTGAAAGTTATGTGAACTTAATTCCAACAGCACAAGGAGGTACTCATGTGAATGGTTTAAGAACAGGTTTAACTGATTCGATAAGGGATTTTGCTGAAGGCCATAATTTATTGCCAAGAGGCTTAAAGTTAGCACCTGACGATGTTTGGGATCGAGTGAGTTATATACTTTCAGTTAAGATGAAAGATCCACAATTTAGTGGCCAAACCAAAGAAAGACTATCAAGTCGTTCTATAGCTTCAATTGTTGCAAATTCTGTAAAAGATAGTTTTGTTTTATGGCTGAGTCAGAATGTTGCAATGGGTGAGTTAATTGCTAATATGGCGATCGAAAAAGCACAAAACAGGCTTAAGCAAGGCAAAAAAGTTGTTAGGAAAAAAGTCACTTCAGGCCCTGCATTACCTGGAAAATTAGCTGATTGTAGTTGTCAAGATCCGATGCAAGGCGAAATATTTTTGGTCGAAGGAGACTCAGCTGGTGGTTCTGCTAAACAAGCCAGAAATAGAGAATTTCAAGCCATTATGCCTTTGCGCGGTAAAATATTAAATACATGGGAAGTAGATTCTTCACAAGTCATGGCATCACAAGAGGTTCATGATTTGGCGGTTGCTATGGGTGTTGATCCAGCGAGCACTGATATTTCAGGTTTAAGATACGGAAAAGTCATCGTCTTAGCGGATGCTGATTCTGACGGGTTACATATTTCTACGTTATTGTGTGCTTTGTTTTTAAAACATTTCGAATCTTTGGTAAGAGCAGGGCATATTTATATTGCGATGCCACCTTTGTATAGAATTGATGTTGGTAAGAAAAAACATTATGCATTAGATGGTGCTGAAAGAGATCAAATTTTGGATAAAATTGAAAGAGATAATTTAAAAGGTAAAGTAAGTGTAACAAGATTTAAAGGCCTTGGTGAAATGAACCCTTCCCAATTAAAAGAGAGTGCCATTGATCCTGATACCAGAAGGTTAATTCAACTTAATATTGATGAAGAAGATAGTACATATAAAATGATGGATATGTTACTTTCAAAGAAACGTGCCCAAGATAGAAAATCTTGGTTACAAGACAAAGGAGACTTAGCTACTGTGTAGCGCTAAAACTATTATGACAGATAATTTAAAAGAATATAGAATCGAAAAAGACAGCATGGGGGAATTACAAGTTCCTAAAAATGCTTTGTATGGTGCTCAAACTCAAAGAGCAGTTAATAATTTTCCAATTAGTGGATTGACTATGCCTAGAGAATTTATTAGGGCACTAGGATTAATTAAAGAGTCAGCAGCAAAGGTTAATTGTTCTTTAGGACATATGGATAAAGATGTTGCAGATGCTGTTATTGCAGCGGCGCAAAAAATTCAAACTGGTGAATTTGATGAACATTTTCCAATTGATGTTTTTCAAACAGGCTCTGGAACTAGTTCAAATATGAACTGTAATGAAGTTATTTCACATTTAGCGACTACAGCTGAAGTTAATGTACATCCAAATGATCACGTCAATATGGGCCAAAGTAGTAATGATGTCATACCTACAACAATAGCGGTTAGTGCTGTTCTAAATGTTCGAGAAAGGTTACTTCCGGCACTTAAGCATATTGAGAAAATATGTAGAATTAAGGGTAAGGAATTAGAAGGTATCGTAAAAACAGGCAGAACCCATTTGATGGATGCAATGCCTGTAACATTTACCCAAGAATTAAATACTTGGGCTGATTTAATACAAAGAAATTACCAGAGAATAGAGTCTGCAACTGAAAGATTAAGTTACTTAGCTCAAGGTGGAACTGCTGTTGGAACGGGTATTAATGCTGATGAATACTTTGGTGTAAAATTTGCAGCACAATTGTCTGCTGAAACTAATTCAACATTCCATAGTATGGAAAATAAGTTTGAAGGAATTGGTTCACAAGACTGTGTTGTTGAATTATCGGGGCAATTGAAAACATTGGCTTCAACGATGATGAAAATTGCTAATGATTTACGTTGGATGAATTCAGGGCCACTTGCAGGAATAGGTGAAATTGCTTTGCCATCATTACAACCTGGTAGTAGCATTATGCCAGGTAAAGTCAATCCTGTTATTCCAGAAGCTATGGCAATGGTGTGTGCACAGGTAATTGGAAATGATGCAACGATAACTGTCGCTGGTTCAACTGGTAATTTTCAGTTGAATGTTATGTTGCCAGTAATCGCTTTGAATATATTACAAAGTGTTGAAATAATGGCAAACAGTATCAGAGTGTTAGCTGACTCTGCAATTAAGGATTTTATTGTTAATAAAGAAGCTGTTGCAGCTTCGGTTAGTAGAAATCCAATATTGGTGACAGCTTTAAATGCAATTATAGGTTATGACCTTGGAGCAAAAATTGCAAAAACGGCTTATAAAGAAGGAAGAGCGGTGATAGATGTTGCTCTAGAATATACAGAACTTTCAAGACAAGAACTTGAAAAACATTTAGATCCATTAAAATTAACCCTTGGTGGGATAGGAAAATAATATGAGAAAGATAATACAGACAATGATTGTTATAAGCATGATTGGAACATGTTTTGCACAGACAGAAGACAAGAAGCCCGCAGGAGTGGATAAAAGTGACATCATCAAAAAACTTGATAGATCTGAATTACAAAATGATGAAACAGAGGGCTTAACTAATATTATTACTACATTTGAAATACCTGAAATGGGCATTATCAATAAACCTAAAGTGACTAAATCCAAAGTTGAAAATGTAAAGCCAATAGCTAAACCTGAAGTTGAGTCCGTAGTAAATTCTGCTTCAAAATCACCTCAAGTAACAATAAAAGAAGCTGAAGTTGAAGAAGTTGTAGTTCCTAAAGTTGTCATTGTAACAAACCCTATAACTTTAAATGATTTGGCTAACAATGACAAAATCGTATCAATAAATGATAATATATATGTATATCGCTTATTAGGTTCGGTGATAAATCAATATCAATATGATGGTGAGTTGCCATTGGATTCAGATGCATTAACAGTTGAAGGCAATGATTATTACATAACTGATAAAGATAAATTGGTTAGTGATGCCTTAGCTAAAGCTCAAAAGTCAAATACTGTTGCTCAAGAAAAAACAGTGAATGCTAAGAAAACATATGTAGTGACTCAGAAGATTCGAAATCAAATGAAGAAAGTCGAAGGAAGAATGAATAGTGGATTTAAGATAAGAAGTACAATTGAAATTAAAGAGTTAGAAAAAGATGATTTAATATATTTATTTGACAAAGTTAAACTGGTTATACGAAACCAAGAAGATAGTTTCAAGAAAAAATATTGGTTAATGGAGGAATTTAATAGCAATGCAAGTTTTGTAGAAAAACTTTCAAAAAGTAAATACAGGGTCCTTAGTGATCAATGAATGTTTTTAATTATAAAGCTGTCTTTTTTGACTTAGATGGCACATTAATAGATTCTGCAAAAGATTTATCCTATGCAATTGATGTTATGTCAAATGCAATGCAAATAAAAAAACCAAGTATAGATCATATAAAAAAATGGATTGGTAATGGAACACTAAAACTTGTTGAACGCTCTTTGAAATATTCAACTGGATCTGTTCCGGAAGAAAAAGAATTAAAAATGGCATTTGAATTATTTTCAGATGCCTATAGAGAATGTGTTGGAGAGTATAGTGTTTTATTTGAAGGAACCAAAGATCTATTAGTAAAATTATTAGCGCAAAATATTAAATTGGCTTGTATCACAAATAAGCCCCTAGAATTTACAGAGTTTTTATTACAGCAAAATATGATAAGCCAATTCTTTTCGGTTATTTGTGCGGGAGATAATGTTGAGTTTAAAAAACCAGACCCATGGCCTCTATTACATGCTAGTGAAACCTTAAATGTTGATATCAAAGAATGCCTGATGATTGGTGACTCAACTCATGATATTGCCGCTGCTAGAAATGCGGGTTGTGATGTTTATGCCGTCAATTATGGTTATAACCATGGAAATAATATTAGTGATTCTAACCCTGATGGGATCATAAAAAGTTTTTCAGACTTCTAATGACCTATAGATTTTCCCATATATTATTAATCAGGCTCGCTGGATTAATAATTTGGATGATATTATCAATACCACTAGTCATTTCAATTGTTTTAGGTGAAGAATGGCTGAATTCACAAAGTATCTTATGGTTAGCTTCTCACTTATCATTTGGTGTAGGGTTTATTATTATAACCCGTTATCTAGGTCATATTAGATTAGTAAAAAAAGAATGGTTTTTATTACTTGCTATGATTGCAGTAATATATATCATTAACTGGTCGACATTAAGTGTTACAGGACTTTTCTATTTTCTAATCATTGCGATACTTTTACCATGGTTGATGAATGTCAAACAAGGTTTATTCGTTCTTATTTCACAATTTTTTCTCATAAGTTGGCAGCAATATTCATCAAGAGATTCCATTAAGGAAATTGATAATATGCCAATTGGTACGGTTGTATTATTACTGTTAATGTTTGGCATATCGGCTTTTTCCTATGTATTATCATTGATAGCTTGCAGACAGCAAAATGCGAAAGAAGAACTGAGAAAATTAAATTCTGAATTAAGAGCAACACAAGTATTATTGGCGGAAAGCTCTCGGATTAATGAACGGTTACGGATATCTAGAGAGTTACATGATTTAATTGGTCATCACTTAACTGCACTAAGTTTAAATTTAGAAGTTGCAAGTCATATTACAGATGGCAAAGCTAAAGATCATGTACAAAAGGCACATGGAATAGCGCGATTATTATTGAGTGATGTAAGGGAGGTTGTTAGTTCTTTTAGAAATAAAGGCAATCTAAATTTTTCTCAAGCAATTTATGAATTAATAGATGGAATTCCAAGACTGAAAATACGTATTGATATTGATGAGGAATATACCATTGAAGACCCTAAACTTGCGCAAGCAATGTTAAGATGTACTCAAGAATTGATTACAAACTGTATAAAACATGCTCATGCTGAGAACCTTTGGCTGAATTTTAGCAAGTCTGAAGATAGTATTATTATAGTTGTCAAAGATGATGGCATAGGGATTCAAAAATCTAGTTTAGAAGGGAACGGTTTGATAGGAATTAAAGAAAGGGCAAAGCAGTTTAATGGCAATGCAAGTTTGGAAAATTCAAACAATGGTTTTTGCATAAAAATAGAGTTTAAGGTAGGTTAAAATGATAAATGTATATTTAGTTGATGATCAAAATTTAGTCAGGCAAGGCGTTAAAGCGCTTTTAGAATTAGCAGAAGGCGTTAATGTAATTGGCGAAGCTAATGGTGGAAAGCAAGCCATTGAGATGATTCCTGAAATAAATCCTGATGTGGTTTTGCTTGATATGAGAATGCCTGGATGTTCGGGACTTGAAGTATTAAAAGCACTAAAAGAAAGCGATCAATTACCCCCAACAATTATTTTAACAACTTTTGATGATGATGAATGGGTTTTAGCTGGTATTAAATCTGGCGCTATGGGGTATTTGTTAAAAGATGTTCCTCTAGAAGATTTGGTTGATGGTATAAAGAAGGTAGCTGCTGGTGAAACTCTAGTTAGGCCACAAGTAACGAAAAAAATCTTAGAGGGTATTGAAGATTTGAAGATGGATTTTATGAGTTTTGATATTCCTGAGCCCTTAACAACAAGAGAAACTGAAATATTAAGGCTTATGGCTGGTGGGCACA
>Ga0209345_10006031_pt1 | contig 11076 bp, 9 predicted proteins | sample Cruoilmetagenom7_FD_187294 | JGI IMG/M metagenome (GOLD analysis project Ga0209345, IMG submission 187294) | Oil polluted marine microbial communities from Coal Oil Point, Santa Barbara, California, USA - Sample 7 (SPAdes) (version 2) | ecosystem: Environmental > Aquatic > Marine > Oil seeps ...
CAGTATATTCTCGCAAGGCACAATCTTCAACTTCTATAGACTTGGTTGCAACTCTATCTATAAAATATCTATCGTGAGAGATAAAAACAAGAGTGAATTTCTCTTTTAAAATCAGTTCTTCTAAAAACTCAACCATATAAACATCAAGGTGATTGGTAGGTTCATCAAGGAGTAATATATCTGGTTTTTGAAGAAGTAAAGAGGCGAGGGCAACACGACGTTGTTCCCCTCCACTTAAAAGTACTATAGGCTTATCTTCATACTGTTTTAAATCAAAATGCTGAATGATTCTCTCTATCTTATCATCTAAGTTCCAAGCATTATGATGTTCAATATATCTGGAGAGTTTTTCATGCTCATCTATGAGTTTTTTGTTATCAAATTCATCTGCAAGTTTTAGTGAGAGTTCATTATATCTATCTTTTGCAGAGTTTAGTTCACGAAGCCCATCTTCAACAGCTTCTCTAACTGTATGACCATCAACAAAATCAGGTCTTTGATCAAGCATTTTTACTTCTAAATCATTTTTAGTGATTCTCTGTCCACCGTCATGTTCTAGAGTACCATTTACAATCTTCATAAGAGTAGATTTTCCACTACCATTTTTACCGATAATTACAATTCTCTCACCTTCATCTACATGAAAGTTGACCTCTGTAAGTATTTTTTGTGCTGAGTAATGTTTTGATATGTTTTGTAGGTCTATAAGAGCCATAATTGTCTTTTTATTTAATTTATTATTTAGAGGAATTTTAGCGAGTATGAGGTTAGAGTAAGCTTGTAATTCACTCTTTTAAATCTTCTTCATAACAAAATTCTCTTGCAGTAAACCAATCGGCTATACCTTGGTCATTATATGGATATTCTCTTTGTTTAGGGGGTATCACACTATTTCTAATTTTTGAGCGAACTATCCCCATGATGATAAATGATAAAAGTAAAGACCCTATAGCTATAAAGTAATCAGATAAATACCAAACTACTAAACCCACCATAAAAGTAGTATATTGAAGAAATATCCTAATGCTTAATGAGATTAACTTACATCTTTTAGAACTAAACTTTGGTGTTGGTTCTATCATATCTATTATATTATCTGGCATACACTAATCCTCGTAGTTGCTAAATACATTGTATAAAGTATTAAAATTTCCATTTTTAATTATTCGCGTATTATACTTTAATTATAAAAAATTAATAACTTTTCTTGGCATGTGGAAAATCTTCACATAATCTTGACAAAGACTTTGTACATTCTGTTTATATCAGTAAAGAGGAAAATATATGAAGTTTTATAAAAGCGTAATCGTAATGATAGTTGTCAGTTTAATCTCTACTCTTAATGCACAAACATTAAGAGTAGAAGTTGATATATTAGAGAAAAATATGAAAAACTACAAAATAGTAGATGCAAGAGAAAAAAATGAGTATCTTAAAACTCACATAGATAGTGCTTTGAGTTTTCCTTCTAGTTTAACGTATCAGCATAAAAAAATAGATGGTACAATAGTTCAATCAGTAAAAATGCAAAAAATTGTTAGAGAACACGGACTTAATTTAGATGATAATATAGTTGTATATGATGATGGAACTTTTTTTGATGCTGCTAGATTATTTTGGGCACTTGAAGTTTATGGTTTTAAAAATGTAAAACTTCTTAACGGTGGAATTAAGCAATGGGAACAAAATAACCTTAAAACAACTCAAGTTATTCCACAAATAAAGTCAAGTAAATATATTGTATCTGTAAACAACAATAGAATTGCAACAAAGTTTAGTACTCAAATGGCAGCAATAAATGAAAATCAAATTATTTTAGATGCAAGAGCAACTAAGGCATATAATGGAAAGATGAGTATGGCTAAAAGATATGGACATATTCCAACTGCGATACACTTCCCAGCAACTAGTAATATTGATTTTACTAAAGATATTGTTCTATTAAAAAATGAAAAAAATCTAAGAAAAATGTATTCAAAGCTGAGTAATAAAAATAAAATAATAGTATATTGTGCTATGGGTAAAATAGCATCATTAAACTATTTTACTTTACGTGAACTAGATTATAATGTAGCCAATTATGATGCCTCTTGGAAAGAGTGGGGAAATGATTTGAATTTACCTATTGTTAATCCAGCAGAGATCTAACTTATGTGGAATAAATTTAGTATTAAAGTACAGTTAATACTATTTATGACCTTGGTTGTCACTGTTGTAGAACTAAGTACACTCTTAATGATTCATCATCTTCAAAAAATAGACGCTCATGAAAAGACTATTTTAGAGGTTGATACTATCACTAAATCATTAAATAATGATATATTGAAATTTATTTTAAATCCGAGTACTGATATGTTATCTGACATAACTTATCGGTTATCAGCTTTTAAAAAGATTAGAGGATTTGTTTTATACGATAATACTAATCAAGCTATATTTCAATATGCAAATACTACTAAACTATTAGATATTAGTAATGATATACTAGATAAAAAAATTATTTTTGAAGATAAAAATTTATTTATTAAAAAAGAGATAGTTGCTGATAATTATACGTTTGGTTTTACTCTACTAGACATTGACCTATCTCAATATATAAAGCAACAGGAGTTTGTGACATATATATTTTTAGGAATCTTTCCTATTTCATTATTATTAGGCTTAATTATGAGCCTTTTTTTAAGTCAAAGTTATACGAAACCATTTAAAAAACTCATCAATGCGATGAAAGATAGTGACCCAACTAAAAATGAAATAATAGAGATTCATACTACTTCAAAAAATGAAATTAAAGAACTTTTTGATGGCTTTAACAATCAAATGAAACACATACGCATGTCAACACGTGAGATTGAACAGCTCTCTTTAGAAATAGAAGAAACTCAAAAAGAGGTTGTTTTTACTATGGGTTCTATTGGTGAGACAAGAAGCAAAGAGACAGGAAATCATGTAAAAAGAGTAGCTCAATACTCTAAAATATTTGCACTCCATTATGGCTTAAATAAAGAAGATGCAGAGATGTTAAAACAGGCAAGTCCCATGCATGATATTGGAAAAATTGGTATTCCTGATAATATTTTAAATAAGCCTGGTAGATTTGATGAATCAGAAAGATTAGTTATGGATACACATGCAAAACTTGGATATGAAATGTTGAAAACATCAAATAGGCCTCTACTAAAAATGGCAGCAACAGTAGCATATGAGCATCATGAAAAATGGGATGGAACAGGTTACCCAAATAAGATTAAAGGTGAAGATATAAGTATTTATGGAAGAATCACAGCTATAGCAGATGTATTTGACGCTTTAGGAAGTGATAGAGTTTATAAGCAAGCTTGGAGTGATGAAAAAATATTTAAACTTTTTAAAGAAGAACGTTCTAAACATTTTGACCCTAAACTTGTAGATATTTTCTTTAATCATATTGATGAATTTTTGGAAATTAGAAAGCAGTTTAAAGATGCGATATAAAGGAAAAGGTAGAGTTGTTAGATGTTTTAATGCTCTTAGGCTTATGAATAAAATAATAATTTAAAAGACATTGCAAAACTAATAATAACTACAAGTGGTCTAATTAATTTTTGTCCTTTTGATATAACTAGTTTAGCCCCTATAGTTGCACCAATTATTTGTCCAAATCCCATAACTAATCCAATTAATAAATATATTTCTCCTAAAAAAGAGAAAATCAATAATGAACCTAAATTTGTAGCAAAATTTAATATTTTTGTTTGTGCAGTAGCTTGTAATATATTGTTACCTAATAAATATATAAAAGCAATAGTAAAAAAAGAGCCTGTCCCTGGTCCAAAAAAACCATCATAAAAACTTATCATCACTATAGCTGTAAATGTGAAAAAAATAGTTGACACTATTTTATGTTTTTCTACTTTACCAATATCTTTGGATAGTAAAAAATATATTCCTATTAAAATTAAAAGAATAGGAACAATTTTGATTAGCAAAGATGAATCAATTTTTAATAAAGCCCATCCCCCTAATATAGAACTACAAAAAGCAATAATAATCATTAATTTCATATCTTTTAAATTAATCATTTTCTTTTTTATGAAATATAAAGAAGCTGTAAACGCACCAAAAACTGACTGTAGTTTATTTGTGGCAAGTGCTGTTGCTGGAGGCATACCTGTAAATAATAGTGCTGGGATAGTTATTAATCCACCTCCACCTGCTATAGTGTCTATTATTCCAGCAAGTATCCCCACAAAAAATAAAATTGATAATATTTCTGTTGAAAACTCCATATGACTCCGTCTTGTTTGAAATTATTTAATCTCATTATATTTATAACAACCTTAAATTCAACAAATAACAATCTAAATTATAGAAAACTGCTCTTTTCTGTTTTCTGCCAAGATACTTCCACATGCCGAGCTTAACCTTTATTTACTAATCTTCACGCAATCTTGATAAAAACTTCATAAACTCCATTTTGAAAATAAAAAAATGGAGAGAAGATGAAAACTTTAATTATAGTTGGTTTATTAATGAGTGGGCTTTTTGCGAGTGATGTATATAAGAGTTATGATACGAAATTACCTGAGCTTAAAATGCCTGAAAATAATTTAACATTTAGCATGATAGACGGCTATCAAGATTATAAAATTGTTGCCACTCATTTTAGAACAGATAAAAATGAACTGCGTTATATTTTAGCAAACCCAATAGGGTATAATGCTTTAAAATTAAAAGCTAAAGTGATGCCTGAAGGAAGTAAAATTGTAAAAATAGGCTGGTCAGTTAAAAAGATGCCACTATTTCCTACAGCATTAGAAGCCGATAAAATTCAAAGAGTGGAATACATGGTCAAAGATTCTAAGAATTTTGATGCAAATGGAGATAATTGGGGATATGCAAGATTTATCAAAAAAGGAGATAAGTTTGAGAGCTGGAAAAAAGGAACAAAAGGGTGCATTAGTTGTCATAGCATCGAAAAAAAGAATGACTATCTCTTCACTAAGATACAATCAACTTTTGAGTAGATGAAACATAAAATACTGATAGTCGAAGATGAGAGAGATATAGTAAGTTTAATCTCTAATCGTTTAGATAAAGAGAAATATGAGGTCACAATTGCATTAAGTGGAGATGAAGCACTTCACTTGGTGAAAACTCAAGAGTTTGACTTAGTCTCGTTAGATATCATGTTACCAAAGGTTGATGGCTTCACTATCTGTAAAAAGCTTAGAGAAGAGAATAAAAAAACGCTTATTATCATTGTAAGTGCTTTAGACTTAGATGAGAGTAAGGAAAAGGCTTATAGTTTAGGTGCTGATGATTATATGGCAAAACCATTTTTACCTAAGTTACTTGCTTTAAAAATCGCTTCTTTACTTCAAAGAAGATTTGAGATGCTAAACTCAAATATGGAGTTTGAAAAAATCATTCAACATAACATTGCTTTGCAAAGTTTTTTCATTAATAATTCCAAATTATCGTTAACTCCTAGCGAATACATGATTTTTGAAACACTATTTAACAATCCTATAAAAATATTTTCTAAAGATGAACTATCTCAAGTACTCTATAATGAAAATCTTGGAAATATTGATAGAGATGGAATAAGAACACATATATATACTTTACGAAAAAAGATATCTGATTTTACGGATACGGAGATAATCAAAACCGTAAGGGGCATTGGATTTACTCTCTATGAAAACTAAAGGACTCTATTGAGTATTAAGTACAAAATACTACTGCCATTACTATTTATGGTGTTTTTTGCCATTACTACTATTAGCTATTTGTATGTAAACTACATGAAAGAGTACATAAATAGAACATCACTTGAACAACTTGAATCTCTTGGAAGCGTTACTGAAGATAAAGTTGATTTATATATTCAGCAAATGCGAGATAAAATAGAACTCTTCAACACTCGTAAATACCTTTATGATAAACTTACTCAATATAATACAAATAAAAGCGATGAAATTAAATCTATTATTGAAGAGATATTAGCATTTGCTTATTCAAAAGAAGAAGATATTGTAGATATTGCTATTTTAGATGTAGATGCAAACATAATCGCTTCAAAACTAAGAAAGGTGACCTCAAAAAACTCTTTTATAAAAAATATTCGTACAAGTTCAAAATCTGTTGGGAAGATTGAACTAGTTTTTACTGATGACAAAACAATTCCGCTTTTATATATCAGTGCTCCTATTTTAAAAGATGAAAAATTAATTGGAACATCTATATTTATTATTAAGCTAACTTACCTTAACAATATACTTGCTAATGCTACCGGATTAGGTAAAACAGGTGAAATTTTTATGGGTGCAAAGAATAATTCAAAACTAATTCTCTTTACCCCTCTAAAGTTTTCTTCTTATCCTCTGCATTGTACTAACAAAGATTTTAATGAATACATCACAGCACAAAATACTTTAGCTAACACTCGGCATAAGACTATCAAACGGGCACTAGATTATAAAAAAAAATCGGTAGTATTGTCCCTTCATTACAACAAAGCTTTAAAATCCGTCATAGTAGTTAAAAAAGAGAGAAAAGAGTTAATGGAGCCTATCCAAGAGATAAAAAGATATCAACTCATAATTCTATTTATTAGCATAATATTCATAACCTTAGCGGGTTTATTAATTTCACACAACATAATAAAAATTATTAAAAATATAGTTAGAATTACATCAAACATATCAAATGGACAACTCGAAGAGAGAATTAAAGTCTCTACAAAAGATGAGTTGGGAACGCTTGCAAAGTCTGTTAATAAAATGGCTGACTTTATGCTTAATGCAAATAATATTTCAGAGGCAAAAGTCATAGAGAAGACAAAACTCTTGCAAGAAAGTAACCAAATTTTAAGCACAATAATAAAATCATTATCACATGACATAAAAACTCCATTAACCATTATAAATGGTTATTTAGAAGAATTAGATGACGGATTAGTAGAATGCAGTGAAATACCAAATATCACGGCAATATTAAAAAAAGAGACCTATTATCTAAATGAACTAAGTTCGGAGGTTCTAGGCTATATTCAATCAAAAGAGCTTATAGTCCAAAAGAAGGAAACTATTCGTCTAAAAGAGTTTGTAGATTATGAGATATTTCCTCTCTTACGAGTATCGCCATCCGTTGAATTAAAATGTATAATAAGCGATGAAGAAGTTGTAATTTTTAATGCAATAGAGTTAAAAAAGATTTTAGTTAATCTTTTACATAATGCAAGTAAATATACAAGCGAGGGTACAATAACTATAAGTTTTGAAAATGGAATGATTATTGTACAAGATACGGGTATTGGCATTGATAAAGCATTAGCAGAGTCTATATTTGAGCCATTTGTGTGTTTAGATGAAAGTAGAAACAGGGAGAATAATGGTTTTGGTTTGGGCTTATCAATAGCTAAAAACTTAGCTTACAATAATGGGTATGACCTATTTTTAAATACTTCGTATAGAAATGGGTGTCAATTTGTTCTAAAAAATAAAGAAAAATGATTTATTATGAGTAGAAGATAATGTATCACTATTTTTTGGTAATTTAGATTAGACTAAATAAACTTTAGTTGTATAGACTAAACAATCTTGATATCACTTGCATCCATTAATCTTTTTTTGATATACTCCCATAAATTATTTTAAGGAAATTAAAAATGGCAAAACATCAGTTTCAGACAGAAGCAAATCAAATATTAAATCTTATGATTCACTCACTATATTCAAACAAAGAAATTTTCATACGTGAGCTTGTATCAAACGCTTCGGATGCACTTGATAAATTAAACATGTTAGTTTTAACTGACGAAAAATACAAAGAAGTGACTTTCTCTCCTCGTATTGATATCGTAGCTAACAAAGAAGCTAAGACACTTACTATCAAAGATAGTGGTATTGGTATGAATGAAGAAGACTTAATGAATAACCTTGGTACCATCGCAAAATCAGGTACTAAAGCATTTTTAGAAAATCTTACTGGTGATCAAAAAGAAGATTCTAACCTTATTGGTCAGTTTGGTGTTGGTTTTTATGCTTGTTTTATGGTTGCTGATAAAGTAGAAGTAACAACAAAAAAAGCTGGTGAAGAAACAGCTCTTTTATGGACTAGTGCTGGTGATGGTGAGTTTGATATTGAAAATACAACTCAAGATGGTCACGGTACTACTATCGTTATGCATCTTAAAGATGATGAGAGTGAATTTTTAGAAGAACACCGTATCGATAGTGTAATCAAAAAATATTCTAATCATATTCCTTTCCCAATTTTTATGGATAAAGAGAAGCATATTGCTGCTGTTATGGATGATGAGGGTAAAGAAGAGTTAGAACCATCTCGCACAGAGATAGAAAATGAGCAAATTAACCGTGCAAATGCACTTTGGACAATAGCTAAAAAAGATGTAACTGATGATGAGTATAAAGATTTTTATAGCTCAATTGCTCACTCATCAGAAGAGCCTTTAAGCTGGATTCACAATAAAGCTGAGGGTGCTATAGAATATACAACTTTATTTTATATCCCATCAAAAGCTCCAATGGATTTATTTAGAGTTGATTACCAAACAGGTATCAAACTTTACATCAACCGTGTATTTATCACTGATGATGAAAAAGAACTTATGCCAACATATTTGAGATTTTTACGTGGTGTGATTGACTCTAAAGATTTACCACTAAATGTTTCTCGTGAGATTTTACAATCAAATCCAACTATGGATAAAATCAAAAAAACATCAGTTAAGAAAGTTCTTTCAGAGTTAGCTAAAATGGCTAAAAAAGATAAAGAAAAATATGATGCTTTTTATGCTGAATTTGGAAATGTACTAAAAGAAGGTCTTTATAACGACTTCGATAATCGTGAAAAGATTTTAGAACTTATGCAGTTTAACACTCTTAACTCTGAAGAAACAGTAATGATTGAAGATTTTGTTAAAAATGTAGATGAAGAGAAAAAAGAGATTTATTATATTACTGGTAAAACTTCTTTAGCAATGTTAAAATCTTCTCCTGCACTAGAGAGATTTAAAGCTAAAGGTATCGATGTTTTAGTTTTAAATGAAGAGGTTGATACTATCATCTTCCCAATGGTAACAGAGTATAAAGATTATAAACTTGTACCAGTTGCAGATGCGAAATTTGAAGAGAGTGAAGAAGAGAAAAAAGCTGAAGAAGAAGTTGCAAAAACTTATGAAGGTTTAGCAAAAGAATTTAAAGATGCTCTTGGTGAAGCAGTTAAATCTGTTGAAACTACTTCTGATTTAGTTGATTCTCCAGTTGCAATTAAAATTGATAAGGAGGATCCATCTTACATGATGGCTCAAATGATGAAACAAATGGGTCAAGATTCAGGTGCACCAGAACCAGCTCCAATCTTACAAATAAACCCTAATCATGAACTGCTTTTAAAACTAAAAGATTCAGCAGACCAAAACCTTATTAGTGATGCTGCTCACGTTTTACTAGACCAAGCAAAACTATTTGATGGTCAAGAACTAGGTGATACTGCAGATTTTATTTCAAGACTAAACAGAATTATGAGTAAAGCACTTTAATATAACTACTTAATATTGAGGCTAGAAATAGCCTCTTTTATCTAAGAAAATTATCAAGCCTACATTAAGAGCCAAAAAGCTAAAATTTCATCATAATTAAAAAGGATATTTTTGCTAAATTTACCAAATGCATTAGCATTACTTCGCATACTATTAGCACCATTAATGTTTTGGATTATTTTAAATCCACAAATATTTACTGATAATGGTTTTCATATTTCATGGAATTATTACTTTGCATCATTACTTTTTGTTTTAGCTTCTGCAACTGATTTTTTTGACGGCTATATTGCAAGACAATGGAATCAGATGACTATGCTTGGAGCAATACTTGACCCTCTAGCAGATAAGATGCTAACTTTAGCTGCATTTTTAGGTCTTATGATGATTGGAGAGGCTTCAGCTTGGGCGATATATATCATCATAGTTCGTGAACTTTTTATAACAGGGCTTCGTACAGTTGCTGTAAGTGAAGGTCTTGAAGTAAAAGCATCATGGGCTGGAAAAGTAAAAACAGTTGTACAGATGATAGCTATAGGTTTCTTACTTATGCACTGGCCACTAGGAACTGAATTATTATGGTTTGCAGTTTTATTGACTGTTTATTCAGGTTTAGAGTATATTTGGGGCTTTAAAAACGCACTTATAAAGGATGGTAAATAATGAGTATTCTTGTATCACTTTTAGTCCTCTCAGCTTTAATATTTTTTCATGAACTAGGTCACTATATGGCAGCTCGTCTTATGGGTGTTTATGTTGAAGTTTTTAGTATTGGTTTTGGTAAAAAAATGCTCTCTATTCATAAATGGGGTACTGAGTGGAAGATAGCTATGATTCCTCTTGGTGGTTATGTGAAAATGAAGGGTCAAGATGATTCAGACCCAACAAATGTAAGTTCTGATGATGATAGTTACAACACTAAAACTCCAGCTCAAAGAATTTTTATACTTCTTGCTGGTCCCGCAGCTAATTTTGTTTTAGCTTTTGTTCTTTATTTTGCTATTGCTCTTGGTGGTCCAAATATTTTATCTCCAGTTATTGGGAAGGTAGTAGAAGACTCTCCAGCTTTTGTAGCAGGGCTTAAAACAAATGATACGATAAGCTCTATAAATGGAATTAAAATCACTACTTGGAAAGATATGGCTGGGATTATTTCATCTGCTGAGGGTAGTTTAAACCTAGAGATAATCAGAGATGGTTTTATAGAGTATAAAACACTTACTCCAACTTTAAAAGATAGTACAAATATGTATGGTGAGACTGTAAAAAGAAAGATGATTGGGATAGGAAGTGCAGGTGTTTCTCATAAACTTGAACTTGGAGCAGGGGAGACCTTATCTTACGCAACTGAGCAAACTATTTTTGCTTCTACAATGATATTTACAAGTGTTAAAAAATTAATAACTGGTGATGTCCCTGCCAAAGAGTTGGGTGGAGTTATATCGATAGTAAAATTAACATCTGATGCAACTGATGCTGGCTGGATGAGTGTTTTGTTTTTTGCAGCACTTATCTCTGTAAACCTTGGA
>Ga0209345_10006032_pt1 | contig 11075 bp, 4 predicted proteins | sample Cruoilmetagenom7_FD_187294 | JGI IMG/M metagenome (GOLD analysis project Ga0209345, IMG submission 187294) | Oil polluted marine microbial communities from Coal Oil Point, Santa Barbara, California, USA - Sample 7 (SPAdes) (version 2) | ecosystem: Environmental > Aquatic > Marine > Oil seeps ...
TTTCTGGATTGGTCAGATCCACCACAGAGTTTACATATTCATGATTCATCTTTATCTAATATTAAATTTGATTCGCAAGGTAAATTGATTTTTACATGTTTGCCAGTGAAGCCTGGAATTTATTTAATAATTCCTTTTGAGGATACCTGGATTCGATATCACGTTGGTCGGCCATAAGAATAGCCTCTTTTTTCATTTGATCGTTTTGCAAACCGTAAGCTTCAATCTTTTGCTTTTCTATTTCAGGCATGTTTTGAAAGTCAGTAGTAATATCATAACCTAATTTCTCCAAAACGTCTCCTGCAACAATTTCAAATATTGTAATCTCCTCAGGAGTAAGTTCTTTCAGGTATTTATCATAATTCCCGGTCATGATCGGCTGACTCAGGTTTTGCCACATGAGCCCACTACTGGCTGTTTTGATTGACTCTTCAGCATGGAAATAATTTAACATATTTTGCTTAAAAGGTACATTCAAAAAGGTGCATATTTTTTTCAGTATTAATTCAGGATCTGTGATCAGATCACGGTATCTGACTTTACAGAATCGCTCAGAAGGAATTTTCTGTTCTACTTCCAGTGATTTTTCCTGGTCAGCCTTCCATTGCCTGGCAATATGGTATACATGCTTTTCTCCAATAATTGCCTTTTTAAACGAGCAGGCAACATCACGCCCATCTCTGTGTAAATAAATATAGTGTGGACTTATTCCGGCATCCTCCAATGCTGCATACTGATGCACATTGTTCATGCTTTTGCAGCAGGTATATTCGCTGTTTTGCAAAGCTGCATAATAAGCATATATATTATAAAAGAGTTCAATTAAGGTGTTTTCTTTACAACTATCCTTTATGCTGGCCCTGTCAATATTTGAGGTTTGCCAGCTCACCGGATTTAATTCAATCCATAAACAAACATCATTTACTAGTGACTCAAAATTGGCATCCTTATTCAGGTCACCATATATGGGCAAAAGAGGGATGAAAGTTTTAAGGATATGGGGTGGATGAGGTGCTGCAATCTCTGGTAATTGGTTCAGCATGGTCCTCAGTAGGTTGGAACCTGACCGTTGTGTCCCTATAAATTGAATGAAAAACATCTGCTTACTTCTTGGAAAAGTCCTTCCGGATAGCTGTTTCAAATACTTCCCAATGTTCATCAGTCATTCTGCCTGGTGTGAACAAACACACCCCGGCTGCTCCATTCTCCATAGATTCACGTATGGCGTCTTCCAGCTCTTCAGGAATCAGGCCATGCCCTTCAGGATCTGGTTCATCAGCCTTATTCTCAGGCCTTGGACAGATAAACAGACCGCTGTAAAGAGGTTTCCTGTTCTTGAGGGCAGTCACTCCTTCATAACTGACCTCGCCAACCCATTTTGTACCTTTCAGATAGAAATCATTGTAATTCATTGGATAGAATGCGTCTATATTCCACTTGTCCCATTCCTGCCGAACGATTTTTTTGGCAATGGAATTCGGACCGGGGAATACGGCAGCGTTAATCTCCTTGCCTTTGGCATGGACCATATCCGCTAATCGGTTTACGATATTGGTGATGAGATCATAGCGGTATTGCTTCCATTCCTCTACCTGTGAAGGGTCCTCCTCGGATTTGATATCAATTCCAGTCTTTTCCTTGAATCCATTCACACAAAAATCACAGTAACAATAATCGAATTGGGGGTATTCGCGATCCATCACGAGCTTGTACTTTGCCCAGAGCCCTTCAGCCAGTATCACATCAGGAAATCGGATATAGTCCAGGTGAATTCCATCAACTTCCGGAAGATCTGCGATGCTGCCATATAATTCTGCGAGAAACTGGTATACTTCCTCCCTGTTAGGACATATAAATTTGTAATAATCTGCATATGCAGGTTTTTCAAAAGCAGATTCACCCAAACCATTAACGGCATATAAATCCGGGTCTAGTTTTGGATTTTCAGCCTGTATCAAAGCCGGGATCCAGGTATGGAATTCCAATCCAACTTCTTTGGCAATCTTTCCAACCCGCTTGTAGGTTTCCGGGTCATGGCCTCCATTGTACATAAGGCCGATAATGCCCTTGTTCTTCAGGTCCACGAAGTTTGCTTTGATCTCTTTGTCGCTGTCACGTCCGGGTCCACCCAACCAGGCGTAAACTGGGACTTTTATATCTGACAGGGTTTTGGTTTTATCAGAAGATGGCATACAGGCGGCCAGCAATATCAACGCAAAAATGGTGATGAGTTTGTTCATGATTTGTTCAGATAAGTAAAAAAATCTTTGTACAAAATTAGGAGAGTTTAGGACTTGTGCAATGTATTGTGATTTCATTATTTTTATATTTTCCGAATCTTTAAATTCTATCATATGGAGAAAGCACATCAATATTTACTTATGTTTATCCTGTTGGTCATTTTTGCTACATCCTGTGGCGACAATTCAAGCAAGCCTGCTTCCCCTACTGATTGGATACGTCTTGGACCCGGAGGAGGAGGAGCCACTTTTATGCCTACATTTTCATATACCGATGCCAACAGGTTCATGATCAGGTGTGACATGACCGGAGCTTATCTTACTAATGATGGAGGCAGCTCATTTTCACAGATTAATTATCCTAACGGATCTTATTCATTTGCCTATGATCCCCAGGATCCTGAGGTTATATACCTTGGATCAAATGCACTAAACAGGTCTTCAGATGGGGGAGAGACATGGGAAAGGATTTTTCCTGCAGAGGAAGAGATTATTGAAGAGATCTCAATGGGTGACCATGCTTCATTCTCCATCCTTACAAAAGAGGGATCTCTATACAGGAACCATGGCGAATTTACAACAATAAGAAATGTCAAAGTGGATCCCAACAACAATGATAATTTATATTTCAGCATAAACAATCATCTATATTACTCTTCTGATCGCGGTGGCAGCTGGGGGAAGATAAAACTTGATAAAACAGTCGATTTTATTTATACCAATACCACGGAGCTAAAGGAAAAAGTATATGTGTTTTCAACAAATGGCCTGTATGTAATAGATAAAAGTACAATGGATTATACTTTTACCCTGTTTCCTGAACATATGCAACCTGCCTTCTCGATTTCTGGTGGTACTACAGGAGTGGAAGAGAATACGGTATTTTACGCATTGCATAACGATGAATCCCTTAGTAAGGATGGAGGGGTTGCACCAACCACCCTTTGGATATCAAGGAATTCAGGCAAGACATGGGAACAGGATCATAACCCCACTGTAAACAATGAAAAATATGATTTACCGACCTATGCAAAATTAGCCGCCTCGGAAAATAATGCTGCAAGCATTTACCTTGTGACCAGCAGTTACCAGGGAGAGAAGGATGATGGTACGCCTGTCTTCTGGTTTGGTATTATTAAGTCCGATGATGCCGGAAAATCCTGGAAATGGACATGGAAAGGGGGAGGAGGATCATCACGGTATGGTGTGAGAGATGGAAAAGGTCCGGATAATTTAAAAGATGCCTGGGTGCATGAAGCCTTTGGAGGAGATTATCTTCGCCTTATTGATATCGGGGTTGCACCGAACAATGGAGATATAGCCATAGCGACCGACTGGTATCGTTCGATGAAAACCATGGATGGGGGAGATACCTGGACCGGGATATATAGCATCGAGGAGCCTGATGGAAGTTATTCCTCCACCGGGCTTGATGTCACTACCGTCTATGGGGTGCATTTTGACCCCTTTGATAAAGATCATATTGCCATTAGTTATACAGATATCGGATATCACCATTCTTACAATGGAGGAAAGAGCTGGATCAGGTCCACCACCGGTATACCTGCAGCCTGGCATAATACCTGTTACTGGATGGTATTTGATCCGGAAATAAAAGATAAAATTTGGTCAGTATGGTCTGGATTGCACGATTTCCCAAGAGGTAAAATGACAAGGAATCCTGCTTGGACGTCTTATGGAAGAGGTGGAGTTGCACTATCTACAGACGGGGGAAAATCCTGGACACCATTGACAGAAGGGATTGGCTTTGACAGCCCGTCTGCTTCTATTGTACTGGATGAAAACTCGCCAGCAGGGAACAGATCCTTGTATGTGGCAGCTTATGGAAAGGGAGTTTTCAAATCAGTCGATGATGGAAAGACCTGGGCGCTGCATGACCATGGGATAGAAGGCAGTAAAGCAGCTTTTGAACTTACACTGCTCCCGGATGGCACCTTGTATTTAATCACCAGTCCGACTCCTCAACATCAAAATGGAGATATGGGAAGAGAAGTATTTATGGGTGCGGTCTATAGATCTACCGATAAGGCAGCCACATGGCAAGGATTGGATCTTGATGAAAATGTTGGATTCCCCAATGGCCTGGATTTTGATCCTTTTAATCCCGATAGACTGTACCTTGGTTGCTGGGCTGACATTAGCCTCAGTGATTTGATCGGGCGGAAAACAGCTGAGGAAACCGGAGGCAATGAGACCATTGAACTAAACGGTGGTATTTTTATGTCTGAAGATGGAGGTGAAACCTGGATACAGGTATTTGACAAGGATCAATACGTTTATGATGTGACCATTGACCCTGATTTTCCAGGCAGGATTTATTGCAATACCTTTTCCCAGGGTGCATATCGCAGTGATGATTATGGAAAGAACTGGAAAAAACTGAAAGATTATGATTTTCACTGGGGACACAGGGTGATCACTGACCAGCATAACCCGGATAAGGTATACCTCACAACGTTTGGATCCAGCGTCTGGCATGGAACTCCTGTGGTGGATTGATCCTGCTAAGAAGGCATTTATTGTAAATTAACACTTACTTCTTTTTCTGTACCACTGATTACTTCAGTCAGTTGAATTTTCCATAAACCGGGCATATCGTTCAGGGCAGTACTAAAACGATGGGTCCCCGATCCATTGATTACTTCACAATTGTCACTGTAATAGAGGGTATTTGCTCCTTCCGGATTATATACATTAACACGGACAACTGACCTTAAACCAGCACTTCCTTCCCCGGTAATCTTAAAATCCAGCATCATGGCTTCTCCGCGACTTAGGCTTAATGGAGCATCAACTTCAATATCGTCAATGGTACCCTGAACCAGGCCATAGAGCTCCGGAACAGAAGTTTTAACCTTGATTTTAAAGTTTTTCCCTTCACCAAGGTATTCCTTATTCCGGATATCGTACAAAAATACAGATTGATTAAGATGCAGATTGATTTCTTCATCTTCACCGGTTTTCCCAGGAAGTAATCCTAACAATCTTGCTGTGCTGCCCTGTTCAGAAAAGGAATATTTCTCAATTCCATTGGCGGGATCACCGCTAACTGTGGTCAGAAGGATACTGGATTCAAGGTTCTCCTCTGCCAACAGGCTCCTTATCTTTTGGAGTGAAGATTCATTATTGTGGCTCAATTTTTCTTCAGGATAAGTATCCATAAAGTAATTCAGCATCCAGGCTGATCCCTTGCCATAACCGTGTTGAAGTATCTGAGGTACCTTGTTCTCCTTCAGTAAAACATCAGCTTCCCTGACTTTTAATTTTGATTCACCAGCAGGTGTTATCAACTCTTCTCTTAGATAAGAACGTGGTTTAATTCCAAATACATCAGATAAGGCCCGTTCTGATCTGATTTTTGTATGGTCATCCATTACTCCTGGAAGTGCGTCTGCGATCAGCATTCCGCCCTGCTTAACAAAAACTTCAATTTGTTGAATTTCGCTGTCACTCAGCGCATAACTCATTGGGAGGATGAGTACTTTATAACCTTGTTCCAGCAAATTTCCTTCTTCAATGCTGCTGTAGGAGATAAAACCGAATCCAAGCCCGGCATCATGAAGGATTTTCACCCATCCATCTCGATTCCGGTTAAATTGTTTTAATGTTTCACTGTTGTTATCTTGTGTTCCTGGAGTAATTTTTCCATCTACAATCCAGGCCGCATGAATGCTGGGATATGAAAAGTGAATCGCAATTTTCAATTCATTATCTGGTTCATATGAACCAACAAGTCTGCCAATACCCCTTTTCAGCAATTCATCAAAACCTTCTTTCAAATCTTGTCCACTCTGACAAATCCTGAGATCGGGATTTAAACATGATGCCTGCCAGAAGATATAGGATCCACCGGTCTCCTTTAAAAACATGTGATTGTAATAATCGTACAGCACACCTTTGCCAAGTGCCCCATATCCGGCCTGTCCTGATACTTTCAACTTTGGATTAAAGTTATGGTGATATTCTAACTGATTGTCAATATCGTAGGGATTCATCTGACCAACATAAGGGTTGAGGCGACTGTAGTCATATCCATTGTGAGAGCTTGCTGCCTGTGTGCCAGAGAGTTGTACCAGACCGCCCGGATCGACTTCGTTTACGATCTCCTGAACAAATTTGAATTGGTCGGCCCAGCAAATTTCCATGAAAGTACGGTGGTCACCCCAGGATGAGTAATTTCCCCTGCTTATTGCTTCTCGGGAATCATCTGGTACTACATCCTTCCAAAGTGTGAAGTTTGTACTCCATTGTTTATTAAGTGCATCTAAATCAAGGTATTCCTCTTTGAGCCATTCACGCATGGCTTCTAAAGTGCTTTCTCTGAAGCAGAGATCCAATGCGTCATCATACCTGGTTACAGAAGGCTCTTCGTATATATAATATGCTGAAGGAGAGAATTTCTTCCATCTGCTGATTTTTTCTGTCAGGTCATCACGGACAGCATTCAAATAGACGGAATCCTTTAATCCATACTTTCTGACCAGTACACTTTTGTTTTTTGTTTCTAAATACTTTTTCTTCATCCCTACATAATATTCCAGATCCGGACCATTGTCGGGAGATTCCACTCCATGAATCCGGGTTTGAGCCTGAACCTTATAATTTGCATGCCTGCTGTTTGAAAGAGTGTAGGCAGCCAGTGTAGTTACATTTAGTTCCCGTAGCTGTTTATCCACTGCCAGCCATGTGCCCGGGAGGGGATTTGGCCCGAAATGATACATGGTAACATCATAATCATCCCAGCTTCTGTGCTGCAAAAAGAAATGGTCTGCAGATTTATGATCCGACTGGATATCATTAACATTCAACAGATACTCCGATTTTCCAAGGGGCGTTAAAATGTTCTCTGAATTTAGCACTACGTTATAGGCCTTTTCACCAAAAAAAGACACATCCTGTCTATTTTCGTCAACAAGGCGACCATAGTTGTCATAGAGACGGGTTGTAAGCTCGCCCTCCACATTAGTGTTTGAGTTAAGTCTAACAGTTGATTGGACTTTTTCCCCCACAGGAATCTCCGGCTCCATGTTTTCGACAGAAACGATCTCAGCAACTCTTTCAGTTTGGAACATCAGGGAATACCAGTCAAACACACCCTGTTTTCCTGTCAATTGGATATTGGCAATATGGTTTCCTCCATTAAATTCTTTGTCAATTGATATATCTGCCTGGGTTTGTTGAGCACTTATTAAAGTGTTTATATCCTCTTCCAAATGCCCGAATTCATCAATAATCTGAACAACAACAGAAACATCCTCATTCACGTTGCTTAATTGTACCTTAAGACCATCCGGGGTACGCGAGGCATTCTGAATGTAGGTGCCAGGCTCTTTATCTGAGGCCCAAATTACCGATCGTGCCACCAAGGACCACATATACTCCCAGTATGGATAGTTCAGTCCGGTTTCCCAGGGATCATCTACCCGGGGCAAGAAACCTCTTTCAGGATAGGACATGGCCACAATGCGGCCCTTGCCATATTCGCGCACAGAGAGTACAGGATTTCCTCTACTGGTTTCCAGCAATACATTCCCATGGTTATTCTGATAAGGGTAAACACCCATATGTTCCCAGGGAAATGCTTCAAAAACCACACCTCTTGTAATATAATGTTGCTTGGTTTCTGACCATTCCGTTTTATCAAGATGATCGGGCCAGGACCACATTTCTCTGTCCTTTATCAAAAACTGAGCATTCCCGGCCTCTGTGCTTTTTAAAGGAGAGAACTCCCAGAGGTCAGAATTGTTTTTTTCGCTGATTGGATAAAGCAAAAGTAATCCTGTTCCATTTTTCACCCTCTCCAGAATCGCTTTTCTAATTTGTTTGGGATAGGTATCCCATTTGTGTATTCCTGGCCATATGATGACATCAAATTCCGGACTATACAGCAGATCCTCAGCAATATAATTGTGTGCCAGACTGAAAGTAGTGCTGTCCCCTCCGTGTCCGGGACTGCGCCGCATATAAAAGTCCCCATATCCATACTTCTCTGCTCCATTTCCTCGCCCAATGCTTGTAACCTTAAAATCTAATTCAAGCCTTTCAGCTAATTCAATAATTCCCCTCCCGTCAAAAATCGGGGATATGGAATAAGAATTGATGGGTCCATCTACCAAATTTGAACCCCAGGGGTAATGCGTAGATTTTATATCGGTAGCGTACCCAACGTCCCAACGTCCTAGTTTAGCCAATACAGGTTGAAACTGATCTAAAGCCACATAATCAAGATAAAAAGTACGCTTTTCATTTGTGCGAATGCCAATAGATTTTAGTTGCTTCAAATCAAGCTTTGTTGCTTCGGAAAACTTTAATTGAACGTGATTGGCACCTTGCTTAAGTGTATATTGTTTTGTAAAAGTCTGGCTTAAGGAATCTTCAACAATTAAACTGATTTGGGCAATTTCGTTTGTCCAGATAAAATAGAGGAGTACTTCATTCCGATTTAAGTTGCTATTCTCAATATTTCTCAGGTAAAATGTCTTTATGTTATCCAGGTAAAAGGTTCCTCCGTTTTCAGGAAAAACAGCTTTGCAGGAATAGGCCCCCAATGCCGGAAAGTCGGTAGAAAGGGAAATATCAACTCCCCTGGTGGAATGGGTATTTCGCAATTCTTTCTGATCTTCAAAAGAAGCAATGATTGTTTGGGAAAGACCTTTCAGAGGCAAAAGCACAAGCAAAGAGCTGATTATTATAGAATATATAATTCTCATGATTTGTTTAAGAATTAGTTAATACAAAAATCATTTGAGGAAATTCCAGGTGCAGAATGGTTCATTCAGGTTTTATATCGATAAGTTTAGTAGTCCTCTGGAAAATGTCGAAATTGCTGTTTCCAGATCCATTGGACAGTATCTCTGCTTCCAGTTTTTCCGCCTCATTTTTTTTCATTTTGTATTTCGCCAATACCCATTGTACTTGAGGTGAAGAAGATCCGCCTGAAATTCTCCAATCCCTCAGGGAATCCTGTTTGATTTCCCAGTCTTTAATTAGCTCTTCTGATGCTTGTGGTATTCCATGGGTATCAAAAACACGGGTGGCTATGTAAATATTTGCAGGGTCCCTTGTATCGCTCCAGTGTTTACGGGAGAAATCAATGATATGCTGATAATAACTGTCGGCTGCTGCACTGTTCCCCAATTGAATTTGACAAAAAGCTGCAATATAGTCCTGAAGCCGTGTATCGGGATCGTATGGTGCCCCTGAACCAAGATTTTCCGGCCATTCCCTGGAATTATCGAGGTATGTTATGGCCTTTTTGAATTTTTTCTTTTCCAACAAATCCAGCGCGATGGTAAGATTCGCCCTTTCATATATACCGTGTCCTGCATTGACGTGTTCCTGGGGAAGGACGTTTACATTGGCAAGGACTTTCAGGCACTCATTATTCATTTTTGAATTCAACAGTGAGTTTGCAAAAGTTATTCCAACTACTGGATTATCGGGAAACAGAGAAAACATTTGTTTTGAAATATCCAGCTCCTGCTCAAAAGCTCCCATGCTTTGATAATAAATGGAAAGATAATACCAGGTTCGCCAGGCTTCAGGCTCCAGTTCCAGGGCTTGCTTAAAATCCTTTCCAGCAAGGTCATCTCCAAATTTGTTTTGTTGAAATAGGAGACCTCTGACAATATAAAAAGTTGCAAAATCAGGCGTATCTCCACACTTCTCAAAATATTCTTTTGCCTTTTCTGTGCGAAGGATACTCCAATATATTAAGCCGAGATAATAATTGGTTTTCCATGATGGATCCTGACCCTGTGCCCAGTCGAGGACAGGAATGGTTTCCAATCTGAAGGGGAATACCATCTGTGCTGACATTTCTGCCGCCTGTGTCAGGTATTGCTCACTTTTAGCCTGGTTTTTCACCCGGTGCAGGTATGCAAGCCAGTAATATACGGTGGGATGTGCCGGCGATTGTTCCAATACCTTTATGGCTTCATCTGTGACTCCGTGATTTGCATATTCAAGGGCAAGCTCCAGGTAGGTCTCATGGGGGAATTCATTCCTTATGGCAGATGTGAAGGCCAACATAGATTCAGGTCCGGGATTTAATAAGAAATGCTCAAAACGGGCATAATGGTTAAGTGGATCAATTTCCAGGAGAGATTGAAGGTTTTGTTCAGCTTCAATTAATTTATTCTGTTTGCGGTAAGCAATTCCCAGAAATTCGTATGCTGTTATATTATACCGGTTGTAGTCCAGTGACTTTTTTGCATATACCTCGGCATGCTGATAATCCTGTTTCTCTAAGTGCAATCCGGCAATCTCCACATAAGCTGCTGACCGATATTCCATTGACCTCACTGCGACACTGAAAGCCTCCTCTGCCAGCATCCCGTTTCCCAGGGCACTTTGAATGACCCCGTAGATAAAATTAGCTTCAGCATCATAGGTATTATTTTCCAGCGCCCGGCTGGCATAAATCAGACCTTCCTCAAATTGTGCCTTACGGTACCATAGTTCTGCCACCTTCGCCAAAGCTCTGCTGTGTGTGGGTTCTTTGTCTAAACAGTTGAGGTAAGTTTCAAGTGCATTATTATATTCCCTCATGCTGTACATATCCTCAGCCTGTCTGAAAAGATGTTCGGCTGCATTAAAATCCTGGCCCGGGGGGGTCGCGATAGGCCTGGTAATATTGTTTTCATTTTTTTCAGTGGTGAAGCTTATCAGGTTTTGTCCAACAGTTACTTTAAGATCCTGGGCAGTGCCTTCAGGCAATGAAATAGATTTTTTAAATACCTGCATAGGGTCCAGCTGGATCAATTCCTTATATAATATATATGTACCCCATCTAACGAATATACTATCGTGAAT
>Ga0209345_10006034_pt1 | contig 11072 bp, 6 predicted proteins | sample Cruoilmetagenom7_FD_187294 | JGI IMG/M metagenome (GOLD analysis project Ga0209345, IMG submission 187294) | Oil polluted marine microbial communities from Coal Oil Point, Santa Barbara, California, USA - Sample 7 (SPAdes) (version 2) | ecosystem: Environmental > Aquatic > Marine > Oil seeps ...
TGGGCAATGCCTGCGGTGCTCACGTGGTGACCCAGCTGGGCTGCGCCAACTTCACCCCCTACGAGAAGGATATTCTTGCATTTATTGAATCAAAAGGCGGTTTTTAATCCGAATTCTTATTTAAAATCTAGGAGCATGAACACCATTAGACTCACCGTTGCCCAGGCCACACTGGAATACCTGAAGAAGCAGTATTCAGAACGGGATGGCAAGGAGCAGGCTTTTTTCGCTGGCTGTTTTGGCATATTCGGACATGGAAACCTGGCGGGCTTTGGACAGGCTCTGCAGCAAACCCCCGATTTCAGGTACTTCCTGGTACGAAACGAACAGGCTGCAGTTCATACGGCCGTTGGATATGCAAAGATGAAAAACAGGTTGTCGACCTTTGCCTGTACCTCTTCCATTGGTCCGGGTGCCACAAACATGATCACTGCCGCGGCCGGAGCCACCATCAACCGTCTGCCGGTGCTTTTAATGCCCGGGGATATATTTGCGCAGCGTAAGGTGGCCCCCGTGTTGCAGCAACTGGAATCGGCAAATTCACAGGATATTTCGGTGAACGACTGCTTTAAGCCGGTCTCCAAATACTGGGACCGGATCAACCGGCCGGAGCAGCTTATTACGGCATTGCCGGAAGTGATGCGTGTTCTGAGCTCACCGGCAGAAACAGGCGCTGTTACCCTGTGCATTCCCCAGGACGTGCAGACCGAAGCCTATGATTTTCCCGGGGAGATGTTTGAGAAGAGGATCTGGCACATTCCCCGGTCACGCTGCGATCAAGAGGCTTTACAAAGGGCGGTTAAGCTGATTCGCTCAGCCAGAAAACCCATGATCATCGCCGGGGGGGGAGTAATCTATAGCGAAGCCGAAGAAAGCCTGAAGGAGCTGGTCCATGCCACCGGAATCCCGGTGGGAGAAACCTTTGCCGGAAAGGGTTCCCTTCCATACAATGATCCGCACAACCTGGGGGCCACCGGTGCCACCGGGACCGAAGGAGCCAATGCCTTCAGCCAGGAGGCTGATCTGGTTATTGGAATCGGTACCCGCTACAGTGATTTTACCACGGCCTCCAAAACAGCGTTCCGGAACCAGGACGTGAAGTTCATTAATATCAATATTGCGGAGTTTGATGCCCATAAGCATAGCGGACTGGCACTGACCGGAGATGCCAGAGCGATCCTGGAAGAGTTGCTTCCGGCCCTGAAGGATTACAGGGTGGAAGAAAGCTACCGGAGTAAAGCCGCCGGGTACAACAGATCCTGGGATGAAAAAGTAAGCCAGGCCTACCGGGCTGATGCAAAGGATCAACCCAGTCAGGTCGAGGTCCTGGGGGCAGTCAATGAGTTTATGGAAGCCGAGGATGTGGTACTCTGCGCCTCCGGAAGCGCTCCGGGTGACCTGCATAAACTCTGGCGGACACAACATTCCAAAGGCTTTCACCTGGAATATGGCTACTCTTGCATGGGCTACGAGATATCGGGCGGACTGGGTGCCAAAATGGCCTGTCCCGACCGGGAGATCTACGTGATTCTGGGAGATGGGGGCTACCTGATGATGCCCTCCGAAATCATTACCTCTTTGCAGGAGGGCTATAAACTCACCATTGTCCTGATAGACAACAATGGCTTTGCCAGCATCGGCGGACTTTCGAAATCGATCGGAAGCGAAGGATTTGGGACCAGGTATGTTTACAGGGATCCACAATCGGGAAAACTGGAGGGAGAGCCATTGCCTGTGGATCTGGCCAGGAATGCAGAGAGTCTGGGTGCAAAAGTTTTCAAAGCAGGGGATGTGGCAAGCTTTACGGAAGCGCTGAAAGAGGCCAGGAAGGAGGAACAGACCACCGTGATTTACATTCAAACGGTGCCTGAAAGAAAGATGGTCGGTTATGGCTATGCCTGGTGGGATGTACCTATTGCCGAGGTGAGTAATTCGGAACCGGTACAGAAAGCCCGGGAAAACTATGAGCAACAAAAAAAGAACCAACGTTACTTCTTTTAAAACCAGTCTTTAAGACTATCTGCCTATGTTAACTGTAATCACCTTTGTTGCTTTTACCGCATTTGTAGCCTTCTACGCCTGGTTCAAGCTGCGTAAGGAAAAGCTGGATTCTACTGAAGGATATTTCCTTGGCGGACGAAGTCTGACAGGTGTGGTGATTGCAGGCTCCATGCTGCTCACAAATATTTCCACCGAACACCTGATCGGGATGAATGGCTCCTCCTATAAAAATGGCTTTATAGTCATTGGCTGGGAAGTGACATCAGCCCTGGCTCTGGTGGTTGCAGCCATGTTCTTCATCCCAAAATACCTGAGACTTGGACTGACTACCATTCCCGAATACCTGGAGAAAAGATTCGACGGACTTACCCGTAGTCTGGTGGCCCTTTTTCTGGTGATCTCCTTTGTGGTTACGCTGTTACCAATTGTGCTTTATACCGGAGCCATCAATCTGGAAAGCATCTTCAATGTATCTGAGACGCTTGGAGTTTCCAAGGCGCAGGGTTTATGGATCACCGTAGTGGCTGTGGGTCTTCTGGGTTCCCTTTACGCCATTTTCGGGGGACTGAAGGCGGTGGCTGTATCCGATACCATCAATGGCTACGGATTACTGATCGGAGGGGTCCTGGTCCCACTGATCGCGCTGGTGGCCATTGGGGACGGCAATCCCATCAGTGGACTTACCAAGGTATTTCAACATGCCCCTGAGAAGTTTAATGTGATTGGGGAGAAGGGATCGGTAATGCCTTTCGGGGTGCTGTTTACCGGACTGATAATCAATCAGCTATATTTCTGGGGAATGAATCAGACCATCATACAGCGAGCCCTGGGGGCAAAAAACCTGGTGGAGGCTCAGAAGGGCCTCCTGTTTACAGGAATCCTGAAAATACTGGTCCCCATCATTATCATCCTGCCCGGGGTGATTGGCTTCTACTATTTCGGGGATAGCATGTATGAAGACCAGGATATGATTTATCCCGCACTCATAAAAAAGGTGCTTCCCCTGGGCTTGTCGGGTTTCTTTGCAGCGGTGGTGATGGGAGCGGTGCTGAGCACCTTTAACTCTGTGCTGAACAGTGCGGCTACGATATTTAGTGTTGATGTATATAAACGACTGATTAATAGGGATGTTAAGGAGAAGCGCCTGGTCTTGATCGGCAGATCCGTCTCCTCGGTCCTCGCCATTTTTGCAATACTTGCAGCTCCCATGGTTGCCAGGGCACCCGAAGGATTGTACCAGCTTTTACAACAGCTGAACGGGATCTTCTTCATCCCCATTGCCTCCATTATGCTTGCGGGCTTTTTTATGGGGAGAGTATCCGCTGTGGGAGCCAAAGCAGCATTGATCTTTGGCCTGTGCTACTACATCATTACCACCTTTATCCTGAAAATCGATATTCATTTTATTCATAACTGGGGAATCGAGTTTGTATTAAATGTAATCATCATGTTTTCAGTGTCCTATTTCTATCCCCGGAAAAACTTCGGAATCCGAACGGCTCCTGTAAAGATGGAAATGATACAGTGGAAATATGCAAAACACCTTTCTGCAGTACTGGTGGTGGTTACCCTCATGATTTATATACTGTTGGGGAGGGTCTAAACAAATGGAATTCAAACGAAGCCAGAAGAAAAATAAACGGAATCATGGAGATATTACAGAATTACATCAACGGACAGTGGGTAAAAAGCAAGGAGCGGCAGTGCATCGATGTGCTTAATCCGGCCAACCAGGAGGTCCTGGCCAGGGTTCCCTTCGGGGAAGGAACAGCAGCTGATACAGAAGATGCTGTGGCTGCAGCAAGTAATGCCTTGATTGAATGGAGGCAGGTCCCGGTCATGCGGCGGGTACAGCCTTTGTACAAACTGAAACATCTACTTGAAACTCAGAAGGAGGAGATCGCCAGACTCATTACCCTGGAATGCGGGAAAAGTTTTGCAGAGTCTGTAGCAGAGATGCAACGGGGCATCGAAAATGTCGAGACTGCCTGTGCAACTCCCATCTTGATGCAAAGCGAATTTTCAGAAAACATTGCCAGCGGGATAGATGAGTTTATGATCAGGCAGCCTGTGGGGGTCACGGCCTGTATCTCTCCCTTCAACTTTCCCGGGATGATTCCCTTCTGGTTCCTGCCCTATGCCCTTGCCTGCGGAAACAGTTTTATACTGAAGCCCTCTGAAAAAGTCCCACTCACCATGATGAAGGTGTTCGAACTTTTCCAAAAGCTGGATCTTCCGAAAGGGCTTTTGAACCTTGTACACGGGGGAAAAGAGAGCGTGGATGCACTGCTGGATCATAGTGAGGTGAAGGCCATCAGTTTTGTGGGATCCACCCCGGTGGCTAGGTATATTTATCAGAGAGGTGCTGCCAGTGGCAAGCGCGTTCAGGCACAGGGGGGGGCTAAAAATCCTGTAATTATTATGCCCGATGCCGATATTGAAATGACTGCCAGGATCATTGCCGATAGTGTTTACGGATGTGCCGGACAACGCTGTCTGGCTGCATCAAACATAGTTACAGTGGGCGATAGCAAGGGCCTGGTCAGAGATGCACTGCTGGAAGCTGCCAGAAAGAAAGTCACCGGATTTGGACTGGATGAAGGAGTTGAGATGGGTCCGGTGATCACGCCGGAAAGTAAAGCACGGGTGGAACAGCTCATTGAAAAGGGGCTGGCAGAAGGGGCCAATGTACTTCTGGATGGCAGGGGTGCTTCCATCCCCGGGTATGAAAAGGGGAACTTTATCAAACCCACCATTCTCGAGAACGTGGTCCCGGATGGAGAACTTGTAAGTACGGAGATCTTTGGCCCGGTAATGAGCCTCTTGCCTATGGAAACACTGGACCAGGCCATTGATTTTGTAAATGGAAACAGTTTTGGAAATATGGCCTGTCTCTTTACTTCCAGCGGTCTGAATGCCCGAACGTTCCGGAACAGGGCCAATGCCGGGAACATCGGGATCAATATCGGGGTCGCGGCACCCATGGCCCAGTTTCCCTTTAGCGGGTGGAACGACAGTTTCTTTGGTGATCTCCATGGCCAGGGAAGGCATGCCATCGAGTTCTATACCCAGACAAAGGTGGTTATCGAACGATGGCCCAAAGAGTGGACACGAAAATTTTAACGGATACAAGCATGATACAAATAGCAAACGCACCCTGTTCCTGGGGGGCACTGGAATTCGAACTGGAGGGTGAATCCTTAGGGTATGCACAGGTTTTGGATGAGATGGTGGAAACCGGATACGCCGGAACCGAGCTGGGCGACTGGGGATTTATGCCCTCTGTTCCTGCAAAATTGAGTAAAGTTCTGCTTGACCGGAAACTGGAGCTTCTGGGTGCTTTTGTACCAGTGGCCCTGGCAGATGCGAATGCCCACAATGCCGGGATCGACCAGGCAATAAAAACGGCCAGATTAATGCACAAGGCCGGCTATCCGGAGGCCTTCATTGTGCTGGCAGATGAGAATGGCTCAAAGGAGGAGCGCACCAGGAATGCCGGGCGGATCACCCCTGCCATGGAACTGAGCGAGGATCAATGGAGCACCTTTGCTTCGGGCGCAGAGCAGGTGGCCCGGGTGGTGAAGGAAGGCTATGGAATGAGAACCGTATTTCACCACCATTGCGGCGGCTATGTGGAGACCCCACAGGAAGTAAGCAAATTAATGGAGCTGACCGATCCTGAAATTCTGGGCTTATGTCTCGACATGGGTCATTATGCCTTTGGAGGAGGGGATCCGCTTAAGGCCCTTGAAGAGTATTATTCCCGGATCTGGCATGTTCATTTCAAGGATTTTGATCCCCGGGTAGGTCAGCAGGCCCGGGATAATGAGTACGATTACTTCAACTCGGTGGAAGCAGGTGTTTTTTGTGAATTGGGCAAGGGGAACGTGGATTTTCAAACCATTGTTAATATACTGAAAACTAAAGGATACGATGGATGGATCGTGGTGGAGCAGGATGTGCTTCCCGGCATGGGCTCTCCAAAAAAGTGTGCCGAAAATAACAGGAATTTTATAAAATCACTGGGACTATAACATACAAAAAGAACAAGAGATGGATAAAATCAATGTAGCGGTTGCCGGTTTGGGCCGCATAGGGAAAATTCACCTGAAAAATCTGGTGAGGAACTTCAGTGAACTCAGGGTTGTTGCAGTCATGGATCTGTTAGAGGAATCCAAAGCCATTGCAGATGAGTTTAATGTACCCCTCTTTGTTAAAAACTTTGATGAACTGCTGGCAGTTCCGGATCTGGATGCTGTGGTGATCTGTTCACCCACGGACACTCATGCCAACTACGTGGTTAAGGCAGCCAGGGCCGGAGTGCAGGTTTTTTGCGAAAAACCCCTGGAACTCTCCCTGGAACGAGTTCGGGAAGTACTGGAAATCATAAAAAAAGAGGGTGTTCATCTGATGCTGGGATTCAATCGTCGTTTCGATCCGGAGTTCAAAAAGATCAGACAGCTGGTGGAAAACGATGCCGTAGGTGATCCGCAGATCATTAAAATTACCAGCCGGGATCCCGGACCTCCACCTGTATCCTATATCAAAAGTTCAGGGGGTATGTTCCTGGATATGACCATCCATGATTTCGATATGGCACGTTATATCTCCGGGAAAGAGGTGAAAGAGGTATATGCCAAAGCCGCAGTGAAAGTGGATCCTGAGATTGGTCAGGCCGGAGATGTGGATACGGCAGTGATTACCCTCACCTTCGAGGATGATACCATGGCTGTGATCGACAACTGCAGAAAGGCTGCCTATGGCTACGATCAACGCCTGGAGGTGTTTGGAAGCAAGGGAATGGCCCAGGCCGATAATAACTTCCCCAACAATCATACACTCTATACAGAAGAGGGCATAAGTGGAGATCTCCCCCTTTACTTCTTTTTGGAGCGCTACGATGCCTCCTACAATCAGGAGATCAGGGAGTTTATTGATGCGCTGGTTTCAGGCAATGACATGCCGGTGGAAGGCTCCGATGGATTAATCTCCATGGCTATAGGACTGGCGGCTAAACAATCGATTCAGGAGAACCGGCCTGTAAAACTGACAGAGATATTATCCTGATTTCAAACCATTCCGAACAGAATTTTTAGCGTAACTTTTGAAATCCAAAGTTCTTAAGCATGAAAACCCGTATCCCTGTTTTATTCTTATTGCTGTTCTTATTGTTATTCTTATCTGGCTGTTCGGAAGCACCCGAAATATCCACCACGTCTCCACCTTCTAAAGCGCAACAAAGTCAATACCTGCAGAACCGGGCGCCTCTTTTTCCCGGGAAATATCTGGAATTGCCTCTGGGTTCCATTCGCCCGGAAGGATGGCTATTGCAACAGCTGGAGTTGATGCGGGATGGAATGACCGGTCACCTGGATGAATGGTACCCTTCTGTGGTGGGGGAGAGAAATGGCTGGCTGGGAGGCGATGGCGATGGCTGGGAGCGGGGGGTATACTGGGTGGACGGACTGGTGCCCCTGGCCTGGTTGCTGGAGGATGAAACCTTAAAGGAGAAGGCTAAACCCTGGATCGAGTGGGCCCTGGGCAGTCAGACTGAATCCGGATATTTCGGCCCAGTGCCATTTCAGGAGGCCCCCGAGGCAGAACCCGGACTGCAAAAGACCAAAAGGCAGGACTGGTGGCCAAAGATGGTTATGCTAAAGGTGCTCCAACAATACTACGAAGTATCTGGTGATGAACGAGTAATAAAGCTGATGCTGAACTATTTCAGGTTCCAGCTAAAGGAACTTCCCCATACCCCCCTCGATCACTGGACCTTCTGGGCCAACCGCAGGGGAGGGGATAACCTGATGGTGGTCCACTGGCTTTATAATTTGACCGGCGAGTCCTTCCTCTTGGAGCTGGGGGATCTGTTGCATCAGCAGACCTTTCCCTGGACAGAGGTTTTCCTTAATGAGGATTGTTACCAGGGAGCGGAGCTGGAACACCTGTATCCCTACAATACCCAAAACAGATATCCGTTTGATGAAGCGTTGATTTCGCGGCTCTGCACCAGGCAGCTACAGAGTTTCCACTGTGTCAACCTGGCCCAGGGAATTAAGCAACCCATGATTCGATACCAACAGGATCCGGATCCGCGCTATGTGCAGGCGGTAGAGAAGGCCCTGGAGGATATCCGACTTTACCATGGTCAGCCCCAGGGGATGTACGGGGGAGATGAGCCCATGCATGGCAAGGATCCTACCCAGGGCATTGAACTATGTTCGGTGGTGGAATTAATGTATTCCCTGGAGAAGATGATTGCCATCTCGGGCAATCCGGCCATGATGGACCAGCTGGAGAAGATTGCTTACAATGCATTGCCTACCCAGGTAACGGACGATTTCTCTTCCAGACAGTATTTCCAGCAGGCAAACCAGGTGATGCTTACCAGGTACCGGCATAACTTTTACGAAGAGGACCACCATGGAGGCACAGATCTATGCTATGGCCTGCTTACCGGCTATCCCTGCTGCACCTGTAACCTTCACCAGGGCTGGCCCAAACTGGTATCGCATTTATGGTATGCGACCCCAGGAGGCGGACTGGCAACGGTGGTTTATGCCCCCTGTAAGCTAAGTGCAAAAGTCGCAGACGGAGCGGAAGTGACGATCTGGGAGGAAACGAGCTATCCCTTTGAGGACCGGATCAACTTCCATATCTCTACAGAGAATCCGGTTACCTTCCCCCTGCACCTCAGAATTCCACAGTGGTGCACAGAGCCAGAGCTGCAAATTAACGGAGTGCAAATCACCATCGAAAAGGAGGACGGTATGTGTATTGTCGACCGGACCTGGCAGGAGGGTGACCTGCTTGAATTGCATCTGCCCATGAAAGTATCTCTGAATCGCTGGGTGGAGAATTCGGTATCTGTCGAAAGGGGGCCATTGGTCTATGCCCTGAAGATCCGTGAGGACTGGACCCAGGTGAAGAACCGTGATGAATACGGCAACTTCAGCGAAGTACGTCCGCTGGATCCCTGGAACATCGGCCTGCTGGAAGCGATGGTCCTGGATCCGGAATCCGGCTTTGAGTTTGTCTCAAAAATCCAGAATGGTAACCCAAACTGGCAGGAGCAAAGGATCTACCCCTGGACCCTGGAACATGCACCGGTGGCTTTGCGTACCAGGGGCCGGATCATCCCCGACTGGAAGCTATACCGGGAAATGGCCGGGCCACTGCCACATAGTCTGCCTCTGAAACACCTGCAGGAGGTTCCTGCGCGGGAGATCATCCTGATCCCCTACGGATGCACGACTCTCAGGATTACCGAGTTCCCCGTGGTTCGATAGACTTTATTCCTATTTCATTCGAACTTCTAATCCAGTGCAAAGGGTTGGCAATATATATCAAATCTCCAGTCGCTTCACCCCCTGTTTCGCATAAAAACGCACCTCAAAATCTTCATCTTTAAACAAGGTTTTCAGGGGATCAATCACACGGGCATCGCCCGACTGGATACAGACAATTACAGCATTTCTTCTCACCTCCACATTTTCATCCTCCAGCTCAGCAATGCCATAGGACAGCCCTGCCCTGGGATCGATCTGCATGATGGCGCTCAGGGCGGCGGTCTGGTTGTAGCGTTCTCCACCATTCAATCCATTGGCAAGGACCGGAATGGACTCCGGGTCACCCAGGGCACCCAGAGCCTCACAGATAAGAAAGATATGGTTCACCTGTCCCGGGGAGCTCAACATGGATGTCAGGCTGTCTACTGCTCTCTCCAATCCGATTTTTCCGGTGGCTATGATGGCGCTGCTGCGTACCCTTTTGATGGAATCGCCCAGGGAACTAAGAATGATATCCTCGGCTTCCCTGACCCCCATCTCTCCCAGCTGCATCAGCGAAAATTCCCGTATTAGCGGGTTCGGACTGCCTGCCAGGAGAAGCAGGGACTCTTTGCCGGCCTCACCATGCCCGGGGACCTGCTCAAGCAGTCTGAATATCTCACGGCGGTTGTCCCCTGTTTCTTTCAGCTTTGTCTGGATCACAGTTAGTTCCTCCTGAGCTTCTTCAGCGGATTCAGCCGGCTTTTTACCAATACCCAGGTCCGTCCAGATAAGGGAAAGGGCCATCAGGATCACCGTGTAGATCAGCACGATCCACACCACTTCTTTCCGCTTACCCGGATACTCCCCCCTGGTTACCAGGCGGGCTGGCCAGGTAAGAATTCTGTTCAGCCAGGGTGGCAGTGGGAAGAGGAAAGGGGAGGATTTCCGGTATTCCTGGTAGCTGCCTCCGGTAATCTGCATCATTTTGATCTCTTCCATCAAACAGATGCCCACAATGGTCATGGTCATCAGCAACCAGGGCAGGGAGGAAGGAACGTGCCAGGACATTTTCATGCTTCTCTCATGGGGAGCAAAGAGGATGAACCCGTAGCTCCAGAGGATCCAGCCCAGGTATTGCGGATGACGGGATATCTTATAGAGCCAGGAGCTGGCCACTTTGTTGCCACTATACCTCGACTTGAACCAGAGCAGGACACCCCAGGTAAACAGAAAGGCTCCCAGAGCCATAAATAACCAGGAAAGAAAATTAAACGGATTCCATTTGACCAGGTCCAGGAACCAGTTGAGAATCCAGTAGGGTACATAGATCACTTTACCCAGGTCGAGCATATCGAAGGAGAAATCTAAGAAGGGAAGCCAGCTCACCCTTAAAAATCCCAGTCCGGCCAGAAAAAACATGCTGTAGGCAAATTGTCCAAATACGGGGATAAACAGACCCACGGCCCCGGCTATGGCCCATCCCGATTTCCGTGTCAGGTATCCCAGGACAATCAGTCCAAGGATAAGGAGCAGGGAGCCATACCCGATCCATCGAAGGTGCAGACCTTGTATAAACATCTCTGTTTTAAGGGCATTAGTTCCCCCGCCGCCGTGGTCAAACTGGGGGAATCCAAACTTATTTTGCAGGCCTGCATCCAGCAACCTGGGAAGTTCGATAAAAGCAAAAATAAGACCCGTGGAGAAAACAATGGCAAGGAGGAGCAGTCCTGCATTGTTCAGGACAGTGCGTTTCATGATGGGGTATTTACTCTTGTTTAAATACAATACGCATGCGGACCA
>Ga0209345_10006035_pt1 | contig 11070 bp, 7 predicted proteins | sample Cruoilmetagenom7_FD_187294 | JGI IMG/M metagenome (GOLD analysis project Ga0209345, IMG submission 187294) | Oil polluted marine microbial communities from Coal Oil Point, Santa Barbara, California, USA - Sample 7 (SPAdes) (version 2) | ecosystem: Environmental > Aquatic > Marine > Oil seeps ...
CCTGCCCCAGCGTCAGCTGCAACCCCATCAGGATAATCCCCGCCCGCAACACCGGTCGCATGCTGATCGCAAGCCCTGTCTTCGCCACCTCGGGCGTGCCAAGGGTGTTGCGCAGCGCCATGCCCAGAAGGATCGCGAGGATCAACGGGCTCAGCATGCCCACCCCCGGCAGATACCGCAGTGCAAAGGCCAGCGCGGCGATCATGGCGGCAAGCGCCAGACCCGGCCAGATCGATGGCGTGGTTTTATCAGCGTGAACGAGGTCAGAGAGGGTCGTATCAGTCATAGCGTGCCTAAGTATCGTCGTGTCCCGTGCATTATCGGCCATTCCGATACATCAATCCAACGGATTATAATTATCCAAATGATCGCAAAATGTGATTGATTGGTTAGGCCGTGGCAGTCGCTTGATGCAGCGTCTCTCTTTACGCTTGGGGTTCTGCGCCCCTATCGTTAAGGGACTGCCGAAACCGGCATCGCTGCGCAGAAAGGGAAACCCATGGTCCCGATCATCTTTGGCCCCCTGCGGACCCGTGAAACGCCGCGCCAGTCGCGTGCGGTGACCCGCGTGCATGTCATCCTGAACGCCACGGCAGCGCTGCTGGCCGAGAACCGGTTGCAAGACCTGACCACCACCGCCATCGCGACCCGTGCCGAGGTGCCTGTCAGCTCTATCTATCGGTATTTTCCCACGCTTGATGACGTGCTGCTTGAGCTCTATTCGCAGACCGCCAATGAATTACGCGCCAAGCTTTTTGCCAGCCTTGATGACGTTCACGCCCATACGACATGGCGGGACCGGTTGCGTGCCGTGCTGAATGTGCAGCGCAGCTATTTGGCGCGACATCCCTACTACCGCCCCCTGCTTCTGCATTTCGCGACGAAACGCGGACCGCTCGCGATCGAGGATGACGACCACGATGATCTTGTCCGCTTTCTATGCAACAGATGGGAGAGCGGTGCCGACGGGTTTCAGGGCGGCGATCCGGTGGTGGTGGCCAAAACCACGATCCAGATCTCCCTTGCGATGGAGGATCTGGTCGCGGCGCAGGCGGATCGGCGCAGCTCTCGCCCCTATTCGCAAGAGCTGACCAAAGTGCTTGAGCATTATCTGGCGCAATACCTGTCGGATTAGCGCCTGCGGGTCAGGCGATGGTATCCGCCCGCCCCGCCTGCCGCCCCGAAAAGATGCAGCCGCCCAGAAACGTCCCCTCAAGCGCGTTATACCCGTGATACCCACCGCCGCCAAAACCGGCGACCTCGCCCGCCGCGAAAAGCCCCGTGATCGGCGTGCCAGAGGCGTCCAGCATCTGGCTGTCAAGATTGGTCTGCAACCCGCCCAGAGTTTTGCGCGTGATGATGTTCAGCTTGACCCCGATCAACGGCCCGTTTTCAGGGTCGAGGATCTTGTGCAGTTTGGCCGTGCGTTGCAGCTTGTCGCCGCGATAATTCCGCGCCGCATGGATCGCCATGATCTGCGCGTCTTTGGTAAAGTTGTTGTCGACCTGCCTGTCGCGGGCCCTGATCTCGGCTTCGATCTTGTCAAGCGACAACAGATCATTCCCCTCCATCCCGTTCATCTTGGCGATGAGCTCGGGCAGCGTTTGGGCGACGACGAAATTCTCGCCATGCTCCTTGAAGGCCTCGACGGCGGGGGTCGCGGCCTTGTTCAGGATACGTTGCTGCAAGACTTTGACCCAGCTTTTGTCGGCGAAATCGGGGTTCTGCTCTGACCCTGACAGGGCAAATTCCTTTTTCACGATCTTCTGCGTCGTGATGAACCACGAATAATCAAAGCCCGTATCAAGGATCATCTTCAAAGACCCCAGACTGTCGAACCCCGGCAGCGACGGCGCGGGAAAGCGGTTGCCCTTTGCATCGAACCACATCGACGACGGGCCGGGCAGGATACGGATACCGTGGTTGGGCCAGATAGGGTCCCAGTTCTTCACGCCCTCGGTATAGTGCCACATGCGGTCATTGTTGATCAGCTGGCCGCCCGCCGCCTCGCTGATGGCGATCATGCGGCCATCGACGTGGGCGGGTACGCCGGCGATCATCTCTTTCGGGGCGGGCCCAAGACGTGCCGTCGGCCATGACTTGCGCACCAGCTCGAAATCTCCGCCGATCCCGCCAGAGGTGACAACGACAGAGGGCGCGCGCAGTTCGAAATCGCCCACGATATCACGGTTGGTCTTTTGCCCGCGTGATGCCCCGTGCGCCGCCAGCACCTCGCCCGAGACACCGACCGCGGCACCGTTTTCCATGATGATATGCGAACAGCGATGGCGGAATTTAAGCGCGATGCGACCGGCCTGCTGATGTTCCCGCACGCGGCGTTCGAATGGTTCCATTGTTCCGGGCCCAACACCCCAAGTCAGGTGAAAGCGCGGCACCGAATTCCCGTGACCCGACCCAAAGCTGCCGCCGCGTTCGGCCCATCCCACGACGGGAAACCACCGCATCCCCATATCGTACAGCCAGCTGCGCATCGGGCCTGCGGCGAAATCGACATAGGCCTCGGCCCATTTGCGCGGCCATGCGTCTTCGGGCCGGTCGAATTGGGCCGATCCCATCCAGTCTTGTAGCGCAAGTTCGCGGCTGTCCTTGATACCCATCCGGCGCTGTTCCGGGCTGTCGATCAGCATCAGCCCGCCAAGGGACCAGAAAGCCTGCCCGCCCAGAAAGGCTTCGGGTTCCTGATCGATGAGGGTGACCTGTTTCCCACGATCAGCCAGTTCGGCTGCGGCGACCAGTCCGGCGAGACCGCCGCCCACGATAATAACGTCAGAGGTATTCATGCAAAGCTCCTTACGCTGTGCCGATGCGGCGGTATTTCAAAACGACGGGCAGGATGATCAGATACATCAGGATACCGTAAACAGCCGACGGCAGCGCATAGGCGGTGAAGCCACCCTCGCCGCCGACAATGATCGCGGCGACGGCGATCCCCAGGGTACTGTTCTGCACCCCCGTCTCGACCGAGATGGTCTTGGCCTCGGTCACCGACAGGCCAAGCAGCCGCGGCACGACAAAGCCGATGGTGGTCAGCGCGGCCAGCAAGACCAGCAGCGCGGGCCCGATCACCACGATATTTTCCACAAACAGCGCCCAATTTGCCGCCAGCGCAGCCAGCACGATCACCGCAAACAGGATCGTCGCCACCGCGCTCAGTTTAGGCTCGGCCCGGGTCATCGCGGCGGGGGCCATCGCCCGCGCCCCCAAGCCAAGCGTGACAGGCACCACCGTCAGGGCAAACATGGTGACAGCGGTTTTGGTGATGTCGATCTCGGGCGCGGCATCGCCCATGAAATATCCCATCGACAGGCCCAAAATCAGCGGCACGGTCACCACGCTGGCAAGGCTGATCACCGCCGTCAGCGACACCGACAGCGCCACATCCCCTTTCGCCAGCTTCGAGATCACATTGCTGGTCACCCCACCGGGGCAGGCCGCCAAGATCATGAACCCCACGGCCATTTCCGCGCGGATGCCAAAGGCCAGCACACAGATAAAGGTCACGAGCGGCAGCAGGATGCTTTGGTTCAGCGCCCCGATGAAAAACGCAAGCGGCCGCTGCCCGACACGGGCGAAATCCGCAGGTGTCAGCCCGACACCCAAGGTAAACATGATAAACGCCAAGCCGAGCGGCAAGACGACCGAAATCAGTACATCCACGATTATCCCTCCCAAGACATCTGTGAAAAACAGAATATATTTCCGGTATAGCCGTCAAGTGCCGATTCACCTAAGAGAAATCCGCTCTGCCGTAACGTCGCGCACGGGCCCCCGATGGACCCTTCCCCAAAGTAAGGTTACCTTAGCGTAAGGGAACGAAACAACCTGCGCGCCCGAAAGTGGCGGGCGGGCATTGGCACGATGGGAGTACATCTAATGTCGGATACGGTGATTGCGGATTTTGATCGCAAGCTTGCACGAGAGGCGTTTGAACAGCGCGCGGCGCAGGGCGCTGCGGCGTTGACGCGTCTGGGGGCGGGGGCTGATGTGCCTGTGGCGCTGATCATGCGCAACGATCTGACCCAGCTCGAGGTCATGCGCGCTGCGGCCATGGCCGGCACGGTCATCGTGGCGCAGAACTGGCACGCTGCGGCAGAAGAGGCCGGCGCCATTTGTGACGACAGCGGCGCACAGTTCGTGATCATCCACCGTGACCTGATCGACGCTCTGCGCCCCGCCCTTGAGGGGCGCACGGTCATCGCGGTCACCCCTGATACCGCGCTGCGTCAAGCCTATGGCATTGATGACGCCGCCGCTAAGACCGACCCCGAGACACCGGAATGGTCCGCGCTGGTAGATGCCGCCGACCCCATCACCCCGCGCGAGATGATGCGCCCGCTGATGCGCTATACCTCGGGCTCGACCGGCAAGCCGAAGGGCGTGCGGCGTTTGGGGGGCGGGCCCAAGCGCGACTTTGAAGAGGTGCTTTCGCGCGTAGGCACCGAGATGTTGCAGCTCAAACCCGGCTCGCGGTTCTTTACGGCAGCGCCGATCTATCACTCGGCACCGTCAACGCTGACCTCTGCCGCGCTGGTCACCCCGGGCGTATCGACCTTTGTCGCGCCCAAGTTCGACCCGGAAAGCTTCCTTGCCACGATCGAGGCTCAGCGCATCACTCATATCTATCTGGTCCCCACCATGATGAGCCGGATGCTGAAGCTCCCCCAAAAGGTGAAGGCGAAATATGACCTGTCCTCGGTGGAATTCTGCGTCTCGACGGGGTCACCCTGGCCACATGACCTGAAAGTAGCGATGATCGACTGGTGGGGGCCTGTGTTCTGGGAAAGCTACGGCGCGACAGAGATCGGGTTCATGACGATGGTATCCTCGGCAGATGCTTTGGCACGGCCCGGCACCGCAGGGCGGATGCAGATGGGCGGCACGTTGATGATCCTTGACCCCGATGGGAACGAGCTGCCCGCCGGTCAGGTGGGCGAGATCTATGCCCGCATGGATGCCTTCGGCGGGTTCGACTATTCCAACGATCCCGAAAGCCGCGCCTCGGCTGAAAAGCACGGGCATTTCTCTGTCGGGGATCTGGGGTCGGTGGATGAGGACGGGTTCCTGTTCATCACGGATCGCAAGAAAGACATGATCATCTCGGGCGGGGCCAATATCTTTCCCGCCGAGATCGAAGCGGTGCTGATGCGCGCGCCTTTCATCCGCGATGTCGCCGTCTTTGGCGCGCCTGACCCCGAATTTGGCGAACAGATCGTCGCGGCGGTTGAACTGGCCGACGGGCACAGCGCCGACAAACAGAAGGTGCTTGATTTCCTTGACGGCAAACTGGCCCGTTTCAAAGCGCCACGGATCGTCGATTTCCACGAGGCCCTGCCCCGCGAAGACAGCGGCAAGATCTTCAAACCCCGCCTGCGTGCGCCCTACTGGGACGGGGCGGGCCGGTCGATCTGACCCTGACCTGACGCCCTTACAGCAACCGGGACCGGTGTGAATTGCGCCGGTCTCCTTGTGTTGGGGCGCGGGGATTCCTACATCGCGCCGGTACACACGCCGCCCCGAGGGGCCAAAAACAGGATGATCACGATGACCAGCACCCTACTAGAGCAGTTGAACTGGCGCTATGCGACCAAGAAGATGGACCCGTCCAAGAAAGTCCCTCAGGACAAAGTCGACACCATCGTCGAAGCCATCCGCATGACACCCACCTCAAGCGGCACCCAGCCCTTCGAGCTGCTGGTCGTGACCAACCCCGACAAGCTGGCGCAGATCCAGAAAGCCGCCAGCGACCAGACCCAGATCACCGAAGGGTCGCACCTGCTGGTGTTCGCGGCGTGGGATAACTACACCAAAGACCGCATCGACGCGGTCACCGATCTGAATGTCGAAGCCCGTGGCGACCTGCCCTTGCTCAGCGCCTATTACGAGAACCTGAAAAACAACTACCTGCCCCGCGATGCCGAGGTAAACTACGCCCATGCCGCGCGTCAGGCTTATATCGCGCTTGGGGTGGCACTGGTTGCCGCCGCTGAACAAGAGGTCGACAGCACCCCGATGGAGGGTTTCGACCCAGCCAAGGTAGACGAGATTCTGGGCCTTAAAGAGCGCGGCCTGCGGTCGGTGATCCTGCTGCCTCTGGGCTATCGCGACGCGGAATCCGACTGGCTGGCCCCGATGAAAAAGGTACGCAAGTCGGCTGAAACGCTGGTCACCCATATCGACTGATTGTTGCGGGGCGAAGGGGCAAACACCCTTCTCGCACCGCCAGAAGCATACCAACGCGGGGCCGGTTCTTTGCGACCGGCCCCGCGGTTTTCGTCAGATCGCCGCCTCGCGGGTCAGACGTTTTGATGCCATCCCCGGCTCTGCCCCCCATACCGCCACATAGCGGTAGAAGACCGGCGTGAGGAACAGGGTGAACACGGTAGCAAACCCAAGCCCGCCCACGATCACCCAGCCCACGGCGATGCGCGCTTCGGCCCCCGCGCCCGAGGTCAGGATCAACGGCAGGCCGCCAAAGACGGTCGATACCATCGTCATCATCACCGGACGAATCCGCAGACGCAGCGCGTCCCGAATGGCGCTGTCGATATCCTGCCCCGCCTCGCGCAACTGGTTGGCAAATTCGACGATCAAGATACCATTCTTCGCCATCACCCCGATCAGCATCACCAGCCCGATCTGACTGTAGTAGTTCAACGATCCACCGCTGAGCGAGATCGCGAACAGCGCCGCCGCCAGACCAAAGGGCACGGTCAGCATGATCACGACGGCGCTGGCGATGCTTTCGAACTGCGCGGCCAGCACAAGGAACACCACCACCAACGCGACGCCGAACACCATATACATCTCTGTCTGGCTGTCGCTCAGCGTCGCCGCCTCGCCGGTAAAGATGATCCCCATCCCGTCGGGCAGCACGCTATCGGCTATCGCCGTCAGACGGGTCATCGCGACGCTAAGATCGATACCGTCGTTCAGGTTCGCCTGCGCCGAAACCGCCAGCGACCCGCCCTGCCGTTCCAACGTGGATTGGCTGACCACGGGCACCAGCTCTGCCGCCGCGGACAGGGGCACATAGGCACCGCCCGGCAACTGTAGCTGGATGTTATCAAGATCAGATGGGTCATCAATTGGCGGGCCACCGGGCACGACATTCACATCCGTCTCGATCTCGTCCGCAAAGACGGTGACGGCGACCTTGCCTTGGGTCATTGCGCCGATAGTCTGGGTGATCTCGGCCTCTGTCAGGCCAAAGACGCTCGCCATTTCGGGATCAACGCGGACCTCGTATTGCGCCTGCACCGCGTCGTTGGAAAGTTGCGGGTTCAAAAACGCCTCATCCTGCGCCATCGCCGCGACCAAAGCCTCGGTTGCCGTGGTCATCGCTGCGATGTCCTTGCCCGTCACCGCGAATTGCAAGCCCTGCCCGCCGCCCCGGATATTGAGGCTGTTGGTCCCCCGCGCAGAGGCCTGAACGCCGGGCACCCGCGCCAACTTGCCGCTGATCTCGGCGACCAGTGCGGATTGGCTGCGGTCACGATTGCTCCAGTCATCGAGCCGCACGATGATGAAGGCGCTGGTGCCACCACCCACGCCAACGATGCTCTGAACCGAGGTAACCTCGCCGCTTTCTTGATAGGGGGTCAGGATCTCTTCGATCTGATCAACCTGGGTATCAAGGTAGTCGATCGTGGTGTCAGAGGCACCGCGCGCCTGTACCAGAAAGAACCCGCGATCCTCGTCGGGCGTGATGGCAGAGGGCAAAGTGCCCGCCGCCCCCGCCGCCACGATCACAAAGGCCCCCGCCGCCCCCAGCACCACCAACGGCATGCGGATGGCTTTGTCCATCACCGTGTCAAACATCCGCCCGGCCCAGCCTTGCGGCTTTGCCGTTGCCTCAAGCGCGGATTTGCCCGGATCAAGAAAGGCCGCCAGAACCGGTGCCAGCGTCAGCGCGGTGATGGACGACAGCGTGACAGCAAAGGCCAGCACAAAGCCGAATTCGCTGAACACCCCACCGGCCTGACCGGGCAGGAAAGAGATCGGGATAAACACCGCCGCCAGCGTCGCCGTGGTAGAGATGACGGCAAAGAACACCTCGTTCGTGCCCGCCGCAGCGGCAGCAAAGGGCCCCATCCCCTGTTTGCGTTTGCGCACGATATTTTCGATCACGACAATCGCGTCATCCACCACCATCCCCGTCGCCAGCACCAGCGCCAGCAGGCTGATGGTATTGACCGAAAACCCCGTCAGCCAGATCGCGGCGACCGTGCCCACCAGCGACACCGGAATGGTCACCGCCGGGATCATCACCGCACGGGGGGAGCGTAGAAAGGCAAAGATCACCACAACCACAATCCCCGTCGCCAAAGCGATGGATTTCATCACCTCGGTCAAGGATCCTCTGATGAATGTCCCATCGTCAGAGGTCACGAAAAGCCGAACGCCGTCAGGCAGCGCCGATTGCAGATCAGCCACCGCAACGGCCACATCTTCCGAGATCGACAGCGTGTTGCCCACGGATTGCCGCGTAATGTCCATGCCCACGGCGGTCTGCCCGTTCACGCGGGTCAGCACGGCGTCCTCTTCCGGCAGCAGCCGCACGAACGCCACGTCAGAAACGCGCGTATTCGCATCAATCGGGATCTGGCCCACAGTATCAACGGTGACATTCGCGTTGCCGACCCGCAGCGCCAAGGTTTGCGCATCTGAATCTAGCGATCCCAGCGGCGTGTCATCGCGCAGCGCTGCCAGCGCGTCAGAGACATCGAACAGGGTCATCCCCCGACTAAGCAGCGCGGGCATATCCAGCGTCACGCGGAACTCGTTGGGTTGTTCGCCGCGCAGGGTGACCTCTGCAATGCCGTCGATGGTGGACAGTCGGTCATAGACCACACCCTCGGCCAGCTCGGTCAACGCATCAAGGCTCGCGTCGCCCATCAGCGCCAGCCGGATGATCGCATCCGCGTTGCTGTCGCTTTTGGTCACGGTCGGATCATCCTCGATATCATCGGGCAGGTCACGCAACGTGGACGAAACGATCTCGCGCGCCTCATTTGCCGCGACATCGACATCGGTGCCTTCGGACAGATCAATGGTGATCCGGCTCGACCCCGTGGTCGAGGTGGATTCCATATAGGATAACCCCTCAAGCGCGCTCAGGGCATCCTCAAGGACCTGCGTCACCTCACGGTCGACGGTTGCGGGCACCGCCCCCTCATAGGTGGTGCGCACGGATAGAACCGGCTGGTCAACGTCGGGCATTTCCCGCACGTCCACAGCCACAAGCGCGGCGAGACCTGCGATCAGGATCAGCAGGTTGATGACGATCCCGAAAATAGGCCGCGAGACGAATAGATCGGCGAGCCCGCCACGGGGCTTTGCAGGGGTATCGCTCATGACGGTGCCTTTTCAGTCTCGGCACCGACCGCGGTGATTTTCGCCCCGTCCCGCAGCTTTTGCGCGCCTTCGGTCACGACCATCGCGCCATCGGCGATATCGGCCTCCACCCAGACGAATTCGTTTTTACGGTAAAGGATCGTGATCGGCACCCGCACCGCCGTCCCACCGTCATCGACCCAGACCGCAGCACCCATTCGCGACCACGTCACCGCGGTCGACGGCAAGACCGGCAGCGGGTCGCTTTCATGCAGCAGGCGCACCGCAAAGGTCATGCCCGGCCAGAGGATGCGTTCCGCATTGTCGATCTTGGCCTTCACCGTGACCGAGCGCGTGACCGCATCGATCCGGCTGTCGAACGAAAGGATCTCTCCGGTGATCGACCGACCGACAAAGGCAGAGGTAGAGACCAGCACCTCATGCGCCTGCCCTAGGACACCGATAGCGCGTTCGGGCAGTTCGAATTCGACCACCAGCGTTTCGGTCTGGTCAATCGTTGCAATCACGTCATTGGTGCCAAGGATATCGCCGACCTCAACCTCGCTAAGCCCCAGACGCCCCGAGATGGGCGCGCGGATCGTGCGGTCTTCCAGCGCGACTTCAGCCAGACCCACTTCGGCATCGGCCAGCTGCTGCGCCACGCGCGCCTCTGACTGTGCGACATCGGTAATGGTAGAGTTGCCACCGGCCCGCAGCCGGTCATAGCGGTCGACCGTATCGGTCGCCTGCTGCAGATTGGCGCGCGCGATTTCAAGGTTCAGCTCTTGGGTCCGCGCATCCAACCGCACAAGGACCTCGCCCTGTTCAACGTCGCGGTTCGCGATCAGCCGGGTTTCGACCACTGTACCGGCGGTTTCAGTCACCACATCCGCACTGCGCAAAGAGGATGCTGTGCCGGTGGCGTATAAAGTCACCTCGTAGGGGCGTTGTTCCAGCGCGGTGGTCACCACCGAAGTCGCCCCCCGTGCACGCCCGCCCCCAGGGGGGCCACCTGCAGGGCGCCCACCCGCCGCGGACTGAGGCTGCGCCGCCTCGCTTGTGGCATCCGTGCCGGGCAGGCCAAAGGTGATGGCATAAGCCCCGAACAAAAGCCCGACGGCCACCAGCAAACTCACAAATTTCCGCATTATTCCAACTATCCAGATCAGGTCATTAAGCCATTTAACGTGGGCCCTGAAAATTCCGTCGCTGAAAACGCGAATAAATGTAGAAAAAAATCCAACGGTCCCGGGGCAGCCTAGTTTTCGGGCTTCACGCTCAGGGTGACCACGCGCCAGGCGTCATCCTCGCCGACCAGCTCTTTGGCGCGCGTCGCATCGGGCAGCAATTCGTCGTCGTCGCCGATCACCACGTGCAGATAGCGTCCGGCCTCGCGCAGTTTGACGACGGGCGCGCCGTCCATGCCTTTCTGAACACGATCCGCCAGATCTTGACGCTCGGCAGAGCCAAGCTTGCGCGGCGCACCGTCCAACAGCTCCGCGACCGAGATACGCAGATTGCGTCCACCGTCTTTCAACACGTCCAACCCGATCAGCCCCGCAGCCACGGCATCGGCCCACCAGAACCCCATCGAGATACCGATGATGCCCAGAATACCCGCAACGCCTGTCTTCCAGTCTGCGGCGTTCATGTCAGCATCCGCATGCAACACCTTGTCCTGAATGTCGGGCGCGATGGCCAGCTTCTTGCGGCCCA
>Ga0209345_10006036_pt1 | contig 11070 bp, 9 predicted proteins | sample Cruoilmetagenom7_FD_187294 | JGI IMG/M metagenome (GOLD analysis project Ga0209345, IMG submission 187294) | Oil polluted marine microbial communities from Coal Oil Point, Santa Barbara, California, USA - Sample 7 (SPAdes) (version 2) | ecosystem: Environmental > Aquatic > Marine > Oil seeps ...
CCATATTTATCGCGCATTTCAACAGCACGTTCAGGAGAATTCACATCGCCATTTCCAAAAACAGGAATATGCATTCTTGAATTATTTTTCACATCAGCAATTGGAGCCCAATTAGCTTCACCTTTATACATTTGAGCTCGTGTACGGCCGTGAATTGATATTGCTTTACAACCAACATCTTGCAAACGCTCAGCAACTTCAACAATTTGAATTGAACTTTCATCCCAACCTAATCGAGTTTTAACAGTGATAGGTAAATTGGTATGTTTAACCATAGCCTTGGTTAATTTTACCATTAAATCTATATCTTTTAAAATTCCTGCTCCTGCTCCTTTGCTTACTACTTTTTTTACCGGACAACCAAAATTAATATCAATAATATCTGGTTTAGATTGTTCAACAATTTCAACAGTTTTAAGCATAGATTCAAGATTAGCTCCAAATATTTGAATACCAACCGGTCTTTCTTTTTCGTAAATATCTAATTTCTTTTTACTTTTTGCAGCGTCACGTATCAACCCTTCCGAAGAAATAAACTCCGTATAAACCACATCGGCACCTTGTTCTTTGCATAATGCTCTAAACGGTGGATCACTCACATCTTCCATGGGCGCTAACAACAGCGGAAAATCACACAATTCTATATCTCCTATTTTTACCAAACCTTAAAATTTGTGCAAATTTAATAATTTTTTATGGGCTATTTTTATTAAAATTCAATCCTAACAATTAAAATATACTATATGTTTTTTATTAAAATGCATTAATCACCATGATTTTAAATTAATTAAGCATTTTTAAGCTGCTGATATTGTGTGTTTTATCAAATATATGTAATTATTTTAAAAGTTTAACTTGTATTTATAATAGTAATACTATTATATTTGCAAGTGATGGATAATTTAAATATTTCAATAGAAGTTAATCAAGAGTTGTATTGTAAAGAACCTACTTCATCAGAATTAGGTCAAAAAATACTTTCAACTAGTATTAAACTAATTGATGAAATAGGTTTTGAAGCTTTTACGTTTAAAAAATTAGGTGTGGCAATAAAATCTCCTGAAAGTTCTATTTACCGATATTTTAAAAATAAACACATGCTATTAGTTTACTTAACTAGCTGGTATTGGTCTTGGACAGAATATCAAATAGTTTTTGCTACTACTAATGTAACATCGGCAAAAGAAAGACTAATAAAGGCAATAAGTATACTTACAAAACCCGTAATGGAAAACACATCTATTCCATATATAAACGAGGTTCTTTTAAACAATATTATTATTTCTGAATCAATAAAATCGTATCACACTAAAAATGTTGATGAAGAAAACAAAAAGGGATATTTCAAAGCTTATAAAAGAGTAGTTCAACGAGTAAGCGAAATCTTATTAGAACTAAAATCTGATTTTAAATATTCTCACATGTTAGTTTCAACAATAATTGAAGGTGCACATCAACAAAAATATTTTGCTGAACACTTACCTTCTTTAACAGATATAACAAAAGAAAAAAACAACATTGAACAGTTTTATACTGAAATGGCATTAAATTTTATTAAATAACAAATACTAAATAAAAAAATGAACAGATTATTTAATTTTAAACACTTTAGAGGTGATTTATTTGGAGGTGTAACTGCAGGTATTGTGGCACTTCCTTTAGCATTAGCATTCGGGGTTAGCTCTGGTTTAGGACCAAGTGCTGGACTTTACGGAGCTATTTTTATCAGTTTTTTTGCGGCTTTATTTGGCGGAACAAGTACACAAATTTCTGGTCCAACTGCACCAATGACCGCAGTAAGTATGGTTGTAATTGCTGGAATAATTGCTACTAATGATGGTGACGTAACTAAAGCATTACCAATTATTTTAATGGTTTTCCTATTGGCTGGGCTAATGCAAATAGGTTTAGGAGTTATTGGACTTGGAAAATACATTAGATACATTCCTTATCCTGTAGTATCAGGATTCATGACTGCCATTGGAGTTATAATTTTAGTTACCCAAATTTTACCTTCTATAGGTTACTATCCAAAAGAAGATACTGAATTTGTTACTCAATTTAAACCACAAGCTGAAGAATTAATTCTTGAAAATATTCTAAAAGAAGAAGCGGGAGAAGGCATATTAGTAATAGAGGATTTTAAAGAAACTATTAGTCGTGCACAAAAAGTTACGCAAGCAGATATTTTAAAAGAATCTGAAACATTAGCAGGTAAAGAAGCTTCAGGAGTTTTAGGAGCTTTAAAAGTATTGCCAAGAGCCATTCAAAATATAAATTGGTTAGAATTAATTTTAGCTTTAGGAACCATTATTATTATATATGGTTTTAAGCGAATTACCACAAAAATACCAAGCACATTGGTAGCACTTGTAGTAATGTCTGCTATTGCAATGCTTGCAGGTTTAGATTATAGACCTATTCCAGAAATACCACAAGGGTTACCTCAATTCCAAAGTGGAATATTTACAGATTTTAATCTTGAAGGTTTAACACCCTATATTTTTACAGCTTTAACATTAGCACTTTTAGGAGCTATAGACTCACTATTAACAAGTGTTGTAGCCGATAATATGACTAAAACAAAGCATAAACCAAATAAGGAATTAATTGGTCAGGGTATTGGAAATAGTATTGCATCTTTATTTGGTGGTATTCCAGGTGCTGGAGCAACAATTCGTACTGTAGTTAACATCAATTCCGGAGGGAAAACAAGGTTATCTGGTATGGTTGCAGGTGTTTTATTATTTATTGTGTTGTTAGTATTGGCTCCTTTGGCTTCTAAAATTCCAGCAGCTGTTTTAGCAGGAATCTTAATTACAGTTGGTATAGGTGTTATGGATTATAAAGGATTAAAAGCTATTCCATTTTTACCTAAAGATGTAAAAATTGGTCCTATAAAATTCAGTATGGAAGTACTTATTATGCTTACCGTTTTAGGTTTATCAACTTTTTGGAACTTAGTTTATGCTGTTGGAATAGGATTAGTTATTGCATCGTTAATGTTTATGAAAAAAATTGGAGATTTGACTGCACAACGCTCTAATGTCAAAACTCTAAAAGAGGAAGCTTGGAAAGATGAAATAGAATTCCCACAAGAATATAAAGAAGAAGTATTTATTAAGCATATTAAAGGGCCATTATTTTTTGGATCTACAAGTGATTTTCAACAATTGGCACAGCAAATTCCAAAAACAGCTTCAAAAGTTATTATTCGTTTGGGAAGAATGCAGTATATGGATCAATCAGGTTTATATGCAATGGAAGATGCTTTACAAGAATTACAAGCACACAATATTACTGTATTATTTGTGAATTTATTAGAGCAGCCAAGGTACTTAATGGAACGAATTGATATAATTCCAGATTTAGTGCCAGAAGAACAAATTTTCCACACTTTTGATGAGTGTATTATATGGATTAAAGAAAAACATACCTAAAAAAAATAAAAATGAGAACACAAACTAAAGAAATACAAGAAAATTTAACTCCAAAATGTGCACACGATATTTTGGTTGAAGGAAATATAAGATTTGCTAAAAACCTAAAAGCACAAAGAAATTTAAAAGATCAGGTTTACCAAACTAGTGAAGGCCAATATCCTTTCGCTGTAATCCTAAGCTGTATAGATTCTAGAACATCAGCCGAGCTAGTTTTTGATCAAGGAATTGGAGATTTATTTAGCATAAGAATTGCTGGTAATGTAATAAACAAAGATATACTTGGTTCTATGGAATATGCATGTAAAGTAGCAGGTTCAAAAATTGTTGTTGTTATGGGGCATACAAAGTGTGGTGCAGTAACATCAGCATGTAAAAATGTAGAACTAGGTAATATTACTACTTTATTAAGTAAAATAAAACCTGCAATAAATATAGTTCGAACAAATGAAGATGAAATGACAGATGATCAAATTGAAGAAGTAAATATACATAACGTAGAGCATTCTATTGAAACAATAAGAAAAGAAAGTCCAATATTAGCCGAAATGGAAAAAAATGGTGAAATAGAAATTGTTGGAGCTAATTACGATATAAGTACTGGAGAAGTTAAATTTTTAGAATCTTAATAATTGTTTAAATATACATCCAAAAAAAAATAATTGTATTTTTGAATTCTAACTAAAACTATTATGAAACTAAAATTATCAATTATATTTATTGCTGTACTTTTTTTTGGGTGTAAATCTTCTAAAAACAGCACAAATCACGATGGTAAATCTGGCGCAACAAAAATTGTAAACACATTACATTATCCTCAAGAAAAACATTTAAAAAATATTAAACAATTAACTTTTGGAGGTGATAATGCTGAAGCATATTGGAGCTTTGACGATAAAAAATTAGTATTTCAAGCAAATAATGTTTGGGGTTTAAATTGTGATCAAATCTTTACGATGAATGTTACAGATGATTTAAGTAAAGGTCAAAAACCACAATTGATTAGTACTGGAACTGGCCGAACAACCTGTAGTTATTTTTTACCTGGAAATGAAACTATTATTTATTCTTCAACACATTTAGCTGATACTGAATGTCCTCCAGCACCTAAAAAAGAAGATTACGGTAATAAATATATATGGCCAGTTTATGAAGGCTATGATATTTTTGTTGCAGATACAAAAGGAAACCAATTAAAACAATTAACTTTTGAAAAAGGCTATGATGCAGAGCCAACAGTTTCTCCAAAAGGTGATAAAATTGTATTTACTTCAACCAGAACTGGAGACTTAGAATTGTTTACCATGAATATTGATGGCACCAATGTAAAACAAGTAACTTTTGAATTAGGTTATGATGGTGGAGCATTCTTCTCGCCAGATGGAACAAAATTAATTTTTAGATCTTCTCGCCCAAAAACTGAAGAAGAAATTAAAGAATATAAAGATTTATTGGCTCAAGGTTTAGTTCAACCAACAAATATGGAATTATATGTTTGTAATGTTGATGGAAGTAATTTAACTAAAATCACCAATTTAGGAAGTGCAAACTGGGCGCCATTTTTTCATCCTTCAGGAGAAAAAGTATTATTTTCTTCAAACCACAAATCAAAAAGTAGCTTTAATTTATTTATGATAAATGTAGACGGAACAGGTTTAGAACAAATTACTTATGATGCTGTTTTTGATGCTTTTCCTATGTTTTCTTACGATGGAAAGAAATTAGTTTTTTCTTCAAACAGAAACAATAACGGTACTCACGACACCAATTTATTTATTGCTGATTGGGTTGACTAACAAACATTTAAACTTAACGTATTTTCAAACACTTAATTCGTTATATTTGCGCAAATATTGTAGACAGGAATACGAAGTATGAAAAACATTAGAAATTTTTGCATAATTGCCCATATTGATCACGGAAAAAGTACACTTGCCGATAGATTATTAAGTTTTACTGGAACCACAACTGCACGCGAAGAACAAGCGCAGTTATTAGATAGTATGGATTTGGAGCGTGAACGTGGAATCACCATAAAAAGTCATGCCGTACAAATGGATTATATTTTTGAAGGTGAAAAATATGTTTTAAACTTAATTGACACACCAGGCCACGTAGATTTTTCTTATGAAGTTTCTCGTTCAATTGCTGCATGTGAAGGCGCTTTATTAATTGTTGATGCTGCACAAAGTATTCAAGCTCAAACTATTTCAAATTTATATTTAGCTTTAGAAAACGATTTAGAAATTATTCCCGTTTTAAATAAGGTTGATTTACCAGGTGCAAACCCAGAAGAAGTTACTGATGATATAGTTGATTTATTAGGTTGTGATCCAAGTGAAGTTATTCATGCGAGTGGAAAAACTGGTTTTGGAGTAGAAAATATTTTAAAGGCTATTATTCAAAGAATCCCTGCTCCTGGAGGAGATGTGAAAGCTCCATTGCAAGCGTTAATTTTTGATTCGGTTTATAACTCATATAGAGGTGTTGAAACTTATTTTAGAGTGTTAAACGGTGAAATTAAAAAAGGGCAACGTGTTAAATTTATGGCAACTGAAAATGAGTATAATGCTGATGAAGTTGGTACTTTAAAGTTAACTCAAGTTCCTAAACAAAGTATAAAAGCAGGCGATGTTGGTTATTTAATTACTGGAGTTAAAATTGCAAGTGAAATAAAAGTTGGAGATACAATTACTGATGCTATTAACCCAACTCAACATATAATTGACGGTTTTGAAGATGTAAAACCTATGGTATTTGCGGGGATTTACCCTGTTGATACTGAAGATTACGAAGAACTTCGTAATTCTATGGAAAAACTACAATTAAATGATGCTTCATTAGTATTTATACCTGAAAGCTCAGCCGCTTTAGGTTTTGGTTTTAGATGTGGTTTCTTAGGAATGTTACATTTAGAAATTATCCAGGAACGTTTAGAACGAGAATTTGATATGACTGTAATTACAACAGTACCAAACGTATCATATCATGCATTCACAAACAAATATCCTGATACGCCCCTTTTAGTAAACAACCCTTCTGATTTACCTGAGCCTTCAAAATTAAACAGAGTTGAAGAACCATATATTAAAGCTACCATAATTACTAAAGCTGATTTTGTTGGTCCGGTTATGAGTTTATGTATTGAAAAAAGAGGACAAATAACAAACCAAACCTATTTAACACCAGAACGTGTTGAATTATCTTTTGATATGCCTTTAGCTGAAATTGTTTTCGATTTTTATGATCGATTAAAAACAGTTTCAAAAGGATATGCTTCGTTTGATTATCATCCTTTAGGATTAAAAGAATCAAAATTAGTAAGAGTTGATATCTTATTAAATGGAACTTCAGTTGATGCACTTTCATCATTAATACATGCCGATAGTGCTTATAGTATTGGTAAAAAAATGTGCGAAAAATTACGTCAGTTAATACCACGTCAACAATTTGATATTCCTATACAAGCTGCAATTGGAGCTAAAATTATTTCACGAGAAACAGTAAAAGCACTTCGTAAAGATGTTACTGCAAAATGTTATGGTGGTGATATTTCACGTAAACGTAAATTGTTAGAAAAGCAAAAGAAAGGAAAGAAACGTATGCGCCAAGTTGGTAATGTAGAAATACCACAAGAAGCATTTATGGCAGTATTAAAATTAAATGATTAAAAATTTAATTATATAACATAAAAAAAGCAACTCTTTTGAGTTGCTTTTTTTATGTTTAATCAAACAAAAATTATTCACCGTGCATCCACGCTTTCTTAGCTAATAATTGCTCTTCCGTTTCTTCGTTATCTTCATCAAGAATACAACAATCAACTGGACAAACAGAAGCACATTGAGGCTCATCGTGGAAACCTTTACACTCTGTACATTTATCAGTTACAATAAAATAAAATTCATCAGATTTTGCTTCATTCATTGCATCAGCATCAACTTCTTCACCACTAGGTGTAGTTACCATACCACTTAAAGAAGTTTCATCTGCATACGCCCATTCACTATCTGGTTCGTATATTGCATTATTTGGACATTCTGAAATACATGCATCACAGTTAATGCATTCGTCTGTAATTATAATAGCCATGTTTATTTTTTTATAGTTATTTATTTCACAAAATTAAATAATTTTAAACAAATTTATGTGACAAAAGTCATTTACTATTCTAAAAAGTAAATATAAATTTGACGCTAAATAATTTGTGTTAAAATTATTTTTATAAATTTAAATAAAATTTTTTAATTATCATATATTATGATTACAACTAAAGAGAAACTCCAACCAGAAGTATTGGAAGCCGTTGTTATAAGGTTTGTAGGTGATTCAGGTGATGGAATGCAGTTAACAGGAACTCAATTTACAGATACATCGGCTATGTTTGGTAATGATATTGCAACATTCCCAAACTACCCTTCAGAAATTAGAGCTCCACAAGGGAGTTTATATGGAGTTTCAGGATTTCAAGTTCACATTGGTAGTGTTGAAGTAAGTACACCTGGTGATAATTTAGATTTATTGGTAGCAATGAATCCTGCTGGTTTAAAAACTAACTTATATGCTTTAAAACCTGGACATACTATAATTGTTGATACAGATTCTTTTACAAAAAAGAATTTAGAAAAAGCGGAATATACATCAAATCCACTTGAAGATAATAGTCTTGAAAACTATAGAGTTATTCAAGTTTCAATGACTTCATTAACAAAAGAATCTTTAAAAGAAGTTGAAGGTTTAGATAATAAATCAATTACAAGAAGTAAAAATATGTTTGCTCTTGGAATGGTTTATTGGATGTATGGAAGAGAAAAAGAACATACTATTGACTTTTTTAATCAAAAATTTAAAACCAAACCTCATTTAATTGAAGCAAATACCAAAGTATTAAATGCTGGGTATTATTTTGCTGAAACATTAGAGCTAATACCAAATGCTTATACAATTTCTCCAGCTAAAATGGAAGCTGGAACCTATAGAGTTATTATGGGTAACACTGCTACAGCTTGGGGGTTTTTAGCCGCTGCTGAAAAATCTGGTTTAGAACTGTTTTTAGGTTCATACCCTATTACACCAGCTACAGATATTTTACACGAGTTGGTTAAACATAAACACTTTGGTGTAAAAGCTTTTCAAGCTGAAGATGAAATTGCTGGTATTGCATCAGCTATTGGAGCTTCATTTGCTGGAGATTTAGCTATTACAACAACTTCGGGTCCTGGATTAGCCTTAAAAGGTGAAGCGCTAGGTTTAGCCATGATTATGGAATTACCTTTGGTAGTTGTAAATGTTCAACGTGGAGGACCATCAACTGGTTTACCTACAAAAACTGAGCAATCAGATTTACTACAAGCAATGTACGGTAGAAATGGTGAAAGCCCTGTAATTGTAATTGCAGCAAGCACACCTGCTGACTGTTTTAACTTTGCTTTTGAAGCTTCAAAATTAGCTTTAGAACATATGACTCCTGTTATTTTATTAACAGATGGTTATATAGCTAACGGTTCAGCTCCTTGGAAAATTCAAAGTGTTGACGATTTACCTGAAATAAAAAATAATATCACTAAAACTGCTACTGAAAATTGGCATCCTTATGATAGAGATGAAGAAACATTAGCTCGTAATTGGGGAATCCCAGGAACACCTGGTTTAGAACATAGAGTTGGTGGTTTAGAAAAAGATAGCATCACTGGTAATGTTTCTCAAGATCCTGAGAATCATGAGAAAATGACAAAAACTAGAGCTGAAAAAATAAAAAGAGTTCAAAACTATATTCCTGATGTTAAAACAGAATTTGCTGACTCAGGTGATTTATTAGTAATTGGTTGGGGAGGAACTTACGGTTCTTTACATTCAGCTGTAAAACAAATAAATGAAGATGGGTATAAAAATGTTGGATTTGCTCATTTTAATTATATAAACCCGCTTCCAAAAAATACGGAAGAATTATTAAAAAGATTCAAAAAAATTATAGTTTGTGAATTAAACAATGGACAATTTGCCAAAATTTTAAGAATTAATTTTGAAGGATTTAAATTTCACCAAAAAAATAAGATTCAAGGATTACCATTTGGAAATAATGAACTAATAGCTGAATTTAAAAAATTAGTAGACTAATTATGGAAGCAACTACAGAAAAAAAATATACATTTAAAGATTTTGCAAGTGATCAAGAAGTAAGATGGTGTCCTGGTTGTGATGACTACGTTATTTTACGTTCTATGCAAAAAGCACTTCCTGAAATGGGTGTTAAAAAAGAAAACGTAGTATTTATCTCAGGAATTGGGTGTTCATCTCGTTTCCCTTATTATATGAATACTTATGGAATGCATACTATTCATGGTAGAGCGCCAGGTATTGCATCTGGAGTTAAACTAGCAAATCCAGATTTAAGTGTATGGATAGCAACAGGTGATGGTGATGCAATGGCAATTGGTGGTAACCACTTTATTCATGTATTACGTAGAAATATAGATTTAAATATTATTCTATTTAATAATGAAATTTATGGATTAACCAAAGGTCAATTCTCTCCTACTTCATTAGTTGGTCAAAAAACAAAATCATCTCCATATGGAAACACACAACCTCCTTTTACTCCTGGAGAATTAGCACTAGGAGCTGGAGCACGTTTCTTCGGAAGAATTGGTGGTAATGTACCCAAAGACATTACAAAAATCTTAATAGAAGCAGAAAAGTTTAAAGGTACATCTCTTGTTGAAGTATTACAAAATTGTGTGATTTTTAATGATGGTTGTTATACCAATGTAACTGATAAAAAAGTTAAAGAAGATAAACAAATTTTTCTTGAACATGGACAACCAATGATTTTTGGAAAAGAACGTGATAAAGGATTAGTACTTAAAGGACTTAAATTAGAAGTGGTAACTATTGGTGAAAATGGAATTACACAAGAAGATCTTTTAATACATGATGCTAAAGAACAAGATCCTACTTTACACCAAATGTTAGTTAGATTAGAATATCCATTAGCAACAGGAATTATTAGAAGTTTTAATGATGCAACTCTTGAAGAACGTGAAGATGCTTTAACAAAACAAGTAAAAGCAAACTCAAAATTTAAGAAAACTGACGATTTATTTTTCTCTGGAGAAACATATGAAGTTAAGTCATAAAAATTACATTTTTAGCTGACTTATATCAGTTAACAGTTAATACAATTCATTTAATTTTACCACCTAATAAAAAAGTATATAAAGAATGGGATCAGAAGCCATTATTGTATTTCTACTTGCCGGAGTTATTTTAGTTGCAGGTGCAAACTTTTTATCAAATTTAATTTCACATAAATCAGACAATCCACAAAAGCGAGAACCGTATGAAAGTGGTATGGCAACTATTGGCCCAACTTGGGTCCAATTTAAAGTTGGATATTACTTATTTGCCATATTATTCTTAATTTTTGATATTGAAGTAGCCTTTCTAATTCCTTGGGCAGTAGTTTTTAAGGAAGTAGGAGCGGTTGCTTTTGTTGAAGTTATCATATTTCTTACAATATTAGGTTTAGGTTTAGCTTACGCTTGGAAAAAAAGAGCATTAAAATGGGACTAGATAAAAAACGTTACACAAGTCAAATGGAACCAACGGAATCAATTCCGGAAGTACCAGC
>Ga0209345_10006037_pt1 | contig 11068 bp, 11 predicted proteins | sample Cruoilmetagenom7_FD_187294 | JGI IMG/M metagenome (GOLD analysis project Ga0209345, IMG submission 187294) | Oil polluted marine microbial communities from Coal Oil Point, Santa Barbara, California, USA - Sample 7 (SPAdes) (version 2) | ecosystem: Environmental > Aquatic > Marine > Oil seeps ...
TCCCTGGGCAAGCAAAAAATTGCGGGCGCGTTTTTCATCAATAGGAAGAATGACGAGGGGGTCCGAGAAAAAAGCCAGTCCTTCAGTGAGCTGAGAATAAGCGTCTGGGGAACACGAAACAGCCAATCCTTGGGAAAAGACTTTCCGGTGGGCGTTGATCTGTTGCACACACTCGTCTCGTCGAGATGCAGGAAGATCCTCTATTCCATCGAACAGGGGACAAATCAATCCACGGCTCAGCCAGACACGCGCGGTACCCCGCCGCTGTTTATAACGATCTGCGAGTTCTTCTGCCATCCACGAGAGCAGGGGCCGGGCAGGATCCCAGCTGCGGAGAGGAAACACAACCGGGATTGGTTCTCTGCTCTCGCCGACTTTGGGTAGCAGCGCCTCTGCAAGCTCGGCCAAAAAAAAGGTCTTCCCTGAACCAGGAGCACCCAACAAAAGAAGTTCTCTTCCCGATTCTCGAAACAAGCGAGAAGGAGACTTGCGGCTTCCGGTCTCCGGTTCCAGGGAGAGGGACACTGCCGGAGCAGTCGAACCTGGCCGGTAAAGCGGAGAAGCCACTATTTCCGGACGATAAGCAGGAGATTCTCGCCTGGTTTTACTATTTGTCTGGAACAGAGGTTCTATCCAAGTGACGCGCACACACCGGATCAACCGTTCTCTCGCCTCGAGTGAAATCTCCCCACGTCCTTCGAGCACACGAATCCCGCTCAGCAGAAGGGACAGAAATGTCAGCGCCATTCCCGCCGCAACAAAGAAAAAACCTGCCACGCTTGATATCGGTATGACCATTGCCCCAACAAGGCTGCACACAATCCCTACTGGTGCCAACCAGAGTTCACGCCAAAACGAAAACCCCTGATTTTTCTTCATCCACATGACCCCCCACACACAAAACCTGCATTTGTTTTACAAACAAGTACATATGACACTGTTGACCTGTCTTCGTTTTTCTTCTCTTCCTGATAAAGTGCCATCTTCTTTCGTCGTACTCTTTTTTCTTGCCATCATCCAAAAAGTGCGGTGAAATTATCAGAAGAACCTTTTCTTCCCGCTTCCCAGCAGAAAGCACCCAACACCTCAAGAGCCAAGAAAACAGGGCAAAGGGAAGAAGCCCCTAGCCCCCCATATCTTCTTCTAATAACAGACTATATCGCCGCAACAAGCCTGCACACACCCAAAAAATGAGAAATCCTGAAAGCTTCGGATTCTGCTGAAAAAAGGCCCTGTTCCCCAGATGGTCGAGACCCTAGACATTCTTCCTGATCCACTACATCTGTTGGCTTTTCGCGAAAAGCCAACAGATAATGATATATCCCGCAAAAACCCAACTTTACCTGACATTACTCCTCTCTTAAAAAAAGGAAATGCTGCTTGGACCTTAAGAAATTTGCCATATGGGAAAAATAATGGATTACCTATTTTTCGAGGATTTTTCCCGGCTTCCAAGCCGCGGTACTCGCTTCTTCTCACACGAAAAATCTCGACGAAGTACTCGGTCTGCCCCATAAAAGAGAAAAGAAACGAGCGCAAGCTCCGCATAATCTATACGAAGACTGCAATATTCTCTTCACATAACCGTCGAAATAGTGTCTTTCTCAAAAACTCGCCCGCCTTCTCCTTGCTTTTCCTCCCGTATCTCCATTATCCCTGCAACTTTGAACAAAGAAAACATACAAACCACGACTTTCCACAAAAACCATCAAAAAACCACGGAAGCAACTACACAAAACAGAAAGTGCCCGACAAAGAAACCCCATCAGCCCGCGGCACTGCCCACAAATCTCTGCTTGACGTGCACGACAGAGAAACAAAACTTCACGCGACAAGGCAGCCTTCAGCAGCCTTCACCAGAGAACAGCGCACGTGAGGACTTTCTCCACCCCAGGAAGTCGTTCATCTCCGGCTCGACAAGCCCCCATCAATCACTATCGTCTCTCCTGTCATAAAGTCAGAAGCCTGAGATGCTAAATAACAGACAAGTGGGCCAAGTTCTTCTGGCGCACCCACACGACGCGCCGGAATGGAACGCAGGACTTTTGGTCCGATAGCGGGATCTGCAAACGCCTCAGCATTCAAGTCAGTGGCAAAATGCCCGGGAGCAATACCGTTGACTTGCACACCATGACGCGCCCACTCAATCGCCAAAGTCTTTGTCAACGAGACAAGCGCCCCTTTGCTCGCGGCATACGCGCTATAACCTGGCACACCCATCAGCGCGAAATTCGAGACAATATTGATCACTTTCCCGCGTCCTGCAGCAGTCATGACACTGCCTGCCGCACGAGTACAACGCACGGCTCCTCCCACATTTGTTTGAAAAATTTGCTCCCATACTGCATCAGGAGTTTGCAAAAAAGGCAAGTCAGCTACAGCGCCGGCATTGTTCACAAGAATGTCGAGACGACCAAATTTTTCGACTGTCTGATCGACAAGAAACTCACAAGCATCGGAATCGCATACGTCAGTCACAACAGCAACAGCAGTTCCTCCTCTTCCCGTAATCTCCGCCACTACTGCCGCAAGGTCTTCCTCTCGACGCGCGGCCACGACGACAGAAGCACCGGCGTCAGCCAAGGCAAATGCCATCGCCCGACCAAGCCCTCGACCCGCTCCCGTCACAATCGCCACACTGTCGGTAATCCCCCAGTCAAAAGCCGGCTTGTCCACGATGTCTTCTCCTGCTGTTCTGCGTCCGACGCGCCTTTTCCCCTGCCTCGTGCCCTGTGCCCTGCTGTGCCCTGTGCGGGAGTGCTATACCCTGGCCACCTGCTATTCCAGTGTCTCGCCCACCGCGCGACCTGTCACAGCAGACTGCGGCAAAACACTATCGCCCAACCTGCCCACCGCCTGCTCCAGCAAAACCCGCACCTCGGCAAAACGTTCAAACTGGGTAAGCGGATCAGGCGCTGCGGGAACCAGCACAAATTCCCGTACACCCTGCGCACAATAGGTTGCGAGCTCTGCTGCCACTTCAGATGGCCCGCCAAGGGCAGTCCAGCGCTCTACTTTCTCGAACGGCATTTTGTACTGTCCATCGACAAGCGCTGCTGCCTCTGCCCGCCCACGGGAACGATCCGCATTCACATTCACAAAAACCAGCATGATGGTGACAGGAGTAGGACGCCCCAACAACGCGGCCTGCTCGGCCAGAAAAGCCTGCTGCTCGGCCAGACGTTGCGGACCAAGCCATACTGCCAGCCAGCCATCGGCGTAACGCGCCGAGCGCACGAGCGCACGAGCGGACCGTCCCCCGACAACGAGAGGCAACATGTGGCCAGGTACAGGAGCGATACGCGGGGAACGAATCGGCGCAAGCGGTCCTGGGTGATCGACCGGATTGCCCGACAAAAAATCGGGGAGAATCGAGAGGGCTTCATCGAGACGGCGCCCCCTCTCGCGCACCGGTACTCCTGCCGCCTCAAACTCAGCGGGATTCTCCCCGCCGACACCTGCCCCGAGAATGACTCGCCCCGGCGCCAAGGCGTGCACTGTGCCAATCTGGCTTGCCGCATAGGCCTGATTGCGCATCGCAAGTAAGAGCACACCAAAGCCCAAACGCAACCGCTGTGTGACCGCAGCCACCGCAGACAGGGCACAGGTCGCCTCAAGAATGGGCGGGTGAAAAGAGAGATGGTCTCCCACCCACCCGGAGTCAAAACCAAGGTCTTCTGCCAAACGCGCGCCTTCCAGTAAAGGCGGCGTCCCCTGCAAAAATGGGTCGAAACTCGGAAGCATGACTCCCCATCCAGCCAGACCAGGCTTGCCTTCAGCCCGCCCAGCAGCGCTTTCACCCTGGGATTTCTTGGCCGCTGCGTCTTTTGCTTCTGGTGTTCCCCCGCTTCGCGCGTCTTTGCTTTTTTCCCCGCGCTGCATTGCAATCCTATCTATGCGGTTCTTTTCTCTTGGGTCTGGTCTACAACATCTCGCGTCGACGCCCGTGTCCATCCCCGTGTCGACCGTCCAGGTGCAACAGCACGATCAGTCCTGGGTTGAAGGAAAAACGGCAGGGCGTTTTTCCTGGATTGCGATCGCGCCTTCGCTCACGTCGTCATCAAAAAAGTTGAGGATCTCCAATGCCAAAGACGCATCAAAAATGGGTCCTGCGCTGCGCACCCAATTGTTGAGGGAGCGTTTTGTCCACCGTATCGCGGACTGTGGACCAGTTCCCAGCTTCTCTGCGACCGACAAAGCCGTCGGCAACACTTCTGTGGCAGGAACACATTTACTCACAAGACCGATGCGTTCGGCCTCTCGCCCGTCAATAAAGTCGGCTGTAAGGAGATAGTATTTCGCCTTTGCCATACCACAGAGCAGGGGCCAAATAATGGCGGCATGATCTCCTGCGCCAACCCCGAGGCGAAGGTGGCCATCAGTAAGCCGGGCATCTTCTGAAATAATGCTTATATCGGCCATAAGCGCAACCGCAAGACCAGCGCCGACAGCCACGCCATTGATGGCCGAAATCACGGGCTTTTCGCAGTTCACAATGTTGTAAACAATATCTGAAGCCTCTTTCATCACGCCTGACATCGCCTTGAAGTTCTTTATTTGCCGGCGCACCATATCGAGATCCCCGCCCGCAGAGAAGGCCTTGCCTGCCCCTGTCACCACGGCCACGCGAGTCGCGGGATCTTGATCCACGTCAAGCCACACTTTCGACAGCTCCCAGTGCAGCCGTTCATCCGTGGCATTGTATTTTTCAGGCCGATTAATCGTGATAAGCAAAACACCATGCGGTTTGCGGGCGAAAAGCAGGCCCTCATACTTCTCGTAACGTTCCAGACTGTCTGCTGTCGTGTTTTCGCTGCTGCCCATGCTGCGGTCCCCTCACTCGCGCCGACCTTCACTTGTAGGCGGCAAACTCTCGTCCATACACCTCACGCGCGATGACAGACTTCATAATTTCCGGCGTTCCGTCCCCAACCTCAAGACCAATCACATCCTGCAAGCGCTGGCTGAACGGCATGTCCGTCCCGTAACCCGACCATCCATGCAGAAGCATGCAGGCATGAATGGCTTCCACAGAAAACTTCGGACCAAGCCATTTCGCCATTGCTGATTCGGCAGTGTGTTTTTTGCCCGCGTCCGCAAGCGAAAGCACTTCATACGCGAGAAGACGGGCCGCGTGAAGCTGGGCAAGATGCTCTGCCACTTGAAAGGCCACTCCCTCATGTTTCGCGAGGGGCTTACCAAAAGTCGTGCGCTCTTTCGTATAGAGAATGGTTTCATCCATGGCTTGCATGGCAGTGCCAATACACGCAAGAGCAATCACAGAACGGTTAAAGTCAAAAGCGGTCATTGCCTGAACAAAACCCACGCCTTCTTCGCCAATACGATTTGTTGCAGGCACCCGCACACTGTCAAAAAAGAGAGAGCCACGCCGGCTCAAATGGCCACCAGCGCTGGAATAGACCTGACGGGAAACGCCGGGAAGATCAAGCGGAACAAAAAAACTACTGATACCACGGGCCCCAGGACCACCAGTACGGGCAAACACAATGCAGGCATCGGCAAAACCAGCAAAAGTGATCGAGGCTTTTTCGCCAGTAATGAGAAAATCGCTGCCCTCGGGGAGTGCCATTGTCGCCAGATTGGCGGCATCAGAACCCACACTTGGTTCGGTCAGGCCAAAAGACAGCACCTTCTCCCCGGAAGCCACTGCGGGCAGCCACTCGCTTTTGATTTCTTCAGGAGCCCCATTCCCCAAGATGGCTGCCGCTATTGTGCCAAGCTGTAAAAAGTAGCTCACATTGAAGTCGCCACGAGACAGCTCTTCTGTGGCAACGCCGAGCGACACAAAACTCCCGCTCATCCCGCCATATTCCTGCGGAATCCTGATACCCAGAACACCCAGTTCGCCAAGTTCTTCAATCTTTTCTCGCGGAAAAGGACGTTCTTTCCAGCTCGCATAGTCCGGAAGAAGCTGTTCAAGCGCATACTTACGAAGGACCTCGCGCAGCAGGTCGTCTTCCTCGGAGAAGCTGAAATCCATCGGTTTCCCTCATGGGGCAAAACCGCGAGTCAAGCCGTCGGAACAGCACGGGCCACGCGGCAGCGAACAGGATGTCTCAGCGTACCAAGGGGCCCCACAAGGCAAGAAAGCCGCCGGGACCAACCGGCGGCGAAACCGGACAGATCGTTATGGGCGCGGACGATTTCGGTCCGCGCCCATAACGATCTCACATATATCCGCGAGAGGTCTGATACAGATCTTGCACAAATCTCGTGCGGATCCTGTACAGGTCAGACCAGCGAATCAGGATTACTCTTCTTCTGGGCGGCGGAACACCATTTGCACGCCAGTAGAGCCGTGGTCCACACCGGTGACGCCTTCGCCCAGCATCTTTGTCATGGCAGACATATCCATACTCATACCGCTACTGCCGCCTTCTGACATCCCGCCCGAAACGCCAGGACCAGCAGGAGTAAGTCCTCCGTCCACGACAAGCGCGTGACCAGTCACGAACACAGCGTCATCACTGGCAAGGAAGAGCGCTGCCGAGGCAATGTGCTCGGGGCGTCCGGCTTCTGGCCAGGGCTGCATTTTTGCCAGCATTGGTGCCATCGCGTCGCCCATACCACGGTGCAAAAGTGGCGTGAGAATACCCCCCGGGCAGATCGCATTAAGGCGAATACGGTCCGCTGCCAGCTCTGCGCAGGTGGCCTTGACGAAGTTGATCACACCGGCCTTGGCCGCGGAGTACGCTTGAGGTCCACACCCCCCGCCAACACCTGCGACGGACGCGGTATTCACAATCGAACCACCTTCGCCCTGTTCAATCATGACACGCGCCGCGTGCTTGGTGCCGAGAAAAACACCACGCATCAAGACAGAAAACGTAAAGTCCCAGTCTTCCAGTTCAAGATCGGTGACCTTGCCGAAGGCACCACCAACACCGGCATTGTTGAACATGATGTCGAGACGCCCAAACTCGTCGACAGCATACTTGACTGCTGCTTCGACATCGGCTTCTACCGACACATTCGTACGAATGAAACGGGCCCTATCTCCGAGGCCGGCTTCATTGAGTTCACCGAGAAAATTTTTCCCCGTCTGATCGTTGAGATCAGCAAACACCACAGAAGCGCCTTCATCAAGAAAACGCTCAACTGTCGCTTTTCCGATACCGCTCGCCCCACCCGTGATGACTGCGACTTTCCCTGCGAGACGATCCCCCATGTGCTTTTCCTTCCATAGCGGCCATGTTCTGGCAGCAGGACTCTTCCAAATACCATCATCACAGCACTCGTTGTCTTCTACAGAAGATACCTAGAGGAAACAGGGAAGGAACAACGAAAGCGGCAGGAGAAACCCGATAAATACCACGAAATTCGCTTTCAGAATATTCAGCCCCTACTGAAAACTCCCCAAGAACCACCGAAGGCAAGTTACCAACAACCCTCTCCACCCGCGAATACCCTGCTCAAAACCATCTACATTCCTCCCTTTCTTCACAAAGGCTGCGTACAGCAGTAAAAGTCAAGAGCACCGAAGAAGACAAAAAAACAGGACAACATCACAGGAGAAAACGGAAAAACTGGGGCCGCCCCTGCTCCTGGGCAGCCCACAATCAAGTCTTCAGCTACGAAATGCACGTCACGCGTTTCGGGAATCTTTCCTCACTGGGAGAAAGGTTCCCTCGTCTCGCAGCCAACTTGCCTCAGACAGGCCGGAAGTACACGAAGACAAACTCGTCTCCGGCTGGTTCGACTTCGGCCACCATAGGAATGCCGATCTTAAGATCCGCGAGATCAAGGCCCCGCAGGCCTCCGACCACACGCACCTTCTCCTCGTCCATTTCGACGACAACAGTGGCGTAGGGCACTTCGGGCATCCAGCCGGGATCAAAGACCCGATGGTTCACCGTCCAGGAAAAGAGCTTGCCTTCCCCGCTCGACGGCACCCAGTCATGCTCACTCGACGCACACTTCCCACAGAGAAAACGCGGAGGATGATGGTATGTGCCGCATTTTTTGCAGCGAGGAAAATGCAACACCCCATCAATGGCGTGCTTGTAAAAATCGTAGTTCAGCCCATCTGGCGTGGGAACGTACTTTCCAACAGACTCGGCCATCACACGCCCCTTCCCAGAATGGCGACACTGCCGTCGCCGAGATCTCCATACCCGGTCACCACGCCAAGCTCGGCGTCCGGCACCTGCGCAGCGCCCGCCTCATGACGAAGCTGTCGTGTTGCCTCAACCGTGTGGTTCAAGCCCCAACAGTGCCCCTGAGAAAGCAAGCCCCCGTGCGTGTTCATCGGGTACTTCCCTCCCAGCTCGATATTACCGTCTTTCACAAAGTCTGCGGCACCACCTGGCTCGGCATAGCCCAGCGCTTCGAGCTCCAGCAACACGACATACGTAAAGCAGTCGTACACTTGTAGGAAGTCCATGTCCTCAGGTCGCACACCGGCCATCTCAAACGCCAACGGTGCGGCATCGTGAATACCCAATTTCAAGGGGTTTGCTCTGTTCGTCACGTCGTCTGCCGGATAAGGATGGCCTTCTGCTCCACCCAAATACACCACAGGCGTGTGCGGGGAATCTTTCGCACGTTCCGTCGACGTCACCACAATGGCACAGGCGCAATCGGTTTCCACACAGCAGTCAAATTTGCGCAGCGGCTCCGCAATCCAAGGCGAGGCGAAGTAGTCGTCGAGTGTCATCTCGCGTCCCCGCATAAGCGCCTTCTCATTCAGATGAGCGTGTTTACGACAGGCGAGCGTCACTGCCGCCGCAGCCTCATCCGGAACGTTGTACAGCTGCTTATATCGCATCAGGTAGAGTGAGTAGATTTGCGCAGCCGAACGGATACCGTATGCCGCGTAATAGTCTTGGCTCACATGGCCAAGCATGCCCGGATCCATCACCCGACGAGGCTGACGCACGTCAGGACGTGGGCGGAGGGCCGAAAAACCATTCCAACCCAAAGTAATCAGCACATTCTTCGCGATCCCCGCCTGAATTGCCATCGCTGCTGATTGCAGCGAAGCAGTAGGGCTCGCTCCCCCAATATGGACTGTGACCGAATACCGCATGTTCTCGACACCAAGATTCGCTGCCAGCTCCTCGCTGGTAGTGAAGCCAGGCGGCGGAATAATCGCATCGATATCCGACGGCTTCAGTCCCGCGTCGGCAATCGCATCTACCGATGCCTTCAACATCATGGTTGTCGGAGAATCCTCCGACCCTCGCACATAGTCGGTCTCCCCGACACCGACTATCGCAGCAACGCCTCCAAAACTCACGCGTTCCCCTTTACAATTCTCTCGGAAAATCGACCTGGAAATCGATTTCTCCTCCCGAGTCTGCCACAACACCTCGCCGAATAAGGAGGCAGCTCACCAGGCGCCGAACAATCCCCGGGAAAATCCGCAGTACGCCAAAACCTACACATTCACATGAAAACCGCTTCACCCCTCGGGACCTGCCCCCAAGCTGAAAATCGTTCTTTTCCAGTCGCCGCTCCCCAGAAGCAGGATCTTTCGAAAGACGGCATTCAGTAACAGCGCAACCCCATGGAACGAGCGATCCCGTTGCGCTGGATCTGACTTGTCCCTCCCGAAATTGTCGCCACAATCGACTCTCGATAACGGAAACTCATGATGCTTTCTGTGGAAAAGCCGTAGCCTCCCCAGATTTGCATGCCCCAACGTGCCGCTTTCACATAGGTTTCTGAGCCAAAGAGCTTTGCCATCGAACCCTCCCGATGACACGGCATTCCCTCCCCCAGCATCCAGGCACAACGGTATGTAAGAAGGCGAGCCGCATCCACCTCTGTCTGCAAATCCGCAAGCGGGTGGGCAAGCGACTGAAAGGTCCCCACTGCACGGCCAAACTGCTCACGCTCTTTTGCATACGCCAATGCTTCATCGACCGTGGCCTGCGCGACCCCTACATAGCCGCCGCTCAACAGCACCCGTTCCAGCTCAAGACCGGAGAGAAGGACTTGCCATCCCTGGTGCAAAGGACCCACGAGGTTTTCTTTGGGAACGCGCACGTCGCACAAACTCACCTCGTTCGTCCCAAGAATATGACGGGCCAATGTCGGGATAGGGCGTACTTCTACACCCGCCATCTGCGGATCAACAACAAGCAGACTCAGACCTTTGTGCTTGGCTGCCTCTCGATCAGTGCGCACGTACATCGCAATCAGGGTGCCCGGCAACCCCGCCCCAGTACACCAGGTCTTTTGCCCATTTAAGAGGAAATAGTCACCTTGATCTTGCGCATAGGTAGAAAGAGCAGCCGCGTCAGAACCAGCACCCGGCTCGCTCATCGACACCGCAAAACGTTGTTTCCCCGAAATTACCCCGGGAATAAAGCGCTGACGCTGCGCTTCATTTGCCCACCGGAACACCGTCATGCCCGCAATAAGGCTGGCGATATAACACATTGAGACGTCAAAACTGGCCCGTCCCAGCTCCTCAGCCACAATCGCCATCTCTGCAGGACCAGCTTCCACACCCCCATATGCCTCAGGAAAAGGCAGGCCCAACCAGTCAAGGGCGGCCATTCCCTCAAACAACTCCGGCGGACACACATGGTCTTCATCCCATTGTTTCGCAACCGCAGGAGGGCAGACCCGATCCACGAACAAGCGAGCAGTTCGACGCAGTTCTTCCTGCTCAGGAGTGAAACTGAAATCCATCCCGGCTCCTTCTCTCGATCACACCCGACTTGCCACAAGCTCAGCGCGAGAACGTCCTCCAAGAGATCCCCAAAGGATCCAAGGGATCTCCTCTCACCTCGGATCCACTCTTGGGACGAAGCATTCGAAGAGCCTCGGAGTCGCTCCTACAGGAGATATCGGACGAGCTACCCAAAGAGCCGGCGCAGCAGCCACCCAAAGAGCTGTTGCCAAAAATTCGAGGGGGACCTCAAGCTCCGCACAGATCACGAGGTCTGCAAAAGTCCACAATGGTCCACAATGATCCACAATGGTCAGAGAGAAACCCCGGGCCTGTCTTTTGCACTCCGCACAAGACGAGCAGGCCGGTACTCCAAAACCACCTGTCCCCGCTGGTTCCGCACAGTATTCCGGGTCACGACCACGC
>Ga0209345_10006040_pt1 | contig 11065 bp, 8 predicted proteins | sample Cruoilmetagenom7_FD_187294 | JGI IMG/M metagenome (GOLD analysis project Ga0209345, IMG submission 187294) | Oil polluted marine microbial communities from Coal Oil Point, Santa Barbara, California, USA - Sample 7 (SPAdes) (version 2) | ecosystem: Environmental > Aquatic > Marine > Oil seeps ...
CATAACCGCAGGCGCCCTACCGCCCGGCGGAGCGCCCGCCTCCATCAAATTTTGATAGGTCCGCGCGCCATTGGCAGAGGCCAAGGTCCAGTGCTGTTGGACTGGATGGGCCGCGAAATAAAAGCCAAAGTTTTCGCGCTCTTTCGCCATCTGCTCTGTCCGCGACCATTCTTCTGTCGCGGCCAGGCGAAGGGTATCGTCATCGTCAACATCCCCTCCAAACAATGCTGTTTGTCCGCTAACCCGCTCTCGTTCGGCCGCGTCGGCCACCGCCAACAACATATCGGCATTTGCAAAGATAGAAGCTCTATTGGGTTCAAGTCCGTCCAGCGCACCTGCACAGGCCAACCCTTCCAATTGACGCCGGTTCATCGAGCCATGGGGAATGCGTTCAAACAAATCTTGCAGGCTGGTAAAAGGAGCCGTCGCTTTGCGCTCAGCCACAATGGCTTCCATCGCCTTCTCGCCAACATTCCGTATGCCAGCCAAGGCATAGCGCACACCATAACCATCATCGATTTGTTCAACCGTGAAGCGCGCTTCGGATTTGTTAATATCGGGCGGTAGAACGCTGATACCCGAGCGCCGCGCATCATCGACAAACACTGCCAGCTTTTCTGACTGATGCATGTCGAAACACATCGAGGCGGCGAAGAATTCTTCGGGATAATGCGCCTTCATCCAAGCCGTTTGATAGGCAAGCAATGCATATGCGGCGGCGTGCGATTTGTTGAAGCCATAACCGGCAAACTTATCGATCAAGTCGAACAGTTCATTGGCTTGCTTTGCTTCTATTGCGCTAACTTCTTTGCACCCATCAACAAACCGTTGACGCTGCGCGTCCATTTCCGCCTGAACCTTTTTGCCCATCGCGCGCCGCAGCAAATCTGCGTCACCCAATGAATATCCGGCCAGTATCTGGGCGGCCTGCATGACCTGTTCTTGATAGACAAAAATGCCGTAAGTTTCAGCCAGAATGCCTTCCAATTTAGGATGCGGAAACTCAATCTCCGCCTCGCCATTCTTACGCTTTCCGAACAGGGGAATGTTGTCCATGGGTCCAGGGCGATAGAGCGAAACAAGCGCAATAATGTCGCCGAAATTGGTCGGCTTTACAGCGGACAGCGTCCTGCGCATCCCTTCCGATTCCAACTGGAATACGCCAACTGTACTGCCCGATTGCATCAAGTCATAGACCGCAGCATCATCCCATTCCAGAGCGCCAAGATCGAGATCAATTCCGCGATTTTCCAATAAATCGACAGCTTTGCGCAAGACTGACAGCGTCTTGAGACCCAAAAAGTCGAACTTCACCAGGCCCGAACTTTCGACATGCTTCATGTCAAATTGTGTAACCGGCATGTCTGATCGCGGATCACGGTACAGTGGAACCAGCTGTGCCAGTGGCCGGTCTCCAATCACAACGCCTGCTGCGTGAGTAGAGCTGTTGCGCGGCAAACCTTCCAATTGCATCGCCAGATCAACGAGGCGCTTCACCTCGTTATCATTACCATATTCGCGCTTGAAATCTGCCGCACCATTTAGGGCACGCGGCAGAGTCCATGGGTCGGTGGGATGGTTCGGGATCATTTTGCATAAGCGATCCACATGGCCATAACTCATCTGCAAAATACGGCCACAATCGCGCAGGACAGCGCGCGCCTTCAGCTTACCAAAGGTGATGATCTGCGCGACGTGATCATGGCCATATTTAGCCTGCACATAACGGATGACCTCGCCTCGGCGTGTTTCGCAGAAGTCGATATCGAAATCGGGCATGGATACACGTTCCGGATTCAAAAATCGTTCAAACAGAAGGCCCAGCTTGATCGGATCAAGATCGGTAATGGTCAGCGCCCACGCGACCAGTGACCCAGCGCCTGAGCCGCGCCCTGGCCCCACCGGTATGCCTTGATCCTTGGCCCATTTGATAAAGTCAGCAACGATCAGGAAGTAACCCGGAAAACCCATATTCACGATGATGTCGACTTCGTAATCGAGCCTCTCAAAATATGGTTTGCGTTCTTCCTCGCTCATCTCGCCATATGGCTTCAGCCGCTCTTCCAAGCCCTTGCGTGCGTCTTCAGCCAAGGCCTTGGCCTCGCCCTCCAAATCGCCAGCCAGACTGGGCAGGATCGGCGCACGATTGGGCGGAGCAAATGCACAGCGCTGCGCCACGACCAATGTGTTCGCGGTGGCTTCTGGAATGTCGGCGAACAGTTCTTCCATCATCAGGTGCGATTTGACGAAAGATTGACGATTGGACCGAGGCCGATCCTCGGCGTCAACATGAGTGGAATTGGCAATGCACAACATCGCATCATGCGCGCCGTGAAAATGCGGGTCCGCAAATTGGGCCGGGTTGGTTGCGACCAATGGTATGTCGCGATCATAGGCCAGATCAATCAACGCCTTTTCCGCTCGTTCCGCAATGGGGTCACGGTTACGAGCCAGCTCTATATAGAAACGATCCGGAAACAGTTTCTGCAGGCGGTCGCACAGCGGTTGGGCATGGGCATCTTGTCCTTCGGCCAACAGACGCGTCAAGGCGCCCTCGCCCGCGCCGGAAAGGGCGATCAATCCATCCGCGTGACCGTCCAGATCGACCATGGTGACATGGGGTTCTAGCTCCAGCGGACGTTCAAGATGAGCGCGGCTGACAAGATGGCACAAATTGTCATAACCAGTCTCGTCCTGAGCAAACAGCGGAAGGTAATCTACCTGCTTGCTATCTGCACCCTCGGCCCCAGGCCTCGCAACGCCCAGTAATGTGCCGATGATCGGCTGAATTCCCTCGGCTTTGCAAGCCGCCGCGAACGCTACCGCACCATACAGGCCATTGCGGTCGCAAATTGCGATGGCCGGGAAGCCGCGTTCCTTTGCCAGTTTCGCAATCGCCTTGGGGTCAATTGCCCCTTCCAACATGGAATAAGACGACAAAACGCGCAGCGGTATGAACGGTGCAAAAGCCATAGCGCTACTATGCTAATTTCATCGGAAATCGGAAGGTGGCTGGCGCAGTAATCCTGCATCTGTGGAGAAATTCTCTCAGAGGAGCTTCTCAATATGCTTGGCGATCATCGCAGGCGTGTCCCGGGAGCCAAACCGCTTTACCACATTGCCATCACGATCAATCAGAAACTTTGTAAAGTTCCATTTGATCGAAGTCGATCCCATCAGGCCCTTTGCCTCTGACTTCATCCAGTCAAACAAAGGCGATGCATTGTCTCCATTGACATCCACCTTCTCCATCAAGGGGAATGTGACGCCAAAATTGATCTTGCAGAACTCAGCAATTTCGTCGGCACTGCCCGGTTCCTGGCCGCCAAATTGGTTGCAAGGAAAACCCAATACCTCAAAATCGCGGGTTTTAAATTCCTGAAACACCTTCTCCAGTCCATCATATTGAGGGGTAAAGCCGCATTTGCTGGCGGTGTTGACCACCAGCAAAACTTTGCCCTTCTTATCAGCGAGATCTAATTTCTCACCACGGTTGGTCTTCACGGTAAAGTCAGCGATGGTGGTCATATATTACCTCAGCTTCTGGGCGTCTGTTTGCGCTTATAGGTCAAATCAAATGACGTTTGCCACGTCTTGCCATGATCGGTCGAGCCTTCGCCGAACTGACGCACGCTGTCATCCTTGCCCAATGAATAGGTCATGCGGACAAGAACGTCAGCGCCGTCAGCGCCGATACCGTCCCAATAACCGGTCATTACCATATATCCGCCTACTATCCCGCCAACAAAATCGACTCGCCTACCGTCATTGCCAACCCACACTTGCTCCCACCGCCCAGAACGATGGTTGATCATGGTCATACTGGTTCCGTTGGCTCCGCCCGATGGCATCCAAGTTTCACGGATGACGCAGCCGGTGGCGACCCGTTCAACCCTGCTGTCGGCAACCTTATTGCCTTTGCCGGTGGGATAAACGTCCCATTCACCAACCCAAAAATCAAAGGCTGCATGATCCTTGGTTGAGCACGCTGCGAGCGCCGGCATAGGTGCCGGAGCAGCTGCGCTGTCGGCACCTTGCCCACCAGAAGCGGCCTGAAGGACGAAAAATAATGTGGCGAAAACCTGCATAATGAGCCCCTATTTATCAGGTGGAGCTCACTTTATGCCTGAACACGAAAGTTCAAAATCTTATCCGACTAATCGCTCGTATGCCTCGATTAGGAACTTTAGATTAGGACACCATCGTGCAAACGGACAACCCGATCCATTTTCTGCGCCAATCGTTCATTATGCGTCGCAACCAGAGCCGCGCTGCCTTCTCCTCGTACCAATTCGAGAAATTGGCCCAACACCCGGTCAGCGGTATGCTCATCCAAATTCCCGGTTGGTTCATCTGCCAATACCAATGCTGGGCGATTGGCTAGGGCGCGGGCCACTGCAACTCGCTGTTGCTCGCCGCCAGAAAGTTGGCTGGGTCGATGATTAAGCCTTTGTTCTAACCCAAGCGAGCTGAGCAATTGATCCGCGCGCTCATCCGCATCGGCGCGATCGGCACCAGCGACCATTTGCGGCATCACCACATTCTCGCGCGCGGTAAAATCGGGCAGCAGATGGTGGAATTGATAAACAAAGCCCAAATACTCGCGCCGCAAAGCCGTGCGAGAGGCCGCATTGCTTTTTTCCGCAGGCGTGCCGCCGATCTCAATCGCGCCGCCAAATCCGCCTTCCAGCAAGCCAACCGCCTGCAGCATGGTTGATTTGCCCGATCCTGACGGCCCGAGCAATGCCACTATCTCACCCGGCATAATGTCCAGATTGACCCCGCGCAAAACATCGATGGTCACACCGCCCTGCTGGAAGCTACGGGACAAATCGCGAAGCTTTACAATGGGAACAGCCTGAGTGCTGGCTGTGTTGAACGTGTCATTCATATCGCAGCACCTGCACTGGATCGGTGCTCGACGCTTTTAGCGCCGGATAAAGGGTTGCAAGGAAACTTAGCCCCAGTGCCAATGCGACAATGCCGGCCACTTCCCACGGATCAGTCCGAGCAGGAAGCGTGCTGAGGAACCTGATTGATGGATCCCACAAATTCTGTCCGGTGACCACTTCGATTACTCGTACAATTTGTTGGCGGAACGTCAGAATTAATGCGCCCAGCAACATCCCGGCAACTGTCCCAATCACTCCAACGGTAAAGCCTGTAGTGACGAAAATCTTGAGCAAGCTTTTCCGGCTGGCTCCCATCGTCCGCATGATGGCGATGTCACGCGACTTAGCCCGAACCAGCATAACCAAGCTCGACAATATATTGAAGGCAGCAACCACCACCATAAAGCTCAGCGCGAAAAACATCGCGACCCGTTCCACCTGAAGCGCCTCAAACAGGGTTGAATTGATTGTCTTCCAATCCGACACCACAGCCTCACCAGCCAGTTTTTCCTGAAGCGGAGCTAATATCTCACCCACCTCGTCGGGGTCATCAACCGTGATTTCAATCATCCCAACCGCATCGCCAATCAGCAACAAGGTTTGCGCATCTTCCATCGGCATGATGACGAACTTCTGATCGTAATCATAAATTCCCACTTCAAAGATTGCCGCCACTGTATAGCCGATCTGCCGAGGGACCGTGCCAAACGGAGTTGATCGCCCCTGCGGATTTATAATCGTAATTGTATCGCCAACCCGCGCACCAATGTTTTGAGCAAGACGGGTCCCAATCGCGACATTGCTCGCGCCGCCCTTCATATCCGACAGATTCCCCAAAACAATTTTGTCAGCCAGTCCTGCAATGGACTCGTCTGTTTCACCACGAGCCAAAATGGCTTCAACCCTGCCATTGTAGCTGGCAAGCAAAGGTTGCTCTATCAAAGGTGAGGCATCCGTAACGCCGGGAGACTGCTTGACCTCTTCCAGCACGTCTTCCCAATTGTCCAACCTGCCGCCATATGCCTGAACAATTGCATGCCCGTTCAGACCTACAATTTTGTCCAGCAATTCTCCGCGAAAACCGTTCATCACGCTCATCACGACGATCAACATGGCAACACTGAGCATGACAACGCCGACGCTGATGCCAGCAACCAAAGCGATAAACGCTTCTCCTTTACCGGGCAGAAGGTAGCGTTTGGCAATCATCCATTCGAAAGGGGTAAGAATCAAAACAGGCGCACTTTGCTTGGTTGAAAACGAATATCTGCTGTAAGCTGCTGCGCCCAGACGCACAATGCGTAAACACCCCCCTTCCCCCATCGCTTTGGCAAATTGGATGGCGTGGATTGCGACCAAGAACTTAAGCAATATCCCCAAGCAATCGTGCAAAATGTACAAACTACCTCGTATCAAGCCTTGTAATCCAACTGTAACATCGGCAATGGACCTCTCGAGTAATTAGGCACGCAGCAGCGGACAGGCTCGGCCATGCAACACGCCCACCCATTTCTAGACCTTAACGGTGACAAACTGCGCGAAGAGTGCGGCGTATTTGGCGCTATCAACGCGTCCGATGCATCGGCTACTACTGCGCTGGGGTTGCATGCATTGCAGCACCGCGGCCAAGAAGCCGCTGGCATCACCAGTTATGACGGCAAAAGCTTCTTCTCTCGGCGCGGCATTGGTCATGTCGCAGAAAACTTTTCTTCGTCCGAAGCGATCGGGGAATTGCCCGGGTTTATGGCAGCAGGCCATGTGCGCTATTCTACTACCGGCGGATCAGACCTCCACAATGTACAGCCTTTGTATGCCGATCTGGCTAGCGGCGGCTTTGCCGTTGCGCACAATGGCAACATTTCCAACGCTGAGAAAATTCGCAGTGATCTGGTCCGACGCGGAGCGATTTTCCAATCAACCTCGGATACAGAGGTGATTATCCACCTGGTGGCGACCAGTCGCTACCCCACGATGATCGATCGCCTGGTGGACGCCCTGCGCCTGGTAGAAGGTGCCTACTCACTGGTGGTAATGACACCGGAAGGGATGATGGCCTGTCGTGACCCATTGGGTATTCGACCACTGGTGATGGGCAAAATGGGCGATGCAATCGTCTTCGCCAGCGAAACGGTCGCATTTGATGTGGTCGGTGCCAAGTTTATCCGCGAGGTTGAACCCGGCGAGCTGGTGCGCGTAGATTTCGATGGGAATATCGAAACTTTGCACCCCTTTGGCCAGCACAGTCCGCGCCCATGTATCTTTGAACATGTTTATTTCAGCCGGCCAGATTCGATATTTGCGGATCGCCCGGTATATGCCGCGCGCAAGGCAATTGGTGAACAATTGGCTTTGGAAAGCCCCTGCGATGTGGATCTGGTTGTCCCCGTCCCTGACAGCGGTGTCCCAGCAGCCATTGGTTATGCCCAACAGGCCGGGATACCTTTCGAACTGGGCATTATCCGGTCGCATTATGTTGGACGAACATTCATCCAACCTTCGGACGGCGCGCGCCATTCAGGCGTAAAACGCAAGCACAATGCCAATCGCGGGTTGGTTGCCGGAAAGAAGATCGTGCTGATCGACGATTCTATTGTGCGCGGCACGACCAGCATGAAAATTATCGAGATGATGCGAGAAGCCGGAGCAAGCGAAGTTCATTTCAGGGTGGCCAGTCCGCCAACAGCACACAGCTGTTTTTACGGGGTCGATACACCCGAGCGAGCCAAATTGTTGGCCGCGCAGATGGACGTTGAACCGATGCGCGACTTCATCAAAGCTGACAGCCTGGCCTTTATCTCGATTGATGGGCTTTACCGCGCGGTTGGATCAGAAAAACGCAACAACAGCTGCCCGCAGTTCTGTGATGCTTGTTTCACAGGTGAGTATCCAACCAGCCTGACCGACCTTTCGGAAAATTCTGGCAAGGCAGCGCAGCTCTCCTTCTCAGATCATAAGGCAGCTTAATTTCCATGACCAAGCCATTGGAAGGCCAATTGGCCCTCGTAACAGGTGCAAGTAAAGGGATTGGCGCCGCCACGGCCAAGGCATTAGCTGCAGCGGGCGCGCATGTCGTGCTTACCGGCAGGGACGTGAAGCAGCTGGAATCAGTTGAAGATTCGATCCATGCAATAGGCGGGTCTTCGACCATCGCTCCGCTGGATCTGGCCGAACCCGACGCGATAGCTCGGCTGGCAGCAGCCATCGGCAGTCGCTGGGACAAATTGGAAATTCTGGTGCTCAGCGCAGCCTATCTGCCTACGCTTACCCCGGTAACCCAGATTGATCCTAAGCAGTTCAATCAGGCTTTGCTGACCAATGTTGTCGCAACACAAGCCCTACTGGCCGCATTTGACCCAATGTTAAAGCGCGCAGATGCAGCGCGCATTATCGGGCTGACCAGCAGTGTTGGCGCGCGGCCCCGCGCCTATTGGGCGGCCTATGGCTCAACCAAGTCGGCTTTTGAGAACCTTCTTAGCTCTTACGAACAAGAAGTTGAAAAGCTGGCAGATATCCGCGTTGCGATCATCGATCCTGGTGCCACTCGCACCAGCATACGGGCCAAGGCCTATCCCGGCGAAGACCCAACAACGGTTAAGCCCCCAGAAGTAGTTGCCGAACGCATTGTTGCCTTGTTGGGCGAAGACTTTCCTACAGGCCACCGCGAGCGCATTGAAAAATAAAGAGTTAAGCCGGCGCTAACTCTATAAAGCAACGACTAAGCAACCCTGCATCCCCATTGTCTCTTCAGCTTACCCGTACATGTGCGGGAAGCCATTTGATATTGACCAATGTTTCAAGGGTAATGCCATGCAAGGTACACAAGATCGTTACCAGATCGCAGCACAGGAAGATCGCTGTGCACCTCGCACAAAACTGACGATCCCAGCGCAGTTGCGCGCTTCGGGTGGTCGCGGTTTTCAAAGCGTGGTCCATGATCTATCAATTTCCGGCTTTTCGGCAGCGTCCATCAATCGAATGCACGAAGGTCAAGTTTGCTGGCTAACTCTGCCCGGGTTGGAATCGCTTCAAGCACAGGTGGTCTGGTGGGACAATTGCATGGTCGGCTGCGCATTCATGGAAATGCTCAGCCCAATCGTTCATGACAATATCCTGCAGCGTTATACAAATCCCGGCACTTATCGCCCAGGCTGATCGTTCAGCCGCCTGAATTTGCAGATTGCTGGGCAGATTGTTGGCGCGCGCTTTGCGCATCCAGAAATGCCTGAACCTTACGGTAGAATTTAAGCCTCTGATCGCCCTCTGCGCCTTGGCCTGATGCCTGTGGCCAATTGCTGTTGGATGCGATCACCAGATTACGCTCTAGGTCGATGAATATCCCCTGCCCGAAGATGCCTTGGGCCGCAAATGTTCCATCGTCATAAGTCCACCATTGATAGCCATAGCCAAAACCGGGGGAGCCAATATCGGCCTGCTTGGTGGTGGCTTCTTCCAGCCAACCTTCGGGAAAGACAGTTTCGCCGCCTGCAACGCCGCCGCCCATGATGAACAGGCCATACCGTGCCATGTCGCGTGTTGACGCCTGAACGCAGCAACCGCTGATTTCTTCGCCGGTTGATCCCAGCAGCCAGGTTGCGTCTTGTTCCATCCCAAACGGTGCCCAGACCTTCTCGGACAGATATTCTGCCAAGGGCTTGCCGGTTGCCTCGCTGATCAGAACGCCAATCAGATTGGTCTCGCCAGTTTTGTAGACCCACTTCTCGCCCGCAGGCGCTTCACGTGGGAGTTTGCGCATATAGCTGACGGTTACATTCAACCCGTCCTCAGCTTCATGCTCGTTAAACAGAGCAACGTCAGACTTGGGATCGGTATAGTCCTCGTTCCATTTCACGCCTGAGGTCATCGTCAACAATTGACGCACCGATACCTCGTCATAGGCTGAGCCTTCTAGGCTCTTTACGTATTTGGTCACCGGATCATCGATGGACTCGATAGCGCCATCCTTGATCGCCGCACCAGCCAAGGTTGAGGTAAGGCTTTTGGCGACCGAGAAGCTGGTCCACTTACCTTCGGGGCCAAAATCCAGCCCATATTCTTCCAGCACCACTTTGCCATCCTGCACGATGACAAGCGCTGAGGTGCGTTGTTCCGCCATATAGCCGCTGACATCCATCCCCATCGCTTCACCCTTGGGCAAAGGGTAAACCGCATCGCCTGCATCAATCACATGTGACTGAGCCAGCGCAGGCAACGCATCCATTGCCCGGAAGGCTGCATCGCGTTCTTCCATAGACCAGAACAACACATTGTGATCGGTTGGCATATTGGCCATTAAATTGCGGGTGTCTTTGTCGAGAGAGAACCACCAAATGCCGCCGCCCACAGCCAACACCACAAAGATCGCAAGCAATAGCCTCTTCATAAAATTCTCTCCCTTGCACCCGTCATTATACGGGTAACACTATACGGGCATTTGCAATGTCACTTGATGAACATCGATTGATCCGCAGCGGAAACCACCTTCGCAATAATCCAGATAATAGCGCCAAAGTCCAATAAAACGCTGGTCGAAATCATCCGGCAGTCGATCGGCCTCAACCGCTGCATCAAATGCAATGCGCCATTGCTTCAAGGTCTCGGCATAATCTTGCCCAAAATCAACTTGGTCCTGCCATTGCAGGCCGCGGTCTAGCGCCAGCTTACGAAATTCGCTGGTACGGATCAGCAAACCACCCGGAAAGACATAGGCCTGTATGAAATCAGCGCTGGCAGCATAGGCATCAAACAAATCATCATTGATCGAGATATATTGGATCGCTGCGCGTCCGCCCGGTTTCAGATTGCGCGCGATGCAATCCATAAAAGTGGGCCAATATTGCCGCCCCAAGGCTTCGACCATCTCCACGCTAACGATGGCCTCAAACTGGCCCTGAACATCGCGGTAATCCTGCTTTAAGAAGGTAATCGCATTATTTTGGCGCTCACGTGCCCAAGCCAATTGTTCATCAGACAGGCTGATCGCTGTGACTTGTGCGCCGTCATTCTGCATATGATCAGCCAGTCCGCCCCAACCACAGCCTATCTCCAGAACGCTTTTTGCGGAACCAATTCGGTCGCTAAGCGCCTGCCATTTCACGCGCTGTCCTGCAGCCAGATCCTGCACCCCTTGTGGCAGCATGGCCGAAGAATAGGTCATCGTTGGATCGAGCCATTGC
>Ga0209345_10006041_pt1 | contig 11064 bp, 9 predicted proteins | sample Cruoilmetagenom7_FD_187294 | JGI IMG/M metagenome (GOLD analysis project Ga0209345, IMG submission 187294) | Oil polluted marine microbial communities from Coal Oil Point, Santa Barbara, California, USA - Sample 7 (SPAdes) (version 2) | ecosystem: Environmental > Aquatic > Marine > Oil seeps ...
CCAAGCCGATGAGCCTGTTGCTTTCTGGCCGATGCATATACGTCCAGGGCGTTGGGCGCGCCCGCTTGGGGGGCCTTTTTCAGATTGGCATGGTCCCATCATCTCACCTGACGCACACATCAAAGAAACGGATATTCTGACAGGGGCCGGTGTGTACGGTATGACTGTGCATGCCTATCTGGGCCAAAAAATGTTTGACATACCGGAAGGTCTAGCGGTGCATGCTTCGCAAATTGCGGACGTGTCCATGGGCTTTGATAAATATATAGAAAATCAAAGTAAGTTGTTTCCAAAGCATTTTAAAAAAATGCGCCGGATTACGCGAAACACGGTTAAAGATTTTTCATCCGTTGAATTTAATTATGATGACCCTGACCCAGCTACATTAGCGTGGTTGATTATGAATAAGCGCGAACAGTACAAGCGTACAAATCGCCACGACGTTTTGGGTAGCGACTGGGTCCAAAAGTATATTGATGTTTTGCGGCATATGCCCGGCGATCGCTTTGCCAGCAAAGTTATGAGCATGCGCATTGATGGGCGCTTAGCGGCGGTCGAAGTGAATTTGGCCTCTGATCGCGTAATGCATGGCTGGATGATTTCATACGAAATGGACTTTAGTCGATATTCTCCGGGGTATCAGCTATGGCAAGAAGCCCTAAGAATGATGCTCGACAAAGGCATTACTCAATATGATGCTGGCCCAAGCATGGAATACTATAAAAAGTACTTTGCAAATTATACGATTCCGCAAGCGAGTGGCGTGCTAAGAACGCAGCATTCAAAATTCTCGCCGACTCGTTTTGCAGCTTCAGGTTGGCGCGCAACTGAACATGTGATGCCGCGCCAAATTGGTCATATCATGGGAAGGGCGCGGCGACGTGGGGATCAGATTGCAGCGTCCGAAATACAATTAGGCGCGCGGGTGAAGAGCCTTTTGGGGGCAATGAAACCGTCGGGTGACTGACATGTCTTTTTGCTAGGCTGCATTCACGAAAAGGCACTTAGTCTATTAAATTTTATACAATAATTACACGAAATCTTGTGCCTAGGCAGATATAGAAAAGCCCACGCGGATTAACTGTGCTGTCTGCCGTCGGCGGATTGCGCTCATTGTATATTATGGAAAGTCTGATGGACTTTACGACCTTCAAGCCAGACGAAATGCCCGCAGACCTGTGGACGACTTATGGGCAGCTTCGTGATGCAGACCCCTTGAAGGACAACCCGCAATTTGATCCGCACCTCGTTCGCTTAATCGCGACAGTCAGACCAGATACGCGTATCGTTGTCGCCAGTCAGGCAAACGAGCCGGTGGCGTTCTGGCCTATGCATATGCGGCCCGGAAAGTGGGCACGCCCTTTGGGTGGGCCGTTCTCAGATTGGCATGGGCCGATTATTGCGCCACATGCGGGCATTTGCGAAACTGATATTCTGGAGGGCGCGGGCCTGTGTGGCATGACAGTGCATGGGTTTCGGTCAGCCTCTTTATACGACATGCCGGAAAATCTGTCGGTTCACGGCGTCCACGCAACTGACGTTTCAATGGGTTTCGAGAACTATCTGAAGCATCAGAAAATGCTGTTTCCGAAGCATTTCAAGAATATTCGACGCGTTACACGTAATCTGGAAGCTGATTTTTCATCGATTGAGTATAATTTTAATGATGATGACCCGAGAGCGCTAGATTGGTTGATTGAGAAGAAGCGCATGCAGTTTCAACGCACAAAACGCCATGATGTTTTGGGCGCAGAGTGGGCGCAGAAATACATTGATGTTTTGCGTCATGCATCGGGTGACCGTTTCGGTACCAAGCTCATGAGCCTGCGCTTAAATGGGCGCATTGCTGCTGTTGAGCTGAATCTCAATTCAGACAGGGTCATGCATGGATGGCTGATCGCATATGATGCTGAATTTGGTCGTTATTCACCTGGTTATCTGCTGTGGCATGAGGGCCTGAAGATGATGGCTGAGCATGGTATCACTGAGTATGATTGTGGGGCGGGCATGGAGCACTACAAAAAATACTACACTAACTTTATGTTACCCCAAGGCAGCGGCGTTTTGCGGACGGACCGCAAGAGCTTATCTCCCTCGCGCATTATTGGGGCACGGTGGCGTGCTGCTGAGCATATTATGCCTGTCCGTAGTCGTGAAGTGATGTGTAAAGCGCGTCGACGCATGGATCAAATTGCCGTGTCAGTGACGGGACGACGGGCCAGAGCTAAAAGTCTTTTTGGTGTTATCCGGCAAGTTGGTGCTTGAAACTTAGCTTGCCGCGCCGCCTCAACATCGTTAGTCCGAATGAACTCCAAGGGTAGGGCGTACTGCTGTGCTGGGATGCGAGGATATAACGGATAAAAAATGCCGGGCTCACATGCAGATATAGGCAAGGCTAAGCGCGGCCCAATTGTCATTTCGCGTCATGGTCGACCGGCGTTAGATCGCACGCTTGGGCCACGTCTTGATTGGAAGTCTTATATCGACTGGTGGGCGCGCTATGAGATTGGCGCTTTGGCCGACGGACAAACTGCTCCAGAAGCATTAAAAATTGCTGTTGCCGACGCTGACAAGGTGTTTGCATCAGGTCGGTTACGCGCGCAGCAAACGGCGGCTTCAGCTGCGCCGCATATGATCGCTATTTATAATGAAGTCTTCAACGAAGCACCTTTGCCCCCGCCACGCCTGAAGGGGATCAAATTTCTACCAAAGACGTGGAATGTGTTGGCAAGAACAGCCTGGATGGGTGGTCACTCCTTAGACGGTGAAAGCGTACGCGAGGCACGTGCGCGCGCGGCGAAATCAGCAGCTGTGCTGCATGAAGAAGCGCTGGATGCTAAAGTTTATCTGGCGGCGCATGGCTGGTTTAATCGAATGATACGTCCTGAACTCAAGAAACTGGGCTGGAAATGTGTCGAAGATGGCGGCGATGCTTATTGGAGTTATCGTGTTTATGTCTATCGCGGTGATTAAACTCTCGGCTTTGTCGGTTGTGATGCGCGGAGCGCTCTACTAGAATAATCTGAAGCAAAAATAAGATGAGGCCCGCAAATGGCGAACGCAAAAATTGATCCCGTCGATAAGATGAATTTTGAAGATGCGCTAAGCGAGCTGGAAGGAATCGTCAAACAATTGGAAGCTGGCGACGTTGAGCTTGAAAAATCGATTGCGATTTATGAGCGCGGCGCTGCGTTGAAGGCCCATTGTGAGTCAAAATTAAAATCAGCTGAGCTGAAGGTCGAGCAAATTGTTCAAGGCAGCAACGGTGTGACAACTGAACCTGCGCGCTTTGAGTAAGTTATGATGGAGCCTGCTGAAGACGACGAAGCCTTTGAACTGCGCCTGAAGGAGATTGCTGATCACGTCACTGTGGCGCTTGATCAGTTGATCCCCCCTGCAAATGGCCCTGAGGCAGACCTCATGCGTGCGATGCGGCACGCTGCATTGGCGAATGGAAAGCGGATGCGGCCTTTCTTTCTGATCGAAACCGGCGCGATGTTTGATGCACCTGAAAAATGTCTGCTGAGAACGGCGGCGGCGTTGGAATGCATTCACGCCTATTCTTTAGTTCATGATGATTTGCCTTGCATGGATGATGATGATTTTCGGCGCGGGCAGCCGACCGTCCATAAGGCCTTTGATGAGGCCACGGCTGTGTTAGCGGGAGATGCCTTGCTGACGCTGGCCTTTCGCATTTTGGCCTCGAATGAGACCCATGATGACCCGGCTGTTCGCTGTCAGTTGATTGAGCGATTGGCAGACGCGTCTGGCGCGCGAGGTATGGTTGGCGGGCAAATGATCGACATGTTGGAAGATTCTTCGCCGCGCGATCTGAATACAATTACGCGTATGCAGCGCATGAAAACGGGTGCGCTGATCTCTTATGCGACTGAGGCGGCAGGGATTATTGGCGGGGCGTATGATGCGCAGCGCAATGCATTGGCCGGATTTTCTAATGATTTAGGCTTGGCCTATCAGATTGCCGACGATTTGCTTGATGCCACAGGCGATGAAGATGAAGTTGGCAAGCCACTGCGCACGGATGAGGCCGCCGGAAAAGCGAATTTTGTTACCTTATTGGGGGTTGATGGGGCACGTCAGCGTGTGCGGCTTCTCGCCGCCCAAGCTAAAGAACACCTCGCAATTTTTCACGATAAGGCCAATATACTGCTGCAATCGGTTGATTTTGTTCTAGATAGAACGCGATAAACGATTTTGCCCATAGTGGTAGGAGTGTAGAAACACACATGACCGACGCGATACCAAACCGCTTGCTTGACGCGATTAACACACCTGCAGACCTAAAAGGTCGCTCGCGTGATGAGCTAAAGCAGATTGCCGATGAAGTGCGCGATGAGGTAATTGATGTTGTGTCCGTTACAGGCGGGCATCTTGGATCTGGCTTGGGTGTTGTGGAGCTGACCGTTGCGATTCACGCGGTTTTCGACGCACCAGAGGACAAGTTGATCCTTGATGTTGGCCACCAATGTTATCCGCATAAGATACTTACGGGCCGCAAAGACCGGATGCGTACGCTACGCCAAGCGGATGGGTTATCTGGTTTTACCAAACGCGCCGAGAGTGAGTATGATCCGTTCGGCGCGGCGCATGCGTCTACCTCTATTTCAGCCGGGCATGGCTTTGCGAAGTCACGTGATCTGCAAGGCAAAGACAACAGCGTTATCTGTATAATCGGTGACGGTTCGATGTCTGCCGGGATGGCCTATGAAGCGATGAACAATGCCGGCGCTGATAAATCGCGCCTTGTTGTGATCCTTAACGACAATGACATGTCGATTGCGCCGCCTGTCGGCTCAATGAGTAACTATCTGTCTCGTCTTGTTTCCAGCCGTTCTTATCGCGGTTTTCGTAAACTTGCGAAGAAGGTGACCAAGCCAATGGGCCTGGATAACCCGGCTCGTAAAGCGGAAGAATATCTACGTGGCTTTGCCATGGGCGGCACGCTGTTTGAGGAGCTTGGCTTCTATTATATCGGCCCCGTGGATGGGCATGATCTAGATGTGCTTATCCCAATTCTCGAAGACGTTAAGCAGATGAAAGAAGGCCCGATCCTTATTCATGCGGTAACGCAAAAGGGTAAAGGGTACGAGCCAGCTGAGAACTCCGCAGATAAGTATCACGGCGTTTCGAAATTCTCCGTCATCACAGGTGAGCAATCTAAGCCAACGCCGAAAGCACCAGCGTATCAAAAAGTCTTCGGCCAGACTTTGACCAAGCTGGCAGAGACGGATGATAAAATTTGCGCGATTACTGCTGCGATGCCATCCGGCACGAGCACCGACATTTTTGCCAAAGCGTTCCCAGACCGTCACTTTGATGTGGGCATCGCTGAACAACATGCAGTTACATTTGCGGCTGGTCTTGCGGCAGATGGAATGAAGCCGTTTGCAGCGATCTACTCAACTTTCCTACAGCGCGGCTATGATCAAGTTGTGCATGATGTGGCGATCCAAAGTTTGCCGGTTCGTTTTGCGATTGACCGAGCAGGCCTTGTTGGCGCCGATGGCCAAACACATGCAGGTAGTTTTGATATTGGCTATCTAGGTGCGCTTCCGGGCATGGTATGCATGGCTGCTGCCGATGAAGTTGAATTGGCGCGCATGGTGAAAACATCATTGCTGATTGAGGATGGGCCAAGTGCCTTCCGTTATCCACGCGGTGAAGCGACAGGGCTACAAATTCCTGAAACTCTTCAGCCATTGGAAATTGGTAAAGGCCGCATCGTGCGTGAGGGCACAACGATTGCGATTTTATCCTATGGTACGCGCCTCGCGGAAGCGAGCAGGGCGGCTGAGATGTTGGCGGCGCAAGGGCTGTCTGCCACCGTGGCGGATGCGCGCTTTGCGAAACCACTGGATACAGATTTGGTCGAGCGACTCGCGCGTGATCATGAGGTTCTCATCACGATTGAAGAGGGTTCACGCGGCGGCTTTGGTAGCTTTGTGCTGGAGCATCTTGCAACGGTAGGGGCATTGGACACGGGTCTGAAGATCCGCCCAATGACCCTGCCAGATATGTTTCAAGATCAAGATTCTCCTGCAGCGATGTATGAGACAGCTGGCCTGACAGCGCGCCATATTGCAGCGCGTGCGATCGAGGCACTGGGACGCGGCGATGTTGCGGCGATCATGGATCAAGAGCGCGCCTAACATTCCTGTCCGAAATGACATTTGTTTGCCTTAATGCGGCGGCATAGACTGTCGCTATGTTTAGATCTTCCCGATTCGCTTTCGCTGTATTTGTTTCTGCGCTGATATTGGCCGCGTGTGAAACTGTGCCCAAGGTCACGACCATGTCTGAGGCTGGGTTTAGGGAGCGCATGGTCATTGCGAAATCGACGAAGCCGCCTTCTAGCGCGATAGAGCATTTCACCAAGCTGATCGATTCCGGTGAGTTGACGCAAGACATGCGCATCCAAGCTTTGTTTGAGCGTGGGAGTTTACGTCGTGGCTCTGGTCTTAATCCCGGTGGCGCATTGACGGATTTCGATGAAGTATTGGCGTTGAATCCTGCTCACCCACTTGCGCCGAATGCCCGTATTGAGCGTGAGTACGTTGCGAATGATCTAGCGGCTATACATGCACGACGTGCTTCAGGTCGTTTGCAGACGTTGGCTGCTTGGTTTGATGATGCTTGGCTGATGGGGGAGCGCGATGTGGCGGCCAAGCGATATCAAACATCAGGCCTTAGCCCGACAAAGCGGCAAGTAAGTCTTCTGATCAGTGATAGCTATATTTGTACGTCAGGCGGTGAGGGCGATTCTGTTTACAAGTTTGGCAACCCGCGAAGCGATTTGGACGGGCTGCGCTGGTGTCGTGCACTATGAGCGTAGGCACTTTGCCTTTGAATGTTCACAAATTGGCCCTGACGGCGCTTTTCTATCGCGCCTAAGATAGCGCAACGAACTGTTTACTGGATAAAAATGGAGCCACTTATGATTCGCAATTGCCTCGCTATTACTGCTTCAGCGCTTGCGCTAGTTGCCTGTGCATCAACACCGCCTGATGCGCCTGTTGAGGCGGCTGTGGTCGCACCAGCGCCTTTATCCAAATTTGATCTTGCGATGCAGACGGCAGACGAACTTGTGGCGACCGGATATGAGCAGGTGGCGATTAGTCGATTGGAGCAATTGCTCGGCTCGCCTGAACTGACAAGAACTGAAAGAGCCGAGGCCTTAGTGAGCATGGGCGAAATCAAGGTGTCTGATCGCGGCTTCGATACATGGGGCGCAATAGAGAATCTTGAAGAAGCTGTTGATGAGTATGGTGATACTGAATGGTTGGAGGCCGCGACATCCCTGCGTGACTATGCGCGCGGTAAAGCAACGTCATTCAATTTCTTACTAGAGCAGCCGGAAACTCCGCGATCCAAAAAGTTTGATCTGCTGATGGATCTTGGTGAGCATGATCGCGCCCGGGACTTGATGACGGCCTACAATTTAATGCCGAGCAATGCGCAATTGGTTGCGATGTATCAGATTGGTTATCTATGTGAGGGCGATACGCTGACAGGCCAAGAATATGAACTGGTGGAGCCGGATGGTTCTGAGCGGTCTGTGCGTTTCTGCGATCTCGGAAAGTAAATTTAACACGGCGATTTTGGTTGCTCGTAGTTAATGCAAATATAAGAAGCGATCTGGCAAAAGCCGGGTCGCTTTTTTGTCATTTGCAAAGCATTGCAGCTTTTCCCTACGTTCCCCCTTCAAACATAGGCGTGCGCGTGTATTGGTTTGGAGAAATAAGAAAACTGTTTGGAGGAATACACATGTCCGCAGAAATGGAAGCTGGTTGGCCGGCAATGTCACTCGCTGCTGCGAATGCTGCACTGGCAGCACCCGGGTCCCCTTTAGCCTTGATCGATGGCGAAGTGGATGGCGTGAAGATGAAATTCTACGCCGATGCACCAGAGACGATTCCGGCCATTCTGCAGATGGCAAGCCAAGAGTTTCCGGACAGAGATTATCTCGTCTATCAGGATGAACGTGTTACCTTCCGCGCACTAAATTTGGCCGTTCAACATTTGGCGAAGGCGTTCAGAGACGATTATGGCATTCAAAAGGGTGACCGTGTGGCGATTGTCATGCGGAACTATCCGCAGTGGCCTATTGCGTTTTACGCTGCGCTCTCATTGGGCGCGATAGCGACACCGATGAATTCTTGGTGGACAGGTGATGAGTTAGAATATGGCCTATCATTCGCAGAAGTGAAACTGGTCGTTCTTGACCCTCAGATTTATGAGCGCGTGCGCGGCCTGATGGAAAAGCTGCCAGACCTCGAACATATATTGATTGCGCGAAATGGCGCGGCGGAAGAGATTTCTGATCCACGTGTGAGTAGCCTTGAGACAATTATTGGCGAGACGAACAGCTGGGGAAGCCTTGAGGATATTGGTCTGCCTAATGTTGATATTCACACAGATGATGATGCGACGATCATGTATACGTCTGGCACGACGGGTAAGCCAAAGGGCGCGCTGGCTAGTCACCGAGCGATCATCTCGAACATGTTCAACTCGATGCATTGTCAGGCGCGAATGTTCCTGCGTCGTGGTGAAGGGATACCTGAGCCTGATCCGGAGAACCCTCGCTCAACTTTGCTGGCTGTGCCTTTCTTCCACGCCACAGGTGCATTTGCGATATTGATTCCGACCCTGATGGCTGGCGGCAAGATCGTATCGATGTATAAATGGGATGCGGGAGAAGCGTTGCCGATTATTGAGCGTGAAAAGATTGGCGCCGTTGGCGGTGTGCCAGCGATTGCGTGGCAATTACTAGAGCATCCTGAGCGCGATAAGTATGACTTGTCGTCTATCACAGCGATCTCATATGGCGGCGCACCATCAGCACCTGAGTTGGTCTCCACGATTAAGAAGCGTTTTCCTGATGCAGCCCCCGGCAATGGTTGGGGCATGACAGAAACATGTGCGACTTCCACGCTGAATATCGGCGAAGACTATGTGAACCGCCCTAACAGCGCGGGCGCACCGCCACCTGCCATTGAGCTGAAGATATGCGACCCGGACGGCAACGCGCTCGCGCAAGGCGAAGTGGGTGAGTTGTGGTGCAAAGGGCCAAGCAATTGTAAGCGCTATTGGAACCGTCCAGAGGCCACGGCAGAAACGTATCGCGACGGTTGGGTTGTAACAGGCGACCTTGCTTATCTAGATAAAGAAGGTTTTCTCTATTTGGTCGACCGCGCCAAAGATATGCTGATCCGCGGCGGCGAGAACATTTACTGCATCGAGGTCGAAAGCGCGCTTTATGACCATCCGGCTGTGATGGATGCGGCTGTTGTTGGCATCAAGCACAAGGTTTTGGGTGAAGAGGTCGGGGCCGTTGTGCAACTGAAGCCAGGCAAGACTGCCAGCCAAGACGAGTTGCGTGCGCACGTTGCCAATCAACTGGCGGCGTTCAAAGTGCCGGTTGAAATACAGTTTCAGGATGAACCTTTGCCGCGTAACGCGAATGGCAAGATTCTGAAGCCTGACCTTCGTGCACGTTTTGAAGCGCGGGCATAGTGGCTGATGGGCGCTGATAAGACTTATCCGAAGGGTGAGTCCGGCAAGCCAATGGCGCTGGAAGCGCGCGGTGTGACACAGGACGGACGGCGATTTTCGCCCTCTGTCGCCCGTAACCGTGACGTTCTGCGCGATACCTTTCTAAAATGGGTGGGTGATCGCGCATACGTGCTGGAAATTGCATCAGGCACAGGTGAGCATGGCGCGCATATTGTGAGCAGTGCCCCTCATATCCGCTGGGCGTATTCTGATATTGAAGCGGCAAATTTCGAGAGCCAATTGGCGTGGGCGGCTTTTAATCAAACAGACCAGTTAGAAGGCCCGTATCTAGTGGACGCAGGCGTGGCGCATTGGGGGGATGCAGAGACACGCGGGCCGTATGATGCGATCGTTGCAACGAATATGATCCATATTGCGCCCTTTGCTGCAGCAGAAGGTTTGTTTGCAGGTGCGGGGCGTTTGTTGGCGCCGGATGGCGTGTTGTTACTTTACGGCCCGTTTGCGCAAGACGGGGACATCGCGCCGAGCAATGCGGCCTTTGATGCCAATCTAAAGCAGCGTGATGCGCGGTGGGGTGTGCGTGATCTGACACGGCAGATTGTGCCGCTTGCTAAAGCTAACGGCTTAAAGCTGGCACATCTTGAAGATATGCCAGCCAATAATTTAAGCGTGGTTTTCCGCCGCGAGGCTTAGGTGTATTTGCCTAGGTGTGGAGAGGCGGTAGGCGATCGATCCAAGGCTGGGCTTCTTCCAATTGATAAGCCAATGCGTAGAGCAGCGCATCGTCGCCCTTACGCCCAGAGAACATAGAGCCAATCGGTAAGCCGCCATCTGACTGGCCAAGTGGTACAGACATGCTGGGCGCGCCTGAGACGTTCATAGGCGCGGTAAAGGCAGCGAAGGTTGTCACCTTTTCCAATATCTCCTCGAACGGACCTGTTATCGATTGTTCGCCAATTGGGACCGCCGGGCTGCCTGTGACGGGCGTTAGGAAGACATCCATCGATTCAAACCAGCTGTCATATTGGGCCTGGAAGGCAATGAGATTGCCTATTAGCGTAGGCATTTCAGACTTTCGGCTTTCGAATTTCTGCGCGAGGGACAGTGTCCACGGCTCAAGAATATCCGATCCAATTGGTTTACCTGAGAAGTCACTTGCGGATTGCGCAAATGCAGCTGCGCCAGCCGACCAATACATTAGGAAGGCGTCTTCAAAGGCTTTGCCGTCAATATCTGGCGTATAGTCAAATACCTCATGGCCGAGGTCGCGGCAGAGCTGTGCCGTGTTTTCCAGCGCTTTGATTGTCTCAGGCGCAACGACTGTTCCGGTAGCTGAGGCAGGAGAGAACCCGATGCGCAGTTTGCGGTTCAGCGGGGAGGCCGATTCAAGCGCGGGATAGTCTGTAGCTTTTTCAGCAACACGGAAGAGGGCTTCAGAATCGCGTACAGTGAGGGTGACGCAATTGCTGATGGAGATATCAACGGGTGGTTTTGGCCCCTTGCGGCTGTAGAGACGGCTAGCTGAAG
>Ga0209345_10006042_pt1 | contig 11064 bp, 9 predicted proteins | sample Cruoilmetagenom7_FD_187294 | JGI IMG/M metagenome (GOLD analysis project Ga0209345, IMG submission 187294) | Oil polluted marine microbial communities from Coal Oil Point, Santa Barbara, California, USA - Sample 7 (SPAdes) (version 2) | ecosystem: Environmental > Aquatic > Marine > Oil seeps ...
CCTCCTCCTTACTCTGGTCCAGAATTGAGCATGCAGCAGTTTTTAGAATCTGAAACTTTAAATGAGGCTTTTGAAATTAAATTCCTCAAAACAAATTTCAGAAGTGATAATACAAAAAAAGGAAAGTTGGATTTTTCAATGCTAACCAATTTTTTTGTTTTCTTTTCAAAACTACTTAGACTATTAGTTTCAAATAAAATTCATTGTGTATACTATCCAATAACACCAACACAAATTGGTTGGATAGGTCGTGATGTTTGGACTATATTATTAAGTAAATTATTTGGTGCAAAGGTTATTATTCATTTAAGAGGAAGTCATTTTAAATTAAATTTTCAACAATTTAACGCCATTATAAAGCGTTTTGTTGGGTTTAGTTTAAAAAAAGTTGATTGTGCTATTGTTCAAGCTAAATATCTTAATGACCAATTTTCACCTTATATTGATGTCTCAAAAGTTAGTGTGCTCTATCAGGCTATGGATGTTAATCAATATTCTAATGAATATGATGTAGAGGTTGAGAAAGGGAAGATTCTTGTTATGGGTCATATGACTAAAGCCAAGGGTTATACAGATATTCTGAAAATAATTCCTGACCTTTGCCATGAATTTCCTTATATAAAGTTTTATTTTGCAGGAAATATAAGGAGAGGAGAAAGAGGTGTGTTTTATAACCAGTATACTGGAGAAAAAATAGATTACGAAGATCCTTTTGAAGCTGAAAATAAGATATTGAATTCAGCTTATAAACATAATTATGAAAATCTGGGCATTATTAGCGGAGATGATAAAATGAAGCATTTACAATCTACAGATATATTTTTAACCGCCTCATATTCAGAAGGCTTCTCTAGATCTTTACTAGAAGCTATGGCTATTGGTAAACCTGCTGTATTTACACCTGTTGGTGCGCATCGTGAGGTTTATGAAGATGGTGTGCATGGTTTTTCATTTGTTCCAGGACAATTAGAAGATTTAAAACTAGCATTAAAAAAACTATTGGACAATCAAGATAAGCGATTAGAAATTGGAGCTAAAAACAGGAGTAATGTAGTTTCAAATTTTTCAATCCAAAAAATTGCTAGTGATTTCAAAACCATAATCTCAAATACATTGGCATCATGAAAATAATCATTAGAAAAATGGTGCATTATCTAGGCAATTTACTTAGATTTTTTCAAATGTCTTTTCTTAAGGCGTCTGGTGCTAAAATTGGAAAAAACACGATGATAAGCCTTGGTGCTAAAATAGATGTTAGACGAGGAAAAGTTATCATAGGAGATCATTGTTTAATAACTCATGGTTGTTATATCTTATCTCATGATGGTGCTGCACATATAATTAATTCAGAAGATAATGGTACAGGATATGTAACTATTGGTGATCATGTGTTTATTGGTGTTAACTCTGTAGTTATGCGGAATGTTACTATTGGTAGTCATTCAATCATTGGAGCTGGTTCAGTTGTAAATAAGGACATTCCTGAAGGCGTAGTTGCAGCTGGGAATCCTATTAAAATAATAAAGGAGCTAGAAAAACCATACAAACCATTACCAAAAGTACATCAGAACGTATCATGATTTTAATTCCCATAATACTTATTTTTGTTATAATTATAGCTAGAATTCAAAGAGGTATGTTTGTTGCGCTTTTGTTAGTTGTAGCTACAAAATCTATATTTGATGCGTATTGGGAATATCGAATTGGTCCTTTATCTTTCTCTTCATTTGGAGGTATTCTAATACCAATACTGTTTTATCCAGTATTAATAAAAACAAAGGAACTACCTAAGTTCTGGTTACAAAGATCGAAACTTATATTTTTAGCACTTTCATTTGGTTTACTTTGGGCTTTCCCTATAAAGCCTATGGAAACCATGGAAATATTTCTAGTAAATATTAATATACTTTTAGGGTTTTACATCATTCCAATTTTAATAGATACCAAAGAGAAACTCAGATTGTTATTAATTGCTATCATGATTGCAGGTGTTTTTCCTGTAGCTGTTAGTATTTTTCAATTTCAAACAGGAATTATATTTCAGGAAAGAGAAACAGTAGGATTGACACGTTATGTAGGTTTTTATCATGATGGTTTCCCTGTTCGTTTTTATGGCTTATTTACGTTATTCTCATTACTTACTTACTTGTCTATTTTTAAAATTAAAAGTAATTTTTTTTTAATTAGAAGTGTATTGCTTTCTGTTGGAGCATTATTTTCTGTTTTCCTAGTGTTTAGTAAGGCTGGTGTTGCCATTCTAATAATTTGGCTATTAATGATTATTTCACAATCTAGAGATAGATTTAAAATAGGAATGTATTTTGTAATAGGCTTTTCAATTTTGTTTTTGATATTTGGAGATTTTTTATTTTCTAGTGTTGAGCAGTTGTTTGGAAAGGAAATCGGATATCAAGAAGGTCAAGTAAAAGATGCTCGTTATACTTTAGCTGGACGTGGTTATATTTGGGAACATTACTGGCAATTTTGGTCAACAGAACAATCTTTTTTCTTTCAATGGTTTGGAGATGGATTAATTAGGCCTGTTCATAATGATTACTTAAAGAACTTATTAACCAATGGTATTATAGGAGTCTTGCTCTCTATTGCTTTTTTGTTCTCGATGTTTAAGTTAGTCTTAAATTCAAGTAGAAAGGTTTATTTATTTTGCTTTATGCTATTAAGTATGTATGTTATTGATGGTACAGGTTTAGAAACTAGTCTTTATTACTATTATAATATTTTACTTTGGGGATTCATAGGTATATTCACTACTAAAAAACCTTATTATCTAAAATAGAAATGAATAAAAAGAGATTAATTGATATTGATATTGCTATTGGAATCTCTATTATTCTAGTAGTTTTTGGGCATTTATTACTAGATCGTTCTCTGCCTGAATGGTATATAAAATCTCGAGAGTTGATTTACAAATTTCATATGCCATTATTCATGTTTTTTTCAGGCTTTTTAATGGCTATAAGTTATAAGCCTATTAGTAATAGAGTTGATTATATGAGATTTATAAAAAAAAAGGCTAGTAAGTTTATTCCTGCCTATTTGTTTTTCTCAATTCTATTTTTGGTTCTTGAAACCTTGAGATACGGCTTTACTTATAACCAATTAAAAATCGATTTACTAGATATTATTTTTTCACCTTCAAAGGCACCAGCTGGTTTTCTTTGGTACATTTATATTCTATTTCAGTATTATTTGATTCTTCCCCTTATTATGTGGCTTGTAAATAAAAATTGGGTTTATGTGCTTGCTTTAGGAATTCTATTTCAATTTTTCAAGTTCAATAGTATCTTAAATCTAGACCTATTTAGCTTTTATTTACTTTTCATTATTTTAGGAATATTAGCCTTTAAATTTTTAGATTTATATTATAAGTTGATTACGAAATTTGGGTGGCTGTTTTTATTAGTATTTGTTGGGTTATTGATTTCTAATGTTTTCGTAATCACAAAGCTGATTTTAGGTTTAATATCAATTCCTGCAATTCACTATTTAGCTATTCAAATTGAAAAAATTAAAATAAGTGATAAATTGGCTAAAATAGGTCGCTACTCTTATTACATATATCTCATGAATACTCTCGTAATGGGTGTGTTATATGTTGTGTTTATCACATATTTCAAGCTGGAATTAAGTCTTTTTGTTTTATTAGCACTATTTTTGTGCGGTATATTTTGTCCAATTTTTATTTATAATTACATTATAAAGAAGATTCCTTTTTTAAATAAAATTATTCAGTAAATCTCATATAATTGCATAATGCAACAACTCACACAAAAATTAGGTTCTGGTGATATGATTATCCAGGATGTTCCTTATCCTCAATTAGGAAAAGGTATGGTTATCGTCAAAAATCACTACTCAATAATAAGTGCTGGTACAGAAGGGTCGACTGTTGTCGCTGCTCGTAAAAGTTTACTTGGAAAAGCAAAAGAGCGTCCGCAACAAGTTAAGCAAGTCATTGATACTTTAAAAAAACAAGGTCCAATTCAAACCTATAGAGCTGTTATGAAAAAGCTCGATGCATATTCTCCATTAGGTTATAGTTCTGCTGGAGAAGTCATTGAAGTTGGTGAAGGCGTAACAGAATTTGAAGTTGGTGACAAAGTCGCTTGTGCTGGAGCAGGATATGCTAATCATGCAGAAATCGTTACAGTACCAATTAACCTATGTGTTAAACTAGACACTAATACAAACCTTAAAGATGCAGCGTATAATACCTTAGGAGCTATCTCTATGCAAGGTGTGCGTCAAGCCGATTTGAGATTAGGTGAGTCTTGTGTAATTATTGGTCTTGGTTTACTTGGCCAATTAGCAGCCTTAATCTTAAAAGCTTCTGGAGTAACTGTTATAGGAATTGATGTTTCTGAAGCTGCAGTAAAACAAGCTGTAGATAATAATGTAGTAGATTTAGGTCTTACAAGAAATGCAGCTGGAGTTGAAGAGCAAATACAAAATGCAACTAATGGTTATGGAGCAGATGCAGTAATTATTGCTGCTGCAACCTCTAGTTTAGATCCTATAAATTTCGCAGGTACAATTGCACGTAAAAAAGGAAAAGTTGTAGTGCTAGGAGCAGTTCCTACAGGTTTTGATAGAGATCCATTTTGGTATCGTAAAGAATTAGAATTGAAAATGGCGTGTTCTTATGGTCCTGGACGATATGATTTAAACTACGAAGAAAAAGGAATCGATTATCCGTTGCCTTATGTGCGTTGGACAGAGAAACGAAACATGGAAGCGTTTCAAAATTTAATTGCGACTAAGCGCATAGATATTGACTATTTGACAACTCATGAGTTTGAGTTTGAAAAAGCTAAAGATGCTTTCGATCTTGTCGTTTCTAAAGCGGAACCTTTTACAGGGATCGCTCTAAAATATGATTTAGAAAAAACGACTTCAAAATCTAAAATTTCTACCTCTGAAGCTAAGCAACTTGGTAAAATAAATATATCTTTTATTGGAGCAGGTAGTTATGCGCAAGGAAATCTCTTGCCTAATATTCCTGACGCTAATGATGTTGGTCGTGTAGGGATTTTAACTAATACAGGTACAACATCTAAGCGTGTTGCTGAAAAGTTTAAATTTCAGTTTTGTGCAACAAATGAAGAAGACGTGTTAGATGATAAAACTAATACGGTATTCGTTGCAACACGTCATGATTCTCATGGACCTTACGTTCTGAAAAGTCTTGAAGCGAATAAAAATGTATTCGTTGAAAAGCCTTTGTGTCTTTTAGAATCGGAATTAGAATCTATTATTGAGTTACAATCAAAAACCAATAAAGCGGTTATGGTTGGGTTTAACAGACGATTCTCACCATTAACTACTAAATTGAAAAAAGCTGTTGGAAATAATCCAATGACTATGATATATAGAATTAATTCAGGAGCAATTCCTGGAGATAATTGGATTCAGGATTTAGAAATTGGAGGAGGACGTGTTTTAGGTGAAGTTTGTCATTTTATTGATTACCTAACGTATTTAAACGGAAGTCTTCCAACAAAAATATCTGCTTCTGCACTTCCTGATGCAAATCAATTAAATGATACGTTGAATATTTTAGTTCAATTTGAAAATGGGTCTTCAGGTGTTATTGGGTATTATGCCAATGGATCAAAATCTATGACTAAAGAATACGTTGAGGTGTTTTCAGCTGGAATGTCAGCAACACTTAATGATTTCAAAGAATTGAAAATTTACGGAAAAGGAAAACCTAAGAGAGATAAAATCCTCAATCAAAATAAAGGTCAGAAAGAAATGGTCAATGCATTCGTGAATGGTTTGCTTAATGATGGTCGCGCGCCAATTCCTTTTGAAGACATCGTTGCTGTAACAAAAGCTTCATTTGGAGTGTTAGAATCTGTAAAACGTGGTGGACAGCAAGTTGAAATATAAGGTAGATTCAAGTTTTTTAAAACTGAAATCTTATTGTGAAAGCGAAAACTTTAAAGGTTGGGATCCTTATGATGGCATGAACTCCAAAGTCTTTCAAGCTTTACCATTAAAACATTGGGATTTAGCAAGACTAGCTTGGATTCAAGGTTTTAAAAGAAGCCCAATAAACTTTCGAAAATTATTATTAGTTCCAAAACAGCACAATGCAAAAGGGGTGGCTTTATTCCTTTTAGGCTACTGTCGTCTTTATAAATTAGCAGAAACTGGTTGTGAAGATTTTGGAACTAAAGATGAATTGTTAAAACGAATAGAAGATATAGCCGAATTATTATTGAGTTTAAGAACAGATGGATATTCGGGTTCTGCTTGGGGTTATAATTTTGACTGGCAAGCGCGACGCTTATTTTTGTTTAAAAAGCATACACCAACTGTAGTTGCGACCTGTTTTTGTGTTGAAGCGTTATTAGAAAGCTACGAAATCACTAAAAATGAATCTGTTTTAAAAGAGACTTTGTCAGCTGCAGATTTTGTGCTTAACGATTTGTCAAGAACACCTCATGGCAACGGAATTATATTTTCTTATAGCATTAAAGATGGTAATAATACAGTTATTAATGCGTCACTTTTAGGCGCGAAAATATTAAGCTATTCTTTCAAATACACTAAAAATAAAGAGCATGCAAGTATGGCAAAGCAAGCTATAACAGCTGCTTGTGATTTGCAAGAAGATGATGGGTCTTGGATTTACGGATTACTTCCTGTACAATCATGGAAAGATAGTTTTCACACAGGTTTTAACTTAGATGCTATTGAAACTTATCAACAAAATACTGAAGATACTAGTTTTCAGAAATACATAGAAAAAGGGACAGATTATTATTTAGAACACTTTTTTGAAAAAAATGGGACGCCTAAATATTACCACAATAAAACTTATCCAATAGATATTCATTGTCCTGCTCAAGTGATAGTAACACTTTCTAAGTTAGGTGTTTTTAAAAACCATGAAGCACTTTTGTTAAAAGTATTAGATTGGACAATTGATAATATGCAACATAAAAAAGGCTATTTTTATTACCAATTAAAAAAGGGAATGAGCTCAAAAATATCATACATGAGATGGAGCAATGCTTTTATGTTTAATGCAATGGCACATTTTTTATTAGAAACTAAATCTGTAAAACATGGAAGCTAAATCATTAAACGGAGTGATGACCTTCGCTCCAAAGTCAAGAGCAGAACTAATGCAATATGCTTTTGATAATCATAAAATTATGGTTGCTGTAAATGCTGAGAAAATTCTTCATGCAACAGATGAAAGTAGAGCACTCATAAATAGAAATCTTGGTTATCCTGATGGAATTGGAGCCGTTTGGGCACTTCAAAAAAAAGGAGCTAAGAATGTAGTTAAAATTCCTGGATGTGAACTTTGGTTAGATGTAGTTAAGAATTATTACAAAACAAAATCCTTTTATTTAGTTGGAGGAAAACAAGACATCATTGAAGAGACCGTAACTAAATTACAATCTGAATTTAAAGGGATTACTATTTGTAACTTCAGAAATGGTTACATAAAAACCCAAGAAGAAGAGCATGCATTAATTGAAGATATTAAAAAACATCAACCAGATGTGGTATTTGTAGCCATGGGTTCTCCAAAACAAGAAAACTTAATGGAGAAAATTCAGCAATCACATCCAGCAGTTTATCAAGGCCTAGGTGGAAGTTATGATGTCTATACAGGAAATGTGAAAAGAGCTCCACAATGGTGGGTTAAAAACAATATGGAATGGACTTACCGATTATTAAGTCAGCCTTCGAGAATTAAGCGTCAAATTCATTTAGTAAGATTTTTTGTAAACTTGCATTTAAATCGTTATTAAACGATTTCAAAATTATATTTCAATATGTATAAAATCACAATAATTGCTGGAGCAAGACCAAACTTTATGAAGATTGCGCCAATTATTCATGCCATACAAAAATCTCGAGAAGAAGGGTTTAATATGGATTATAGATTAGTTCATACTGGTCAGCACTATGATAAAAATATGTCTGGTAGTTTTTTTGAACAACTAGAAATTCCAGAACCTCATATGAATTTAGAATGTAGTGGAGGCTCACAGGCTGAACAAACAGCAAATATCATGATTAGTTTTGAAAAAGAATTATTAGCTAATCCAGCAGATTTAGTTCTTGTTGTTGGCGATGTAACTTCAACGATGGCTTGTGCTCTAGTCGCTCAAAAACTGCAGACTAAAGTAGCTCATGTTGAAGGTGGAATTCGCTCAGACGATTGGACTATGCCTGAAGAAATTAACAGATTAGTTACAGATAGTATTACAAATTACTTTTTTACGACTTCTGAAACTGCAAATGAAAACTTGAAAAAGAGTGGTGTAAGTGGAGATCAAATATTTTTCGTTGGAAATACTATGATTGATACGTTGTTGAAACAACAACCTAACTTTATTCAACCTGAAGTTTGGAATGATTTAAACCTTTCTGAAGGTAATTATATAGTGATGACGCTTCATAGACCTGCAAATGTTGATGAAGAGTCTCAACTAAAGGATATGATTGATGAAATCACTGCCAATACACAAGATTTACCATTAGTTTTTCCAGTACATCCTAGAACCGCTAAAATATTAGAAAGACTTCATATAAATCATCCAAGACTTCATATGGTCAAACCTTTAAGTTATTTAGAGTTTAATTATTTGGTTGAACGAGCAAAAGCAGTAATAACTGATTCTGGTGGAATTACTGAAGAAGCTTCAATAATGCGTGTGCCATGTTTAACACTTAGGGACAATACTGAAAGACCAGAAACCATTACCTTGGGAACTAACGAGTTGGTTGGAACAAATCCAAAAAACATGAAGCCTTATTTGGATAAATTATTTTCAGGACACTGGAAAAAAGGGAATGATATTCCTTTATGGGATGGGCAAACAGCGACTAGGATTATTGAATCTTTAAAGGTTTTATAACCAAAGAGTTACTGTATAGCATGTCTTCGATGTAATTTTGTATTATAACGAAGATTATATGAATTAGTTTTTAAATTTGTATCTTGCCTTTGCTATTAATAAAAAATATGACGTTTTAGAGCATCATATTCTACTTATGATTAAAACATTACTTGAAAATTTTAATCCTGAAAACAGTCCGTTAATATGGTTAGTGTGTGCATTTGTTTTGGCATTTGCTATCGCTTACCAAACCTTTCCAACTATTTTGTATGTTGCCAAAGAAAAACATCTAATGGATGAGCCAGATAGTAGAAGTATGCATTCCAGTAAAACACCAACTTTAGGAGGTATTGGAATTTTCTTCAGTTTAGTTGTAGTGATGACTATTGTTGGTGCAATGCTTAATACTAAAGTGTTACTTCTTGTTATGGGTGGTTTGACAATTCTTTTTTTTCTTGGATTAAAAGATGATTTAACAGTGCTATCTGCAAGAAAGAAATTTATAGGTCAATTGTTTGCAGCCTTATTGTTAATTGTTTTTACAGATACACGTATCATTGGTTTTTCGAAAATTTTTGATGTAGATATGCTTCCGTATTGGGTATCTATTGGTTTTACTTTATTTGTATATATTTTAATAATAAATGCTTACAATCTTATTGATGGTGTTGACGGATTAGCTGGTTGTATTGCATTATTGATAAGTGTGTTTTTTTGTATACTTTTTTATAATTCTGGAGCCTTAAGTTTAGCGACAATAGCGGTTGCTCTTATTGGCGCTTTACTAGCATTTTTGAAATTCAATTTTTCTTCTAAAAATAAAATATTTATGGGAGATACTGGCTCAATGATTGTTGGATTTTTGTTAGCCTTTTTTACTATTAGTTTTATATCGCAATCACAAACAAATATTGAATCTGAATATTATAGAGCATCACCAGCTTTGGCATTTGCAATGTTGTTTTTTCCTTTAATTGATACGTTAAGAATATTTTTTATTCGAATTTTTATTTTGAAAAAAAGCCCATTTGAGGCAGATAAAAACCATATTCACCATAGATTTATTCAATCAGGATTTTCACACAAACAAACAACATTTACCTTAGTATTTATAAACTTATTGATAGTGATTATTGCATTTAATATGCTTCATTTAAATTTGAACACTCAAATAGGTTTGCTTTTAATTTATGGCTCACTATTGTATTGTTTGCCATTTATTATTATAAGAGTTTTGAGTAAAAATAAAAAAAGTATTAAGGTATAATTCTCATTTGCTTTAAATCAAGACTTACACTGCTTTGTGATTCCTTTAAATAGATTATATTTGCTCCTTCAACTGATAATAAGAATTATGAAGTTAAAGTATTTAGCATTGCTCCTTGTTTTGATAGTGACGTCTTGTGCGTCTAAAAAAGATATTTTGTATTTACAAGATGCTAATGAAAATAATGCTAATGAAATTAGTTTTCAATATACCACCATACAACCTAATGATATTTTAAAAATAAACGTAGAAACGTTAGTGCCTGAGGCTGCTGTACCGTATAATAAAAGTGGCGCAGGAGAAGTACAGCAATCTAGTTTACTGCTGCTTCAGTTAGAAGGGTATTTGGTGTCTAATGAAGGTGGGATTTATTTTCCTATTTTAGGAAATATAAACGTACTTAATCTAACTGTTGTAGAGGCTGAGGAGAAAATTAAAGATCAATTGATCTCTGGAGGACATTTAAATAATCCTAATGTTAATGTTCGAATTATTAACGCTAAAGTGACCATTCTTGGTGAAGTTAATGCTCCAGGAACTTTCAATTTCACAGAACAAAATATTACACTTTTACAAGCATTAGGGCTTGCTGGTGATTTGACTATCAATGGAAAAAGAGATGATATTATTATGACCAGAGATGTTGATGGTGTCAGACAAATTACACATATAGACCTAACAAATACTGACTTTATGAATACTGAGTATTTCTATATTAAACCTAATGACACCATTATTGTGAATCCAAATAGTCCGAGAGTTTCTAGTTCTGGATATGTAGGAAATATTAGTACTCTTATAGGTGTTTTATCTATACTTTTAAGTACAACCGTTTTATTGACACGTTAATTATGAATGCACCTCAGAATAACAATAGTTTTGCCCTTATAGAAGATGAAAAAGGTG
>Ga0209345_10006043_pt1 | contig 11063 bp, 14 predicted proteins | sample Cruoilmetagenom7_FD_187294 | JGI IMG/M metagenome (GOLD analysis project Ga0209345, IMG submission 187294) | Oil polluted marine microbial communities from Coal Oil Point, Santa Barbara, California, USA - Sample 7 (SPAdes) (version 2) | ecosystem: Environmental > Aquatic > Marine > Oil seeps ...
GGGTTTTATTGCTGTATTAATTTCCATAATCCATGGATACATGGAATAAGCGATTGTGTCAATAGGTTCTTGTTTGAAGGCAAATGTGGGGTGGTGCAGGGTTTTAGTTGGTAGGTTGCGACACTGGTAATGTAAGGCTTGGCGTTTTGGGCAGCTCGCGCCAGATACCGCCTAGTTTTTCATCCTCGGAACCATAACTTGGCGATTTACCGTCAAAGCCGGACGTGACCGCTTCGATTTTCATGCCGTCCATGACCCAGACTTTGTGCGTAGTGCTGGCGATAAATGGGTTTTGGGCGTTGGGGTATATTTTCCCCAGCCCGTAAACCAGTGAGCGAAACGGGCCGAGGTCTTGGTCAAGGTCTATGGCGGCACTAGCCCATAATGTGCCGTCTGCCCCCAAAGAAAGTCCGGTAATTTCGCGCAGTGCATTGTCGCGCCAGATATTAGGGGCATGGATGAGCACCGGAGTGCCAGGCGTAGTAAAAGCGTGACTAATAGGATTATAGTTGGCGAAACGTAGAGCGCCTTTTCTAGCGCTTATATCCGCGCTGGTTTTCTCGCCGCCGCGCTGCCCAAGAATTACGAACACAGTGCCATCAGATTTTTCCGCGCAGGCCATGCCTTCAAAATCATCTTCAATGTCAGGCAACTGTTCAGAGTGGATAAGGTTGACCATTTTGTCCGCAATCTCGATGTGAAAAATCCGGCCATATTTGCCTTCCCAATATCCGCTTTCCATGATGAGAAATTCTTTCGGGCGGTCGGGTAGTCGACAGATGGCTTCTAAATCGCTGGTGATAGGATCTGGCCCATTAGAAAATGCGAGCGCTTTGTATTTTAGTTTTTCTGTTTCCCGATTGATTTTCACAATACCGATACGCGGCTTGTCTACTTTGTGGGCTTTGGCATCGTGAACCACCAAATATGTATCCGCACCCATAGGCGCAATGCCGCTAATGTCTGGTACAGACATCCATTTTTTCTTGGCTTTGGATTTGGGTTTGTCTTTACTGTTATTTTGGTTTTTTTCTGGTTCAGATTTGGCGCTGGGTGTCTGGTGTTTATTTAGGTGTACGCAGGCGCTTAAAAGGCTGAATACCATAATGAAAGAAATGCATTTCGCAACTGTCTTGAGAATATAAATTTGCATAATACCCGCCCCGTTTTTGTGTTCTTATTTGTTCGCTATCATAACTTCGCTTAAACTACAAGTGTTACGACGTGCGGCTTGCTTTCCGAACTATGAACGCCTACAAGATTATCAAGTAGCCCATTAGAGGCTATGCAAAACCAAAAGCCGTGGGGGCATTTATGAAAAAACTAATCCTATTCGCAGGTGTATCGGCAATCGTGCTATCTGCATGTGCAACAGCACCGAAAACGGAAACTGTTACCGAGCTTGTTGAAGCTGAGCCAGTGGTGGAAGCTCCTGCTAAACCAAAGTATAAACAACTGGTCTACGGCGAAGAAAAACCATTGGTCTGTACCGACCCCGTCTTGGCTGAAGGTAAATTGACCGACCGCCCCAATATGCAAGTGATGTGGGAAAATTATCTTTATGACAGACCCGACGGGATTTGGGGTGAAATTGGCGGCCTTGTTGAGGTCAACGGTAATCTGCCGCTTGACCAAGGACGCTGGACAAATGCCTGTACGGTGCGCCTGTCTCACATGCTCAATAAGGCCGGACACAAAGTCCCTCGAGACCGTCCAAGAACCGTAAGCGGCGGCAATGAGGATCAATATTATTACCGTGTTACTGATCTGGAAAATTATTTGGTCGCGACGTTTGGCGAACCGGATGTGGCCGTCTTGGACGGCAATGGCAATCAGTTTGATTTGCCCATAACACCCGGCATTGTCTTGATGGATTTCCCCGATAGTAGCTTTACCGGCCATGTCACCATATGGAACGGCGCAGGCACAGTCGATGGCGCTAATATCGGCGGCTACCGCGTATTGTTCTGGGACCTACCGTGTTTCATTCCTGAGGGAAGAGGCGGCGATATTGCGGAAGTGAAAGACGATAGTGTTTCGGCAATGCCGTAGGCGCTGATTTTAGCTATTACTATTTGGCAAAAACCGAAAATGGCCATTGATTTTAGTGTTGAATAGCAAATCATCCTCAACCGGGCCTGCGCCAACATTATGTATAATGAGCGGCGTGCCCCAAGGGGATTTTTTTGCTGACACAATACCGATATGGGGCAAGGTGCCACCGAGGCGCCAGCTGACGATGTCGCCCGGCTGATAATCTTCTGGGTTTTTGGTGATTTTTACGGCCGCGCCTTGGCGCTTAAGAAATCTCTCAATATTAGGCACACGGCGGTGGTCGATGTTTTTGTCCGGCCGCTTTAGTCCCCAGTTTTTGGGATAAGAACTAAAGTTGGCGCGCATGTCTTCGTGGATGGCTTTTTGAAAATCAAACCCGAATGCTGCGCGGAATGTGCGGATAACAACATCGGTACAAACCCCCGTATCCGCAGGCACATCGCCGCCCGGATATTTTAGGCTGACATAGGCCGGATCATAGCGCACATCGGCCAAAGTGCGCTCTTGCGCCGCAGTGACAATCGCATCTGAAGCCGTTCTCGCAGAAGCGGGCAGGGCGATTGGTGCCAAAACACAGGTCAATAATGTAGCTACAAAAATTCGCATAAGGTGATTTACATATCATAAGTCGGTTAAGCAATGTCTAATGGCTGTTCACAAGGTTAAGAAATGTTCAGGTGGTGTTGGGCGTTGATACCTACACATTACCAAAAGCCAGCCTTGCGTATCGCTCCTACGCGGCGTATCACTCGCCCAATTAAACGGACTATATTATGAACGGATTATTGTATGTTGCGCTGGGCGGCGCGCTAGGGGCTAGTGGTCGGCATTTGCTGGGCGGCTTGGCGTTGCGTGTTATGGGGCCGGGTTATCCTTACGGGACTTTGGCGGCCAATGTATTGGGTGGTATATTGATGGGGCTTCTGGTTGGCTGGTTAGCGCTTAAAGGTGGCAGCGAAAATTTACGATTGTTTTTGGCGGTGGGTGTGCTCGGCGGGTTTACTACATTTTCTGCGTTTTCTTTGGACGCGATGCGGATGATAGAAACTCGGGCTTATGGGGCGGCGCTGGGGTATATTTCTGCGTCCGTTATTTTTTCAATTTTGGCTTTGTTCATTGGTTTGGTCATTGCTCGTAAGGTGTTCATATCATGAGTGGTGTTCAAAATTTCATAGTAGACGAGGGCGATGATGGTTCGCGGCTGGATAGATGGTTCAAACGTAAGTTTCCCCATATCCCTCATGGCCGGGTCGAAAAATATCTGCGTACGGGACAATTACGTGTTGAGGGCAAGCGGGTCAAAGGTAAGGCGCGCCTAGAAGCCGGACAAAATGTGCGTGTGCCGCCACTGCCTGAACCAAGCGATAAAAAACCTGTGCGCCGTATGTCGGACGCTGATATAAATTTCATGAAGAACATGGTGATTTATGAAGACAATGATCTGATTGCGCTGAACAAACCTGCCGGTTTGGCCGTGCAAGGCGGTACCAATACGACCCGCCATATAGACGGTATGTTGCCTGCGCTGGCCTATAAGGGCACGCCGCCACGATTGGTACATCGTCTTGATAAAGACACGAGCGGTGTATTGGTCGTTGCCAAAAATGCGAAGTCTGCGGCATGGCTGGGCAAGGCTTTTCAAAACCGCAGCACCAAGAAAATATATTGGGGTATCACCCACGGCGTCCCGCGCCCCGCCGAAGGCGAAGTCAAAGGCTATATGGCCAAAGGCGAGGGTTATGACGGGCGCGAAATTATGATGGCGGTGCGCCACGGCACACCGGGTGCAAAACATGCCCGAACGCTGTATCAGGTCGCATCCTCCGCTGGCAACCGCGCCGCTTGGGTGGTGATGCATCCCTTAAGTGGGCGCAAGCATCAGTTACGCCTACACATGCATTTACTAGAAACACCGCTCGCTTTTGATCCTAAATACACGACCGATAAAGAAGAGCTGGGCGGCCTTTCGCCGCAGTTACATCTACACGCCAAGTCGCTAACCTTGCCCCATCCAGATGGCCATACAATAGAGCTACATGCTGCGCTTTCCCCGCATATGAGAAACGCATTTGATTTGTTCGGCTTTGATGAAAATACCACTCTGGAGGGAATGGAGCCTTAAGATGGACGTGAATACGCAATTGCAAACTTGTTACGCCGCATTACAGGCAGGGAATTTTGCCGGAGCCGAGGCGCAATATGAACAAATAAGCCGCGCACACCCAAGCAATTGTGATGGCTATCATCTTGGCGCGTTAATCTCCCACCGTATGGGGCAACAATTAGTGGCGCTAACCCGAATTGATAAAGCGTTGGAAATCATGCCAACGCATTTTGAATGCCTGAACACCAAGGGTAATATTCTAAACAGCTTACAAGATTTCCCTGGAGCGGTTCTTGCGTATAAAGCGAGCTTAAAAGCGCAACCAGCATATCTGGGAGCGGCGATAAACTTCGGTGCATGCCTAATCAATAACAAAGACCCAAAGCACGCACTCGCGGTTTATCAGGCGGCACTCAATCATAATCAAACCAATACACAATTACAAATCGGTGAAGTGATTGCCCTTAAAGAAATGATGCGCAATGATGAAGCCTTGGCCAAGTTGGATGATATGGCCGAGGGGGATAAATTTCCTTATGTGCGCGCACAAATTTTATTACAGCTGGAACAATGGGATTCTTCCGTAATTGAAAATAACAAGGCGTTACAAGACCCATCTGCGGCGGCGCCAGCATTTCAAAATATTATGCAAGCGCTGTGGATGCAGGGTAAATGGGACGAGGCACAAGCGCATATTGACGAATATATTGCAAAGGCCGGGCAAACTGTCCCAATGTATGCAACGGCGGCACGGCTATTGGACAAAGCAGATGATAGGTCGGGCGCATATGATATGCTGGCCCGTTCGGTCGCGCGGCACGGCCCGCAGCCTGATATTTTGGCGGCACGGGCGCGCTTTAAGCTGGAAGACGGTGATATGGAAGCGGCCTATGTTGATGCGTTGGCCGGACTATCGGCTAGGCCAGGCGACATCAATATTATGGCAGATTATGCGGACAGTGCACTTGCGACGGGTAGGACATCGGAAGCCATGACAGCCGCTACCGAAGCTTTGAAGCTCATTCCTAATAACCAATTCTGGATAGCGGTTAAGGCAACGGCCATGCGCGCTCTTGGGCAAAATCACGAATATTATACCAATCTGGAAAAATTTGTTGTGCCGTTTCAAATAGAACCACCCGATGGATATGGAAATTTAGTGGAGTATAATGCTGCGCTAAAGGTGGTGCTGGACGAAATGCACGGCCTTTCCGAACATCCTCTTGATCAGTCATTGCGCAATGGCACCCAGACGGTTCGCGACTTACGCTTTGTCGATCACCCGATATTAAAGGCGCATTTCAAAGCTCTAGATAAGCCTATTCGGGAGTATATGAAAATGTTGGGACATGATGAAACCCACCCGTTTTTGCGACGTAATACAGGCGAATATTTAATTACCGGATCTTGGTCAGTGAAACTTCGTAAAAAAGGTTTTCATGTTTCCCATGTCCACCCTGAGGGTTGGATAAGCTCGGCCTATTATGTGGATGTACCGGACGAAGTAGCGGATACCGAGAAAAAAGCAGGGTGGATACATTTTGGCAAGCCGCCTTTTGATGTTCTTGATCAGAACGGTAAGCCGTTAGGTTATGAAAAAATTGTCCAACCGAAAGTCGGCACATTGGTACTGTTCCCGTCCTATATGTGGCACGGCACCAATCCGCTAGAGCAAGATGCGACGCGCATGACGTTGCCTATTGATGTGGTACCGGTTTAATGGCGAAACGGTTTTACGAAAAAGTTGCGGTGGAAGACCGCGCTGGTGATATCGTCGTGACCTTGGGTGGTCGGGTGCTGAAAACGCCGGGCAAGATGGCTTTGGCATTTGCTGATAGAAACCATGCAAAATTGGTGGCGGCAGAGTGGGACGCGCAGGGCGAGGACATTTTGCCAAACACTATGCCGTGCACACGCTTGATGAATGTTGCTTGTGAACAGACGCCGTCTCGGCGTGGGGAGCTGGTCAAAGAATTTTGCGCTTATACGAGCACGGATTTGCTGTGTTACCGCGCTGATAGTCCGAGGGATTTAGAGGCACGGCAAGAAGCAAGTTGGCAACCCGTCCTAGATTGGGCGGGCCAAACCCACGGCATCGCACTGGCGACGACCACAGGCATCAAAGCGTTGGAGCAGTCGGCGCGGTCATTGGCGAATGCCGCCGATGTTGCGAACGGGTTCGATAATGTAGACTTGACGCTGCTCTTGCATCTTACGGCTAGTTTTGGTTCGGCCATTTTGGCGTTGGCTGTACTGGATAATCATATTCCCATGGACGTTGGGTTTGCGTTGTCTAAACTTGATGAAGCGTTTCAAAACGAGCTTTGGGGTGCTGATGAAGAAGCGCTCGAAAACAATAGGGCTTTGCTCGAAGAGCTGAGCCTGATGGCACAGTTGATAAAGGAATAGTTATGGGAAATATGGTCACTGTTAAAGAACGCGCAGGCGGTATTTACACACAAGATGTTTTGGCTCGCGGACATAGATTATATGCAGATGAACCAGAAAGTTTAGGCGGCGCAGATTTAGGCCCCAGCCCGTTTGAATATGTTTTGGCGGGGTTGGGTTCGTGTACCACCATTACATTGCGCATGTATGCGGAGCGTAAAAAATGGCCTGTCACTTATATTGGTGTTGATGTGGCGTATAAAAAATCAGGCTTTGGTGCAGAGATGGTTAGTGTGTTTACGCGCAAAATAACCATAGAAGGTGACCTCGATGAAGCCCAACTTAAACGCATGATGGCCATAGCCGATAAATGCCCCGTCCATAAAATGCTGGAAGCGGAGACCGAGATAAGAACAGAGTTGGTTGACTGATTACGTTGTGAACAGCTACACATGTTTCAAATTTGGGGAGAGAAAATTATGACTGATAATACGATTGGCGGTACGGGCGCGGCCAAAGGAAAACAATGCGCTCATTGCGGTGAACCATTTGGGTTCTAAGAATTTACCAATTATATGTTTAGGATATGGAGCAATCATCTAGATTGCCTTGCTTGCCCTGAAAGAAATTATTTGGCGAGTTCAAGCAATACAGCCCTAAAGGTGATTTTGTTTTTTATTGCCGTACTGATCGGCATAGTTTTTTTCTTAGGCCTTAATTTAGCATTCGCTGCCTCAACATATGAACAAACCGATGGTTCGTTTTATGTCTCTGGATGGTTGGTCATCATTGGTCTGTTTGGCGGCATAGCGACAATTAAATACGCGCTGGCCGTATTTCGGTGGATGACCGGGACGTTGCTGAAAAAAGACCCTCATCTGTAATAGGCCTTTGGTGGGCTACCCAACCAACGGATAATTGGCTTCTTTGACATAGGTGTTGGGGCCGTTTTTGTGGCGCTTTGTTGAATAGAGCGCGAACTCGTCTACCAAAAATGGTTCGCTCTTGAAGCGCACATAACGGCGGATATATTTTTCAAAATCATCTTTCGCGATATTGCGGCGCAAATAGGCCAAGCTGAGATGTGGGCGGAAATTGCGGCTTTCCATTTCAATATCACTGCGCCTTGCGGCGCTGCGGATATATTTATGCAATGCGTTCAGGTGTGGGTTTTCTTCGACGCCCAGCCATAATGTATGCGGGCGGGACGCGCCAAAATAGTCCACACCGGTCAGTCGTAGATCAAAACCATATCCGGGCGAGCGGGCCAACTCCCGGTCAAGTATTTCGGCGTATTCGTCGTTGAGCTCGCCGAAATACCCCACAGTGATATGTAGGTTGTCTTCAGGTGCCCAATTCACACCTTCTATGCCTTTTTGCAAAGGCGCGACGGCGTCGAGTATTTTTTGCGGTGGTTTGATTGCGGCGAAATAAGTGGTCATGATTATTATGCCTCGTGCGACTATGGGCAGGGCGATCTGTATTTGACATGGAAATTATGTACGGCTTTATCCATTTCATCGCTCCAGTCAATATCAAAAGCGGCAATGTTCGTTTTGAGTTGTTCCGTAGTCGTCGCACCGATTATTGTGGATGTGGTGAAGGGGCGGCTATCGACAAATTTCAAGGCCAACTGTACCGGGCTAATGCCGAGCTCAGCCGCTAGGTCTTCACAGGCATCAATGGCCGCTTCCGCATCGCCGCCTTCATAACGTTCCATACGGCCAAACAAAGTATTGCGCGCACCCTCCGGTCTGGCCCCATCTCTGTATTTCCCCGTCAGAAAACCTTGGGCGAGGGGCGAATATGCTAGCAAGCCAATATCTTCACGCATCGCAATTTCCGCGAGGTCATAGTCGAAACGGCGACTGACCATTGAATAAACGTTTTGAATAGACGCCATACGCGGCCAGCCATGTTTCCCGGCCAAGGCGAGATACCGCATCGTCCCCCAAGCACTTTCATTGGACAGACCGAGATGGCGAATATTACCCTTCTCTACATGTCGGGAGAGGGCTTCAAGCGTGTCTTCGAACGGGATCATTTCATCGATGCCGAAATCCCGAAAAGAGTGAAAGCCAAACACTTCGCGCGGACGATCAGGCCAGTGTAATTGGTATAAATCTATGTAGTCGGTTTGCAGAGCTTTCAAAGAACGCTCCACAGCGAAGTCAATATCGGCCTTGGTGTGGCGCGGTGGTGCTCCGTCTGGGCGGAACCAGTTAGCACCGTCCATGCGGCCAACGATTTTAGTGGCAATGACCAGTTTGTCGCGGTCGGAGCGCCCCTTTAGCCAAGTCCCGATATATTTTTCGGTCAGGCCGCGTGTGTCGGGCTTAGGCGGGATTGGGTATAACTCGGCCGTATCAATGAAGTTGACGCCTTGGTCTACGGCATAATCGAGTTGTGCGTGACCTTCTGATTCGGTGTTTTGCTGACCATATGTCATGGTCCCCAGGCAAATTCGCGAGACTTTTGTATCTGTACGGCCAAGATTTGTAGTTTCCACGTAACATCTCCTTCATAATATTATGCTGATTTAGGTTGGATTTTCGCCAAAAATACCTATATGGTGAGAATATGAACTTCGCACAGATGTGCGCAAGTGTTAATTTGCCGAAGCCTTTAGGGACGGCCTACAATACGGAGAGTATAATGAATCAATATTCCAACAATCCTGTCACCCAGGGTGGCGAGATGGATTTGGGCCTTCGCAATTTCATGCTGGGCACCTATAAATACATGGTTGCTGCAATGGCAGTTGCTGGCCTTGTGGCCTATCTTTTTGGCACCCAGGTGCTGTTAACTCCGGCGGGCGGGTTGTCCGATATCGGACGGATGATTTATAGCCCCGGGGCGGCGCTTGGCTTGACCTTTGGTATCGTGATTTTATTTGGCATGGTGGGCAGTAAGTTGCATTCCATGAGTGTCAGTGGTGTTAAGATATTCCTGTTCAGTTTTGCTGCTATTATGGGCGTTTGGCTGTCTTCTATTGCGGTTTTAGTAGACCCAATGATCTCCGTGAAAATCTTCTTTATGGCAGCTACAGCTTTCCTCGGCGTTAGCTTGGTTGGTTATACGATTAAGAAAGATTTGGGTGGGATTGCTAAATTCTTCATCATGGTTTTTGTCGGGTTTATCGCCATAAACCTGCTTGGTATGTTTATCCCAGCATTGGCGATGGCGGGTACAGCAGGTTTCATTTTTAACCTAGTAGGGCTTGTTGCCATTTGTGGTATCACTGCATGGGAGACCCAATCCTTAAAGCGAATGTATTATGCAACGGCTGGTGATACGGCTATGGCAGAGAAAATGTCTGTATATGGTGCGGCGTCACTCTTGCTGTCTTTCATCAACATCTTCTCAATCTTGATGAGTATGTTTGGTAGCGATTAATTTACCACACATATAAAGTGTGAAAAGCTCCATTTCGCGATGGAGCTTTTTTCTTTGCATGAATATTAAAAAAATGTTAAGAACGGGGCGTTGTTAACGGGCCGAAGAGTCTGAAACAACTTATAATAAAGGGTATAATGCCCATATCACAATACTCTTAAGGGCTAAAAACCTTAAGGGCCACAAAACTCTTAAGGGGGAAATTTATGTCTATTGCACGTATAATCTGGATTGTTAGCCTGTTGGCTGCTGTTATTTTAGCCTTTGTTACACTTGGTGAAAATGGAAGCACAGGGGCTTTAATCCTTACAATATTGGGCATCGTGTCTGGTTGGTTTGTTGACAAAGAACATCGTCTTGGCTTGCTCATTGCAGCCATATTCTTGATGTCCGGTGGCTACAAAGCTTGGGGCGGAATTCCAGAAGTTGGCGCACATCTTACAGCTATTCTTGGAAGCATAAAAATGGTTCTTGCAGCAGCAGGTGTTACTGCCGTACTTCGCCGCATTGTCGAGCGCGTTGTGCTTGGCAAAGACACAGGTAAATAAAAGCACGCTAAACTAAAAACAAAAAAATAAAGACCAAACTTTGAACCTCGCTAGTCTTCGGACTTGCGGGGTTTTTTCATGGATGATTATGTAAGAACTAAAGGCTCTTAAACCGCGCTTTATCGAACACGCGTAGCACGGTTTTTAAGTCGTGCCCGCGTTTCAAAATAAGCCCGCCGGGTGCGACGACACTGAACTGGCCTTGCTTGCCACGTAGGTCTGGTCGTTTGTTGATCTGATATAGAGGCGTTTCTGTGGCTTGCCTAAAGACGGAAAACACGGCCCGTTCCGGTAGCATATCTATGGCATAATCTTTCCAATGGCCTTGGGTCACCATCTGCCCATATATGTTGAGAATGATGCCAAGCTCTCCCCGGTCAAAAGCTACTGGTTCGCGGTTGGTGCGAGGTTTTTTGGAAGATTGGCGGTTAATCGGGATAATTTTTGCGCTCATATGTGTAGAATAGCTAACTCTATTTTAATGTAAAGACTCAGTTTTGGTAACCATTGGGTAACCGGATGGTCGTATTTTGCGCTTATGAAAAAATTAACCATACTGATATCTGCCAGCA
>Ga0209345_10006044_pt1 | contig 11061 bp, 11 predicted proteins | sample Cruoilmetagenom7_FD_187294 | JGI IMG/M metagenome (GOLD analysis project Ga0209345, IMG submission 187294) | Oil polluted marine microbial communities from Coal Oil Point, Santa Barbara, California, USA - Sample 7 (SPAdes) (version 2) | ecosystem: Environmental > Aquatic > Marine > Oil seeps ...
TCCCCATGCTTCGCACGGAGAGGAAAATGTTCGAGATGCCCTAATGAACGCCTCCATCACGCTGCCCACCCGTTCTTTTCCATATGCGCTTCACAGCTGCCCTTGGCGAGATCGCGGACGCGGCCCATGTAACTGGCGCGTTCCTGGACGCTGATGACGCCCCGCGCCTGCAACAGGTTGAACAGGTGGCTCGCCTTGATCGCCTGCTCATAGGCGGGGATCGGGAGCTTTGCTGCGAGGCAATTCTCGCATTCGCCGACCGCCTTGTTGAACAGGTCAAACAAAGTCTCGGTATTGGCAATTTCAAAATTCCAGGCCGACATCTGCTTCTCATTGTCGAGGAAGATATCGCCGTAACTCACTCCATTACCATTGAAATCCAGATCATAGACGCTGTCAACATTCTGGATATACATGGCCAGCCGTTCAAGGCCGTAGGTCAGTTCGCCGGCGACCGGCTTGCAGTCATAGCCGCCCATTTGCTGGAAATAGGTGAACTGGGTGACTTCCATGCCGTCGCACCAGACTTCCCAGCCGAGTCCCCAGGCGCCGAGTGTCGGGCTTTCCCAGTCATCCTCGACGAAACGGATATCGTGGAGCATCGGATCGATGCCGATCGCGACCAGACTGTCGAGATAGAGCTGCTGGATGTCCGGCGGCGATGGCTTGAGCACCACCTGATATTGGTAATAATGCTGGAGCCGGTTCGGGTTTTCGCCATAGCGGCCATCGGTCGGGCGACGGCACGCTTGAACAAAGGCCGCGTTCCACGGATCAGGCCCCAAAGCCCGCAGGGTTGTCGCGGGATGGAAGGTTCCTGCACCCATTTCCATGTCATAGGGCTGCAATATCACGCAGCCTTTGTCACTCCAGTAATTGTGGAGTTTCAGGATGATCTGCTGGAAGCTGAGAGGCTTCGTATCGGACAATTTCAGAGCTTTCTTCGCGAATGCAATATTTACGCGCTGCTTTGGCGAAGGCGGGCAGCAGGGTCAAGGGAGGAATGGCCTGATTTGCGACCTTATTCGTCATGCGGCACTTGTTTCAGCACCCCGCGAGATATTTTCCAGCGGCCCGGGCTCCTGAAACAAGTTCAGGCTGACAGGCTCTATTCAGCCGCCACCAATTCTTTTGCGCGCTCAACCGTAACCGACACCGCATTCAGCACGGCATTGCCCGAAAGCGGGTCAAAACCCTTGGTATCGGTCAGATCATTGATCGAAACCCCCGGCTTTTCATCTGCCACCGACAGCCCGACGCCCTCGCGTCCGTGACCGAAGCCATGGGGGATCGATACCACTCCGGGCATGACGTCATCGGTGATTTCGACCGGGATATCGACGCTGTTCACACGGCTGGTGACCGTCGCCATGGCACCATCTGCCATCCCGCGCGCCGCTGCATCATCGGGATGGATCATCAATGTGCAGCGATCCGGCCCCTTGAGCAGGCGCTTGCTATTGTGCAGCCAGCTGTTGTTTTGCCGCACATGACGGCGGCCGATCAGGCGCAACGCGTCCGGCTGCTCCTTGTCTAGCGAACCGGCGAACCGTTCCAGTTCGGCAAGAAAATCGGGATGGGCGCACCGGATCATCTTGTCCTCGGTCCGTAGCCGCTCGGCCATGCAGGGACTCAGCGGGCCAAGATCTATGCCATTGGGTGCCGCTTCAACCTCGGCCAGCGTCAGACCGGCGGACGAGCTTTGCAGCATGCCGTCGAGCACGTCGCGTGGCTCGCGGATATTGGGAGCGTCCTGCCCGTCCTGCGCGAGGATTTCGCGCGCCAGTTCCGCGATAATTTTCCAGTCGGTCTTCTCGCCATCGTGCAGTTCGAAGATCGCCGGCGAATAGCTGGCATAATTGCGGATCGCCAGCGGCCCGAAGAAAAACGGAAAATGGTCCTTCTCCAGCGGACCGCAGGGCGGCAATATATAGTCGGCATGGCGGCTGGTCGCGGTGACATACATGTCGAACGAGACCATCAGATCGAGTCGCTCCAGCGCCCGGTCGAGCTTGGCACCGTCGGGTGCGGACAGCACCGGATTGCCGGTCACCACGAACAGCGAGCGGATCCGCTCATCATCATCGCGCAGCATTTCGTCGGCAAAGGTCACCATCGGCAGTTCGCTCATCACCGACGCCATGGTGCCGCGCACGGTGTCGGCTGTGCGTACAGACCCCCTGCCCACGAGATTGATCGTGTCGAGCGCGGGTTCCGGCACCATCGTGCCGCCGACCCGGTCGAGATTGCCGGATGCGATATTGATCACCTGAATCAACCACTGGTTCAGCGTGCCAAATTCACAGACCGAGACGCCCATCCGGCCATAGATGGCAGCGGGCTGGTCCGCGGCCAGTTGAGCGGCCATATCCTGCATGACTTCGACCGGGATACCGCAATGCGCGGACAGTTCGCCGATATCAAAACCCGCAATGGCCGGTGCGATGTTGCTCCAGCTGTCATCGAGTATCGCATCGAGTCGGGAGGTATCGGCCAGCCCGGCATCGAAGATGTTTTTCAATATTCCGATCAGCAGCGCCGTATCGGTCCCCGGCTTCACGAAATGATGTTCGTCCGCCAGCTTGGCGGTTTCGGTCCGGCGCGGATCGACGACGACCAGTTTTCCGTCACGCGCGCGCATTTCCTTCACCCGCTTTTTTAAAATCGGGCACCGTCCAGATGCTGCCGTTGGATGCCGCCGGATTGCCGCCGATGATCAGCAGATACTGGCTGCGGTCGATATCCGGCACGGCGGCAAGACTGACATGGCCATACATATGATATTGCACGACATGATGCGGAATCTGGTCAAGCGTCGAGGCGGAATAGATATTCTTGAGCCCAATCGCCCGGCGCAAGGTGCTGATCTGGGTCGCGATGCCATAATCATGAGCGGCAGGATTACCCATATACATGGCCGGTTTTGCGCCCTCGTCTTTTAATCCGGCCAGCTTCGCAGCGATTTCGGAAAAAGCCTGCTCCCAGCCGATTTCCTGCCACTGGCCATCGACCTTTTTCACCGGCTTGTGCAGCCGGTCTGGATCATCCTGCAGATCGGCAATGGCGGTCGCCTTGGGACAGATATGCCCCCGGCTCAGCACATGATCGGGATTGCCTTTGATCGAGAGTATATCCCGCCCCTCGACCTCGACCAGCACGCCGCAATTGGCTTCGCAGATATGACAGGTGCGGGCGTGGATCGTGCTCATCGGAAACCTCCTTGATTTAATCATTCGGTTAACAAATTGCCCCGCCGTTAGCCAGCGCATGCTGACTGCCGCTGAAATTTTGCTGGGCATTTGCGGTCAATTGTTCAATGAAGCCCATCCCTACCTTCTGTCGGAGCAAATATTCATGACGCGTCGCTGGCTTTATAATGCTTTACTCCTTCCCCTCTGCCTGAGTTTTACCGCCTGCCAGACCACACCCAGCGAACCCGCCAGCGCCAGCAGTGATACCGTTGCCGAAACGGTCGCCACACCGGCGGTCATGCCCAATGATCCTGATCCAGCGCTGTGGGCGATCAAGGATGACGACACGACCATCTATCTGTTCGGAACCATCCATATCCTGCAGCCTGGACTGACATGGTTCGATGAGGCGGTGAAAGAAAGTTTTGACGCGTCCGACGAACTGGTGGTCGAAATGATCAAGCCGGATCCGGCGGCGATGGCGAAAATCGTCAGTGAACTTGCAATCGACAAGACCGGCATATCGCTCCGCGACAAACTCGCGCCAGAAGACCGCGCCGATTATGAAGCCACGCTGACCAGACTCGGGCTCCCGGTCGCTGCATTCGATCCGCTCGACCCCTGGTTCGCCAGCGTCAATCTGTCGCTCATCCCGCTGATGCGGAACGGATATGATGCTGATCAGGGTGTCGAAGATGAACTGCTGGCGCACGCCAAGGCCCGCGCGCTCAAAATTACCGGGCTGGAAACACCCGAGCAACAATTGGGGTTTTTCGACGATTTGCCGGAAGATGTCCAGATTCGCTTTCTCAACTTCACCGTCGATACGGTGGATGAGGCCGCCGAGGGCATGGAACAGATGGTCGCAGAATGGGCCAACGCCAATATAGAAGCGCTCGGCGAATTGATGAACGCCGGGCTGGAAGACAAAATCCTGTATGAAACGCTGCTCGTCAACCGCAACGCCAACTGGGCAGAATGGGTTGATCAACGGATGGAACAGCCAGGAACGGTATTTCTGGCGGTCGGTGCCGGCCATCTCGCCGGAGACAGCAGCCTGCAGGCATTGCTCGCCAAAAAAGGGATTGCTGTGCAAAGGATCGAATATTGATTATTTTATCTCCGGCTTCCTTTTTGCGGACAAGGACACCACATAGACAATATGCTTATTATTAGATCCATCCTGACGTTGATCGCATCGTTGATGCTCACCGGGTGCAACGCTGCGCCTGATCCTGTTGCGCTCAACACGGTCAAGACCGGTACGCCCGCATTGTGGAAGGTCAGTGGCACCAAGCCTGAACAAAAGGGCGTCGCCTATATGTTCGGCACTATTCACATCCTTCCCGACGATGTGGAATGGCGCACTCCGGTACTGGAGGCCGCGATTGCAGAGTCCGACACTCTGGTGATCGAAGTGCTGGGACTGGAGGACACCCGGAACGCAGCGAAGATATTTTCCCGGCTGGCGATTTCCCCCGGTCAGGAGAAGCTGGACACGCGAATCAAGCCATCGCTGAAGGAGGATCTCGACCGAATTATCGACTCCGCCAATATTCCCGAACGCGCGCTCAATCGCATGGAAACGTGGGCTGCAGCGCTTTCTCTGGCTTCGGCGCAGACCAGGAATCTCGGACTGAAATCCAGTGGCGGGGTCGAGAAGAAACTCACCGCCCAGTTTGAAAAATCCGGCAAGCCGATTGAGTCTCTGGAAACCATTGAATTGCAACTCGGCTATTTCGACAAGCTTCCAGAGGAGCAACAGCGCCAGATGCTGACCACCGTGGTTGAAGATTCAAGTGATGCCCAGCAGGCGTTTGAAGAATTGTTCAACGCCTGGATGACCGGCAACATCGATGATATCGTGACGCTTTCCGATGGTGGAATATTGACCGATCCCAAGACTCGCGAATATCTGCTGGTAGCGCGCAATCTCAATTGGGCGGAACAGCTGGACAAGCGTCTGCAAAAACCGGGCATATCGCTGGTAGCGGTCGGTGCGGCTCATCTCGTCGGACCGGATGCGGTTCAGGCAACCCTTGCAAAACGCGGCTATAGAATCGAAAAAATACAATAATCGGGGCATCACATGACATTTATATTTGATCGCGAAACTGCGCTGGTCGCGCAGGGTGACGGACAGTTTACGATTGAGGCAAGCGACGTATACCGCAATCCGACCGGCATGGCTTTTGGTGGATGGGTCGCGGCAATTGCTGCTCGCGCTGTCGAAAATCACGCCGAATGTCGCGGTCCGCTGGTTTCGCAGCAGATCATATATATGACCGGCGTAGGTCCGGGGGAAGTTGCGCTTTCGGTCAAATTATTGCGCGCTGGCTCCTCGACTCAATTCTGGCGCGTGGAACTGTCGCAGAATGGTGCGCTGACCAACGCTGCCGATATCGTGACAAGCACTCGCCGTCCGACAGATATTGATTATCAGGTCGCAATTCCGTCCGCCAAATCACCGGAAGAATCCATATCATTGCCATCGGTCAACCCGATGGCACCGGCATGGGTTACCCATTATGACCAGCGGATTGCAAAAGGCATACCGTTCGCGGTCAACGATTCCCCCGAAGCGATGGTGTGGATCAAGGAAACGGACGGTCGCCCCGTGGACCGCGTCAGTCTCTTTTCGATACTCGACACGCCGATGCCCCGGACATTTTTTGTCACCGAACAATTCCGTCCCGGTTCGACCGTTTCAATGGCCACCTATATATATGCGAGCGATGACGATCTCGCGGCAGCCGGAAATGATTTCATGTTGCTGCGGGTCACTGGCGCAACGGTCCGCAACAGCGCCACCGACGGACGGGTCGAAATCTGGTCGCAAAACGGCACATTGCTCGCGACAAGCTCCCAGATCAGCTTTTTTCGCTAGACCAGCGTCAGCCACGCAAATCCCTTGCTTTTGCGATAATCCGACCCTATAGCGCCCTCTTTCCAGCCATGAGCACCCTGGAGGCGTGGCGGAAATCTAACAAAAGCTAATTTTTGGAGCAACATTATGAGTGATCAGCTGACTATTTCAGCCGAGCCACGCGAACGGGCTGGCAAGGGAGCCTCCCGTGCACTGCGTCGCGAAGGCAGAGTCCCCGCCGTTATCTACGGCGACAAGAAAGAAGCCATCGCAATCCACGTCGAAGAGCGTGCATTGAACAAATTGCTGGGTACCGGCCTTTTCATGAATTCGCTGGTTCAGGTGGACGTTGACGGGAAGAAAACCCGTACTCTGCCAAAGGATGTTGCTTTTGACCCGGTCACCGACCGTCCACTCCATGTCGACTTTTTCCGCCTTGCCAAAGGTGCGAAGGTACAGGTCAACATTCCTGTGGTCTTCATCAACGAAGAAGAATCGCCTGGCCTGAAGCGCGGCGGCGTCATGAACGTTGTCCGTCACGAACTCGACCTGATGTGCGATGCAGACCAGATTCCTGACCAGATCGAAATCGATGTGACCGGTCTGGAAATTGGGGATTCGATCCATATTTCCCACGTCACCCTGCCCGAAGGCGCGGAAAGCGCGATCACTGATCGTGACTTCACCATTGCCGGCGTCACCGCACCATCCGCGCTAAAATCGTCCGAAGATGAAGACGAAGCAGCCGAAGGTTTCGAAGGCGAAGAAGGTGCTGAAGGCGAAGAATCCGAAGGCGAAGAAGGCGGTTCCGACGACTAGACCTTGCCTTGCAAAACAATGTAACGAAAAGCCGTTCATGCCCGACAATAAAGGCATGGGCGGTTTTTTGTTAATCAGACGCCCGGAAAGCGGGCGAGGAGCGCGTTAGAAAATGCAACTATGGGTCGGCCTCGGAAATCCGGGCGCGCAATATGCGATGCACCGGCACAATGTCGGCTTCATGGTCATTGATGCGCTCGAGGAAGTGCACGGGTTCCCGCCGCCCAAGCAGAAGTTCAAGGGCTGGACCATGGAAGCCCGGCTGGGCGGCGAAAAGCTGATCCTGCTCAAACCCGCGACCTTCATGAACGAAAGCGGCAACAGCGTCCGAGCGGCAATGGATTTCTACAAATTGCAGCCAGAGGACGTCACCGTCTTCTACGACGAGCTGGATCTGGAACCGTTCAAGATCAAGGTGAAGCGCGGCGGCGGTGCAGCGGGCCACAACGGCATCAGATCAATGATCGCGCATATTGGCCCCGAATTCCGTCGCGTACGCATCGGCATCGGCCATCCTGGCACCAAATCGCGGGTCACCGGCCATGTGCTGGGCAACTATGCCAAGGCGGAGATTGACGATCTGGCTCATATGCTGGGCGTGATCGCCGACGAAGCCGACTGGCTGGCAAAGGGTGATGACGCGCGGTTCATGAGCGAAGTCGCCATGCGGATGCAGGAATAGCGGTTATTGTCGAATGAATTGTCACCCTGAACTTGATTCAGGGTCCAGAGCGTATATGCGCAAGTTTCAAGCGATTTGGCACAGGGTGCGGAATCAGCTTCAGCATGACGGAGTGAATTAATGGGTTTCAAATGCGGTATCGTTGGCCTTCCCAACGTCGGAAAATCAACGCTTTTCAATGCACTGACCGAGACACAGGCGGCGCAGGCGGCTAACTATCCATTTTGCACGATTGAGCCCAATGTCGGTCAGGTCGCAGTGCCCGATCCGCGGCTCGACCAGATCGCGAAAATCGCCAACAGCGCCAAGATCATCGAAACGCAGCTGGCCTTTGTTGACATTGCCGGTCTCGTCAAGGGCGCGTCGCAGGGCGAAGGTCTGGGCAACCAATTCCTCGGCAATATTCGCGAAGTCGATGCGGTCGTCCACGTGCTGCGCTGTTTCGAGGATGACGATATTCAGCATGTCTCGAACAAGATCGATCCGATTTCGGATGCGGAAGTGGTCGAGACCGAACTGCTGCTCTCCGATCTGGAAAGCCTCGAAAAACGGGTTCCCGCCTTCCAGAAAAAGGCCACCAGCGGCGACAAGGAAGCCAAGATTGCCGCCAGCGTGCTGGGTCAGGCACTCGAATTGCTGCGCGAAGGCAAGCCTGCGCGGCTGACCGAGCCGGAAGGCGACGAGGAACAGCGGATTTTCGATCAGTCGCAACTGCTGACCGCCAAGCCGGTACTATATGTCTGCAATGTCGCCGAGGAAGATGCCCAGAATGGCAATGCGCTGAGCGCAGCTGTCTATGAAAAGGCCAAGGCCGAAGGCGCGGAAGCCGTGATCGTTTCCGCTGCCATCGAATCCGAACTGGTTGGCATGGAGCCGGAAGAACGCGACGAATATCTGGCTGAACTAGGACTCGAAGAATCCGGCCTCGCGCGGGTCATTCGCGCTGGCTATCAGCTACTCGACCTGCAGACCTTCTTTACCGTTGGCCCCAAGGAAGCGCGCGCCTGGACCGTCCACAAGGGCGCGAAAGCCCCCGAAGCTGCAGGCGAGATACACAGCGACTTTGAACGCGGGTTCATTCGCGCCGAAACCATCGCCTTTGATGATTATGTCGCCCTCGGCGGCGAAAGCGCGGCCCGGGAAGCCGGAAAGCTGCGCCAGGAAGGCAAGGAATATGTCGCGAAAGACGGAGATATTTTCAATTTCAAATTCAATGTCTAAATTGTCACAATAGCCCGCCAGGACGTGAGCCTATGGGAGCAACGCGCATGATTCGATCGATTTTTTCGCTGATATTGGCGAGTTTTCTGCTGGCCGCCGCGCCTGTCTTCGCTGCCGGCACGCCGGCACAGGAAGATATCGAATCCGAAAAAGCGGAGACCCGCGATCCGGTCACGATATTGATCTCGATCGATGGCTTCCGGCCCGATTATCTCGAGCGCGGAATCACCCCGAATCTCCGTGCGTTGGCCACTTCCGGCATATATGGCCCGATGCGCCCGTCCTTCCCGAGCAAGACCTTTCCCAACCACTGGACTCTGGTGACTGGCAAAACACCCGATCATCACGGCATTGTCGGCAACACGATGGAAGACGCAGCACGGCCGGGCGAGATATTCAAAATGGCGACCCAGGATCCCTTCTGGTGGAATCAGGCCGAGCCAATCTGGATCACCGCCGAAAAGCAGGGCATCCGGTCGGCGACGATGTTCTGGCCGGGATCAGAAGTGGAGCTCAATGGCCTTCGACCCGCCGACTGGTGGCCATTCAACCAGAAGCTGTCCAATGATCGCCGCGTCAATGCCGTGATCGACTGGATACGGCGACCCACCGCTATCCGGCCCCGGCTGGTGACACTCTATTTTGATACCGTCGATACCGCTGGTCACTATTTCAGTCCCGCGCCGGGTGAACAACTGCACGCCGCGATTGCGGCAGTGGACAGCGAAATCGGCCGATTGAAGCAGCAACTCGACAAGATGGGGCAGCCGGTCAATTTCGTCATCGTGTCGGATCATGGCATGACCGAGACCTCGCCCGAGCGGATCATCCATCTCGACCAGATCATGCCGCGCGACCAATATCATCTGGTCGAAGGCGGCAACTATGTCGGAATCGAACCACTCGAAGATAATCGCGAGGCGGTGCGCGCGGCATTTCTCCGCCCGCACGAACATATGGAATGCTGGGACCGGGAAAATATTCCGGCCCATTTCGCCTATGGCAAAAATCCACGCGTACCGTCGATCTTCTGCCTGGTCGAAATTGGCTGGGTCGGCTTACAGGATGTTCCGGAATGGATGACGGGCGTTGGTGGCGGCCATGGTTACGACCATCGGGAAGCGGACATGATGGCCTTTTTCCTCGCAAATGGACCGGCTATCGCCGCAAACGGACAGCTATCGCTGTTCGACAATCTCGACATTTACTCTCTGGTCGCTAGACTGGCCGGCATTGCTCCGCAACCCGGCGATGGCAGTCTCGCACCATTCAAAACATCACTGCGCCCGCGAAAGTAAAACACCAACATGCTCTATTACGAAGATATCGAGATCGGCGTCGTCCAGTCCTTTGGCGAATATCCGGTCACTCGCGAAGAAATAATCGAGTTCGCTACAAAATATGATCCGCAGCCCTTTCACCTCGACGACGAAGCAGCAGCGAAGACCCATTTTGGCCAATTGTCCGCCAGTGGCTGGCATACCGGATCGATGGCGATGCGGATGATCGTGGAAAATTTCAAAAAGCACGAACAGGCAGGACTGGGCTCTCCCGGCATCGATAATCTGCGCTGGATCAAACCGGTTTTCGCAGGTGATATCTTGCGCTGCGAAAGCGAGACGATCAGCAAGCGACGCTCGAAAAGCCGGCCCGAAATGGGCATTACAATCGACCGCCTGACCGTTTTCAATCAGAATGACGAACCGGTCATGACCATGGAAAGCACCGGTCTGATTGCTGTTCGCGGCGACTGAAGTCTGGTCTGCAATCTATATTCGAGACGGTAGAAACAAGCCGTTTCGCTGCGCTATTTCCGTCCAAACAATTTTTCGACATCATCCAGCGCAAGCTTCACCCATGTCGGGCGACCGTGATTGCACTGGCCGCTATGCGGCGTCACTTCCATTTCGCGGAGCAGCGCATTCATTTCCGTGACGTTGAGCACGCGCCCTGCCCGTACCGAACCGTGGCACGCCATGGTCGAAGCGACATGATCGATCCGCTCCTTCAGGCTTAACGCCTCGTCAAAAGCGCCAAGTTCGTCGGCGAGATCGGTGACCAGTGAGGTCACATCACCCGAGCCGAGCATTGCAGGCGTTGCCCGCACCAGCATGGCGGTCGGGCCGAACCGTTCCATTTCCAGCCCGAATTCCGACAGTTCCGCTACGCGCGCTTCAAGCCTGTCACAGGCATTTTCATCCAGTTCGACAACTTCTGCCATCAGCAAGGCTTGCGAAGCGACCGTGCCGCCGTCGACCGCCTTGCGCATCCGCTCCAGCACG
>Ga0209345_10006045_pt1 | contig 11060 bp, 10 predicted proteins | sample Cruoilmetagenom7_FD_187294 | JGI IMG/M metagenome (GOLD analysis project Ga0209345, IMG submission 187294) | Oil polluted marine microbial communities from Coal Oil Point, Santa Barbara, California, USA - Sample 7 (SPAdes) (version 2) | ecosystem: Environmental > Aquatic > Marine > Oil seeps ...
CTGATACAAATAGACTGACAACATTCTACGCTCAAGATGGAGACGGAACAAATGTGTTGATATCTCAAGGAAAGTATATGAAGTTTGTAGAAGCTACAGGTAGTGGTGCTACTGTAAACATTAACTGGACAGACACATCTACTGGATCTGTCTCAGATCCTTATGATTTATCATTCTCTGTTACAAATACAGATAAGGGATCTTCTCAAAGCATATTTAAGAACGTAGCGGTATCAGGTCAATCTACGATTGTTGCTGATAATAATAACGATACGCTTACGTTTGTAGCAGGTACAAATATAACACTAACAACTAACTCAACTGGAGATAGTATAACTATAAATTCAGTAGCAGGTGGTGGTGGAGCTGTTGACAGCGTGTCTGGATCAGGAGCTATAACTGTATCTCCTACTACAGGAGCTGTAGCTGTAACTCACTCTACATTAGCAGGATATAAACATATACCTACTGGAGGGTCAACAAATCAAGTGCTAAAGTATTCTGCAAGTGGAACTGCATCATGGGCTACATTACCAACAGTTAACTCTGTTGCTTTTGCAGGAGCTTCTATAATTGTAGAGCCTTACTCTGAAGCTGTAGCCACTGCATCATCTCACTATGTAACATTTGTGGATTCTTCTGTAAGTGGTTATAATAGAATTAAAAAAGATGCAGGTATTACTTATAATCCAAGCACAAACGCATTAGTTGTAACAGGAAATATAACAGCAAACGACTTTATAGGATCCTCAGATGAGAGGTTAAAAGAAAACATAACTCTAGTGTTACCGGGGCATGAAATTACATCGAATTACAGAGAGTTCAACTTCAAAGGTAATGATCAACTAAGAGTTGGTGTTATAGCTCAAGAGTTAGAGTTATTCCATCCAGAGTTCGTGAGAACTAATGATAAAGGCATGAAGTCTGTGTCTTATCAAGATTTACATTCTGCTGAGATAGCTAATCTTAAAAATGAAATTAAAGAATTAAAGAAACTAATACATAACTTACTATAATATGCCAAAGACTCAAGTAGCAACAGCATTACCTATTGAATTTTCAGAGGTGTGTGAAGTAGTTTATCAAGACTTTGTAGGGACCAATTCTAGGCCCCTTACAAATCTTTTTGCTCATGCCATAGTCCAAGGTGGATCATTTAATGGCTCCTACTCTGGATCTAAGGATAGGTTATCTAACTTTAGGGGGTACACAGCTCCTACAACTGGGTTTTCATATAGATATTTAATATTGTATCCATTTGCTATGCCTTCAGCACAATACAGTAATGTAACAGGAACAGAAATAGGAGCTACAGCTCAATCTGGTAGTGGAGCTCAGAATAGCACAGCTATTGTTAACCAAGCAGGTCATACAGCTAGCTCAGCTAAGCAATGCCTAGATTTGGTTTATGGAGGGTACTCTGATTGGTTCTTGCAATCTTCAATAGAAGGTTTTCAAACCTCTCAAGTATCTACTGTAAATTCATCAATAAATAGTATAGGTGGGGATCCGTTTGTTAGTGAAGATTTATGGAGATCTACAGAACATTCAGCCGTCTCCGCATTTACTGTAAATGAAATTACAGGAACATTGTCTAGTGGAGTTTCAAAGTCTTCAAGTCGAAAAAGTAGAGCTGTTAGGATTGAAGCTTCTAGTTCTATATTATTTGGAGTGGGTGATTTTGCTTATGGAGGAATAGTAATAGCTTTGATAGATGTAGTAGCCCCATCTGTTCCTTCAGGTTTAGGCTCAGCTACAATAACAGATACGAGCTTTACCTTGTCTTGGTCTGCTAGCTCTGATAATGTAGGAGTAACAGGATATAATATTTACAAGAACTCTAACTTTCATTCAACAACAACAAATTTAAGTAGGTTTATATCTTCGTTAACACCCGGAGAATCAAATACTTGGACTGTATCTGCCTTTGATCAAGCTGGGAATGAGTCAGCCACATCTACTGGGTTGGTTGTGGAACAGACAAATAGTGTTGACACAGAGTCTCCGTCTGCACCTACAAATTTACAATCCTCAAGTATATCAAATAGTGGGTTCACATTAAGTTGGACGGCATCTACTGATAATGTTGGTGTTACTGGATATAAGATATACAAAGATGCTGTTTTATTTGTAGACACATTAAGCTCTTCAACTTCTAAATCTATAACAGGAGTTTCTTCTGGAGATAGTAGCACTTGGACTGTAAAAGCTTATGATTTAGCAGATAATTTATCACTTACTTCTTCTGGAATATTAGTAAAAATAGGACCATCTGTTACAGGTTTCGAAATAAATCAAGGTGGAGAATCTTCTGGAGTTGATGCTTGCTCAGCTGTAGATTCTGACACATCCTATAAATCAGGAAGCTCTTCAAATATAGAAGTAGGAGATGTTTGGTATGTAGATCCTTTTGCATTGTCTAAATTCAATGGAGGTGGTAATTATTTCTCTAATGGAGTATTTAATTTCCAAATAAGTTCAACAGGAGTAACATCTAACATTAATGCTTGTTTATAATATGAAATTCGGAAAAAAAAGCAACAGCAAATTAGATACATGCCATGAAGATCTTCAAAAAATCTTCAGGCTTGCAATAAAGCGATCTGACGTAGACTTTGGAATTTCTGAAGGTCATAGATCTTTAAACGTTCAAAGAGATTACTACGCTATCGGAAGGACGAAAGAACTAGGAAGAGACACTATCACAAACGTAGATGGTGTCACGACTTTTGGAAAACATAACAAAATTCCATCTGAAGCTGTTGATTTTCACGCTTATCATCCAAACCTACGTATAAGAAAGAAGCTCATATATAATAAGAAATATTTGTCGTATATTTACGGAGTAATTTCCTCATGTGCGAAGGAACTGTTTGAAGCAGGTGAGATAACACATAAAATAAGATGGGGAGCTAACTGGGACTCTGACGGAATCATAGAGTTCGACCAAAAATTAATAGATTACCCTCATGTAGAATTGATATGAAACCAGTAATAGATAGTATTTTAAAGTTCATGATAAGTAAGAAGCTTTCTATCATGATTATTGCAACAGTTTTAATATTTTATGACAAGATATCAGGAACTCAGTGGATGAATGTAGCTGTTATTTACATAGGAGGACAGACAATAATAGATGCAATAATTAAATTAAGAAGTAAATAATTAAAACAAAGATATGGGATTAAAGAGATTAAAGACATCATTTTTTTACGTTAAATTAATAGATATTGATTCAGGTAGAGAAATTTTCAGCGAGCCATCTAAGGATGTAAAAGGTAAAGTAAATAAAGATGGAAAGTTCTACTTCACATACTCAGGTACGGTGAATATAGGATCAGGTGATGGATACGACTACGGAGATATAGTAAATGGAGATAACGCAGATGCTACATTCGCTAGTATGGATGCTTTATCCGAATTCGTAGAGAGTATATCGGGTTTTAAACTCGCAGGCTCGTCTGCGATACCAACGAAGAGATACGTAAATAGAGTTAGAGAGGATGGAGGAGTTACTACATCATTAAAATGTGTTAGAGATTCCTTAATAAACAATGACTCTAGCTTGAGTATGATACCTGATGGATATAAAGCAGGTAAGCTATATAGTCAAAAACCTGAGCCTGTATATGGACCTGAGTTAGTTGTTAATGGTGGGTTTGATACTAATGCGAATTGGAATAAAGAGGGTAATTGGATTATATCTGGAGGTTTAGCTATTGGGAATGAGGTTACAAGTACATTTCTTTATCAAAATATAAATTTAGGAGCTAAAACATATAAAATAGTTTTCACTATATCAAATTATATATCAGGCTCTATAAGGGTTAATAGTGGGGGTACTGGTGCTTCTCGTAGTGGTAACGGAACATATACGGAAATAAGAACGCAATTATCAGATACTATTTTTAGATTAGAGCCTAGTTTTTCAACTGGTTTTGTAGGTAAAATTGACAACGTATCTGTAAAAGAAGTACTAGTAGGAGATGGAGATTTCACAGTAGATAGAAATAGTCCTAAGTGGGTTCCAAATCAATATGGAGTACTTACAGAAGTACAACCTAATGAGCCTTCTTTTATATGGGAAGATGGGAAAAAGGTTTTATTAGTAGAGCCACAGTCAGAGAATTTGATAACTTATAGTGAGGATTTTAGTGATGCTAGTTGGACTAAGAATAATTTAACAATTGAAAGTGGATATTTAGCACCAGATGGATCAAATAATGCATACAAGGTTATTAGTGGAGGGATTTCTTGGATGCCACAAAATTATGGAGGGTTATCTAATCATTATCGATCAATATGGGCTAGAACAGTAAGTGGAATAGGTACTACTCAATTATGTACACATAATGGTAATTCTGATAATATATTTACAATAACTGAGGAATGGAAAAGATTTAAAGTTAATACAGATGTAACAAGTAATCAAGCCTTCTTTTATGCTGTTGATTTTAGAGGTGCTACGACACTAAGTGAAGTAATATTGTGGGGTGCAAAAGCTGCAACAGATGATTCATCCTACATTCCAACACAAGGCACAACTGTTACAAGATTAGCTGATGTGGTAACGGTAGCACCACCAGTAGGAGTTACGGAAATAATTGAAACTATTGATAATGTAGAGCAAATACCCATAACTGTTATACCTATTACTTATCAAGTGCCAAACGGTAATATTAATAAAATTGTAATGAAATAATGGTAAAAAGATATTGCATACCAACAGAAGAAAAAGCAAAAGAATTAATAGCTTTATTAAGTGATGAAATTAAACCAACAGTAACAGAGTTTACACATGGCATTGCTCACTTAGGTTTTCAAAACGTTTACAAGTACGATGAAGTAACAGAAGAAAGTATATTAGTTAAAGAGGGGTTAACTTATAATATAGATGTGTTTTGGAAAGGTGAACCTAACGAAGAATGGTTAGAGTTTGAAGTTGAACCTAAAACACCTAATCATAAATTTGCTTAATGTATAGTAACCCACACGCAACAACAGGACTAGCAATAACAACTGCTACCTATGTTATAACACAAGATGAAAGTTTAGCTTTTGCTATTGGTATTCCTTTAGCAATAGCTTCTCATTATTTCTTAGACTACTTAATTGAATCACATCTAAGTAAGAAGGAGATAATACTATATGATATTGTACCAAGTTTAATTTACTTTGTACTAGCTTTACTCAGTGGTCATTTCTGGCTAATGATGGCTAGTTGGGTAGCTGGTACTCTACTTGACTTAATAGATAAGAAGTTAGGGTTAACTGTACTATTCCCAAAGAAGTTTAAAACACTTAGATTTCTTCATAATCAAAAGAATGGAATTAGATTTACATTGAAGCAAACAAAGATAGCAAGCGTCGTTAGTACTATAATTACAATTGGTATGATGCTTGTATTAAAACAACTATAGTAATGATAAAAAGATTAATAAAATTAGAGATGATACTTTCGTCTCTTCTTTTTTTTATACCATTGATACTCTTCTTGATAGATGGAGAATTAAGACCAAGTATAAGTAATTATGCTTACATGAATGATAATCACTTCTTTGTAGCTCTGCTAGTAATTGCTGGATCTATGTTTATAACTAACGGATCCTTATGGAATAGACAGTTCTACAATATAATATTAGGAGTAGCTCTTGTAGGAGTAGCTTGTACACCTCATCTAGATATTCCTGTTTGGCACTATATATTTGCTTCAGTGTTCTTCGTTGGTAGTTTGTCTATTATGATATTAAATAAGTCATTCACTCGTCTGGTTATGGCTGTATTGATAGTCTTAGGGATGTCTGGACACTTCTTATTTGGATTTTATTCACTGCTATGGGCTGAGTGGATTGGGATACTACCTATCACTGTTCACTTTACGCTAAAATCATTGTCTAAAAAATGATTAAATTTGTAGGATAATTTTAAATTCAATATAATGTTAAATAGATCTATCCGTAAAATAAGCGTTGGCCTCGACGTAAACAATCAACTACATCTTTCAGTAGGCTCTAAGATAATGGGAGTAGAAATCGAAACCATCAAAGAGATAACTCCAGCTCACTACGAGGTATGGGTAAGAAGAGAAGACAACGGCATGATGCCATGGAAGTCTTTTGTTGGGATGCCTGTAATTATAGAGTACAACACAAGACTCGAATAATGAAAGCTCTACATCATGTTTTAATAAGGACAGATAGGAGCTACAATAACAAGGAAAAAGTTGGAAATACAGACTTCACAGTTAATGTAGATATTGACAATGTTGAAAGTATAAATAGGACAGCCACAGTTGTTTCAGCTCCAGAAGGGATCGACCTTGATTCCGGAGATGTCGTAGTCGTTCACCACAATATAATGAGGGAGAACATACGTATTGATAAAAAGAAAACTAAAGGAATGTACTACATAGCTGATGATTATTACTGGGTTCCAGTGTCTGAAGTTATAATGAAAAAGAGTAATAACACTTGGATTCCGCTACATAACTTCGTGTTCCTTAAACCTATCAAGCAAGAAAATATTCAATTAAAGTACGGACTAACATTGATACCTAGATCTAGAAAAGGTATGCAAGAGCTTCGTGCTGAATTAGCTATTACAAATAAAAAATTAGAAGGAGTTGAAGTTGGTGATAAGGTCTACTTTTCAAGAAATAGTGAACATGAATTTATTATCGAAGGAGAGACCTTGTTCAAATGTGAAATCGAAGATATACTAGGTAAATATGAATAACCTTTCCTATGACATAGAAGAATCAATTAAGATTGTTATTGAGGGGTTAGGGTATGACATAAATATTGCTGAGATAGATCCAGAGAAGATGACTCGAGCTATGAAATCTAAGGAGGAGTCCTTCTTAGAAGCTAAGGCTTTGATGAATGACTGGGTAAACTCAGCAAATAGACCTTCAGAGGAGAAGGCTATGAGGTACGCTAAGTTATTATTAAATGCTGGAGATACCTCTATAATTAAACTTAGAAAATCATTAAAAGCAAAGATTGACTTCGAAGAGCTGGCCCCTGAAAAATTTGGTACAGCTATAAAAGCAAAGACAGTAATACTTAAAGCTATACGAAACATAAACTCATCACTTGAAGAGTTGCGTGTTCAGATATCTTCAAATTCACTTAAATTTAAGGAAGAGAACTATAAGGTTGGGTACGCTGAAAGGTTTGCTAGTCAAGAGTTCTATCCTAAGAAGAACTACTTCAAGAAGTGGAACAATCCAGATGAAGAAGCTGTGATGATCTGCCCTAAAGGAACTAGAGGTGAAATTATAGATATAGAAAACTTAAAGATACAACTTCCAAAGGTTCCAGCTAAAAAACATATACTATTTTCAAAGAAGAAAAAAGAAGACCAATTCTGGAGTAGAGAGGAGATGCCAGTAGGTCTTACTCCTAAATCTGCAGAGTCATTTACATCTTACATTTTAGAGCAATTCAGAAAAAGAAGAGAAGGTGTGTGGTTCATGAATAATGGTGAAGCTGTCTACCTGCCGGGTGTATTCTGGTTCACATTACAATGGGGTAAGATGTTGGATAATGGTGAATACATGAACTTCCGAGAAGCTCAATTAAAGATAGCTTATCATCAAGAGGCTTGCTTCAGAGATCCTAGATGTCTTGGAGAATTATTTGTGAAGTCTAGACGTACAGGTTTTACTTACTTGGTACTATTCAGACTCCTTGAAGAGGCTATATCAACAAAGAATGGTCGTTATGGTATGACATCTAAATCTAATGATGATGTCGAGGAAGCATTCAAGAAGTTCTCATATGCATTTATGGAGCTTCCATTTTTCTTCCAGCCTACGGTTAAAGGAAAGGTAGAATCCACAAAGAAGTTATACTTTGGTAAACCGCCAGACACCTCTAGTGAAGCTAAAAAACAAAAAGATACAAGTACTAAGGATTACTTAAATACAGAGATAGATACTCGTCCAACGAAGAATGATGCATATGATTCAGCTAAATTAAATGGATACCTAGGAGATGAAGCTGGTAAATGGGCTAGACCTGTAAACTACATTGAACACTTTGGAACTATCAAACCAGCGATGATGCCGGGTGGTCGTGTTGTTGGAAAGGCTTGGATTGGATCTACAGTTGGAGCCTTAAATAAAGGTGGTGAAGAATTTAGAACATTAGATAATATGGCTAAGGTTTCTGAAAGAGTAGAGCTTACTGGAAAGACTAGGAATGGGCTCTATGCATTCTTCTTGCCAGCTTATGAGAATCAAGAGATATGTACAGATAAGTACGGTAAATGTTGGCAAGAGACACCACCACCAGATACCTTAGATAATTATGGTGTAGATATTAAGTTTGGTTCAAAGGAGTACCTAAGAGTTATGGCTGATGAAGCCAAGAAAGAAAGCGACAACGTACTGAATGCTCATTACAGAGCTGAACCATCAACTAGAGAACAAGCTTATAGGGATAAGTCTGATGATTGCATGTTTAATATAAATAAATTATATGAACAGTTAGATCATAACAACACTCAAAATCCTGAAGATCTTTACGTTACAGGTAACTTCGCTTGGAAAGAAGGAATAAAAGATACAGAGGTATTATTTTACCCAGATAGAAGAGGTAGGTTTAAGTTAGCTTGGATGCCGTCTATGGTTGACGGAACCGATCATATAAGAAATAACGTTATAAAGAAGGGTAATAAATTTTATCCAGATAATGACTACGGATTTTTATCTTCCGATCCATTCTCAGTAAGATCAGCTTCAGGAGGAAGAGGGTCTGCAGGTGCTATACATGGGTTCTGTAGTAAATCAATAGGTAATCTTGAAAAAGGTGATTGTTTTTTAGAGTATCTTTGTAGAGCTAAGACTGAAGATATTTTCTTTGAGGATGTAGTGATGGCTTTACATTTCTTTGGTATAAAAATACTAGCGGAATTAAATAGGGTAGACCTATTAAGGTACGTTAGAAACAGAGGATATAGACCTTTCTCATTAGAGAGATTAGATAAAGCTAAAAATAAATTAACTGATCATGAGGCAGAGTATGGTGGACAGCAAATGTCAGGAGTCTCTATCTTAGAAGATCACTTAAGCGCTATAAATTCTTACATAGAAAATCACATAGGAGTCGCAGGACCAAATAATCCTTACAGAGCTCAAGGTGAGATAGGAAAGTTTCCATTTAATGAAACTATTGAAGATTGGAAGATATTTGATCCAAAAGATAGAACTAAGCATGATGCAAGTATATCATCTGGACTTGGGATAATGGCTATAAATGGAGAAAAATATAAGCCAAAGAAAAAGAAAAAAACAAATGTACAAATAGAAGATATATTCAAGACTTTTAAATTATGATCAACAATAACTTAAGGACTGGGTTCGATACAGCTAAACAAATTGAGAATGAATGGTTTATTGGATCTGGGCAAAGATTTAAAGATAAATCAGAGAAGTACCATAGACTTAGAAGATACGCTAGAGGCGAGCATGACGTAGAAGGGTCTAAAACTCTTATTACTAAAGGTGAAGCAACTGCATACACTAACTTTGACTTCTCTCCAATTCAGATACTCCCAAAGTTTAAAGATAAGATGGTCAATGATATGATGCCTCAACTATATAATATTGAAGCTAATGCTGTTGATAAGTACTCTACAGATCTTAAGAATGAAGAAAGAAATAGATTAAGAAAGCGAATGGTTTCAGGGGCCCTTGATAAGGATATGTCTGAAGTTTTTGGTATCGATATGGAATCAATGCATGGTGATGCCAGACCGGATTCCGAAGAGGAAATTGATCTAAGGATGGCTATGAATTTCAAGCCAAACATCGAGATAGCTATCGAGGAAGCTCTTAAGTATACGTTCTCATTAAATGATCACGAAGAGATACTATTTGCATTGTTAAATGATGCGGTTGACATTGGTAGGATAGCTACTATGGAAACTATACATCCGTCGAAAGGAATTATAATCGAGAGGTTAGACCCTTCTGAGATGGTGTGGTCAAATTCCAGAAAAAGAAACCACGACGACTGTTGGTACTTTGGGGTTAGAAAAAGAGTAACAATAGGAGACCTTAAGACTATGACAAATAGTGTCATGGATATGTCTAAGAAAGGACTTGAAGTTGAGATGTTAATGTCTAATGAAGAGTTCGTTAAATCTCTTGCTGGAAATATACATGAACTTGTAAAGGTACACAATTCTGAGGATAACTTAGAGCCGGGATCTATGGATGCCAATCAAAAACTAGACCTTCTTTATTACAACTACAAGACTGTAGATAAGACATTCTACAAGAAAAAAACATATAACTCAGGAGTTACAAAGATAACTCCATTCAAGGGAGATTATGATGGAAGACCTACAAAAGGTTTTGACGTTATCGTTGACAAGAAAGAGGTATGGTATGAGGGGTACTTGATCTTAGGTACTAACTACATATTTGACCACAAGATGGTTGATAACTTATCATATAAGAAAAAGAATGGAATAAATAAGGTGTACCCTCCAATAAGGATGTATGCTACATCTCTTTATGAAGGAAAAGCTAAGGGTATGATCGAAAGATGTGAAACTCTTATCGACAAGATGCAAACTACAGAGATTAAGATTCAACAATTGGTAGCCTCAGCTAGACCTGCAGGTATACGTATTGATGTCAGCAAGATTAATAATATTCAATCTGCTGGTGTATCTATGGATTATAAGACTGTAATGAAAATTTACAACGAAACTGGTAACGAGATTTATGCATCTGGAGACGGAGAAGAGAACGAGTACAGTCAAGGTAATATTCATGAATTAAGAAATGGAGTTGTTCAAGGTCTTATGGATCTTGTAGCTGTCCAAAATAATTATTTAACTCAATTAAGGGATGCTATTGGTATGCCTCAAGGCGCAGATGCTAGTATGCCTCATCCAGATACAGCTGTAAAAGTTCAAGAGATTGTGACTAGGAACTCTAATGTTGCTTTAAGCCATGTGCTTGATTCGGTATTGAAGATAACTAGATTTACTGCAGACAGTGTGTTCGTTAGGATTAAAGATTTATTTTCTTATTACCCTCACTT
>Ga0209345_10006046_pt1 | contig 11060 bp, 10 predicted proteins | sample Cruoilmetagenom7_FD_187294 | JGI IMG/M metagenome (GOLD analysis project Ga0209345, IMG submission 187294) | Oil polluted marine microbial communities from Coal Oil Point, Santa Barbara, California, USA - Sample 7 (SPAdes) (version 2) | ecosystem: Environmental > Aquatic > Marine > Oil seeps ...
TTTATTTTTCTCGGAGACGGTGATGATAAAATAAAAAAATATTTTGAGGATTTATCTGGGAAACATAAAAATATTGCATTATATATTGGGTATAATGAAGCATTGGCCCATGAAATATATGCAGCCAGCGATTTTTATCTTATGCCTTCCAGATTTGAGCCATGTGGACTTTCACAGATGATTGCTATGCGATATGGCACCATACCTCTGGTTAGAAACACAGGAGGCCTTAAAGATTCTGTTGTTGATGTTGATCTTGGAGGGTACGGTATTGTTTTTTCAGGTTATTCATCAGAAGCATTATTTATCTCTTTACAAAGAGCTATTAAATTATACTATAGGTCAACAAAAGCTATGAGAAAAACTATTATGGGTTTAAATTTTTCATGGACAAGATCGGCTAGGGAGTATATAGGGCTATATAAAGACAGTTTTTGAGCATTTATTTTAGTTTAAAGGAGAGTAAAATGAACCTTGAAAAATTAAGTAAGAAAGAATTATATCAACTGGCAAGGAAGAAAAATATAAAAAATAGAAGTACGATGACTAAAATAAAACTTATTGAAGCTCTAAAAATGGAAACATTAGCTGAGAAGAGTGAGGATAAAAATGCTTCTTCCTCCTATACTGAGGTAATAAAAAAAGAGCCTTCTAAAGAGACCAAGGAAGTAGGGATTGAAGAAAAATATCCTATCCCTGAGTCTTATGATGTTGATTCGCTTGTCCTTATGCCAGTAGATCCTAGTACCAGTTTTTGTTATTGGTATATCAGTACCAATACAAATGATGAATATAAAGAGTATTTAACCAAGTCAAATGGGAAATATAATATTAAGATGTTTACACTTAGTGAAGGTTTTCGCATTGAGATACAGGATATTAATGTTGATAACTCAGGTAAATATTATTTCCATCATTATTTAGCTGGCAAGGTGGTCTGGGCCGAAATAGGTGTGATTAACCCAAATGGGGAGTTTTTACCTATTTTATCATCGAAAAAAGTAACAATGCCCAATGATAGGTTATCAGATGTTACTGATGAAACCTTTATGACCGTTAAGGAACATTATTCTGAGATATTAAAACTTTCTGGGATTCAGGATAAAACACACCCTGGAAGCTTGGAATTTCACAAGACATTGTTGGAACATATGTTAAAAAGCGTAAGTTCAAAAAACATCTCAAAGAGGAGTTAATATATGTCAGGCTATTGGATGCTACTGCTTCATTCACATCTTCCCTTTGTCAAACATCCGGAGTTTGATTATTTTCTGGAAGAACATTGGTTGTTTGAGGCTATAACAGAAACGTATATTCCACTTATGATAAATTTAAAAAAGCTGGAGGAAGAAAATATTTTTTTTAGGCTGACAACCTCTATTACTCCACCACTTTGCGAAATGCTTTCTGACGCGAATTTAATGGGGAAATATGGCGCATATCTTAATCGTTCACTGGAACTTTTGGCAAAAGAGTCAAAGAGAACAAAAAATGATGAAAGATTTAACAGACTTTCACATTATTATATGAATAGATACAAACAGATAAAAGATTTCTTCTATAATGTTCTCAATGGCAATGTACTAAATGGGTATAAGTATTTCAAAGATAAAGGGATGATAGATATAATTACATGTGGGGCTACACATGGGTTTCTTCCTCTAATGGAGGTTAATAAAAAAGCAGTAAGTGCTCAGATTGAAGTGGCTGTTAAAAATTATGAAAAACATTTTGGGACAAAACCTAAAGGGATATGGCTGCCTGAGTGTGCTTATTATGAAGGGTTAGACGAAATACTTGCGGAGAATGGGATACGTTATTTTTTTGTTGACTCACATGGTATACTTTATTCAACGCCAAGGCCGAAGTATGGCGTCTTTGCACCCGTTTACACGCAGCATGGCGTGGCAGCATTTGCCAGGGATGTCTCTTCATCTAAAAGTGTATGGAGTTCCAAAGAGGGGTACCCTGGGGACTATTATTACAGGGATTTTTACAGGGACATCGGATATGATCTGGATTTTGAATATATCAAACCTTATATCAGTCCTGATGGTGTAAGGGTTTTTACTGGGATTAAATATCATAAAATAACCGGGGACACAGATGAAAAGGAGATATATATCCCTGAAGAAGCTTATGACAAAACTGTAGGTCATGCAGAACATTTTACTAATGAGAGAGAGATACAGCTTGGGAAATTGGAGGAATATTTAGACAGAAAACCTGTTGTGGTCTCCCCCTATGATGCTGAATTATTTGGGCATTGGTGGTTTGAAGGTCCAGATTTTCTCTATAACGTTTTTAAATGTATGCATAATAAAGATAGTATAACTCCTACGACTGCTTTGGAATATCTTGATGAATACCATACCAATCAGGTTGTTAGCCTAAATCCTTCTTCCTGGGGTGACAAAGGATATTATGAGGTATGGCTAAATGGGGGGAATGATTGGATTTATAGGCATTTACATTATATCTCTGATAAAATGGTTGAGCTTGCCAATAAATTTAAAAATACCAGAGATAATTATAGAATACGTATATTGAACCAGATGGCCAGGGAATTATTACTTTCTCAAAGTAGTGATTGGGCTTTTTTAATGACTGTGGAAACAGCAGTCAATTATTCTATACGAAGGACAAAAGAACATATACATAATTTTTTAAGACTAGAAGATATGCTTGTAAGTGGTGTGGACGCTACTGATTTTTTACTGAGTATAGAAAATAAAAACAGCATATTTACTGAAATGGATTTTAAGGTATATTGCTAAAAGCAGTATATATTTTTATTGCATGGTGAATATATCCATAAGTTATCTCATTTGCTGGTTCTGATATAACATCATGATGATGAATAAACCTGCTCCTGCTAGGTGTGTTCCTATGTATGGCCACAATAAGAGCAGTGACGAAATACCGTACAGCATCCTACCAGACCAGTTAAGCTGTGTTATATGAAAACCCTCGAATAGTATTGCAAAAGATAAAAGTCCTATTATTGCAGCAATAATTGACTCTAAGGATAACCATAGGTTTCCATTAAAAAGAATTGGTGTATAAATAAATAGTAATGGTATTATATATATGCCCGCTGATATCTTCCACGCCTCAAAGCCTGTTTTAAGTGGGTTGCTACCTGCCATACCAGCAGCTGTATATGCTGCAAGACAAACGGGGGGTGTAACATTTGCTGTTTGAGAATACCAAAATACAAGTAGGTGTGCCGAAAGGGTTGCGGATGATGAGATCTGCGTTGGAATGAGAGTTATCATACTTTGGGCTATATTAGGGTCTCTTGCCTGTTCTAAGGTAAGTCCGAAGTTATTTATCAGATAATCAGACATCATCAGTCCCACAATAGTAGGTGCGGAAAGAACAGCTAAAACAATATAGGATGCTGTTACAGGAAGTCCCATACCTAAAATAGTTGATGCAAGGGCAATAAGTAACAGTGTAATCAGCAGGTTGTTTCCTGATATAGTTGAGATTAACATGGAAAATTTTATCCCCATACCCACTAATAGTACTATTCCTATTACAATACCAGCGCATAAGAGGATAATACCTGTTGCTACCATATTTTTACTTCCCAGAGCTAGAGCATCCATTATATCTTTCAGTCCCATCCTTGTTTTCTTATTAAACCAACTGGCTATGACAACAGATATAATGCCTGCGCATGCAGAAAGGGTTGGCGTAAATCCATAAAATAAAAAAAATATTAAAACGGTAATTGGAATAATAAAATTCCATCCTTCTTTTAAAACAATTCTAAATTTTGGGATATCTTCGTTACTTATAGGCTCAATCCCGATTTTTTTAGATCTAAGATGTATAAAAAAGATTATTGTTAAAAAATACATTAAGGCCGGAATAATAGATACAGCGGCAATTTTTAAATAGGGGATTTGTGTCCACTGGCTCATAATAAAGGCACCTGCCCCCATTATAGGTGGCAAAAGTTGCCCCCCAGTTGAAGCAGATGCTTCAACTGCTGCTGAAAATTTGGAAGAAAAACCTACTTTCTTCATCAACGGAATTGTTATTGAACCTGTTCCTACAGTATTTGCTACAGCGCTACCCGAAATGGATCCCATAAGACCGCTTGCAAGTACAGCTATTTTTGCTGGACCACCAATACGTTTACCCATAAGTGAAACAGCAACTTTTATTATGAACTCACCGGCTCCAGACTTCAGAAGAAATGATGCAAATATTACAAATAGTATAACAAAGGTTGATGAAATGGTTGCAATAGAACCAAATATCCCGTCAGGAGCAAAATACATTCTATATAGTACTCTTGATAGAGGGATCCCTGGAAAGTTCCACAGCCCTGACATATGTTTGCCCAAAAATAATGCATAAGCCAGAACAAAAAGAGATAAAAGAGGGATAACAATACCTGATGTTCTTCTTGTGATTTCCAGCAAAAGAATAATTGCCAGGGTTGCAAAAATCATATCCACAATAGTTGTGACTTCGTTGCGAGCGTGAAGTGCATTTTCAAAAAAAATTAAATAGGTCCCTGCGATTACGGACAAAACAGCAAGTGTATAATTAATTAATGCAGTTTTATCTGTTGTTTTTATTGGTATTTGATTAATGGTTCCTTTATTTATAGGATAAATAAGATAGCCCAAAAACAGTATGAGTGAATAATGCAATGCATTCCTTTGGATTTCAGGCATAACACCAATGGTATTTACCCATAGATGAAATAGTGATGAAATAACAGCAACTATGTAGATAACGTTATCATGAAGCCCACCCTTGTTTGTTCTAGTATGGCTTTTTGTCACTTTATTATTATTCATTTCTGTATCAATGCTGTTGGTATAGTAATCCCCTTTTCCCTGTAATATTTTACTGCTCCTTGATGTAGTGGCACCGGCAGATTTTTAGTAGCATTATTTAGATTTAGATATTTTGTTGCAGTATGTATATTACTCAGGAAGGATAAATTTTCAAAAATAGCCTTAGTAATTAAATAAACGGTTTCATTATCTATATCATCTCTCACAGCCAGAAAATTTGGTTGAGCAATAGTATATATATCTTTTGTTTGTTTTGGATAAGTTCCTGCTTTGATTATATACTTATTCCATATGGGATAGTTCTTGTTAATACTTTTTATCTGTTTATCGGTAAATTCAAGAATGTTGACTTTTTTCCCCATCTGGGCAAACAACATCGATATAGCAGCTACAGGGACTCCTGCGGGTATGTTGGCTCCAGCAACTCGTGAATCTATCATAGCGTTAGCAGATGCTTGATATCCTAAATATTCAAGCATAATATCCTTATCAGAAACAATAGCTACAGCTTTTAATATAACATATCCAGACATTTCAGTTCCACTTCCTCGTTTTCCGATGGAAAATTTTTTATGTAAATCTTTTAAATCGTTTATATTGCCTGTTTTAGAGTATTTATTAAGCAATATAAAGTGTTCTACATTGTTCCACAGAGTTGTAATTGATCTAAAGGATTTTATAGGTTTTTCTTTGTATTTATCACTGCCATTATAGGCCATAGCACCAAAGAGAGCTTGGAGGGTAGCCATGTCAGCTTCTTTATTAACCATCATCTGAATATTTTCGGCAGATCCTGCAGAATTAATAGCTGTAGCTCTTATACCATATTGATTTGCAAGTTTAATACTGACAAGGGTGCCCAGGGCAACACCTACGGGATAATAAGTTCCTCCTGTTGTTGCTGTAGCAATGATAAGATTTTTATCATTGCACACACTTTTAGATGGGACAAAGAGTCCTATAAATATGAATGTCAGTAGAAAAGATGTCAGATTCTTTTTCATCTTCACACCTCATTATAAGTTACATATAAAGTTAGTTGTTAGTTAAAATAATCTGTTCAAAAAATGTAATTGTCACTGCGATGCCAGGGGATGTTGTATTTAAAGGTTATCTTCTGTAATAAATTTTATTGGATTTGCAGGTATGCCACTTAAAAGCACCTCATAATGAACGTGAGGCCCTGTACTTCTTCCAGTACTTCCAATTTTTGCAATAATATGACCTTTTTTTACAAAATCTCCTGATTTTACCAGGATTTTACTGCAATGGCCGTATCGTGTAACATAACCATAACCATGGTCAATCATAACAATATTGCCGTATAAAGGTTTATATCCCGCAAAAACGACCAATCCATTGCCTGTAGCATAAATGGGTGCTCCATGGTATGTAGCTATATCCAGACCTGAATGCAATACTCTTGAGCCAGTAAAAGAAGATATCCTATACCCAAAAGGACTGGAAATCCAACCCTTAGCGGGCCATAAAGATGGAGTCGACTCAACCTTTAACTGATTCTCTATTAAAAGATTTGATAGTTTAAGATAACTGTTGACTTTTTTGTCAAGCTCTAATTCCAAATCATTCAGTTCTTGACCTAATTCCTCAAAGAGATTTTGTTCTTTTCTATCGGAAATTGCATTTAAGTCCCTGATAAGTTCAAATTCTTTTCCTCCAACAGCTAAACTATTTTCTTCTTTCCCGGGAATAGTTAAACGGGTTATATTCTTTATCTTATCTTCAAAAACGCTAATTTTGTTCAGTTTATTTTCAAAGTTGTTAAATTTTACTTCATACGCAACCATCTTTTTTTTTAATATATTATTCTCTATTTTATAAGCAATCATTGATTTGTTCTCCAAATAATATTTGCCTGCGAGATACAATAAAAAGAAATTTATTGCTAAAAAAAATATGATTATAATAGGAAGTGATTTTAGCAATGCTATATTAACTCTAAATGACCTTGAAGATTTTAATCCTGATTCTTCAAATACCAGCAAACTCAAGTACTTATCTTTTTTCTGCAAGAATACGTCCTCCAAATTTATTCAATATTACTGAAGCAAAACTCAAACAGAATTATGATAGCTATAAACCAAAACCTAGTTTTTTAGAAATCTCAAGGGAATATTTCTTAGCCACCGGCAATATACTATTGCTTATGAGATCATCTGTCATCCTGTAGGAAGGTCCTGTGATACTTAGAGCAGCGATAGATACACCAAGATAATCTTTAATAGGTACAGATATGCATTTAACCCCTTCTTCAAATTCCTCGTTGTCAATAGCGTAATCATTTTCCATTATAGTTCTTAGATGTTCTTTCAAAGTTGGCAGAGATGTTATCGTGTTTGGAGTATATTTTTTTAGTCGTGCACCCATGTATATTTTATTGATTTCTTCTTCTGAGGCGTAAGACAATTGAATTTTTCCAATTGCAGTACAATATGCCGGCACATCTTTGCCAACCCTGGAGGCTACTTTGACCGAAAGTTTTGGTTCAACAACATGCAAATAAACAACCGTACCTTTTCTCAAAATACCTATGTATACAGCTTCGCTAACGTCAGTTACTATCTTATCCATAAACGGCTTAGACAGATTAAGAATACCTAATTTTTCAACATATTTTTGTCCAAGATTGAAAATATTTGTTCCTAACCTGTAGTTTTCAGTGATTAGATTTTGCTCAATATACCCACGTGATTCCAGGGTAGCCAGCAACCTGAAGATGTTGTTTTTATGTAAACCCAATGATTTACTCAGCTCAGTGACCCCTAGCTCACCTTTATTGTCCACATCTTTAAATTCTTCCAACACCTGCAAAGCGTGGTATATCGACTGGATAGGTTTTACTTTTTCTTTCTCCTGCATACATAACTCCTATGTTACTATTTCAGATAGATAACAGATTAATCTGTACTAAGCAATCAATATATGTATCATTATAACGTCTTTACCACCCATAACAACCATAATATAGCACAAACGATGTTTTATTTCAACATTTATTCAGTAAAAATAGACTTTATTCATACTAGAATTTCAAAGGTTAGATCATCAATGCCTATAATATCCTTTATGCTAAATATAGATGAATCTGTCTCAATTAAGGGTTTCCAGTCAATTGCAGTATGAGGCATTTTAATCCCTTTGAGTATTTTAGAGATATCTTTTTTTGTCCTAATTGTAGCCTTGATCTTCATATTTTTTTCACTTATGATGACTATTGTTTCTCCAAGATTTGTTAATTCAAAGCGAATATAAACGACACAGCCATTTTTTCCTTTGCGAAATATGATATTACCATCTTTTATACAGTAGTTGTCAGATTTAAAAAAACCGTAATAGCTGCCAGATAATATATTAATTAATTGTAGTTTTGTTATAGCATCTATGGTATGGTCTGCGTTTTGCATCATAGCGTTATATTTTAAATCGCCCTCTATATTTTCAGCATGCATAATCTTGTTTTCAAAAAAAACACCACTATTTTTTACCATATTCTTTATATTTTCGGGAGTTAACTTATCTATATTATACATTGTATCTCTTGTATTAAAAGTTTTGAGTAAAAGATTTTTTAACAGTTTCAAAGCCGGTAGTTTAGCAGAAAAAGTTTCACCGCTATGCAGCAATTCTAAATCCACAGTGGATCCCGCTTTAAGCACCAGCGCTTTATAAACTCCAGGCTCAGGACTAGTTTTAAGGGACACCTTAAATTGTTTTCCATTTATATCAACGAGGAAGACCCCTTTACCAAGCGGCTTTAGTACATTAACATCTATTTTATCCCCAGGATTAAGCCCCATCTCTCTAGTTATCGTAGCTTCACTGTTTTGAAGTAATTTTAGGGTTACAGTAGATCCCGACTTAATCACCAGCGCTTTATAAACTCCAAGTTCAGGACTATTTTTAAGGGACACCTTAAATTGTTTTCCATTTATATCAACGAGGAAGACCCCTTTACCAAGCGGCTTTAGTACATTAACATCTATTTTATCCCCAGGATTTAAATTGCTTATTTTTGCATTTATATTAAGCAGTTTATTTAACATATTATCCAATATCAACATTAGCTGTTTCCAAAAAAATTTAATACCATATCTACTTCTGCTGTTGAAATACCTAATTCATTGGCAATTTCTAGGGAGGGTTTATTTAAATGTGCAAATTCAATAATCTTATCTTTAATTTTTTTTTCACTCATGCTAAATTCTGATATTTTTTCAAGTCTTATCATTTTCATTTCTATAAGTGAACAAAGATCCTCTAGCATATGTTCCTTTTCTTTAATACTATTATCGAGTTTTTCTGAAATACGTTCGCTTTCGACCAGAAGCTCTTTAAATCTTTCGAGCAAAACAAGTACATCATTATAGGAAAAATCGATATTTTTTTTTTCAACTTTTAAGAGACGAAGACTAAAAACTACAATTAGAGAAAATAGCAATATGATCAAGACGAACAATGATAGAAGAAAAATATTCATCTGCCTCCTGCATCCTTAAGTAATACTCTATCCTTATCAAAGACATAGCTAATGATTTCTTCTACGATTTCTTGATCTATAGTGATAAAAGAAAGACCATAAAAAAAACCTGATGCTGATTTTTCCTTATTAACTATATTACCAATAAATGAGAATTTAGTATGATGTCCCAATTCTTTAATTTCACCTCTGACATATAAGTATTCATTCACGTTATAGTCATTGTAGCTGTAAAAACAGAGCCCCCCACCTCCAATATCAATACTTTTAGCTTTTTCATAGCCATTTTTTACATTTTTTTCTTCTAATGCAGCTAGAATTTCCTCCAATTTGTTGTCAATTTCCAGTAAAAATTCAAGCACATATTTGTTTTTAGCAGTTTCATGAGCCAATAAAGTTCTTATTCTACTATGCATACTGTTTTCGTATTCAAGGCTTTCCGCATGTACCTTTTCTTGATATTTGCTAACGTTATCTTTTTCGATTTTTCTAATATGAATATACCCCTTATAATCAACTCTATAATCGTGTCTGCTAAATTTCCCTTCAGTAGTTTGTTTCGTTTTGAAGAAAACTAATTCATTCTCTCTTTTTTCAAATTCGATATTCTTTTTTATATGCTTCTCATCTTCAAACCATTGAATCTGAATATGAGAAGCATCCTTGATAAGATGTTCGAAATCATCACCGCATCTCAAAACTATTGGTTCCTTTTCAATTAATGTAAAAAAAATTCTTTTTATATCATTAGGATAGAATATTTTTAATTTTGCTTTTGCCATTTTATCACCCTTTTATATCAATTGTTTCCCCTATATCCATTTCTTCAGTAATTTTCTCTTTTTTAATGTTATTATCCTTTTTTCTTTTTTTTCTTCTTCTAGCACGGACCTCTTTCAATCTTTTATTAGCTTCTATTGTTGGCATTAGAGTTTGTTTTACCTCACCTACCTCATTTAAACTATTCAAACTACTGGTAATTTCCTCTCTACTCATATAAGCCAGCCTGTTAGTTTCATTTTTTTGCATAACGTCCTGCATCTTCTCCACAAAAAATAATTTACTGACAATATGTTGAATATCCCTAGGTCCTACCCCATTTTATTCCTCACTTTTGTATACAAACTTCCCCCCTTAAAATTAGATAACAGGTAACATTCAGAAACTCTTGATAAAGTTTCTGCATGGCCTAATAAAAGTATACCATTATCATCTAATATATCAAAGAAGATTCCAGTAATTTTCTTTTTCCCCTCCAAATCAAAATAAATTAATATATTTCTGCAGAAAAGGATATCTACCTTTCCAATCATATGTTTAATACGTGGCTCAAAAAGATTAATATTATGAAATGTAGCAAGTTTTTTAATATCATCTCTGATATAGTATAATGAATTTTTTTCTGTGAAATATTTAGATATAAAACTGTTTTGTTCTCCTCTAAATGAATTTTTCTTATATTCACCTTTGATTGCTTTAGCAATTGTATTAGAATTAATATCAGTCCCCAGTATTTCAAAATTATATCTATTCAAAAGTCCTGCTTCATTCAGGGACATTAAAATGGAGTAAACTTCTTCTCCAGATGAGCATGCTGCTGACCATATTCTGAATTTTTTTTTCCCATTTTTTACTAATGCTGGAATTATATTATTGACTACATGATCGATTTGACTTTTTTCTCTGAAAAAATATGTTTCATTTATACTTACACTATTTATAAGTTGTTTGATCTCAGC
>Ga0209345_10006047_pt1 | contig 11060 bp, 23 predicted proteins | sample Cruoilmetagenom7_FD_187294 | JGI IMG/M metagenome (GOLD analysis project Ga0209345, IMG submission 187294) | Oil polluted marine microbial communities from Coal Oil Point, Santa Barbara, California, USA - Sample 7 (SPAdes) (version 2) | ecosystem: Environmental > Aquatic > Marine > Oil seeps ...
GTGTGTACATAAATAAAAGAAGGTCTAAGGTCTTGAAAAAACAAGGGTTAAGAACTTTGGCACAATGATTGCTACAGAGAGGAAAAAAAGTGAGTTAAGTCTAATAAAAAAATGACTTAATTTTTAACAAGTAAGAACTTGCGACGTTTTCGCAGAGTTTATTTTCATTAAATAATGTGTCAGAGTGATACACCACAGCGTAAAATTTACATAGTTGAGGTGTGTAAATTTTACATAGTAAGTTAAATAGAATGTTTCAAATATCCTACACTTGGATTATATGCAGTTTCATTTTTGATATATTTAAGAACTGAATATCTTTTATAAGCAACTCCACTTGTAAATGCAGATATGCAGTATAAGATTAGTTCTATAAACACACTTTCAGTAAGAGGAAAGTCTGGTGCATAAAATTTAATAATACTATAAATAAAAGGCAGAACCATTAACAGAATTTTAGTAAATTTCATTTTAAGTTAAATCCTTTCGTTTCTTTTGTCGTATGACATTTAAGACAATAGTTTTCAAAACGATAAGCAACAGTATCGGAAAATTCAGAGTAGTAATCATTTGTACCTTTTGCTCGAACACATATTTTATTGTCATAATGATTTAATAGTGAATCTGGAACAAACCAACATCTAACATATTTATCGGGAATAGTTGCTAAAGTAATTAAGGAATTTGTAGTACAGTCATAAATCTCAAACTGTTTAATAGGAATTTCATTAGGTATCTGCAACCAAAAAATTATAAATAAAAAGAATAATATTTTAAAAGTTTGCCGAAAAATACTCATTATCAATTTTAGGTAAATTTTCTAAATATTGATGTAGTTCATGTAAGTTAGAGTAAACATCATGTACTGAATTAAGAGTAGTAATTGTAATAGAATTTGAAGACACAGATGGTGATAAATAACCTTTTTCATTTAAAAATGTTAAGATTTTTTTATGAAATTTTTTAGTAGTAATTGTTATTATCATAATTCGTTACTTCCTATTACATGGACTTTGCAGACGGCGCTTCCTGCTGAATGGTTCATAAGCAGAGAAATTACATTTCCATTCTTGGTATAAGTTTCTTTGTGCCATGACACATTATATGCCGCACCATCTGCCGATAATGCAATAGCACCCATATTAGCGAATTGTAACATATCACCGACTAATGGATTAAATGAACGATTTAATCCTTGCAAAGTGCAAGCGAAGTCTACTTGTTCGGATACAGTAACATGAATACCAATATATTTATAATTAGAAGGGAATACAAAAATATGAGTATCATCGTCAATCGTAAACGTTCCTTCAAGCATTAAACCATTTTTATTGTTAATTATCATGTCACATATACCTTTAAGATATTGTCAACCCCTGTTCCATATATATTAAAATTTAAACGAATTAAATCATATTTATTTTTTTGATAACTAAAATGATCAAATAATTGTGCTGGAGATAGAGTCATTAAATAATTTTCGTAGTTATCAATTTTTAAATCACTTGTATCTAAAGTCTTTTTGAGAACAGTTAGGGAGATAATCCAGATATTTGTTGCTGAACCCGAATCGCTCTTAATCGTCACATTTCCGAAACGACTTAATGGGAATGAATCGGTCGTAAATGCGGTACTTTTTAAATAAGTAGTAACACGTTTTAACGAATTATCTGGTTGAATAATTCCGCTCACAGGATCAATAATTTTTTTATTAAGACTCATATTATCGGCTAATTTTATTAATTAAAAAGTAAACAGAAACAATAATTCCGACTTCTTTTAGCATTCCTTCCAAAACATCTTCCTGTTTGGATTTATAAAAAGGAATAGACTCTAAAACTTTTGTTAATTCGGAATCTGGTTTTTTTAAAAATTTATACCAAACCCCGCCAGCGACGGCTAAGGCTATTAAATTAATTGTAACTTTCATTAAGCAACTCCAAGTGCGCTAAAATCTAAAAATAGGTTAAAATTTGTAGTTTCAGCACTATCGTTTCGTATTTCAAGTTTAATTAAGTCGGTACTAAAAGAATAAGGCATATTTTTAATCGAATACCCCGTATTTTGTAAAAGAATTAATATTTCTTTATTCCCTAAAATTTGTGACATTTGAAACGTAAATCTACCATCATTATCAAGAAAAAAGTTAACTTTAAAATATTGAAAACTTTTATTAGGTACATAAAAAATAGTAGTTTCAGCCGCTTCGAGTTCCCCAGTATTTATATACATTTTTTAAAAATGAATTAAAAAATTAAAATTTTCAAGGGAGTCATAAGTAATATTTTTAAAATATACATGATAACCAGAGTAATCAAAATTTAACAAACCAACATTTTCCACAATTTTGTTCATAAAAGAAACATATTCCGTATCTAAAAACTTTAATTTATTATAATTAGAAACTTTATAACATAATTTATTATAGTCAGTTTCGGGAAAAAGATTAATTTTTAAATTGTCAGTATTAATAAAAGAATTTAAAATAAAATCATCGGATGTATCAATATAAAACTCAATAAACGTTTTTTCTTTTAAAAATTCAGCGTTAAACAATTCATTTTTAGATTTAAGTATTAAAATTTTAATTTCACTGGAATCGACAAAGGTAGTGTTAGAACTATTTTCGTATCCTTCAATATTTAATTTAATTCCAGAGGCGAACTTATGAAAAATAGGAATTAAAGGCGTTAAAGGATAATTATTAGAGTCATAGTCAAAGTTAATTGTTGAGTTTTTTGTAAAAGAATTATTTAAAAGAACAATTCCCACACCTTGACAATGCAAAAATTTTTCACGTGAAACATTAGTTAATTTTCCAAAATTAAGAGTATTCATTAAACATTTAAATACCGTCTTATTTTTTCTAAATAACTATAACCCCTTCCTAACTTTGCTCCACGTTCACCTTGATTATAGGCTCGGAGCGCATCATCAACCTTATTATTCATTCTTTTCAATTGAAGTTTAAAAAATAAGATACCGACATTGAGGTTAACAGGAACTTTAAAACCTTCACTATACTTATAACTTTTGCCGTACATGGTGTTAACATCTTGAAATACCACAGGTTTCAATTGCATTAAACCTTTTTCAGTATTCCGACCGATAACTAACTTTTGGTAATTTGATTCAACTTGGATAATTGCTTTTATAACATCAAAATAATAAGTCATGTCATGTTCAGCGCATATTTCTTTAATAAAAGAATCATACCGTGTCTGTAAAGGCATTTTTAATGTTAAACTTCCTGCCTCTGGAGGACCTATAAAATTCGGATCAGTGGGCTTAACATAGGAATCCTTATTTTTTTGTGATAAAAAATAAGTAACTCCAATTCCAATTAAAGCTAATATTAAAGGGTTCATAATACCTTATTTTAATTTTTTATAAACAACGAATCCACCTAAACCAGCGATCGGTAATAAAATTCCGAAATTCGTTGATTTTATTTCTTTTAAAAGCCAGATTGATAGCCCCAAAAACCCAAGTCCAGCGATAATCATTGCGATAGGAATTGGATTTTGAAGTGGCATAAGATAAACATATTGAAATTTGTCTATATATCTAAAACCAACGATACAATTTTTTGTCCCAATTTTCATTATTTTTGGGGCAGTTGTTTTACCTTTAAAAAATAATCGAAATTTAAAAGAATACATATTGAATGATTTAAAAGATAAACTTTGTAATTCCGATTTTGTATTGTTATCTTGAGTCCAAACCAATTCGTTTATCATATTAATCCTTTAGAAAAAACCATCCAGCGACAGCAGTAGCCGCCATTATAAGCATATTTTTATTACTTTTTGCATCCGTTTTTGGAGTTGAAATTTTTTGTTGAGGTACATTACTGGTTCTTGATTTACCAGTCGCAACAATATTTTTTTTCTTTTTCAATTCCTTTTTCAGATCGTAAGCTTTTTCTAATTTAGTAATACCCTGTTCAATCTGTTTACCACCAGGTATAAACTGTAAACCTTTTTTCAGCGTTTTTAAAGTTTTACGGGCAGTTATAGACTTTTTAATTTTCCTAAAAGATAATTTTTTTATCTTCTTAGGAATTTTTAATTTTTTACGAATTTTAGACGGTAAACGAATTTTCTTTTTGAATTTTTTAAACCAGCCCATTATATTACCTATATTTTTAATTTAAAAAATTAATCAATTAATTCTTCTTCCATTGATTCTGCGATAACTTCGACACCCTTCCCATACTTGCGATTTATTTTTTCCCGTAACGCATTTTCGCTCGCAGTGACAGATTTCGCAGATTTATTAGGTGTAATATCCATAGATTCAACAATAACGTTTACGGTACAGGCAGCCCCTGCCGTGATTAATAACTCTATATCATCATTTTGTGCAGCAACCTCATCATCAGAACCGCTACAATCAATTACAATATCAGATAATGTTGCACTAAAAGTTTCAATGTTATTAAATAAATTCGTAAGTGAGTTTAAATCATCTTTATCGGTCATGTCAAAAATTGTAACACCGTCTTTTTTAACAGACAATGATGTTAAATTTGAATCCTGTTCGATTAGCAACCGTCGAACATTATCTTGAAAAATTCTGAACGGGAACGTTCCAGCCGCACCAATAGTTAGATGATGATTATTATAACGTAATTCATAAGTCTGAATTAAAGTATTATCACAAGTAATTCCGAAACACTTAAAATTTCCAGTTTCGACGATTGTCGCAGTAGCACCTGTAAAAGAAGCCAAAATTTCCATTTTTTTATCTGGTGATAAATGATATCCGCTGTCGTCAGCATAATCAACTAAAGGTAAAAAAGCGTTAAATCGGAATCCAGCGCCTTCTACATTAGTTGCTTCGATACATCCAAAATCATAGCTGTTTAAAACAGCAAGTTTGTCAAGATCAACTGCTGATTTTTGCCGACCATCTACATTGACAGTGATATTACCCATTAAACCCGCAGTAAAATTTTGAGATGCCTGTGTGTCACCATCAAAAATAAACAATAACCCTTTATAATTACCGCTTGGAACAATAAATCTGGCAGATAAATCAGTAAGCGTTTGACTATGTAAATTTTTCATAATTTATCCTTTCACAATTTTACGAATTTGCGGCACTCTTTCGACAACTGCCATCACTGCTATAACAGTGACAACGCTCATTAATAAAGCCTTTGTTTTAGCATTCATTTTTTAATCACTCCAGTTAATAAGTTTATTACTATTTTTAGCGTAATAGTTACTTTATTTTTTAAAAGCTTTATAATTTTCAGCAAATTTTTAAAAAACAATGTAATTTTTACACACCATGTAATTATTACACTCATAGGTTAAGATAATAAGAATAAATGACAAAGTCAAGAACTTTTTTAATTTTTTAAATATTTTTTAACATTATCATTTAAATCACCAAAATAATTTTCCAATTCATCGAGCGAACCGTAAATTACTACCCATTCACGTTTTTTTAAACTTATAACTTGCTGTTTCTTAACACGTTCTAAAGAAAAATACTTTAAATCGGCTATATCATTTAAACAAAAACTTATCACATTATAACATTGACTTGTTAAAGTGCGATCAATCATTGCTGGTCTTTGAGTGTTCCACAATAAAGCAATATTTTTTAAACGACCTCTGGTTAATATTTTCTTCAAATCAGAGTTAAGTCTATGAGTTTCAGCGAATAACGTTATTTCGTCAATAACAAGAAGATAATTTTCAATACCCCAACAAATTTTTAACAACTTTGTGTAATCATCTAAATTTTCATAAATACAATTAATTGAAAAATATCTTTTTAAAACACCTTCATTATCCGTCAATTTCATAATTGTATCATTCAATGAGTATGAATTAAAAAAACCATTTTTCTCAAATTGTGCATGAGGATCAAAAATTATCTTGCGCCGATTACCCCGCATTAAAGATAGCGTTAAAAAAGTTTTACCAAATCCCGTCTTTCCAAGAATACCAGTTTGTGTGAACTTATTCATTATTAATTTTACTCACTATTAATCGTTTTGTAAAATAGCTTGACAAACCTGCTATTAATAAAAGTTCTGGGCTGTTAGATTCCCATTCTGGAAATCTTGTATCCAGATAGGTAATAATTGTTTGACTTAACTCTGCCGCTTCTTTTTTGTCAGTGATTCCCCATTTATCACCAAACATATTTCCTAATGTTTTTGTTAAGCTTATTAATGCTAATGACATTGACAATGTTAAAAATTCATTATCTTTTTTTTTCTTATAACTGCTTGGGGATCGCTTTTTTCGTTCTTTTTTAATGACTGTTTCATCAACTTTTGTTTCACTATCTGGAGTAATCATATCTTGCAATTTATCAGCATCTGTTATTTCTTTTGACTGCAAAATGTTTAAATCAGACTTTTCAACATCTTTACTGGAAGAAACCAAATCCTTTTTTTTCATTTTTTTTCTCACTCATTTTTGTTAAAATTTCCATGACTTTGTTTTGATTATCTGCCATAACTTCCAATACATCTAATAATTCGTTATTGTCAGCAATTTTGCGCACTACTCTTAAATCAACTTTTTCAAAAGTTTCCATAATTTTATCCTTTTTTAATAAAAAAATGCTTATCTTAGTTAATAAAAGATAAGCATTTCATTTATAAAAATCAAGTAAAATTTACACTATTTTAGTGTGTAAAATTTACATAGTTAGATTTCAACTTTTTCAAGAATTTGTTGAGGCTTCTTTTTAGCCTGCGAAATTTTTAATTGAATACGGGTTTCCTTCATTTTCATAAAATCGTTTTTAATATCATCCAAAGATTTTAACCCTGTTTTTTTATTACATCCTTTTTCATCATAAGTAGCCCGAACAATTTTAATATTATGATTCGCTTTATTTCTATCCATTCGGACAAAATCAAAACGTAAAAAGAAACCTACCTGAAAATCATGCGAAACAATAAAATCAGTCATTTGTACATTTGCTACAGTAGTGTACGTAATAGGCTCTCCTGATACTGCGTCAAAGTGAATTATAAAAATTTCTTTTAATTCACCCGTTTTTTCGTCTACAGTTTCAAACATATCATAGCCTTTAAAATAACCTTCGATAAAATCACCTGTTTTTTCTAACTTTACTTGGATAATTTCATTTTCCTGAATAAACAATTCCTGTTGATTTTTTACTTCACTTTTTTTCATTTCTTAGCCTCTTAATTTTAAATTAAATTATTTAATTAATTAATTAATTAATTAATTAATTAATTAATTAATTAATTATTAATACATCTATACTATAACTACTTTTCAGTTTTCATTACGTCACCTCTTAATTTAAATTAATTGATTATTATGAATTGTAAATGCCTCTGTATTATAGTTATCTATAAATTTTCTTTTTATCTCAAATTGATTAACTTTTTTCATCATTAAATTTAACTGTAAAATTTCATCTTTGTCTTTAAAAAATGTTTTAAACTTTTTAAACTTTTCTCTAAACTCTACAAATGACGCTTGTTTATTTAACGCAACTTCAAAATTTTCATAATTATATTTTTCTGTATCAAAACCTTTAAAACATACTTTGTCAGCATTATCAAAATTTGTTAAACAATACATTTTAGGACTCAAAAATATTCCTTTTTTATAAAACCCTTCGCATTTTAATTTTCCAATCTGTTTTTGATCCAGATCACTTTTATCTTTTATTTCTTTGTTTAAATAAAAACCATCTGTATCACAATAACAAAGTGACTCTTTTTCTTTAACTAAATATTTATACAGGTAATACCTCCCGCCGCTGGTAATCCATGACGCAATTTGTACATTTGAATAATCTGCACTTTGATAAACTTCATTATAGCCTATTAAATTATATTCATCTATATAATATTGTAAATCATTTTTACCTATTTGTACTTTTTTACGTATTCGCTTTTCACCGAATTTTCCATACAATGAATTAATATAGTCTTTTAGTATAATTTTCCAATGAAAATTTTGTTTAAGACGTTCTCCCCAAAAATCTAAAAAACTTTTAAAAAAATCCTTATCGTAATCAAATTCATAACCGTTTATAATTCTATATTTAATTCCATATTTTTTCAATAATTTAATTTCATGCGATGTTACTTTAAAAACTTTTTGTGTGCTATTTACAAACATTAACTTATTATTAAATCGAAACCATGTAAAAGGGTTATAAATGTCATAATTTCGCTCTATTAATATATTATAAAATCCTATACAATCAGTGCCTAAATTTTTGACTGTAACAGGTTTACCAACAGGCGCACCATACTTTTTCATTATATAACCATACATGTTGTTTACATCATAAGCCCAAACACCATTTGAAGCTAATTTCTTATAAACTTCAACACGACCACCAGCGTACCATAAACGCAACTTTGCATCTATTCCTTTCGATATATTCCCCCATTCATGTTTTAAATGATACGTTTTAAAATTTTCCATTGATTGTGAACTTATTGAAATTTTAAAATCTGCCTTTACAATTTCTCTATATTTTTCTAAACTTTCTCTTAAAATAAAATTATCCTGTTCACAATAATCATTCATATCATTATAAGAATATGAATCTCTTTTTTTAATATCAATTTCTATTTTAGTTTTATTAATTAATTTAGCACTAACCTTATTTAATGACGTTCTGAATAAAGCGTAACTATCTCTAAAATTTACAGTGTTCCCATTCTCAAATTCAAAAGAAATAAAAATTAATAAACCATTTGAATCATAAATATCTTTATATTTTACATTTAAATTATCTAACATATAACGTAAAATAATTAAAAAATCGAACCCGCCTGCATAATGCCCAAATATATTAATTAACTTTTTATCTAATTTGTAAATATATGACAAAAAATCTTTAACATTCATAAAAGAGTAATATTCCAATTTTTCATTTGTATAGCCTAAAAACCAAAAACTATCATCTTCGTGTGTTTCAATATCTAATGTATCAAATTGAATGTATTCTTTGAATTTTTCTTTTCGTCGTTTCATTATTTTATATCTGTTTATTAATTACACATTTAAACAAACCTTCTTCCCAATCAGCCCCGTAACTTTTCTTTACTTTGACCTGTATTTTTAAATCTGTTAATTCAAATTCGTCTGCAAAATTTTCGTTCATGTAATTAACAATTATATCTTTTAATTGTTTTTCGTCAATTGTTGTTTGTACTATCATTTTTTATACCTCTGTTTTATATTCAAAAAAATTAATTAAATTACTTTTTCGAGTTATGAAATTGATCATTATGTCAGTTTCACCAATTTCATTTTTAAATAAATAATTAAAATACTCACTCTTTTTTTCTTTTAACCAATCTTTAAATTGTCTAACCGACAAAAATACTTTCTCTCGAACACCCTCTAATTTTTTAACATCTCCAATTTCTTTTTGAATTTTTAAATCATAAATTCTATTAAAAGTTTGTACGTAAATAATTGCATTCATTTTAATTTCTTGAGCTAATATATCAGAATAATACATTACGTATACATTTTTTGTTTTATACATAATTTCTCCTTTTTATTAATTAACACAAAAGATTATTTCATCAACAATGTTTTCTAAATTTTTTTGACAATCTTTTTTTATTCTTTTTAAAGTATATAATTCATTACTATAATTTTTTTTCTTCTCACAAAAACATATTAATTCATTAAATGATATTAATATAGCTCTCTCTTTATAATAACTTACTATTGCTCTTTCAACTTCTTTAACAGTATCATCTAATTTTTTTAATTTTTCATTAGTCATTATAATTACTCCTTTAATCTTTTAAAACTATTATAAATGAATACTTCCTTTTATTAACTGAATACCTTAATTGAGCCGCATATAAAGGTTGAATTAATTCTTGAATAACTTCTTGAATACGTTCTATAGATACGTCATTCTGAACATCAATATATCTTTTCATTTCCTGTGACATTCCTTCAATTTCATACGAATATGAAACACCTAACCAATACGTTTTAAATTCCCCTTCATATTTTTCAAAATACGCATTTGTTAATGCCGAAAAATATTGTACATAATCAAACTCGGAATCAACCATTATTTCATGCTCAAATTTTATCGAAACAAAATATTCGCCTTCTTTAAATTTTGACTTCGACTTTTGAAATGTATCTTGAAAAATTTCATCGGGTGTGCTCTTTACTTTTACTTCAAAAAATTCTTTGATACTTTCATAATCAAATATTGTTTTCTTTTTTCTTTTTCTTGTTAGTTTACGTGTTACGTCACCAAATTTATTAACTGTTCCAGATAACACTTTTTCTGTTAGTAAATTCGTCTTTTGAAATATTTCTTTTTGTGCGTCAACTACTTTTAACTTATCTGCTAATAATTTCTTTAAATTTTTCTTTGTTATCTTTGCTTCAAATACATAACTATTTTCACCATCACTTAAAATATATTTTAATTTTTTTCTGCCTGTATGTTTTGTTCTTCGACCTCCAATTTTAATTTTTTTCTTTGTTTCCTTATCAATTCCAGTAGCACCAGAAATTTCAGAAATCCAAAGTTTCAATTAATACCTCCAGTTAATTAAGAGAAAATAAATTACGTGACAAATCTTTTTGCATATCTGATAATTCGATAATTTTTCCTACTAACAATTTATCATCAGCAAAAGTCGACGTCGATTTAACAACTATAGATGCTATTTCTAAAATGTCACAATCTGTTAAATACGCAATAACTTGCTTCCTTGTGACTTTCATAATTATCCCCTCATTTTATACTTAAATAATTTACCAGAATAAAAAACTATCTTCCCAAATATTAATCCTACAGTAAACCAAATTAACCTTTGTTCAGTTTTCTTATTCACAATCAAATCCTTTCTTTTAAATTAATCGACTTCTTAAAGATACAAATTAAATTTATCAATGTCAAGTAAAAAATTCGAGTTTAAGTATTTATTTCTATTTAACTTACTATGTAAAATTTACACACCTCAACTATGTAAATTTTACGCTGTGGTGTATCACTCTGACACATTATTTAATGAAAATAAACTCTGCGAAAACGTCGCAAGTTCT
>Ga0209345_10006048_pt1 | contig 11058 bp, 8 predicted proteins | sample Cruoilmetagenom7_FD_187294 | JGI IMG/M metagenome (GOLD analysis project Ga0209345, IMG submission 187294) | Oil polluted marine microbial communities from Coal Oil Point, Santa Barbara, California, USA - Sample 7 (SPAdes) (version 2) | ecosystem: Environmental > Aquatic > Marine > Oil seeps ...
TGTCCGTAAGGACGTGCAGGTTCGACTCCTGTTATGTGCACTTTTATAATGCTGTTTTATAGATAGTTATATGATTTTTAAAATTATAAAACTATCTATAAATGGAACATAAAAATAAAACCGTATCATCATTCGTATCACTTTATACATTTAAAAAATTGTATTCAAAAGTTAAAATATTCAAAGGCCAAAAGATAGTTGATGGTAAAAAAGTACCTTGTGTTGATATTGGCTGCAACTGGTATGTTTATTATTCTTATAGAAATCCTTATACAAAAAAACTACAAAGAATAATAGTAAAAGGTGGTGTTAATAGAATTAAAACCGTTACAGAAAGGACTATCGTAATTAAAGAATTGCAAAAAGCTGTTACCAGATGGCTTCAAGACGGCTATAATCCATTCACTAAAAATCCAAATATTAATAATGATGTTGATATAAGTAAATTTACAATTAAAGAAGCTTTGCAACTATCTTATAATGAAAAGTGTAAAGTATGGTCTGAAAGCACAACTACTCATAATAAATCCTCCTTTGATATTTTTATAAACTGGCTTGACGATAAAAATTTAAGTGATAAAAACATTAATGAATTATCCAAAAGACATATTTCACTATTTTTAAATAATCTTACATCAAAAAAAATTATAACTAATGTTACCAGGAATAATTATAGAAGATTAGTAGTTTCATTAATTCAACAATTAGTTAATGACGATATTATTAAACACAATTTTACAAATAGCATACCTAAGTTAAAAGAAAATCCCAAAAAAAATAAGCCATTTTCTAAGCAACAATTAATTGATATTAAAAAATATTTAATTGCTAATGATCCTTACTTATTTAAGTACATTCAATTTGTAATGTATGCGTTTTTAAGACCTATTGAAGTTACCAGAATAAAAGTTAAAGATATAAACCTTATAAGAAGTGTAATTGAGGTTAAAACAAAAACTGAAAGAAATTCAACTGTTTTAATAATTGATAAGTTAAAAACTGTTATAGATGATTTAGATATTGATTATAATAATGCTGAATATCATATTTTTACTAATGAATTTAAACCTGGTATTTGGAATACACATAGAGAAAAAAGTAAAACAGATTTTTTTATAAGACGGTTTAAAAAATTAAAAAATAAACTTAACTTAAATGAAGATTATGGAATTTATAGTTTTAGACATACATTTGCGTTAGATTTATATAATAGCTTTGTAAAACAAGGTTTAACGCAATTAGAAGCCAAACATAAACTTATGACAATTACTCGCCATAAGTCTTTGAGTGGTTTAGAAAATTATTTACGTGATATTGGAGCTGTATTGCCAAAAGATTATTCTAGTGATTATACGGTAGATTTTTAATTTTATGGAATATATTTTTTCCTTAGATTTTCCTTAGATTTTCCTTAACTACCTAAACTATAAACTTTTTACCTATCAAATCTTTTAAATTATCTTCTATACTTTCATCTGCTAAACCTAATTGAGAAAGTGGTACTAGTTTTTGTTCATAAATATTATAACAAACTTCGTTTAGTGGCTTGTTTTGATATCTATTTTTATCTGCATAAATAAAATTATATTTAAAATCATCTTCTTTTGAAATTTTTAAAATAACATCACCATCAAATTGTGCTTTAGCTCCTCCTCTCATTGTTCCTCCAGTAGTACGTTGAAAAATACAAGGAAATAATTTACCGTCAAAACCTTTACGTAAATCGTTATCAAAATCTACACCTTTATTTTTCTCTGCAATTTTATTCCAACTATCAAAAAATATGATATCAAAGTCTGGAATTAATAATTTTATTTTCTCAAAATTTGTTTCATCAACTGCAAATACATTGTTTTGGTTAGCTGGATCAATATATTGTTCTACTTTTTGTAAAAACAAAGCACTTTCTGGGTGTTCTTCAGCTGAAATAAATAAGCATTTATAATTTTTTGAAAATTCATTAATAATTTGGAAAAATGCTCTTGTTTTACCAGAACCTTGTGGAGCATCTAATGTAACTGCAACAGAATGTACTGGTTTAATTTCAATTGCACCCAAAAGCGTTGCTATATCACCACTAATATTATAATATTGATGTACTGCATTGCTTTTTACTGAAATTGGCTTTAAATTATGTTTTATATTTTTAGGTGTTTTTTTAATTACAGTTTTTGGAGGTTCCTGTTTTGGAACTTCTTTAATTTCTGGCATTTCAATTGGTAAAATTACTGATGCTGGAGTATTTAAAAGCGGTGCTTTAGTTGAAACACCCCCTTTTATTGTTTCAACTTTATACACCGCTTTTGGCTCGGCAGGTTTCTCTCCTACCATAACAGTAACTTTGTTTGTTGGTTCTTTTGGAAGAACTAAACTTAAAGGTTTACTTTTTGATTTTTTTACTGCTTTTTGTACATTTTTTTTAGTAACTACTTTTTTTTTTACAACTGGTCTGCTTAGCCCTTGTTTTTTAACTGGCACTTTTTTGACATCACCTTTTAAATAGCTTTTTAATTCGGTTTTAGCGGTTACAATTTCAGTGTATAAACGGTTACTTTCAGTTACTTTTTTGTTTTTAATTGCATTTTCTATTGCCTTAACTAACCTTTCAACTTTTATATTATCAGGTGCGGTACCTTGCATATTAATTACTCGGTTTAACAATGATATTGAAGCATCTACTTGTTTACCTTTCACTAATTTTTCTAACTCTTTTAAAAGTACTTTATCTTCAATAATAATTTTAGCGTCATTTTTACCTGGTGCAATTGCATTATAAATTTTTACCAGCTTAGTATTGCAAGTATTATACAATGTTGCATCAGTTGAAGTTTTACGGACCTTTCGAGCAACGGCTGTTTTTTCAAAGGCCATATATAATAATTGAACACTTCTAAAACTTGGATTTTCTTTTTTAGTAACTAGATTATAAAATCTGCGTAGTAAACGGAATTCATCATTATAAAAATTAACGGCTTCTTTTTCAATAACTGGTTTAATAGTTTTCTTTTTTGCTGGAGCTGGTTTTTTAGCTTCAACTTTTGGCATTTCACCTACAATTTCATAATAAACAAAACCGTCTGCTAATTCGCTATGGCTACCAAAATTATCTACTTCATCATCATTCCATTCTTGAACATCATCACTTTCAAAAATACCTTTCTTTACATTTACCATTTTTCGCAACTCTTTAGTTGCTTCAATATAGGTTTTAGCTTTATAGTTTATAAAAGCATTATTAGTATCTGGGTTTATTTCTATAATTGCAAATTGCGTATCAAAACTTAATAAGTGTACTGTTCCAGCATCATCACCATTAATATATTCAACAATATTAGTTTTAGCATTTCCTTTTTCCCAACCACCGTATTCAAACATTTTCGCTTGTTCTAAATATTCCTTAACTGCTTTTGCATAGTTATTAGAATATTTAACCGTTGGCTCACTATAACCCTCACCATTTACAGTATTTACAATAACAAAATTAGTTGCATTTTTTAACTTAGTAGTTTTTAATTTACTTTCTTTTTTTGCTGGAGCTGTTGAAGTTCCAAAATCGGCTGGTTTCTCATAAAAATATGTAAGGTTTGCACCGTCACTAACATTTTTAGCAAATTCATTTGTAAACTTCCAATTAGATGCTTTACCATAATCTAACCAGCTTTCAGTTCCTCTTGGCGTTAAAGTTGAGAAAGAGTTTGTTTGTACGGTTTTTATTACTCGTTTTTCTTCTTTTGGCACATCTTTAAAAAACTTAATTATAGATAATAAATATAAGTCGTTACCTATGTTAGCTTTCATCCATTTTTTAAATTCAGCTAAATTTTTAGGTTTTTTACTTTCTTTTTTTGCTGGAGCTTCTTCTTTGACTGGTTTCTTTTTATTAGGGTTTTCAAAATAATCACTATCAGCTTTATATTTTGCTTGGGCCAATGTAACTGGTTTCCAGTAAAAATCTAGTTCTACTCTACCATTGTTTACTAATTCATCTACACCTACATAACCTAACTCGGCCATTTCACTATCACCATTAAGTATGGTAAAATTGAATAAACGTTCAAACCCTTGACGGTCTAAAATAAAGTGATCCGTTTGCCCATAAAAATAATGTGCATAAACGGTACTTTCATCTGCTGTTTTACCTTGTTCTTTAGTTGGTATATTGCCCAACTCTTTGTTAATTCTAACAAGCTCGTCATACATTTCATGATTACCACGCATTATTTTAACCTGGTGCTTTGGCATTAGCTTCATAACATTTTTTAATGATAATAAAAAAGCCTGGTCAACTTTCTTTTCATTAATAACATCATCTTTTTTGCTGGAGCTTCTTTTTGCTGGAGCTGGTTTTTTTACTTCTTTAGGTAAATGCTTATTTACATTAGTAAGAAACAAATCAAAAGTTTCTTTAATAGTTGCATCATCATTATACAACTCGTAAAACTCTTGCATATCGTCTTTTACTTCTCTAATGTTTTTTGGTATTTTAGTCCAATCTACATCAACAATTGTTTCTGGGTAATTATGGTATGTAATATTCATATTCTGTTATTTAGAGGTAATTATTTCAAAAGTTTAAAATTATCTTTATAGTATTTTTTTGCAACCAACCATTTATCGTTATGGTTTTTTGGATTTCTCGCTATCATATCACCAACTTTAGGACTACCATTTAATTTATCTGGTGCTGAAATTGAAACATTCTTTAATTTTTCGCCTTTTTTAAATGGTCGCATTTCAGAAATGTTTGTACGTTGATATTTTTTGTATAATGACATAACTATAATTTATTTATGAAGCTAATTTTAGCTTTATTTTAATGGCCTTTGCTTTTGCTTTAGCAATTCTTATTCGTTTTTGCTTATCGGTTGTGCTTGTTAAAGATTTATTTTCAACTGTTGGTATTGAGCAACTAGTATGGTCAACATCTTTAAATTTATAGCTTAATAAATGATTAAGTTTTGTAAAATCAATTACCTTACTTTTTAAATCACCACCTTTTAAACTAAACTTTTCTTTTTCAATAGAAACACGTTTAAATATTGTTTCGTAAAAATCTTCACTTTTAGCTTCTTCTATTTCGGCATATAATAAATCTAATTCAGTTTGTAACTCATTTGCAATTTGTTGTAAGTTGGTATCTTCACTATAACCACGTTGCTCAAAAATTGTACGCTTAATTTTATTGTACCTGGAAACAGTATCTTTAAAACTTTCAAAGTCATAATCATAAGAAGAATAGCCATTATTTAACAAACGTTTTTTAGCTGAATATGCTCTTATAAACTCGGCATCATTCCAAACAGTATTTTTAAAAAATTCAGTTACTACGGCAATACTTTTCTTAACACTTTCAATACGTGCCAAATCACTTTTATTAAGTAAATCTGGAGGTACATTTGGTAAATTGTACATATACACATAACCAAAACTATTTTTATAGAAAAGCTCAATATCCTCAAATCTGTTTCTTGAAGTTTTTAAGGTTTCATGTAAACTATCTTTTGTACTATCGTATTTTTGTTTTAAATCGTTAAATGTAGATAGTGCTTCAATATTTGCTTTTAAAACGGTTTCTTTTTGACTTAGCTCTTCTTTTATTTGTTTTACTTCAAAACGTGTTAAAACACCTAAATCAGTCACCAATGCAAACTTAACTTCATTAGGATTTAAAGATGCTTCATCTAATACATTTCCTCTATCGCTTTTGCTCCAAAGGTCATTTATACGGCTAGTTTTTTCTTCTAACTTTTGAAATACAAAAACATCCATGCTATTTTCCATTAATGGCATAACAATACGTACATAACCGTTTTCATTTTTTTGTCGCCATAGTCGGCCCTCTAGTTGTCTTATATCGGTTGGGTTCCAGTTAGGGTATAAATTATATAAAACGGTACTTTTCTTTTGTAAATTAATTCCCTCTTTAATAGTAGATGTACCAATAATAATTTTACAGCTACCGTCATTAAAAGCATCCTTAATTTTTTCTTTCTTTTTACCAGGCATTCCACCAGTAATAATTTCAACTTCATCAACTTTAAGTCTTGTATTTGAATTTAATCTAACTCCTTTTTTATATCCTAAAACAGTTTCTAGGTATTGTTTAATTAATGGAAAAAATTGTTTTCCTCTATCAATATAAATTATTTGGCCAGAAACTTCTTTGTTTCTTGTTTCGTGCCATTTTTTAACCGTACCTACACAATCCATTGTATATTGAATTTTAGGACTTCTTTCAATAAAATCCATAAAATCAATTGGTTCATCTTTTGTAAATAAGAAAGGTGAAAGGCTATTATTTAAACTTGCCGACATTAATCTTAGCAACCTACCTGGATCATCTCTATCAGCTCCTTTACTAGCTTCATTATTTATCCATTTTTGGTGATTAGCTTGTTCATCAGTTAATTTTAAGTAAGTTGTAATTTGTTGTTCTGGTTTTAAACGTACTAGCTTACCTTTGTTTTGTTGAGTTGTTTTTGGTAAATTAATTTTGCAAGGTCTTGGAATATTAGCTTCTTCACCAGTTTTAAAATTAATATGACTATTGATAAGTTTTTGTAATGATATACGGTTATTGAAGCTCTTAACAACATCACGTTGTTTAATCTCTCCGTCAGTACCTACAACATATTCAGTCGTTTCCAGGATATATTGTTCAAAGAAGTCTTTAATGTTTAAAATATTTCCTTTTTTCATATAATCGTATGCTACTAAACTTAACATACTATAAATTTCTAACGGACTATTTGTGAATGGCGTTGCTGTAAGTAACATTATGTTACGGCCATAAGTACGTTGAATATAATTACAAATGAAAAATGCTTTTATACCTCTGGAGCTTGGTTGCCCACCTTTAACGTGGAAGCGTTTTTTCTTATCGTCTTTATCATCACTTTTTACTTCTGAAAATATGTTTTTAAAGTTGTGAGCTTCATCAACAACTAAATAATCAAAACCTAATGTATCAACATCGGCAATAGTACCTTTTTGGCCTACTCCTATAATTTCTCTAAACTTCTCGTACTCTTTTTCTCGTTCTCTTTCAGTTTTAGTTGTAGATTGACTTAAAATAGTTGATAATTCTCCTAAATGCTTGTTAGTTGTATTTTCTGTAAATCCTAATTTTTGGAAACCCTCATACGTTACTAATGTTATACTTTTTGCTGGTACCTGGTTTTCTAAATCTACTTGGCCCATATCATAACCAGCTCCTAAATTATACCATTCATTAATAGTAATACCAGTACCAGTTAATATTCCTGGTTTACCGTCAAAACCTAACATTTCTTTTATCCAGTTTTTATAAGTTGGGTTAGGTACACAAATTAAAGGTCGTTCACATTTACCATTGGCTATTGCACTTGCAACCTCAATAATTGCTGTAATAGTTTTACCTACACCAACATCATACGCTACAATTCCAGAACCTACCAACTCCATAAATGCAATACCCTCACGTTGTGCTGGTCTTATATCTAATTCAAACCCATGAAAGTTTTTTGAAACTTCTACACCAATAGGAATTTTATCATATTGCAAACTTGCAACTGAATTATAATTCATATTGTAATTAGCATCTACTTTTAATTGGTCTTTATGTTCTAATGCTTCATGAAGAAATACTTTAAATAAGCTCTCACCCTCATCTCTACTATTTTTTTGAATAGTACGCCATTCAACTTTATCAATACTTCTAGGCTTGTTTTCACCATTCAAATAATAACTTACAATATATCTTGAATTTGTTTTTTTAAAGGCTTCATCTGGTAATTGCCATAAGTAAAATTTAAAGGCTTCAAATAATGTTAAAGGTTGCTCTAACAATACTCCAGTTGAAGCTCTTAAACTATCAATCTTAAAATTACGTGCATATTTTGATATTGCTAAAACTATTGGCCGTTCATTTTCAACTGGATTTGAAATGCTTAACGGTTTTGGTTTTGCATTTTCTAATATTTCTAAATGCTTTTCATATACAGAATTCCCAAAGTTATCTATAATAAAATCCTTATCATTTTTAACTGAATTAAGTTTTGTGTAAATATTTCCAAAGGTGAATATTGGCAATGGTACATACTCATTGTTTTCAATAAATAACACACCTTTTTTAACCCAATTAGATAGTTCTTTTTTAGTGCCGTTTACAAAATACTTTTTCCAGGCATACATTGGTATTCCTTTATTTTTTCTAAACCAAACCCACGCTTTTATTTCATCTATGGTTAAACCACTATTGTATTTTGAGATGCTCTCATCAATAGTAAATGTTTTTGAAGCTGGAGCACCTAAAAATGCTGGAGCACCTAAACCACGTTTAATAATTACTTGGTTATCTTTAATTAACTGGGCCGTATTTATACTTAATTTCCCTTTGTAAACTTTCATATTCTATTATTTAGAGGTTTTTATTACATAACCCAATCTTCTACTATTTTAGGTTTGTAACCACTTTCTATTGCTTCTTTAACTTCAGCTATTGAAGATTTATTTTTAAATGTATGGCCAATTTTAGCTTCTACTTCAACATACTCATCTAATAATTCTGGATTTGCAATACCAGCAATTACAAGTGCATCAAAAGGACTAAAAATGCAAAATACACATGACAATCTAGGCATACCCAAATCATACGCATAATGATATGGTAAATTGTTATCCTTAATAGTATTCCAAACTCTTTTTAAATCCCATTTATGGATAGGTAAATAATCGTGTACTAACCGTTTTTTAGTTGTTAACCTATCATTAACTGTTAGCATAATCTTTTTTGAACGAGCTGGACTTTCGTCTTTTCTAAAACCAAAAACATACAACATTTTAATATTGCCCATATCTTTAGTTACGGCTGTTACAACTCTTGAACCTGGAGCACGTTTAAAATCACTTGTACAGTAACGCTGCTTATTGCTCATCCACTTACCACGCCTTTCAACATATTCAAGTAAGTTTTCTTCAAATCCATTTTTATCACGCCTTTTTGATACAAACATATCAAGGCCAAATAGATCACTTTGTTTTTTAACGAGGTCTTTAGTTCCTTTCCATTCAAAACGGCCTAAATCTTGGTGAGAAATAATTATATTTTTTCTTGAATAGTTTTGTTCATCGGCCATTCTACATAATTCATAAACTGAACATAAGCTATCTTTACCACCACTACTGTTTATAATAACCAAATCATAAGCATCTAATTTTAAACCAGGCTTTGTTTGTTTTGGAGCTTCTTCTTTAACTGGTTGTAACTTTAATTTTAGGGCCAATGCTTTAGCTTTAACTTTTGCAAGTTTTAACCTTTTTTCTTTATCAATATTAGTACTCTCAACGTTTTTTTGCATACCAGTAACACGCAAAACATCATCTTTAGTTCCTTTTACTTGTATAGGAAAATGTATTGAAGTTGTTTTAAATTCTACACCAGCAATTTTGCCAGGATATTTTTTAAACCAATTATCATTACTTGTTATGGTTGCAAAATCTTTCATTTATAACATTGCTTCAATTTGAGGAATACACGCATTAATAGAAATTTTATCTTTTATAAACATTCTAATAATCATATCCTCAATAGTTTTGTAGCCATTTTCGGCTTGTATAGTTTCAAATACTTTAGGAGCATTGGAGCTATTAACCGTTGCTAGTTCTTTTTTTATTCTGGCCCTTAGTTGTTTTTCCATTACTTTTTTCTAAATATTAATATATCAGTTGGTACTGCTGTATTTTTAAATACTTTAGGCATACGGTAAGCATCTACAAATTCTGCATACTTACCAATAAGTTGTTTTTCATTATTATACGTTTTATCGTTACGCATAAAATTACTACCAGTTATAAATATAAGTAGGCCACCTTTTTTTAAAAGTTGCATACTTTTAAACATAAAGAATTGCTCAACTTGTTTAATTTTTAAGGTTTTAAAATAACTTGCGTATGTACTTGTTGTTTTTCCGTATGGTGGATTGCCAATAACTAAATCAAAAGGATAGTCTTTTAACCAGGTTAAAGGTTGTGTTTTAGTTTCTTTAATTACCTGGGTAAATCTTGGAGCTTTTAAAAATGCTGTTTCAAAATAATCATTATAAATTACTTTTACTTTTGGTACTCTTTTTAATGCAATTTGTTGATTAAGATCATTTAATTCAAATGCTGTACAGTTTTGAGGATTTTTTAATACTTCTAAAAAGTTTCCAGTACCACAAGCTGGTTCAAGTACTTTACCAGTTTTTTCATTAAAGCCATGTTTAATAGCCAATTTGTACATTACCTCACATAACCAAATAGGAGTAAAAAATGAATACAATCTATTTCTACCGTCATTAGGCTCAAACTCTACTAGAGTTTCTCTGTCTTTATTGGTTAGAGTTTTTTTGGCTAATATTTCTTGTATATTAGTTGCATCCATTTATTACTGTTATTTAGAGGTATCACAAAAATAATATTAAAGTTAGTTTTTACCTAAATTTTATTGAAATTTACTTTTATTATGAGTTAATTTTATATTCTTTACCAAATATTGATAATGTAAGCTCTATTGCTAGTAATTCTTTTTGCGCTCCAAATAGCTCAATATTTGACAATAAACCTGTTAATACTGGTATTGTTACCGCAATATCTTTAATTATAGATGTTGATTGTTTTTCTATTGCAATACCGCTAATATCTGTTAAGGCTTCACCAATTAACGAGTTGTTGCTACGGTTGTAAAAAGCTATGCGTTTAATTTTAATTGCACCTGCGCTATTTAAACCAATTGCTGTATTTGTTGGGTTTATTAGTTGTAAATCTGCTAGCAATGAAATTTCTAGCATATCCCAAACAACTTTTACATTGCTAATTGTACTAATTTTAGCGGTTATTTGTGCTACTGCATTTTTTAGTTCGTTGGCTCTATAAATTGAATAACCTACTAGCGAAGCTCCAATACCTAAAATTATTTTCGTAGTGTTTTTCATTGTTACTTTTTTTCACTTAAATCTATATTTTTTGTTTTTCCAAAATATTCAAACAGTCCTAACCCTAATAAGCCTGCTCCTGTTCCAATAATTAACAGTAAATTTT
>Ga0209345_10006049_pt1 | contig 11056 bp, 7 predicted proteins | sample Cruoilmetagenom7_FD_187294 | JGI IMG/M metagenome (GOLD analysis project Ga0209345, IMG submission 187294) | Oil polluted marine microbial communities from Coal Oil Point, Santa Barbara, California, USA - Sample 7 (SPAdes) (version 2) | ecosystem: Environmental > Aquatic > Marine > Oil seeps ...
TTTGTGATAAACCATCAATTAGCTTAACTATAGGTTCATCTGGAGTAATTCCTCCTGTTAAAACAATACCTGAAATTTTTGGATAATTTGCAGAAATATGTGCTTGCAATGCACCTAAAATAATATCAGCTCTATCACCCGGCGTTATAATTAAACATTTTTCTTCAAGATAAGTTAAATAATTTCTTAACTGCATTGCACCTACCTTAAAACTTGTTACTTGATTGTTAATGTGTTCTTCACCAAATAAAATTTTAGCATCAATAGCTGTTGCAATTTCTTTTAATGTTGGATTACTCAATGAAGGTATAATTGGAATAACATTTACTAAAACATTTGATGGTAAATTTTTCTCAACTCCAGTTTTTACAAGTTCTATATTATCTTCTTGAACTTTATTAGCTACAACGGCTAAAACCTCTACCTCTCTTTCTTTAAATGAATCATAAGCTAAATGCAGCCCATTTATAAATTCATCTAATGTTTTACCAATTCCAGTTGATACAATTACAACAGGTATTCCTAAATTTTTTGCAATTAAAATATTAGTATCTAATTCTATTGCCGAACCTTCACCTGAAAAATCAGACCCTTCAACCAGCATAAAATCACATTTTTCTTCTATAGCTTTATATTTTTCTATAATGGTATCATATATTTCACCTTCTTTACCATCATTTCGCTTTTTAACAAATTCAGAACGTGTAAATGCGTATAATTCATTTGGGTTAAGACCCAATTCAAAATGAGAAATTATAGTATCAATATGATTTCCTTTTTTACCTTTTGTAATATCGTCTATTATTGGTCTAAAGTATCCTACTTTAGCTGTTTTACCTAATAACATTCTCATTAAACCTAATGAAACAATTGACTTACCACTATTGGCTTCACTAGTTGCTATGTATATGGCTTTATTCATTACTTGTTTTTTTTGCAAAGATACTCCAATAATGACTTATTTCCTTATTAATTATATGAAATAATTGATACAATTATCACGAAATCGTTTTAGCATAAACGTAGAAAAATTGCTGTATATTTGAAATTGAAATTGAAACGTATTATGACTACCTTATTTATAAATATTAAAGAATTACTTCAAGTTGAAGATATGCCCAAAAAAATGGTATCTGGACAAGAAATGAAAAATCTTCCAACAATTAAAAATGCCTTTTTATTGGTTGAAAATAATGTAATTAAAGATTTTGGGAAAATGAAAAATTTACCTAAAAATGATATTTCTAAAATAATTGATGTTAAAAATAAAACTATTTTACCAACTTGGTGCGACAGTCATACACATATTGTATATGCTGGGAATAGAGAGCAAGAATTTGTTGATAGAATTAATGGTCTTAGCTATAAAGAAATAGCCCTAAATGGAGGTGGAATATTAAATTCTGCTAAGAAATTACAAAACACTTCCGAAGAAGAACTATACGAGCAATCTTCTGTTCGTATTGAAGAAATTATGAAATTAGGAACAGGTGCTGTTGAAATTAAATCTGGATATGGCTTAACTTTAGAAGCTGAATTAAAAATGCTTAGAGTTATTAAAAAACTAAACAAAAACTACCCTATTACTATAAAAGCAACTTTTTTAGGAGCACATGCATTACCAATAGAATTTAAAAACAATAAAAGTGGTTATTTAGATGTAGTTATCAATGAAATTTTACCAATTGTAGCAAAAGAAAATTTAGCGGAGTTTGTAGATATTTTTTGTGAAACAGGTTATTTTTCTGTTAAAGATACCGAGCGTTTACTTCAAGCTAGTCAAAAATATAGACTAACTCCAAAAATACATGTAAATCAGTTTACTGCTATTGGAGGTGTACAAGCAGGAGTTAAATTTAATGCACTTTCTGTTGATCATTTAGAAGAAATGAGAGCTGTTGATATTGAATCTTTAAAAAGGTCTAAAACAATGCCTGTTGCATTGCCGTCCTGTTCCTATTTTTTAAGTATTCCATACACTCCGGCACGAAAAATGATTGATGCTGGATTACCGCTAGCATTAGCTACTGATTATAACCCTGGATCCACTCCTTCTGGAAACATGAATTTTGTAGTATCAACAGCTTGTATAAAAATGAAAATGACCCCTGAAGAAGCAATAAATGCGGCAACAATTAATGGCGCCTACGCAATGGGGTTAGAAAAAACACATGGTAGTATTTGTATAGGTAAAAAAGCTAATTTTATTATTACTAAAGAAATTCCCAGCTATAATTTCATTCCTTATTCATTTGGAAATCATCAAATTGAACAAGTTTTTATTGAGGGTAAAATAATTTAATAATTCTATTTATTTCTTTTAAATAATTTGCTTAAAAATGATTTTTTTTCTTCTTCAATATATGCATTTGCGTATTTCCCATAACCGTATCCATAACCATAGCCGTATCCGTATCCATATTTAGATTTTACTTTAAAATCATTTAACACAATACTTACATTTGTAATTTCTTCTTTATGGTACTTGTCATTAATTATCTTTAACATCCCTTTTTGTGAATATCCTTGTCTTACAACGTAAATAGTTGAGTCAGCATATTTTATTAACTCTAATGCATCAGAAACAAGGCCAATAGGTGGTGTATCTAAAATAATATATTCGTAGCTTTCTTTTAAACTATTAATTAATTCATCAGTAGCCGAGCTAATAAGTAGTTCAGATGGGTTTGGAGGTACGGGTCCAGAAGTAATAATATCTAAATTTGAAATATTTGTTTTTTGAATAATATTACTTTTCTTTTCTTCTCCAATTAAATAATTAACAACACCTATTTTGTTTGAAATTCCAAAATCTCCAAAAATTTTAGGTTTTCTTAGGTCTAAACCAACTAAAATTGTCTTCTTTCCTCCCAAAGCAAAAACTGTAGCCATATTAATAGATACAAAAGTTTTTCCTTCACCACTTACAGAAGAAGTTACAATAACGGTTTTACATTTATCTTTTTTATTTCTAGCAAATAAAAATTGAATATTTGATCGAAGTGCTCTAAAAGACTCTGCTACAGTAGATTTAGGCTTTAAATAAACAGCTAAATTATTTTCTGCAATATTTGTCCCTACAACTCCTAAAATAGGAATTGGTGAAATTCTTTCAATATCTTCAGCAGTATGAACTTTACTATCTAATATTTCTTTCGCAATTATTACAAGTAATGGTAAAATAATTCCTAACAGTAAAGCAATCATATAATTAAATGAAACTCTAGGTAAAATTGAACCTTGTCCAGTATCTTTTGCAGTATCTAAAACAGATATATCAGAAACACTTGCTGCAATAGCTATATCAGCTTCATACCGCTTTTGCATTAAAAATACAAAATTAGATTCTGTTAAAGTATATTTACGTTGAAAGTTTAATAATTTTTGTTCTTTATTAGGAAGCTTTGTTAGCTGATAATTATAAGAATTCAACCTTCTTTCGCTATTGATTAAACTAACATTTGTAGCTTGTTTTAAAGACGACAAATTTTCAAGTAGTACATCTCTTGCTGTTTCAATTTCTTCATTTACTAATTTTAATGAAGGGTGGTTTGATGTAACTTCTTTTCCTAATTTTTCCTTTTGAATTGATAATTCTGTCAATTCTCCAACCATAGATGCAATTGAACCATCTTCAATATTTATAATTGCAGGTGCAGGTATTTTTGCATAATTAGAATTTGTTTTAATATAGGTTTCTAAATTTTCAAAATACTCAATTCTATCTTCTAATTGTTGCTGCATTTTATCCAAACCTGTTGTTTGAGAAAAAATTTCACCCCCTTGTGCTGATAAATCATAAATAGAATTTTGCTCTTTAAATTTCCCTATATTATCTTCAATTAGCTTTAAACTATCTGAAGTATTTTTAAATTGAGCATCTATAAATTTTTTAGTACTATAAGCATAATTTGTTTTTTGTTCTAACTCATATTCGGCTAAAACTTCAACAGTTTTATTTAAAAAATCTACTATTCTAGCTTTGTTTGAACCTGTTAATGACAATTCTACAAGTGAGGTACCTGTCAATCCTTTTGCTCTTATATTTTGATATTTACTAGTAGTTTGATTTATAGTTTTTAACTGAACATAAAATGATTGCCCTATTAAAGAATTTAAATTTTCTTTAGTAATAATTTGAGCTTTTAAAAATGGTAAGTTAACATACTCATCTATTAAAAATGTTTGAGAAAATTTTTCTGTTTCAAATGTTATTTTCTTTGTTGTTCCATCTTTATAATTTATTAAATTATAACTTTCATCTAAATCAACATCTAATGATAATTTAAAGCTTTTAGCATCTATAAAGTCAATTTTAATAAGTGTATTTAGTAATTGGTATTGATTAGGCTGAAGATTTATCAGAAAACCTGTTTTACCATAAACATCTTCTTTTCTAAATCGTCCTTCTTTTAAATATTCTATATAAAATTTTAACTCTTTTACAACTTTTTCATTGTGAGTTCGAGAAATTAAAGACTTTCTTATTGATTCTACTTTATCACTAACACCTCCCCAATTAAAGGCAATATTTGTACCTGATGAAAAAAGTGGATTTTGTTTTTCTTTTACGGCTATAGTTGTTTGTAAACCATAAATTTTTTGAGCAGAAATATTAAAATAATACGCTATGCCTAAAGCAATAAGAATTGTGAATAAAAACCATTTCCAGTTAGCAATTATTCTAAATAAATAATCTTTTATATCTGAAATATGCTCATCTCTATTTTCAATAAAATTGAATTTACCTTCCATTACTTACACTATAAATTTTTAACTAATAATACAGAACTAACTAAAAAAGATAAAACTGTTACAACAGTAGAAAACGATTGAAGTCCTGTAGATCCAGTTCCCCAAGATTTTTGTTTTAACGGTTCAACATAAATAATATCATTAGGTTGTACATAAAAATTTTCCGATTCAAATACCTCAATTTCTGTAAGATTTAAACTATATTTTTTTACGCCGTCTAACGTTTTTCTTATAAGAATTACATTTTCTCTATTTCCCAACTCAGAGATTTCGCCTGCATTCGCAATTGCATCTATAATTGAAACTTGATTTTGAGTTAAGTTAATTGTTCCTGGTGAACCAACTTCACCCGTAACAATAAAACGAATACCTGTTAATTTTACTGTTACAAAAACTAAGTCAGGGTTTTTCAAAAAATTACCTAATTCTCCTTCAATTTTTAATCGCACTTCATTTTCAGTATAACCCAATACATTTAAATCACCAATATAAGGAATCCTAATATTTCCATGTCTGTCAACAGTATATCCAGAAAAATACAACCCTTCTCCTTTATTTTGACTATTACTATTACTTCCTGAGCTTTTAAATAATGAAACTATGTCAGAATTTTCAGCTTTTATATCAATATATAAAATATCGCTTACTTGCAAACGATAAGGCTCATTATTTAATTTGTAAATATCTAATTTCCCTATTGGATCCCCTTGAAAATAAGTCATTTGTTTTGTTGTAACACAAGAGGATAAACAACTTAAAAACAATACGTATAAAAAAAATTTCTTCATATAAATTTAGTGTAGTAAGCAAATATAATTTTAAATAGCAGATTAAAATAATATTTCTACTATTTTCGTGTTAAATTTCGACTAAAATGTGGTTCAAAGTTAAATCATTTATTTTATTTTTATTAAAATCAACTAATCAACATGGAGTTCATTCTCCCTTTGTATATAATTTAGTTACTAACTGCTTTTATAAAAAAACACCTATTTCAAAAATAAAATTAATAAATAAAATAAAGAAATGGCTCTTCAACAACCATGAAATTATTTCAATAAATGATTTTGGTAGCGGCTCTAAAATTTTTAAAGGCAACCAACGAAAAGTATCTGACATAACTAAAATTGCAGGTATTAGTACTAAAAAATCATTACTATTAATTAGAATGATTGAATACCTTGAGCTTCAAAATATTTTAGAAATTGGCACTTCAGTTGGCTTAGGTACTGCTACACTAAGCATTGGAAATTCCAAAGCAACAATAAAAACACTAGAAGGTTGTAAAAATACAGCTGCAATTGCTCAAAAATTATTTGATACATTTAACTTAGAAAATATTCAATTAAGCATTGGGAACTTTAGTAATACATTACCTTCAGTAATAAAAAACAATCAATTCGATTTAATTTATTTTGATGGAAATCACCAAAAAGATGCAACACTTAACTATTTTGAATTATGCTTAAAAACTGTTCACAATAATTCTGTATTTATTTTTGATGATATTAATTGGTCGGTTGAAATGCAAAAAGCTTGGCTAAAAATTAAAAATCATCCAAAAGTAACTGTTACTATAGATACTTATTTTTGGGGAATCGTTTTCTTTAGAAAAGAACAAGAGAAAGAACATTTTACAATTAGGGTATAACTAACAATAAATTATTAAATTCACGCTATGAAAATTTATACTAAAACAGGAGATAAAGGAACTACATCTCTTTTTGGAGGAACTAGAGTGCCAAAATATGACTTACGCATTGAAGCTTATGGTACAGTAGATGAATTAAATTCATACATCGGTTTAATTCGTGATCAAAAAATTGATAAACACACTTCTATCATTTTACTTAAAATTCAACATGAATTATTTGCTTTAGGATCTATGCTTGCAACTCCTCCTGAAAAAAAAGTGTTAAAAAGCGGTAAAGAACGTCTAAATATTTCAAAAACTAATGCTAAATCTATTGAACTTCTGGAAAATGAAATGGATACCATGAATGAATCATTACCTGTAATGACACATTTTATATTACCTGGTGGGCATACAACAGTGTCATTTTGTCACATAGCCCGCTGTATTTGCAGAAGAGCAGAAAGAATTAGTACACAATTAAGTGACGAAAGTAGTATTGAACCTCAAATTTTAGTCTATTTAAATAGACTTTCTGACTATCTTTTTGTACTGGCACGGAAATTGACTATTGACAATGAAGCGCAGGAAATCAAGTGGATTCCTAAAAAAACAACATAAGTTCTTTTAAATACTAAAAAAAAGTAATAAAAAACTTGACTATTTAAGTAAAAAAATTATTTTTGCAAAAATTTAATACAATAAAAATATGTATTGGACATTAGAATTAGCATCATATTTATCAGATGCACCTTGGCCAGCAACAAAGGATGAATTAGTTGACTATGCAATTAGAACTGGAGCCCCTTTAGAAGTTGTAGAAAATCTGCAAGAAATTGAGGACGAAGAAGAAAATTTCGATTCTATTATTGAAATTTGGCCTGATTATCCTTCCGAAGAAGATTATCTTTGGAATGAGGATGAATATTAAAAAAATAATTAAACCAAAAAAAAGTCTCCATTGAGGCTTTTTTTTTGGCTTATTAACTATATTTTAAACATATTTTAAGCCTTTTAAAATTTAAATATTTTAAATTCGCTTATAAATTAAAAAACGATACAGATTACATCAGTAATCTATAAAAATTGACACATTAACTATGAGTATATTAAATTCAGTTCTGAAAGTATTTGTTGGAGATAAAAAGAAAAAAGATTTAAAGCTACTTCAACCAATTGTTACCAATGTACTTGCTTTTGAAAAAGAAATTTCAGGATTAACAAATGACGAATTAAGAGATAAAACTAATTATTTTAAGGAAAAAATAGCTGAAGCTACAAATCAATTTACTTCTAGAATAACTGAACTAGAAGAAGAAGCTCATGAAGCAAATGTAGATAGAAAAGAAGAAATTTATACTGAAATTGATACTTTAGAAGACGATTCTTATCAGGCTTCAGAAAAAGTACTATTTGACATTATGCCAGAAGCTTTTGCTGTAATTAAAGAAACTGCAAAAAGATTTACTGAAAACGATTCTATAACAGTTACTGCTACACCTTTTGACAGGGAACTTTCAGGAAGTAGAGATAATATTACCCTAGATAACGAGAAAGCAACTTGGGCTAACAAATGGGATGCACAAGGTAAAGAAGTTACTTGGGATATGATACACTATGATGTTCAGCTTATTGGTGGATCTGTTTTACATCAAGGTAAAATTGCTGAAATGATGACTGGTGAGGGTAAAACTTTAGTGTCAACACTTCCTGTTTACTTAAATGCACTTACAGGAAAAGGTGTACACGTTGTAACAGTAAATGATTATTTAGCAAAGCGTGATGCTGCTTGGATGGGACCAATTTTTGAATTTCATGGATTAAGTGTTGATTGTGTAGATCATCACGAGCCAAATTCTGATGCTCGTAGAAAAGCATATAATTCAGACATTACATACGGTACTAATAATGAATTTGGTTTCGATTATTTACGTGATAATATGTCACATTCACCAAATGACTTAGTACAACGACCACACAACTATGCAATTGTTGATGAGGTGGATTCAGTACTTGTTGATGATGCTCGTACACCATTAATTATTTCTGGAGCAACTGCAAACGCAGATCGTCATGAGTTTAACGAGTTAAAACCAAACGTAGATAAAATTGTATCAACGCAACGTAATTACTTAACAGGTGTTTTAGCTGAAGTAAAAAAACTTATTAAAGAAGGTGATACAAAAGAAGGTGGATTTTTACTTCTTAGAGTATATAGAGGTTTACCAAAAAGTAAAGCCTTAATTAAGTTTTTAAGTCAGGAAGGTATTAGACAGCTTCTACAAAAAACTGAAAACTTTTACATGCAAGATAACAATCGTGAAATGCCAAAAATTGACGAGGAGTTATATTTTGTAATTGATGAAAAAAACAACTCAATTGAGTTAACCGATAAAGGAATTACATTTTTATCAGGTGATGATGGAGATGAAAACTTCTTTATTTTACCAGATTTAAGTACAACAATTGGCCAAATAGATAGTGAAGATTCTAGTGTAGAAGAAAAAACTTCTAGAAAAGAGGAATTATACCGTGATTTTAGTATAAAAAGTGAGAGAATTCACACCATGAATCAATTATTAAAAGCATATACTTTATTTGAAAAAGATATTGAATATGTTATCATGGACGATAAAATTAAAATTGTTGATGAACAAACAGGTCGTATTATGGATGGGCGTCGTTATTCAGACGGTTTGCATCAAGCAATTGAAGCTAAAGAAAATGTAAAAATTGAAGCTGCTACGCAAACTTACGCAACTGTTACATTACAAAATTATTTTAGAATGTACCGTAAACTTTCGGGTATGACTGGTACTGCAATAACTGAAGCAGGTGAATTTTGGGATATTTATAAACTTGATGTTATTGAAATTCCAACGAATGTACCTTTGGTAAGATTTGACAGAGAAGATTTAGTTTTTAAAACAAAGCGTGAAAAATACAATGCTGTTATAGATGAAATTGTAAAATTAGTTGAACAAGGTCGTCCGGTTTTAGTTGGTACAACTTCAGTTGAAATTTCTGAATTATTGGGTAGAATGCTTGGCATCAGAAAAATTAATCATAATGTATTAAATGCAAAATTACACAAAAAAGAAGCAGATATTGTTGAACAAGCTGGTAATGCTGGTATAGTAACTATTGCAACAAATATGGCTGGTCGTGGAACAGATATTAAATTATCTGATGAAGTAAAAGCAGCAGGTGGTTTAGCCATTATTGGTACAGAACGTCATGATTCTCGACGTGTTGACCGTCAGTTACGTGGTCGTGCTGGTCGTCAAGGAGATCCAGGTTCTTCTCAATTCTATGTTTCTTTAGAGGATAATTTAATGCGTTTATTTGGTTCTGAACGTATTGCGAAAATGATGGATAGAATGGGATTAAAAGAAGGTGAAGTAATTCAACATTCTATGATTACTAAATCTATTGAAAGAGCACAACGTAAAGTTGAGGAAAACAACTTTGGAGTACGTAAACGATTATTAGAATATGATGATGTGATGAATTCTCAACGTGAGGTAGTTTACAAACGTCGTCGTCACGCATTATACGGAGATCGTTTACAAGTTGATATTGTAAATATGGTTTTTGACACGTGTAATTTATTAGTTAGAGAAAATAAAATCACTAGTGATTATCAAAATTTTGAATTTGAATTAATTCGTTTTTCTTCAACAAGTTCACCTTTTACTGAAGAAGAGTTTAAAACACTAACTGAACAAGAGCTTACTGACCAACTTTTTGATGTAGTTTACAAACATTATAAAGAAAAATTAGAAAGAAGTGCAAAAGCAGCTTATCCTGTTATAAAAGATGTTTATGAAAATCAGGGTGATAAATATGAACGTATTGTAGTTCCTTTCACTGATGGAGCTAAAGAATTAAAAGTTGTAACTAATTTAAAAGAAGCCTACGAATCTGAAGGTAAAGGTTTAGTTACTGACTTTGAAAAGAACATTACTTTAGCTATTATTGATGATACTTGGAAAGATCACTTACGCCAAATGGATGAATTAAAGCAGTCTGTTCAAAATGCCACATATGAACAAAAAGACCCTCTTTTAATTTATAAATTTGAATCGTTTGAATTATTCAACGGTATGCTTGATAAAGTAAATAAAGAAGTTTTATCATTTTTATTTAAAGGTGAATTACCTTCACAAGATGCAAATCAAGTTTCACAAGCTAGAGAACGTAAACGTGATAAAGTTCAATTAAGTAAAGAGGAATATACAAGTCAAACAGAAGGTACTCAAACAAATCAAACTCAAGCTCCACAAGCTGTTGAAACAATAATTCGTACTGAACGAAAAATTGGAAGAAATGAAAAGGTTACAATTAAAAATGTAATGAGTGGAGAAAATAAATCTTTAAAATATAAACAAGCAATACCTCTAATTCAAAAAGGTGAATGGGTAGTTGTTGAAGAGTAAGGGTTCAATTAAAAACAGTATTAAATAAAAAAACTCAAATTCTAATTTGAGTTTTTTTATTTATTAAACCTTTCTATTTTTATCATAAGGTATACTTTCTAATACGTGGTTTATTACAGCTACTCTAGCAAATGTTTTTCTATTTGCTTTAATTATTTTCCAGGGATAAGCTCCTTCCTTTGTTTTTTCAAACATTTTATTTTTATATTCAGTATAAACATCCCATAAT